>Ga0307948_1000051_pt1 | contig 77606 bp, 67 predicted proteins | sample OrgLakmetagen280_FD_201824 | JGI IMG/M metagenome (GOLD analysis project Ga0307948, IMG submission 201824) | Saline water microbial communities from Organic Lake, Antarctica - #280 | ecosystem: Environmental > Aquatic > Non-marine Saline and Alkaline > Saline | place: Antarctica: Organic Lake...
TTATCATCGGTTTTTACGACATCTGGTTTATGTACGTATAATAAACAAGTTTAAGGACTTAATATTTTCTTGATCAAGTTTAAATAAGGGCATTAACCCTTATTTCATTTCCGCACACTAAACATTTAAAGTAAAAGTAGTCGTCATGGGTTCAACCAAATCTGGGGTATATTTACTTTACGTGACATCTTTTTTAGTAAAGTTCATACTTAATGAATGAGTATTTGAAAGAGCGAAATCTGTAAGTTACATTTTTTATTTAACTTAATACTTAAAATTCGTATAATATTTTCTATTATATTTTTCCTGAGTAGAGGAAAAATAGTGCTTTTGCTAGGGTTTAGTTTGGAAAACCCACCATCAAAGGATTAGATTTCTCTGTCCCTTGTTTCTTGCTCATGATTAGTTCACTTTCGTGATCCCAATAAAAATAACGATTCATTAGAGCGATATAAATGAGTGACCTGTCAGAATCCTTTATACATGTGGAGACCAACCCCAAGGTTGCTTTGCGCACCATAATTTCTTGAATCCTATTTTCTGTAAACTCATTCGTTCCCCATTGTATCCGGTGCTAAATTAAAAATCCGTTACTGACGCCCTTCATTAGCCGGGACCATAGTTTTAAAATAATCAATAACCTTCTCTTTTTCACTGAAACTGTAGACAACTTTGCCCTTATTTAAACTTGATCAAGAAAATATTAAGTCCTTAAACTTGTTTATTATACGTACATAAACCAGATGTCGTAAAAACCGATGATAAATTACAAACCAAATTGTGTTTAAAAATGATTTGGTTTTTTTTCGATTTCACTTGAGTATATCCTCTAAAATAGGGTATAATTATTTTATGATTGATCAAATTCAATTTGGGGCATCGCCAAGTGGTAAGGCTGTGGGTTTTGATCCCGCCATTCGGAGGTTCGAATCCTTCTGCCCCAGGTGATGGAAAGATGACCGAGTGGCCGATGGTATCGCATTGCTAATGCGACGTACAAGTTTTTGTACCAGGGGTTCAAATCCCCTTCTTTCCGAAATCTCTTCAACTCAAATTAAGAGTTGAAATTAGACTAAAAAATCGTATCTGCTAGGTCTTTGTTTTGAATCTCGGAATTCTTCCTGAACATAATTTGGCCAATATTACAATCAATCCGTAATAAATCTATTCAAATTGATATGAATATAATTTTTTATATCAAACTTCCCTAATTTTTCTCCCTTCTGCTCTCCGAGGGACTTGAACCCTCACGCTGTAAGCACTGGTTCCTAAAACCAGCGTGTCTACCAATTCCACCAGAAGAGCTAATTTGGAACCGGAAAGGGAGGGATTCGAACCCTCGGTAGCTTATACTACGACGGTTTTCAAAACCGTTACAATCGACCACTCTGCCACCTTTCCTTTGACTATCAATGAACTGGAGCGGGTAACGCGATTCGAACGCGCGACATCAACCTTGGCAAGGTTGCGCTCTACCACTGAGCTATACCCGCATCACTGCTTTTGACTTTCGACTGAAAGTTTATTTATATATAAATCCTTTTTTTGGTGCCTGCTACTAGATTCGAACTAGTGGCAATCCGCGTATGAGACGGACGCTCTAACCAACTGAGCTAAGCAGGCCCATCAAAAAGTCAATTGAACTAGTGAGGAAACGAGTCGGGATTGACGGGACTCGAACCCGCAACTTCCGCCGTGACAGGGCGGTGCTCTAACCAATTGAACTACAATCCCTTTTTTTTATTTCCTATATAATAAGAATACTGAAAAGCATGACTTATGACAAGTCCCGATTTTTTTAAATTGCTTGAAATCATCGAAACAAGATAAACTTATCATAGTGCTTTAAGCCAACCATTTGAAAAAACACTTTATTTCCTTATGTCACTTTTTAGTTTCCAAAATTTATTAGTCAACTTTTCTTTTAGTTTTTTATTTTTAACAACATTACTTTATTGGGCAAAGCTTTCTCTCCATTGGAATTTTTCAATTCCGATTTATAATGGTTTGAAAGTTGCGAATATTTCTTTACTGTTATTTTTAATTGTGCGATGGTGGGAATCTAAACATTTCCCCTTAAGTAATCTTTATGAATCATTACTATTTTTATCCTGGAGTTTAACGACCGGACATTTTTTAATCCAAACAAAATTTACTAAGGAATCAGAATTAGTTCTTGGATCAATTACAGCTCCAAGTGCTTTGTTTATTAATGCGTTTGCTAGTTTTACACTACCCGACGGGTTAAAATTAGCAACCCCGTTAGTACCAGCGTTGCAGTCAAATTGGTTAATGATGCATGTTTCCTTAATGATTTTAAGTTATAGTATGTTAATTTTAGGATCATTATTTTCGGTTGCTTTATTAGTTTTGACACTTCCTTTTGTTAAAAACGAGAAACAAGTTTTTGTAACAAACTCGCCAAACACTGACCTTCAACCAACCATTCGATTTTTAGATAATCTCAGTTATCGAACATTAGGGTTTGGGTTTCCATTATTAACAATAGGTATTCTATCAGGAGCCGTTTGGGCAAACCAAGCTTGGGGATCTTATTGGAGTTGGGACCCAAAAGAAACATGGGCTTTAATTACGTGGTTAATTTTTGCAACTTATTTCCATTTTCGTTTAAATAAAAAGTGGAGCGGAGAAAAACCAGCATTAATTGCGTCATGTGGCTTTGTTTTTTTATGGATTTGTTATTTAGGAGTTAATTTGTTAGGTAAAGGTTTACATAGTTATGGATGGTTTTCATAATTTAATGTCTTTTTCTCTTGAACTAGAAAAAATTTTCTAGTTCAAGAGAAAAAGACATTAAATTCAAAATTCGAGGGAGAAAACCTAATGATTAACTTTTAGGAGTTTTGGTTACCGGGCCAAATGATTCCACCATGATTTGGAGCTAATCTATCCGCGATTTTTCCTAAATATTTCATACTGATTGGTAAACTAGGCTCAATATTTTTGGAACTACGGATTGCATTTTTCACATGTAGCATATCTGGGTTTGTCATTGGTTCATATAAAGTATTAATCCGATTAAACCGTTTCGATTTCAAGTCTTTTAATCGATTCTTTTCAATCGGCCACGTAGTAAAGTGAAGGATTTGGTCGTTTACCTGCCCGTGTTCAAACGGTTGAGAGACTTGCGTTAAGTTTTTTTTTAATTCAGTTTTTAAAACATCTTCTCCTTTGTCTTTTACGGATATGCCTACAGGTAAAGAATCATATGAATTACTAAAACGTTGAGTTAATAATAGTTGGCGAGTTTGGTTATCCCAACCAACATAAAACGGGGTTGAATTATTGAATTCTAAAAATGGTAGATTCGTTGGTCGGGTCGTTAATTCTTCATGAATTAATTGAGTTTCATTTTTTTCGTCGGGCTTAAATAAAGGCATATCATACTTTAAAATGCTTTTTTGGTTATTACTAGCATTGTCATCTAATGTTACAGCAAATAAACGTTTTACGATATGTAAAGTCCCTTTAAATTGATGGTTATAAGGTCGATCAACAAATGACTTTGAGCCTTTAAATAAATCATTAAATTCCTGGTAATAGGGGATTTGACTATATGTTCGAATCGTATTGTAATATTGATTTAATAAGTAACGTTTCTTAAATAATTGATTTTCTTCCTCAACAGTTAATGTATAAGTTTTTGGTTGTCGGTGTAAAAAACTATCAATTTCAATAGTTAATAACGTCTTATAAATACCATTGGAATAATATTTTTGTTTTAGTGCAATTTCTGTGGGTGATTGTTGTTTTGTTAACACTGGAAAGGAACTAAACGTATCACCTAATAAATAAATATCTTTTTCTCTTGTTTCAGTATAAACCGTGTTAAATCGTTTTTTTAATTTTTGTCGCTCAGGGGAGTGGGATTGGGTTGATTGAATAAAAAATGCGTCTTGTCTTTTTTCTGATACTTTTTGTTTTTGATTTGTTTGATTTTCTTTCGCCACGCCAGCTTGTTTTTCAATTGTTTCCATAGGTTGCTGAGATTGAAATAAATCTCGCATACGTGTTTTTGTTGTCTCGCCTGATGAATATAAATCAGGTTTTCGGTCCCGGCGAACAATCCAAGCATATTCTCCTTGGTAATTTAATTCTTCAAAATTGCGTTTAAAATATTTGGGTTGTTCACCATAATTATCTCGATCAAAATGGGAAATATTTGTATCAATTGTTAAAGGAAAAGAAGCATCAACACCTGTTAATAAACGGCTTGGGTCTTTTAGATTTTTACCTGACAAAAACGACGTTTCAAATGTTTTATCCTGTGAAAGAAATCCAAGAGGCTTTGTAATTAAATAATCTAACCCATAATAAGGAATAGAACTCAGGTTACAACCTAAAATAAAAGTTAAAAAAACAAAATTTGTTTGTTTCAGCCAAACGGAATAAGGTAATCCAGATAAAGTTAATAAACCTTTACGGACGAAAAGTGTTAATTCTAAAAATAATCCACTAAAAAATAGATGACCAACAAATAAGCCTAAAATATAACTCAAATTGCCCCCAAATGACCCAATACCATTTAATGTTAATAAACTAAACTCATTACTAAAATTAATATTTCCAAAGTATTGTCCGATAGTGGCTTGTTCCATCAAACTTAACAGAAAACTAATAAAAAAGATTTTGATTAAAACTCTTTGTTCAGAAATTTCAACAGGCCGGATTCTTTTTTCATTCGCCATGTCATAAACCACAATAAAAAGAAACCCAATCCCCATCAAATAATTTAGAGGATCCAAATTAAACCAAGGAACCAAGATTGATCTTGCACCAAAAATAATTAATGTAATGAATAAACATTGGCCAAAAATCATCCCTAATATACTAGCGATCCCCGCAGTAACCCCTTGTACAAAAAGACGTCGTATCGATAAAAAATGAACTGTTGAAAAAGGCAAACAACAAATAAAACTATTTAAAAACCCTAAAATTAATAGGGAAATAACCTCATTTTGGGGCGAATATGTTAAAATTGAAAAAAGATTGATATTAAAATCTTCGGAAAAAAAATGTTCCGATAAAACCGCTTCTTGCCATTTCGGTAAAACAATAGGTAAATAAAGAATATCACGAACCCAACCAAATGTGAATAAATAGCCTAACACTTGGGAAATTGAGGTAATAAAAAATTGACAGCTAACTTGGAAAATTTCAACTGAACTTGCTGTAGAGACAGATGCATCAGATAAAATTTCAAGATAATCTCGAATAAAAGAAATCATAAGTTATAAATTGAATGATAAGATTGCAAAAAATGCAAAAAATTATTAGTATTAAAGATATTAGGGCTTGTAGCTCAGTGGACTAGAGCACGTGGCTACGAACCATGGTGTCGGGGGTTCGAATCCCTCCTTGCCCGAAAGACCTGCTAGTTTAAATAGAATCTTGTTAGTTTTCTCTTTTTGCAGTAAAGTAGCAAAAAGAGAAAATAAGTGAAAATTTATAGGTTAAGGTGATTCTGAGTCAGTTGTCGGTTTTGATTGGCTCGTATTAAACCCCTTAATTTCTGAATTCTCATTAAGTGGTTTATTAAATGTTGATTTAGCTAATGATAAAGCTTTTAAAGCCTTTTTATTGATTTTTTGTTTCCAAACAGATTTGCGAATATTTTTTTTTGTTTTTGAGGTACGTTTTTTAGGTACAGCCATATAAAGTTTAAATAATTATAAAAAAGTTAAGCAATATTTTGAAAGACAACTTTAATAATCACAGGAACTAATCCATTTATTTATTAATAATAACCTTAGAATATTTCTATTGTCTTCAAACAAAGAAACTGAATCTTTTTCTATGCTAAAGTAATTATACTTTAAAACAGTCACAACACAACTTAGAAGAGAATAATTTCAAAAATAAAAATGCAAACACGATTATTTAGAATAATTCAACAACTTTTTTCCAGTACAGGAAGAAAATTGCAACGGTTTCAAAAAAATTTTGCCGAAATTTTTGTTGCGTTGTTTAGTGGATTTTTACTTGGAAACACGTTTGGAATGTTTTTAACCCCAATCCGAGAAGTCATTCCGTGGGATGGAGCAACTATTCTTCTCGCTTTAATCATCTGTGAAGTTTTAGGTAAGTTTGTTTACCAAAGAACGTTTAATAAAGTAGGGTTTTGGTTTCAATTTTTAAAGTTCCTAAATTCAGCGAAAATTGGAGTTTTATTTGGTTTTTTTATTGATGCTTTTAAAGTCGGAAGTTAAAGTTGAAATACTCAAATTACTTCGAAGTTAAGAGAGGGGTAACCTTCCCCTTTATTTTAGGTTTTTAACTAATATAAATATTTCTCGACCAGTTTACCTTCCATTTTTATTTATAATAATGTAATACTTACATTAGTTCTTAATCTTTGTAATAAACAACAAATAAAAATTTAAATTATGTCACATGCAGTAAAAATTTACGACACATGCATTGGTTGTACACAATGTGTTCGTGCGTGCCCTACAGATGTTTTAGAAATGGTACCTTGGGATGGTTGTAAAGCGAATCAAATTGCTTCAGCACCTCGGACTGAAGATTGTGTTGGTTGTAAACGTTGTGAATCTGCCTGTCCAACTGATTTTCTTTCCGTTCGTGTTTATCTAGGTTCAGAAACAACTCGTAGTATGGGGCTAGCCTATTAACCTCCGCTTTATTTGCCCGGGACATTGTTTCTTATTGTCCCGAGCAAATAACTGCATGCATTTAAATTTTTGGTTGAAAGTCCGTCTAAAATAGTTTATAATGATTTAAATCCTCAGTAGCTCAGTGGTAGAGCGATCGGCTGTTAACCGATTGGTCGTAGGTTCAAGTCCTACCTGGGGAGTCTCAAGTCTTCCGTTTAATAAACTTTTTTATTTAAAAGTTTTACTTTTTCGTATGTTTTGAGATAAAATATAAATTAAACTGTGTTTTAAGGTTTTTATCTCAACCAAAAACTTTAAGATAGACTATCGTCGTGGAGGAACTAAATGCAACCTATCACTCTTTTAATTGGGAAATTACCCGAAGCCTACGCTTTATTTGATCCAATTGTTGATGTTTTACCAATTATTCCAATTTTTTTTTTACTGTTAGCTTTCGTTTGGCAAGCGTCAGTAAGTTTTCGTTAACCATAACTATTTAACGTTATCTGATAATGAATTTGTTGTTCTGCAAAGTTATTAAAAAACGTTAATATCATAACCTCCTTTATAAGCTTTGTTGGTAAAGTTACAAACAGAATTGTTTAATTCATTGCAAACCCCAAAACTCTATATGAACTTTGAAGTTTTTTTTCAACTTGGTGCATTATTTATGATTCTTGCCTCTGGTCCAATAGTTATTGTGTTACTCTCAACAAAAACTGATAATGGTCTGTAATTGACTTATTTTATTGATTCAACCTTAAAAATTATTCATTCATTCGGAGAAAATTATGCCAATTGCTGATAGTCAAATTTTTATTGCTCTATTTATTGCCTTAATTACAGGAATTTTAGCTGTTCGTTTAGGGATTGCTCTATACGATTAACAATATATCGGGGAGGGCAAATTCTCCCTTCCCATCGTTTGTCGTTTAGGAATAATTTATCAACTTTAGTTAAATTAACCAATAAATAAACTGTCCCTAACCTCCACTATGATTCTAAATTTATCCCATCCCAATGGATTTGGATTTAAAGCATACCCTTTGTTTGTCTAACAATTATTATTTGTAAGCTATCCTTAATTCATATCTATTTAATTTTCATTTGCGTGTATAGAAAAAAAGCTAAAAACAAATATTTGAGGATTTATAAATCTAAATGCAATCCTCCGGCGGTAATAAGCTCAAACTAAATCTATAGTATCGAAGACATTATTTTTTATCAGATGCAATAAATTGAAATTATTAATATTGTTTTTAAATATTGTTATTTCTGGAAGTGGGCTTTTCTCAATTGGCTAAAAAAAGGGTTAAAGATTATAGCCCGTCAAAATCCTGTTGAAATGACTTGAAACAAGCTTGCTCATTAGTAAGTTAACAAAATATCTTACCCAGTCTTGCATTTGTGTGGATGTTTAGGATTCGTTGAACATTGCCTTTCATTTAAAAAGGTTATTTTTTACCATTATTCAAAGGTAGGCTTAATTGACAAAATGAAAGTAATTGGATTAGGATACTCTACGTAATGAATGTTCTTCTTAATTAATTCAATAAAAATTTGTTTCAATTGTCTAAAAATTTCATGGAGAGTTTGATCCTGGCTCAGGATGAACGCTGGCGGTATGCTTAACACATGCAAGTCGTACGAATACTAAAATCTTCGGAATTTATTGTTAGTGGCGGACGGGTGAGTAACGCGTAAGAATCTACCTTTAGGAAGGGGGCAACAGTTGGAAACGACTGCTAATTCCCTATATGCTGAGGAGTAAAACGGTATTAACCGCCTAAAGATGAGCTTGCGTCTGATTAGCTAGTTGGTAAGGTAATGGCTTACCAAGGCGATGATCAGTAGCTGGTCTGAGAGGATGATCAGCCACACTGGGACTGAGACACGGCCCAGACTCCTACGGGAGGCAGCAGTGAGGAATTTTCCGCAATGGGCGAAAGCCTGACGGAGCAATACCGCGTGGAGGATGACGGCCTGTGGGTCTTAAACTCCTTTTCTTAGAGAAGAAGTTCTGACGGTATCTAAGGAATAAGCATCGGCTAACTCCGTGCCAGCAGCCGCGGTAATACGGGGGATGCAAGCGTTATCCGGAATGATTGGGCGTAAAGCGTCTGTAGGTGGCTTTCCAAGTCAACTGTCAAAAATCAGGGCTTAACCTTGAGCCGGCAGTTGAAACTATGAAGCTTGAGTTAGGTAGGGGCAGAGGGAATTCCTAGTGTAGCGGTGAAATGCGTAGATATTAGGAAGAACACCAATCGCGAAAGCACTCTGCTGGGCCATGACTGACACTGAGAGACGAAAGCTAGGGGAGCGAATGGGATTAGATACCCCAGTAGTCCTAGCTGTAAACGATGGATACTAAGTTCTGGTAGATTGAAAACCTTTCAGTTCTGTAGCTAACGCGTCAAGTATCCCGCCTGGGGAGTATGCTCGCAAGGGTGAAACTCAAAGGAATTGACGGGGACCCGCACAAGCGGTGGAGCATGTGGTTTAATTCGATGCAACGCGAAGAACCTTACCAGGTCTTGACATAGTTCATATTGCTTGGAAACAAGCAAGTCCAAATGAACATACAGGTGGTGCATGGCTGTCGTCAGCTCGTGTCGTGAGATGTTGGGTTAAGTCCCGCAACGAGCGCAACCCTTATCTTTTGTTGCAGTAGTTTTCTACTAACTAAAGAGACTGCCGGTGATAAATCGGAGGAAGGTGAGGATGACGTCAAGTCAGCATGCCCCTTACGATCTGGGCTACACACGTGCTACAATGGTTGGGACAAAGAGATGCAACCTCGCGAGAGCAAGCTAACCTCAAAAACCTAATCTTAGTTCGGATTGCAGGCTGCAACTCGCCTGCATGAAGTTGGAATCGCTAGTAATCGCTGGTCAGCCATACAGCGGTGAATACGTTCCCGGGTCTTGTACACACCGCCCGTCACACCATGGGAGCTGGCTATGCCCGAAGTCGTTACCCCAACCATTTGGAGGGGGGCGCCTAAGGTAGAGCTAGTGACTAGGGTGAAGTCGTAACAAGGTAGCCGTACTGGAAGGTGTGGCTGGATCACCTCCTTTTTAAGGATTCAAAAAGTCGAAAATAAGCAACGGGCTATTAGCTCAGTTGGCTAGAGCGCACCCCTGATAAGGGTGAGGTCGCTGGTTCAAATCCAGCATAGCCCACTTGCCTAAATTGTTTTCGCAAGCGAAAAAACTACGGAGTTTCGGAATATGGGGGTATAGCTCAGTTGGTAGAGCGCTGCCTTTGCAAGGCAGACGTCAGCGGTTCGAGTCCGCTTATCTCCACCGATTGCTACCGAAGTTTTTATTGACACAGTCAAATAAAAAAAAGTTGACGGCGGATACCTAGGGACTCAGAGATGATGAAGGGCGCAGAAACCCGCGATAGGCTTGGGGGAATTGGAAACAAATTTTGATCCCAAGATGCCCGAATAGGACAACCTTCTAAAACTCCCTATTGAATTCATAGATAGGTAAGAAGTAACTCAGCGAATTGAAACATCTTAGTAGCTGAAGGAAAAGAAAGCAAACGCGATTCCCTTAGTAGCGGCGAGCGAAACGGGATCAGCCTAAACCAAATTTATTGGGGTTGTTGGGAAAGAAACAAAAAAATCAAATCAAAGACGAAGCAGCTGAATCCTGCACCATAGATGGTGAAAGTCCAGTAGTTATAATTTAAAAAGTTATTCTTATCCCGAGTAGCATGGGGCACGTGAAATCCCGTGTGAATCTGCGAGGACCACCTCGTAAGGCTAAATACTCCTGAGTCACCGATAGTGAAGTAGTACCGCGAGGGAAAGGTGAAAAAGAACCCCTGCAGGGGAGTGAAATAGAGCATGAAACCGTTAACTGACAAGCAGTGGGAGAATTTTTAAATTTGACCGCGTTCCTGTTGAAGAATGAACCGGCGACTTATAGGAGGTGGCAAGGTTAAAGAAATTTTTTCTGAAGCCAGAGCGAAAGCAAGTCTGAAATACGGCGTTCGTCATTTCTTATGGACCCGAACCTGGGTGATCTAACCATGACCAGGGTGAAGCTTGGGTAAAACCAAGTGGAAGCCCGAACCGACTGATGTTGAAAAATCAGCGGATGAGTTGTGGTTAGCGGTGAAATGCCAATCGAACTCAGAGCTAGCTGGATCTCCCCGAAATGCGTTGAGGCGCAGCGATTGTTGATGGGTCGTCAAGGGGTAAAGCACTGTTTCGGTGCGGGCTGCGAAAGCGGTACCAAATCGTGGCAAACTAAGAATACTTGAAGGACTTTCCAACAATCAGTGAGACGGTGGGGGATAAGCTTCATCGTCGAGAGGGAAACAGCCCAGATCATCAGCTAAGGCCCCTAAATAATTTCTAAGTGGGAAAGGAGGTGAGAATGCTCAGACAACCAGAAGGTTTGCTTAGAAGCAGCCATCCTTTAAAGAGTGCGTAATAGCTCACTGGTTAAGCGTTTTTGCGCCGAAAATGCTCGGGACTAAGAAATTTGCCGAAGCTGTGGGATACCATAAGGTATCGGTAGGGGAGCGTTCCGCTGTAGGGTGAAGTATTTTCGAAAGAATGTATGGACGAAGCGGAAGTGAGAATGTCGGTTTGAGTAACGAAAACATTGGTGAGAATCCAATGCCCCGAAAACCTAAGGGTTCCTTCACTAGGTTCGTCCATGGAGGGTTAGTCAGGACCTAAGGCGAGACCGAAAGGTGTAGTCGATGGCAAGCAGGTCAATATTCCTGCACTTTTTGATTTATTCGTACCGAGGGACGAAGTAACTATGCCGCAAATTTGATATGGTTTGATAATTTGTGAAATTTCAGATAAGAAGAAAAACTTATCTAATATAATCGTTGGCAAATACTTCCGAGAAAAGCTCGTACTACATTATGTGAATCAAAAACCTGTACCCGAAACTGACACAAGTAGGTAGGTAGAGAATACCAAGGGGAGCGAGATAACTCTCTCTAAGGAACTCGGCAAAATGGCCCCGTAACTTCGGGAGAAGGGGTGCCCCCCTCGGGGGGCCGCAGTGACCAGGCCCAGGCGACTGTTTACCAAAAACACAGGTCTCCGCTAAGTCGTAAGACAATGTATGGGGGCTGACGCCTGCCCAGTGCCGGAAGGTGAAGGAAGTTGGTTATTTTTCATTAGAAAGAGAAGCTGGTAACCGAAGCCCCGGTGAACGGCGGCCGTAACTATAACGGTCCTAAGGTAGCGAAATTCCTTGTCGGGTAAGTTCCGACCCGCACGAAAGGCGTAACGATCTGGGCACTGTCTCAGAGAGAGACTCGGTGAAATAGACATATTCGTGAAGATGCGAATTAATCATACTTGGACAGAAAGACCCTATGAAGCTTGACTGTAGTCTGGAATTGGGTTTGGGTTCTTCTTGCGCAGACTAGGTGGGAGGCGTTGATCATTTCTTTCCGGGGAAATAGGAGCCATCAGTGAGAGACCACTCTTGAAGAACTAGAATTCTAATGGCGATCCTTGAAGCAGGACGCTTGACAGTTTCTGATGGGCAGTTTGACTGGGGCGGTCGCCTCATAAAAGGTAACTGAGGCGTACAAAGGTTCCTTCAGAATGGATGGAAATCATTCGTAGAGTATAAAGGTATAAGGGAGCTTGACTGAAAGACCTACAAGTCGAACAGGGGCGAAAGCCGGTCTTAGTGATCCGACGGTGCCGCGTGGAAGGGCCGTCGCTCAACGGATAAAAGTTACTCTAGGGATAACAGGCTGATCTTCCCCAAGAGTTCACATCGACGGGAAGGTTTGGCACCTCGATGTCGATTTCTCGCAACCTGGGGCGGTAGTACGTCCCAAGGGTTGGGCTGTTCGCCCATGAAAGCGGGACGCGAGTTGGGTTCAGAACGTCGTGAGACAGTTCGGTCCATATCCAGTATGATCGTTAGAGTATTGAGAGAAGCTCTCCCTAGTACGAGAGGACCGGGAGGGACACACCAATAGTTTACCAGTTGTCGTACCAACGGCATACGCTGGGTAGCCATGTGTGGAGCGGATAACTGCTGAAAGCATCTAAGTAGGAAGCCCATCTCGAGATGAGTACTCTCTTGAGGTCACGGTAAGAAAAACCGTTGATAGGTGTTACGTGTACAATCAGTAATGGTTTTAGCGAAGACATACTAATAGACCGAATGACTTTGACTGTACAAAATAAAATGATTTTGATACCCGATTGAAAACAACAATCGGGTATTTAGTCTAGTGAACATGCTTTATTTGACACACCCCAATCCCATTTCGAATTTGGATGGTTAAGAAGTAAAGGGATGACAATAGGTAGTTGGTAGCGGCTACTGAAGATAATTTTTTGCTAGGCTATTTCTTTTATATTACTAAACAATCGATTTTCTTGTTTCTTGAGTCAAAAATTATTCTTTTTATTGCTTTTTTACTTTAGTAAAAATGTTAATATCTTTAGGAGAGTAAAATAGGAATTCTCTTCTTTAATATTTTTTGCTAACTTAATTTAGATTTCATTATCTATTGGATTAATTAATCTATTAAATGTTTAAAAAAATTAAACCTATTATAACCAAATCCTAATCTTAGACTTAGCTACTGATTTGGTTAAACATTATCTAATTTTGTTTGATCCAAGTCATTTTTTTTAATTCTTGTGATGCTATGCTATTCGACAGACATAAATATAAATAATATTTATTTGGGATGATTGTAGATCGACTATTCTTATTATTTTCAATTTGTATATATTATGATTGTAAATAACCCCCCCCTCTTAGAGAGAGGAAGGGGGATATAAATTGAACTAATTTCAAACGTTTGCTAAAAACTAAGCGTTTACAGATGGAGCTTCTACTGAAGCTAAATCTAGAGGGAAGTTGTGAGCGTTACGTTCGTGCATTACTTCCATACCTAAGTTAGCACGGTTGATAATGTCAGCCCAAGTGTTGATTACACGACCTTGAGAATCTACTACTGATTGGTTGAAGTTGAAACCATTTAAGTTGAAAGCCATAGTTGAAATACCCATAGCAGTAAACCAAATACCTACAACTGGCCAAGCAGCTAAGAAGAAGTGTAATGAACGAGAGTTGTTGAATGAAGCGTATTGGAAGATTAAACGACCAAAGTAACCGTGAGCAGCTACGATGTTGTAAGTTTCTTCTTCTTGACCAAATTTGTAACCAGCGTTAGCAGATTCATTTTCAGTAGTTTCACGGATTAAAGATGAAGTTACTAATGAACCGTGCATAGCTGAGAATAATGAACCACCAAATACACCAGCAACACCTAACATGTGGAATGGGTGCATTAAAATGTTATGCTCAGCTTGGAATACGATCATGAAGTTGAAAGTACCAGAAATACCTAAAGGCATACCATCAGAGAATGAACCTTGACCGATTGGGTAGATGATGAATACTGCAGTTGCTGCCATTACTGGAGCAGAATAAGCTACAGCGATCCAAGGACGCATACCTAAACGGAAAGATAATTCCCATTCACGACCCATGTATGCACATACACCAATAAAGAAGTGACAAACGATTAATTGGTAAGGACCACCGTTGTATAACCACTCATCTAAAGATGCTGCTTCCCAAATTGGGTAAAAGTGTAAACCGATTGCGTTTGAAGTTGGAACTACAGCACCAGTGATGATGTTGTTACCGTATAATAAAGAACCAGAAACTGGCTCACGGATACCATCAATATCAACTGGAGGAGCTGCTACGAATGCGATAATGAAAACAGAAATAGCTGTTAATAAAGTAGGGATCATTAAAACACCGAACCAACCAATGTATAAACGGTTTTCAGTTGAAGTAACCCACGCGCAGAAACGAGCCCACATTGAGTTAGCTGATTTGTTTTGAGATAAAATTGCTGTCATATTTTAGTTTGTTTATTAAAAAAGTTAATTTTTTTCCCAGAAAATAACTTATAAATAAATTTATTCAATCTGTTAATAATATTATATTAACAGTTACTAAATAATGTCAACCAGAAGCAAATAGAATTAAGAAAAAATAATCTATTTTAGTTGACATTTTATTAAATCAATACTGCGAGATATGTATTTTCCAGAATTGGCTTTGAAGTCATCATCTCTAAAAAGAACTTTTTCGTTGATGAAGTTAAGAAAGTAAATGTTTCTTTCTTTCTTTCTTATTGAAATATTTCAAACTCTACTCTCAAATATTAAAGGATCGATTAGAATCAATCACTTGAAAAGAATGCAAGCGGTATGAATTCAAAAGCCTTGTTTACATTTCAAAATTAGTGATTTTGATAACGTACCCCTGCCTGGATTCGAACCAGGAATTCCAACTTAGAAGGTTCTTGTGATATCCCTTTCACCACAGAGGCTAAATTTTTATATTTTGGGCCGAACTGGATTCGAACCAGTGTAGGCTTAGCCAGCGGAGTTACAATCCGCCCCCATTAACCACTCGGGCATCGACCCCTTGACTTTGAATAAAATCAAACGTCAAAAAACAAAAATAGACTTAAATACGCCTATCTAGTATTATATATATAAATCGGAGAAAATCAAGTCCAAGTCTCGTTTTTCGATTTTATTACCAAGACTCAATCTTAGATTTTACAACTATCAAAACTAATGATTCTCTTTTCGAGTATCTATTACCCATAATACTTAGTAAATGGGTAATAGATACTCGAAAAGAGAAATCTACCATAGACCCAACCGGACTCGGTTTAGAGTTTTTAACAAAGATAGATATTTTTTAAAAAGTAGTTAATCTAATGGACGCATAGATAATACTGGTTCCGTATCACGGTCGATACCTTTCTCAAAACCTGCAGCCGCAGCACGAGCACGTCCTGCATGCCATAAATGGCCAACAAAAAAGAAAAACCCTAATACAAAATGCGATGTCGCTAACCAACTTCGTGGAGAAACAAAGTTTACAGCATTAATTTCTGTCGCTACCCCGCCTACAGAGTTAAGAGACCCTAAAGGTGCATGTGTCATATATTCAGCCGCACGACGTTCTTGCCATGGTTGAATATCATTTTTTAATTTATTTAAGTCTAATCCATTTGGTCCACGTAAAGGCTCTAACCAAGGTCCACGGAAATCCCAAAAACGCATCGTTTCACCACCAAAAATGATTTCACCGGTTGGTGAACGCATTAAATATTTTCCTAAACCAGTCGGCCCTTGAGCGGATGCAACATTCGCTCCTAAACGTTGGTCACGCACTAAAAATGTAAAGGCTTGTGATTGAGAAGCTTCCGGACCGGTTGGACCGTAGAATTCACTAGGATAGGCCGTAGTGTTAAACCAAGACATACAACAAGCAATAAATCCCATTAATGAAATAGCAGCTAAAGAATACGATAAGTATGCTTCGCCAGACCATACAAATGCACGGCGAGCCCAAGCCCAAGGTTTTGTTAAAATATGCCAAATACCACCAAAGATCTCTAATGTTCCAATCCAAATATGACCACCAATGATATCTTCCATGTTATCAACACTAACAATCCAACCATCCCCTCCAAATGGTGATTTTAGAATATATCCAAAAATAACCGCAGGACTCACAGTTGGATTTGGGATTAATCGTACGTCTCCGCCACCAGGTGCCCACGTATCATATACACCACCGAAGTACATTGCTTTCCAAACTAATAACCAAGCTCCAATCCCAAGAATAATTAAATGAATTCCTAAAATTGTAGTCATCTTGTTTTTATCTTTCCAGACATAGCCAAAAAATGGGAAAGATTCTTCTAATGTTTCTGGCCCAATTAATGCATGGTAAACACCGCCAAAACCTAAAACAGCTGAAGAAATTAAGTGTAATACACCTGATACAAAATATGGGAATGTATCAATAATTTCGCCGCCAGGCCCAACACCATACCCTAATGAGGCAAGGTGGGGTAGTAAAATTAAGCCTTGTTCATACATTGGTTTTTCTGGAACAAAATGAGCTACTTCAAATAAATTCATTGCTCCCGCCCAAAAAACAATTAAACCTGCATGAGCTACATGTGCACCTAATAATTTACCAGATAAATTAATTAATCGAGCATTTCCGGCCCACCAAGCAAACCCTGTTGATTCTTGGTCACGACCACCTACAGTTAAAGTACCATTAAAGAGCGTTTCCACGTGGTAATACCTCCTCTGGGAATACTAATCTTTCATGTGGCTGATCTTGTGCAGCCATCCATGCACGAATACCTTCATTTAGAAGAATATTTTTTGTATAGAATGTTTCAAATTCTGGATCTTCAGCAGCACGAATTTCTTGTGATACGAAGTCATATGCTCGTAAATTTAAAGCTAGGCCAACAACACCGAGAGCACTCATCCATAAACCTGTTACTGGAACAAATAACATAAAGAAGTGTAACCAACGTTTATTTGAAAAAGCAACACCAAAAATTTGTGACCAGAATCGATTAGCTGTAACCATGGAATATGTTTCTTCTGCTTGTGTAGGATTAAAAGCACGGAAAGTATTTGCCCCGTCACCGTCTTCAAATAATGTATTTTCTACTGTTGCTCCGTGAATAGCACATAAAAGAGCTGCCCCTAATACACCTGCAACACCCATCATATGGAATGGGTTTAATGTCCAGTTATGAAAACCTTGGAAGAATAAAATAAATCGAAAAATTGCTGCTACACCAAAACTCGGAGCAAAAAACCACCCAGACTGTCCTAATGGATAAATTAAAAAAACTGAAACAAAAACTGAAATCGGGGCTGAAAAAGCAATCGCATTATATGGACGAATTTTAACTGATCTTGCAATTTCAAATTGACGTAACATGAAACCAATAAGACCGAAAGCACCATGTAGAGCTACAAATGTCCATAACCCACCTAATTGACACCAACGTGTAAAATCACCTTGAGCCTCAGGACCCCATAAAAATAGTAATGAGTGACCCATACTATTTGGTGGTGTTGATACAGCGGCTGTTAAGAAGTTACAACCTTCAAGGTAAGATGAAGCTAAACCATGTGTATACCAAGATGTCACAAATGTTGTTCCTGTTAACCATCCACCTAAGGCAAAATATGCACAAGGAAGTAGTAATAATCCTGACCACCCAACGAATACAAATCTATCACGTCTTAACCAGTCATCAATTTTATCAAATAAACCACGTTTTTCGTCCGACTTACCAATTGCAATTGTCACAGCGAAAATCTCCAAATAATTATAAAATTTGTTGAGTTTTTTATAAACTTCGTTTCAATAATGAAAATTACTTAATTAGGTTAAATTGTCATCAAAATTTTTTTCATAAATCTAATGAATGTTTTATTGGTATATAGCTTATTAATAACCCTTACTACTTTTTTTAATCAAATAAATATACTCTACCTTAATAAAAATATTAAGGTAGAGTATATTTATTTTTACAAGTTTAATTGGTCACCACGGCGATACTGTAAGTATGCTGTAACGAATAAACCAAATAATGTTACTGGAATTAATCCTAATACAATGCCTGATAAAAGAGGTTCTACCATTTTTTGTTAATTATTCTAAAAATATAAAATTTACGATCAAAATTAAACAACTTTAAATTTTAAATTAATTCAACTTTGACTAGTCCTAAATAAATAACTAATGTTGAAATAACTGCAAGTACAAGAAAGCCTATATAACTAATAACTGTTAACATAAAGTAAGTATTTATATTGATAATCTAAAAATTCATCTCTGCTAGTTGAACTTTTTCGAATTGTTTTTTCTTTAAAACAAGAAAAATTTGTGTTAGTAAAATTGTTACAAAGAATGCTAATAACCCAAAAATCCGCGTCGGATTTTGAAGAACAATTTCTGTATCCATTTGACCAAACCCTCCTACATTTGGATTATTTGTTAATGGTTCATCTGCTTTAAGCATTTGTCCTTCTTTAATAATTAGCTCAGGACCACCAGGAATTTTTTCGGTAATCTCATCCCCAACTGAATTTGTAATTGTTACATTATAACCACCTTTTTTAGATTGCATTTTTTCAATACTTTTAACTTGTCCATTAACTGGTGATGTATAAACAGTATTATTACTTTTTGATCCATCTGGGTAAAGTTGCCCACGTCCACGATTACCTCCTAAATAAATAGGGTATTTAAGGTAAGAAATATTTGAATTTTTTGACGGGTCGGGAGATAAAATTGGAAAAACCATTTCACTGTAATCTTTACCTGCAACCGGACCAATTACCAAAATATTTTTTTTATCTTCATTATATGGTTGGTAGTAAAGGTTACCTACTTTGCTTTTCATCTCTTCTGGAATCCGATCATTTGGAGCTAACTCAAATCCCTCCGGTAAAATAAGAACTGCTCCAACATTTAAATCGACTTTTTTACCATTTGCCCCAACTTGTTTAATTTGTTGGTCGTATGGAATTTTTACAACAGCTTCAAAAACAGTATCTGGCAAGACTGCTTGTGGTACTTCAATTTCTACTGGTTTTTGTGCTAAATGACAATTCGCACAAACAATTCTTCCATTAGCTTCACGAGGATTTGCATAATTTTGTTGTGCAAAAATGGGGTAAGCATTGGCTGTAGAAAAAAAGCTAAACGAAAAAAGAAACTGAAAAGTTAAACCTATAAGAAAATGTAAAGTTGGTTGTTTAAAATAATTTTTTTTCATGGATATCAAAAGCAAAAAACAGTATCAAAACATTAAAAATTTTCTTCTCTAAAATAAATTATATATTAAAAAATAAAAATTATCAATGATTTACCTCCTATAAGATTAATTAGTGAAAACCATATATTTTATCATTAACTTAGAATTTCGTAAGACGGCATATGCCGTCTTACGAAATTCTAAGTTAATGATAAAATATAGATTGGTATAAAATATATAGTTTACTTCAAAAACATGCGGGACGTATTAAGGTCTTTATAATTAACCAAACTTTCCAGATGTTGAAGCAATTAAAAATGCAGCGTATGTTAAAACATACCCAGCGGAAAAATGTGCTAAACCTACTAAACGGGCTTGAACAATTGATAAAGCAACAGGTTTATCTTTCCATTGAATAAAGTTTGCTAATGGAGTTCTTTCATGAGCCCATGCTAATGTTTCAATTAATTCTTGCCAATATCCACGCCATGAAATTAAAAACATAAAACCGGTTGCATAAATTAAGTGGCCAAATAAAAACATCCACGCCCAAACAGATAAACTATTCATCCCAAACGGATTATAACCATTAATTAATTGCGATGAATTTAGCCATAAATAATCTCGTAACCAACCCATAATATAAGTTGATGACTCATTAAATTGGTTTACATTGCCTTGCCAAATACCTAAATGTTTCCAATGCCAATAAAATGTAACCCAACCAATTGTGTTTAACATCCAAAATACTGCTAAATAGAAAGCATCCCAAGCTGAAATATCACAAGTCCCGCCACGACCTGGACCATCACATGGAAAACTGTACCCAAAATCTTTTTTATCTGGCATTAATTTCGACCCTCGCGCATCTAAGGCACCTTTGACAAGGATTAACGTTGTCGTATGTAATCCTAAGGCAATAGCATGGTGAACTAAAAAATCCCCAGGGCCAATTGTTAAAAATAAAGAATTTGAACTATTATTAATAGCTTCTAACCATCCTGGTAACCATAAATTTTGACCAGCTGTTAAGGCAGGACTATCTGATGAAGATAATAAGAAATCAAACCCATATAAAGTTTTACCTTGAGCTGCTTGGATCCACTGAGCAAAAACAGGTTCAATTAAAATTTGCTTTTCTGGTGTACCAAAAGCTTGCATAACATCGTTATGCACATATAACCCTAATGTATGGAAGCCTAAAAATAATGACACCCAACTTAAATGAGAGATAATGGCTTCTTTATGATCAAGAATACGAGCTAAAACATTACCTTTGTTTTGTTCCGGATCATAATCCCGAATAAAAAAGATTGCGCCATGGGCAAAGGCTCCACACATGATAAAACCAGCAATATATTGGTGATGAGTGTATAACGAAGCTTGTGTTGTAAAATCTTGAGCTAAAAAAGCATAAGGAGGTAATGAGTAAATATGTTGAGCTACCATTGAACAAATTGTTCCTAGAGACGCTAGTGCTAATCCTAATTGGAAATGTAATGAATTATTAACTGTGTCATATAACCCTTTATGCCCAGCACCTAAACTACCAGACGGCGCAGCATGTGCATCTAAAATTTCTTTCATACTGTGACCAATACCGAAATTTGTACGATACATATGCCCAGCAACAATAAAGACAACAGCAATTGCTAAATGGTGGTGAGCCATATCCGTTAACCATAAACTTTGAGTTTGAGGATGAAACCCACCTAAAAAAGTAAGAATAGCCGTCCCTGAACCTTGGGATGTTCCAAAAATATGTGATGTTGTATCGGGATTTTGTGCGTATGCGGCCCAATTCCCTGAAAAAAACGGGGCTAACCCTTCTGGATGTGGTAATGTGGTTAAGAAATTATCCCAACGAACATGAACACCCCTCGATTCTGGAATAGCGACATGGATTAAATGACCGGTCCAAGCTAATGAACTAACACCAAATAAACCTGACAAATGATGATTTAACCGTGATTCAGCATTTTTAAACCAAGATAAAGCAGGCTGAAATTTTGGTTGTAAATGTAGCCAACCAGCAAATAAAAAAAGTCCAGCAACAATTAATAAAAAAACTGATCCAGTATATAAATCTTGGTTTGTTCTCATCCCAATTGTATACCACCATTGGTAAACACCAGACGTTGCAATATTTACAGGGCCTGATGCCCCTCCACGTGTGAATGCATCAACAGCAGGTTGTCCGAAATGTGGGTCCCAAATTGCATGAGCAATTGGTCGAACGTGTAATGGGTCCATGCCCCATTGTTCAAAATTCCCTTGCCAGGCAACATGAAATAAATTTCCTGATGTCCATAAAAAGATGATTGCTAATTGTCCAAAATGGGAAGCAAAAATTTTCTGGTATAAACTTTCTTCGGTCATACCATCATGACTTTCAAAGTCATGGGCTGTGGCAATCCCAAACCAAATACGTCGAGTAGTAGGGTCTTGAGCTAAACCTTGGCTAAATTTAGGAAATTTAAGCGCCATAGTTTATGAAATCCTCACTATACTCAATTCTAAATTAATTTTTTTGTATTAATTCAGGTTTTAAAAAACACATAAAACATCAAACAATTCTTAAGAAAAACTAAAAAATTTTAAAGCTTAACCGACTGAAATAATTCGAGCTAAGAAGAATGCCCACGTAGTTCCAATCCCACCAAGTAGATAATGCGCAACCCCTACTGCACGACCTTGAGTAATACTTAAAGCTCGTGGTTGGATTGCCGGGGCAACTTTTAATTTATTATGTGCCCAAACAATTGATTCGATAAGCTCTTGCCAATAACCACGTCCACTAAATAAAAACATTAAACTAAACGCCCAAATAAAATGCGCGCCTAAGAAAATTAAACCATAGGCTGAAAGAGCAGATCCGTAGGATTGGATTACTTGTGATGATTGAGCCCATAAAAAATCTCTTAACCAACCATTAATCGTGTTGGCACTTTGAGCAAAATTACCACCAGTAATGTGTGAAACACCACTAGCATTAACAGTTCCCCAAACGTCAGATTGCATTTTCCAACTAAAATGAAAAATTACAATTGATAATGAGTTATACATCCAGAATAACCCAAGAAAAACGTGATCCCAAGCAGAAACTTGACATGTACCTCCACGACCTGGACCATCACAAGGAAAACGGAAACCTAAATTTGCTTTATCTGGAATTAATCGGGAGCTACGGGCATATAAAACACCTTTTAGTAAAATTAAAACAGTTACATGAATTGTAAATGCATGAATATGGTGAACTAAAAAATCTGATGTTCCTAAAGAAATAGGCATCATAGCCACTTTTCCACCAACTGCAACAATATCACCACCCCAGCTTAAGCTTGTCCCTACAAGTGCATTTGGTGCAGTAACTTGTGGAGCTAAAAAGTGAGTATTTTGAATCCATTGTGCAAAAATAGGCTGTAATTGAATCGCCGTATCAGAAAACATATCTTGTGGACGCCCTAAGGCTGACATTGTATCATTGTGGATATATAACCCAAAACTATGAAATCCTAAAAAAATACATACCCAATTTAAATGGGAAATAATTGCATCTCTATGACGAATTACTCGGTCTAAAACATTATTATAGTTATTTGTTGGTTCATAATCACGAACCATAAAAATAGCAGCATGTGCTCCAGCACCAACAATACAGAAGCCACCAATCCATGTGTGGTGAGTAAATAGTGATAATTGAGTACCATAATCCGTAGCTAAATATGGATATGGAGGCATTGAGTACATATGATGCGCAACAATAATAGATAATGAACCAAATAAAGCTAAATTAATAGCTAATTGGGCATGCCACGAAGTTGTTAAAATTTCATACAGTCCTTTATGACCCTCACCTGTTAAAGGACCTTTATGAGCTTCTAAAATCTCTTTCATGCTATGTCCAATGCCCCAATTTGTGCGATACATGTGACCAGCAACAATAAATAACACAGCAATAGCTAAATGGTGGTGAGCCTCGTCACTTAACCATAATCCACCAGTCACAGGGTTTAAACCACCTTGAAATGTTAGAAAATCACTATACTCGGACCAATTTAAAGTAAAAAACGGTGCTAACCCTTTACTAAAACTAGGATAAAGTTGTGCCATTAACTCACGATTCATAATAAATTCATGGGGTAATGGAATTTCTTTTGGATCAACTCCAGCATCTAATAATTTATTGATTGGCAATGAAACATGAATTTGGTGACCTGCCCAAGCTAAGCTACCAAGTCCTAATAAGCCCGCTAAATGGTGATTCATCATTGACTCTACATTTTGAAACCATTCTAATTTTGGTGCTGCTTTATGGTAATGGAACCATCCAGCAAAAAACATTGCAACGGCCATTACTAAACCACCAATGGCAGTACTATATAGTTCTAATTCACTTGTAATACCGCTGGCGCGCCATAATTGAAAAAAACCAGATGTAATTTGAACACCTTGGAACCCTCCACCAACATCTCCATTCAAAATTTCTTGACCTACAATTGGCCAAACAACCTGGGCACTAGGTTTAATATGCGTTGGATCTGTTAGCCAAGCCTCATAATTTGAAAATCGTGCGCCATGAAAATACATACCACTTAACCAAATAAAAATAATACCTAATTGACCAAAATGGGCACTAAATACTTTTCGTGAAATATCTTCAAGATCTGTTGTATGACTATCAAAATCATGGGCATCCGCATGTAAATTCCAAATCCATGTTGTTGTTGTTGGACCTTTTGCTAATGTTCTTGAAAAATGACCAGGTTTTGCCCATTTCTCAAAACTTGTTTGTGTCGGATTTTGATCCACTACAATTTTCACCTTTTTTGCTTCACGCTCTGGTGGGCTAATTGTCATGTAATATCTCCTTTAGAAATAAAAAATTCATTTTAAAAACCTGAGAAATGCATATATCTATCTTGAATCAGTTTATTCTTATTGAATAAGAGGTTTCGTTTTAATACGAAAGCTTTTTTGTTAAATTGAATTGACAAATATTTAACCACAATTAAAAAGATAGTTTCTCATATATTATTTTTTCTTAAAGAAAAAAGCGCTTAAAACGTTTTTGATTAATTCTCTAACTTTATTATTATTTTTACAAATATATTTGTAAAAATAATAATAAAGTTAGAGAATTACCTAAAAATATTTTTCAAGAATTTGTTGGATTTTTTCTCCTGAGTCAATCGTTTCTAATGGATCTTTACGTAATCGGTGTCGAAGGCATAAAGGCATTATTCGAATTAAATCTTGTTCTTCAACAATTTCACGGCCTTCAAACGCACATAACGCTTTTGCCGCCCGATTTGTTACAAGATCTCCCCTCAAACCATCAATATCTAAGTCTGAGCAAATTGATGAAATAATAGAATAATAATCATCTACTAATTTGACTGATTTAACACGTTCACGAGCCTCAGCAATTCGTTTTGTTAATTCTTCTTGCTTCTCTTGATATAGTTTTCGAAAATCTTTGGGAGATTCATCAAACTCTAATCTTTGTAATACAATTGAAACACGTGTTTGATAATCTTTTACTGTTCGAATCTCTGCGTGCATTCCAAAACGATCAAGAAGTTGTGGCCTTAATTCGCCTTCTTCGGGATTTCCTGAACCAACTAGAATAAATCGGGCTGGGTGACTAATTGAAATACCTTCTCGTTCAACTGTATTCCATCCAGAAGCAGCAGAATCTAATAAAACATCAACAAGGTGATCATCTAATAAATTTACCTCATCAACATATAAAATTCCACGATTTGCTTTTGCCAATAAACCAGGTTCAAAAGCTTTGACACCTTCGGTTAATGCTTTTTCAATATCAATTGTGCCACATACTCGATCTTCGGTAGCTCCTAAGGGTAAATCAACCATATTAATTTTTGTTTGAAGCACTTCGAGTGGCTGTTGATTTAAAATTTTTTCTTTAACTTCTTGACTCATTAATTCGGGGTCGGAAGGGTGTGAATTAAATGGGTCATTTGCTACTACTTCAATTTGGGGTAATAAATCTACTAAAGCACGTACTGTTGTTGATTTACCAGTTCCACGATCACCCATAATCATAACACCACCAATTTTTGGGTCAATTACGTTTAAAATTAAAGCTAATTTCATTTCGTCTTGCCCAATAATCGCAGTAAACGGAAAAACAGGTCGGTCTGTTTCAAATACAGTATTTTCACTCATATTTTAATTTAATTCTACATTTTCAGATAAAAGTTTTTAATTTTTACCTATATACTAAATATAACACAGAACCAACTAAATACAAAATATAAATGAATAATTCCTAATTTAATATTTAACCGTTAATAAAGAGTATTGCTTGTTTGGAGTGAATGTCGTTAAAATATTATTAGGTGTCGACACCTAACAAAATATTTAGTAAAATATTTTTTAAAATGTTTCTTGTATTATTATGTTTCAAATTCAAAATTTATCAATTATTTCTACACTACAACCATTATTTGATCTTTCAGAAGTTTCGGTAGGAAAACACTACTATTGGGATATCGGTGGATTTCAAGTCCATGGACAAGTTCTTTTAGTCTCATGGTTTGTTTTATCTTTAATTGCAATCATTTCTTTTTTAGGGAATAGTAAATTAGCAGCTATGCCAGAAGGGGTCCAAAATTTAACAGAGTATATTACGGAATTTATCCGTGATTTAGCAAAAACACAAATTGGTGAGGAAGAATACTTATCATGGGTTCCCTTCTTAGGAACAATTTTTTTATTTGTTTTTGTTTCTAATTGGTCAGGTGCATTAGTCCCCTGGCGTTTAATTGAAATTCCAAGTGGTGAATTAGCAGCCCCAACGAATGATATTAATACAACAGTAGCCTTAGCATTACTAACATCAATTGCCTATTTTTATGCCGGGATCAGTAAAAAAGGTCTTAATTATTTTAAACGTTATATTTCACCGGCTGTCTTTTTATTACCTATTAATGTTTTAGAAGATTTTACAAAACCTTTATCATTAAGTTTCCGTTTATTTGGAAATATTCTGGCGGACGAATTAGTTGTAGGTGTTTTAATCGCTTTAGTTCCTCTTGTTGTACCGATCCCAATTATGCTGTTAGGATTATTTACAAGTGCAATTCAAGCATTAGTATTTGCCACTTTAGCGGGGGCTTATATCGGTGAATCTTTAGAAGATCACCACTAATTTATAAGTCCCGTAAATTTTAGTTAAAAACAATTTTGGATACGTGGATGTATTTTAATAGTCATTTTTTCATTGGAGGAAACTATCATGAACCCACTTGTCGCTGCTGCTTCAGTTGTTGCTGCTGGTTTATCTGTTGGTCTTGCTGCTATTGGACCTGGTATGGGTCAAGGTACGGCAGCAGGATATGCTGTTGAAGGGATTGCAAGACAACCAGAAGCAGAAGGTAAAATCCGTGGTGCTTTATTATTAAGTTTTGCTTTCATGGAATCATTAACTATTTACGGGTTAGTTGTTGCTTTAGCATTATTATTTGCTAACCCATTTGCTGGTTAATCTTTGAGCTTATTTTTATCGAAATTAGTTTAGTTTTTTTTAATAGATCTAAATTTATATTTACATTGTGGAATTAAATTCATTTAAAAAAGTGAAGCAAACAGATAAATAATCTGTTTGCTTCCAATACATAATAGATTTTTTTATTCTTATAGATAAGCTCTGCTATAAACTTTAAAACAGTCTTACATAAAAGAATAACTTTTTATCCATTTTGTTAATATTCAGGTAAATTTGAAAAAATTATATAGACAAGTAAAGTTAATCTAAGTTTTGACCTATCTTGACTTAATAGAAAAAAGCATCCTTAAACCTTTAACTCGCGAGATAGACCACATTGAAACAAACAAATCTGTGACAATTTTTAATACACCTTTTATTTTTATAATTTTTCATAGCTTTTAATTATAGTATTATAAAAAACTAGAACCTATTTTAAAAACCCTGTCTAAAAACTTCACAGTAAAAAAATCCGCCGGTTTTAATCCTACGAAAGAATAAAATCTATTTTTTACATCAAATTTTCGATGTAAAAAGTTAACTATAATTATTGTCAAACCAACCTGTTTAAAATGAAATTTTCTATGACTATTTTAACTTTATTTTCTTCGCTCCCATTAGGAAATGAAGGATTTGGCTTTAATGGGAATATTTTAGAAACCAATATTATTAATTTATCTGTTGTTATTGGAGTTGTTGTTTCTTTAGGTGGTGATGCATTAAAAGCATTATTAGAAACACGTAAACAAACAATTCTCCAAAATTTTGAAGAAGCGAAATCACGTTCTGACGAAGCACGTGCTCGTTTACAACTAGCTTCTGAAGAAGTAGAGAAGTCAAAACAAAAAGCAATAGAAATTCAAGCTCAAACGGTAGACTTACTTGAAAAAGAAAAAGAATTATATTCACAACAACTTGATAGTGAAACAAAACGTTTGGCAACATTAAAACAAGAAACATTAATGTTTCAAGAACAAAAAGCTAAATTTGAAATTTCTTCACAAATCATCGCTTTAGCAGTAAATCAGGTTGAAGAGAAAATTAAAACTCGCTTAACAGCCCGTCTCCATGATTCGGTGAATAATTTTAACATTGTATTGCTTCGAAACATGGCAATTTAATACATTACATTAATTTTGAATTGAATAGAAATTTTTTTAAATATGGAGTAATTAAACAATGGTTAAAATTCGCCCTGATGAAATTAGTAGTATTATTCGTCAACAAATTGAACAATATAACCGTGATATTAAGGTTGTAAATGTGGGAACAGTATTCCAAGTTGGGGATGGGATTGCTAGAATTTATGGACTTGAAAAAGTAATGGCGGGGGAGCTTTTAGAATTTGAAGATGGAACAATTGGAATTGCTTTAAACTTAGAAGCAAAAAATGTTGGAGCTGTATTAATGGGAGAAGGTCTAACAGTTCAAGAAGGAAGTTCTGTGAAAGCAACTGGTAAAATTGCTCAAGTCCCGGTTGGTGAAGCATTTTTAGGTCGGATTGTTGATCCATTAGCTCGTCCAATTGACGGCAAAGGTGATATTAAAGCGGATGATACCCGTTTAATTGAAGCAAATGCTCCTGGAATTATTTCACGTCGTTCCGTTTATGAACCAATGCAAACCGGTCTTATTTCTGTTGATGCAATGATTCCTATTGGTCGAGGCCAACGAGAACTTATTATTGGGGACCGCCAAACAGGAAAAACAGCAATCGCGGTTGATACAATTTTAAATCAAAAAGGGAATGGTGTAGTCTGTGTTTATGTAGCAATTGGTCAAAAAGCCTCTTCAGTAGCACAAGTAGTTAATACATTAGATGAGCGTGGCTCGCTTGATTATTCAATTATTGTTGCAGCAACCGCTGATACACCTGCAACATTACAATATTTAGCTCCATATACTGGCGCAGCTTTAGCTGAATACTTTATGTATACAGGACGTCACACATTAGTTATTTACGATGATTTAACAAAGCAAGCGCAAGCCTACCGTGAAATGTCGTTATTACTCCGTCGTCCACCAGGTCGTGAGGCTTATCCAGGGGATGTTTTTTATCTTCACTCACGCCTATTAGAGCGCGCCGCAAAACTCAGTGATGACTTAGGGGAAGGAAGTATGACAGCTTTACCGATTGTTGAAACACAGGAAGGAGATGTATCTGCTTATATTCCAACAAATGTTATTTCAATTACTGATGGTCAAATTTTTTTATCAGCTGATATTTTTAATTCAGGAATTCGGCCAGCGATTAATGTAGGGATTTCGGTATCACGAGTAGGGTCAGCAGCCCAAGTAAAGGCAATGAAACAAGTTGCTGGAAAACTTAAACTAGAATTAGCACAGTTTGCTGAATTAGAAGCTTTTTCTCAATTTGCATCAGATTTAGACCAAGCCACGCAAAACCAATTAGCAAGAGGGCAACGCTTAAGAGAACTTCTAAAACAAGCCCAAACAGCCCCATTATCAGTTGAAGAGCAAGTGGCAACAATTTATGCTGGAATTAATGGCTATGTGGACCAAATTCCAGTAGGACAGGTACGTTCGTTTTTATCAGGATTACGGAATTTCATGTCAACCATGAAACCTAATTTTGGGAAAGAAATTCGTGAAACAAAAGCCCTAAGTAAGGAAAATGAAGAATTATTAAAAGCTTCTATTCTGGAATATACTGAAGAATTTTTAGCAACGAATTAAATAAAACAAATTCAAAAATAATAATAATTCACTCTTATAATAAAAGTAACTACAAGAGAAAAATTTTTCTCTTGTAGTTACTTTTATTATAAGAGTGAATTAAAATAGCCCTAAAGTTAAAGAAATATCAATTGGTAAACAAGCACCAATTCCTAACCAAATTGAACTAAATGTACCAATTAAAAAAACAGTACTTGCTACTGGGCGACGGAATGGGTTTTGAAACTTATTAATTCCTTCAATAAATGGTACGGTTAATAATCCTGCTGGAACAGCAGCCATTAATAGAACACCTAATAATTTATTAGGTACAGTGCGAAGAATTTGAAACACCGGGTAAAAATACCATTCAGGTAAAATTTCTAGTGGTGTAGCAAATGGATTTGCTGGTTCACCAATTACAGCGGGATCTAACACAGCTAACCCGATGACACAAGCAAATGTTCCTAAAATTACAACTGGAAACATATATAATAAATCATTTGGCCAAGCTGGCTCACCATAATAATTGTGCCCCATGCCTTTTGCTAATTTAGCGCGTAAAATTGGATCTGATAAATCTGGTTTTTTTGTAACACCCATGTGGATACTCCTTTTGATTCAAAAATTTATTATTCGAAATAAGTTAAGTAAGATTTATTGTTAAAGTGGCCCTGAAATACCTTGTTTACGGATCATTAAAAAATGCATTAACATAAATACAGCAGTTAATAATGGTAAAACAAACGTATGTAAACTATAAAAGCGAGTTAATGTTGATTGACCAACACCAACACCACCACGTAATAATTCAACAAGGGCTGATCCAACAACTGGAATAGCATCTGGTACACCTGTTACGATCTTAACAGCCCAATAGCCTACTTGATCCCACGGTAATGAGTAACCTGTTACGCCAAATGATACAGTACATACCGCCATGATTACACCTGTTACCCATGTTAGTTCTCTTGGTTTTTTAAACCCACCTGTTAAATAAACCCGGAACACATGTAATAACATCATCAGAACCATCATACTAGCTGACCAACGATGAATTGAACGGATTAGCCAACCAAAATTTACTTCAGTCATGATATATTGAACCGAAGCAAAAGCTTCTGCTACAGTTGGCCGATAGTAAAAAGTCATCGCAAAGCCTGTTGCTACTTGTACTAAAAATAATGTAAATGTAATCCCCCCAAAACAATAAAAAATATTTACGTGTGGCGGTACGTATTTACTGGAAATATCATCCGCAATTGCTTGGATTTCTAAACGTTCTTCAAACCAATCGTATACTTTACTCATTCTTATATTTTTTATACTTGGTTGCACAATTTACCTAAAAAATCTTCTTATAAAAATGTCTTTAAAAGATATCAGTTTAAATGGTTAGTCAATTTTGACTGTAGCCCCTGCTTCTTCTAATTTTTGTTTTGCTTCGGCGGCATCTTCTTTTGAAGCGGACTCATTTAATGTTTTCGGTAACCCAGTCGTAAGTTCTTTAGCTTCACGTAAACCTAAAGACGTTAAAGATCGGATTACTTTTAATACAGCTACACGTTTTTCATCAGGTACAGCTTCAATAATGATAGCAAAAGTTGTTTTTTCTTCGACTACTTCTTCACTTGACCCACCAGGAGTACCTGGAACAGCCATCATTACCCCCGAACTAACGGCAGCTGAAGTATCAACCCCAAATATTTCTTCAATTTCAGAAACAAGTTCAGCTGCTTCTAGTAAAGTTAAAGACTTTAATTTTTCAATAATTTCTGTTGTGTTTTGAGACATACTACATTTTTTCCTAATTTAATTAATATTTAAAATAACGAAGTTTTTGATTAAACTAATAAACTAAATTAGCTAGCTTAAACCCTAACTAAAATTTGTAATAATAAATCGTATCTATTAACGACAAAAAACTAACGCTTTGAAAATTGTGGTGCTTTACGGGCTTTTTTCAACCCATATTTTTTACGTTCTTTGATACGCGAGTCACGTGTTAATAAATTTTTTTCCCGTAAAACATCTTTATATGAATTTTCTAGTTTATATAAAGCGCGGGCAAGCCCTAATTGAATTGCCGATGTTTGTCCTGTGATTCCTCCACCTTTAACTTCAATGATTGTATCATAACTTGTTTGTAAATTAAAAAGCTGTAGTGGGGTTTGAATTGCTAATAATGAAGCCGGATTTTCTTGCAAATAATTCGATGCTCGTTTTTTATTAATCCAAATTTCACCACTACCTACTTGAAGATTAACTTTTGCGATCGAAGTTTTTCTCCGACCAATTCCTTGCACTGAGCGATAAATTTGATTCATTTCTTTGTACTAATTAATTAATTTGGTTCAGTTTTATTTCATACGTTTATCAAATTCGGTTTTACTTACTCTTTCTGGTAAAAAAAGACCTAATTTAAATAAACTCTTTTCAAGTTCTTCTAAAGATTTTTTTCCAAAATTTTTTAAAAGAAGTAATTCTTCGCGGGTATAACCCATTAAATCCCGAATTGTTTGTATATTTGCTCGTTTTAAACAAGTATACGGTCTTAATGATAACTCTAAGTTACCAATATCTAAATTTAAAACTGGAGGTTCCAATTTTTTATTTCGGATACTAGCTAAATTTAATTGGCGGTAATTTCCTTTGGATGTTGTTTGAATTAAACTTTCAAGCGTTTGAATTTTTTTTAAACTAATATAATCAGGCTGTAAAATTTTCAAATTTTTCAAAGGTTTGAAAATATCAATAAATGACTGGAGAGCTAATTTAATTGCATTAAATGGGTGAATTGTCCCATTCGTCCAAATTTCGAGAAAAATATATTCATAAATAAGCTCGGTATCGATTTCTTCATCTCGTTCAATTGTATAATTTACCCGGTTTATTGGCATAAAGGTTGCATCGATTGGCAAAATATTTGACTCACTCATTTTAGTTTCATCAATAAACTGCCTGGTTTGATTTGTTGCGCCAGCTTTCGGAAAAATTTTTTGGCAATATGTAACAAATTGACTTGCGCCAAGTTGAAGCCAATAATTTTTTCCGGGACAAATTAAAAATACTAATTTCAAATAACCCCCGGTACAAACCGTTGCAATATACTGATCTGGGTCGGTACATTTTAAAAATGGAGGTAATTGAATATCTTTGGCTGTTACTTTTGTTGGTCCTTGACAATTTAAATAAGCCAAATGGGGAGAATAGACTTGAAAAGCACTACCTAAAGGTATTTGTTTGATATTTAATAAAATATCCAAAACAGATTCCTTTACTCCTGGTAAAGAAGAATACTCATGAGAAACGCCTTTTATTTTAACAGCAACAACTGCAATCCCATCTAATTCTGTCAGCAAAGCACGACGTAAATTATTGGCAATTGTTAAAGTTTGTGTTTCTAAAAAAGGTCCAATTTTAAACCGAGCATACGTATTTTTCGGATCATTAACCGATGATTCAACACAAGTAAAAAAAAGTCTTGGCATAATATTTTGATTTTTTTTTGTAATAGAAACTGACTAAAGAAACTAAAAATGAAATTTTAATTTAGTTATTTTAAATTCGACGTTTTTTTGGTGAACGACATCCATTATGTGGAGTCGCAGTAATATCACGGACTAATGTCATGGTTAATCCAGCTTCATATAAACCACGGATAGCTGTTTCCCGCCCGGCCCCAGGTCCTTTTACCATAACGCGTGCTTCCCGCATACCATAATCTAATGAGTAACGAGCTGCCATTTCAGCCGCTGTTTTTGCAGCAAACGGTGTTCCTTTCCGTGCTCCTTTAAAACCACATGCGCCAGCCGAAGACCAACAAATTACTTCTCCCGTCTTATTTGTTACAGTAATAATGGTATTATTAAACGTTGCTTGAATATGGACAATACCTTTTGGAACTTTACGTTTTAATTTTCTGTTTGTTAATTTACGAATTTGTTTTGGCATATATATTTAGACTAATAATATAAACTTGAGAAACATTAACCTTGGCGTTGTTTATGTTTTGGGTTTACAGAACAAATTACTAATAGTTTTCCTTTACGTCGAACATAAGAGCAATTATCACAAATTTTTTTTACTGATGCACGAACTTTCATAATTTTGGTTATTTTTATTTTAAAAAATTATAAGTTACCTTGATTTTTTCGTAACCGGTAAACGATCCGACCCCTCGTTAAATCATACGGACTTAGTTCTATAACAACTTGATCTCCTAATAAAATACGAATCGAATTTTTTCTTATTTTTCCTGATACATGAGCTAATACCTGAAACCCATTTTCAAGCTTAACACGAAACATTCCGTTTGATAAGCATTGAGTAACCGCACCTTGTATTTCAATTAAATTTTGTTTCTCGTTATTCAATGGTTTTTTTATTTAACATTTTAGCAATATTACTATTACCAAACCGAACATAGAAGCTCCCCCCCTAATTGGTTTTGTTTAGCTTCATTATCTGTTAATATACCTTTAGATGTTGAAACAACTAAAACTCCCATTCCACCTAAAATTTTTGGCATATCTTTAGCTTTTGAATAAAGACGTAAACCGGGTTTACTAATACGTTGTAAGTTCGTAATACATGACTTTTGTGTTTTATTGTGGTATTTAAGTGTTACAAGAATATTATTACTCTCTTCTTGCTTTTGAGCACTAGTAATAAAACCTTCTCTAGTAAATACTTGAATAATTTCTTCATTGATACGTGTCCAGGGAATTAAAACAGTTTTTTTATGAAGAATATTGGCATTTCGAATACGCGTCAGCATATCACTAATTGTATCATTTTGCATAGGCTTTAAAAAATCTAAATTTTACATTTTTTCAAAAATTTCATAATTTTTGAATGGCATTCCAAACTCTTTAAGTAAAGTATACCCTTCTAATTTTGTTCCAGAAGTGGTAATAATGGAAATATCCATACCACGAACTTTATCGATTTTTTCATACTCAACTTCTGGGAACATTAATTGTTCTTCTAACCCAATAGTATAATTTCCTTGTTTGTCAAGGCTTTTAGCATTAATTCCTTGAAAATCACGAATACGCGGTAACGCCAAATTAACAAAACGATCCAAAAAACCATACATATAATCATTACGTAGAGTTACACAAACACCAACAGGCATATCTTCACGTAACTTAAAACCAGCAATAGATTTTTTTGAACGAGTTACAAAACCTTTCTGACCAGTAATCATTGTTATCTCTTGTAAAGAAAAATCAACAATTTTTGTATTTTGGGAAGCTTCTCCAATCCCACGGTTGATTACAATTTTCTCGATACGCGGTACTTGATGTTTATTTTTATATTTAAATTTTCCCATTAATTTTGGAACAATTTCTGTTTCATAAACAGTTTTTAATCTTTGTGACATAATCTAATTTTAAATTAACAAAATAAATAAATCAAGGTGATTTCTCATGTTTAAACATTATTGTTATAATACCTCTGGTGCTAAAGAGACAATTTTTGCAAATGAACGGTCCCGTAATTCACGGGCAACAGGCCCAAAGACGCGTGTTCCGCGTGGATTTCCTTCTTTATTAATTACAACAGCAGCATTATCATTAAAACGAATAAACATCCCATTTCGACGTTTAACCCCGGATCTTGTCCGAACAATAACAGCTCTAATAACATCTGATTTTTTTAAAGGCATATTTGGTAATGCCTCTTTAACAACAGCAATAATAACATCACCAATATTTGCTGATTGTTTATGACTACCACCCAAAACTCTAATACACATAAGTTTTCTGGCACCACTATTATCAGCAACATTTAAATATGATTGTGGTTGGATCATAATAAGTAAATAAATATTTTTAAAAATAATTAATTTTTTATAAATTCTTCATTAAGAATTTTGTTTTTACTGGCATTTTATATGAAGCGATTTTCATTGCACGACGTGCTACCGATTCTGGTACCCCCGTAATTTCATATAAAACTTTTCCGGGTTTAATAACAGCCACCCAATAATCGGGTGAGCCTTTCCCAGATCCCATCCGAGTTTCAGCGGGGCGTAAAGTAATTGGTTTATCTGGGAAAACTCGAATCCATAATTTTCCAGTTCGGCGGACATACCTTGTCATTACACGACGACCAGACTCGATTTGACGAGATGTTAACCAACAAGGCTCTAATGCTTGAAGTGCATAATCACCAAATGAGATTTTATTCCCACGTGTTGCTATTCCTCTAAAATTACCACGATGGGGTCTTCGAAATTTTGTTCTTTTTGGGCTTAACATATATTTATCTCCTTAAACTAACGACTTTTTTAAAATTTTTTAGATGTATTTCCTAAAAAGATCCAAATTTTAATACCTAAAACCCCATAAATGGTCTTGGCTGTTGTATAAGTATAATCAATATCTGCTCGTAGCGTTTGTAATGGCACACGCCCTTCTCTTACCCACTCACTTCGAGCAATTTCAGCGCCATTTAAACGACCAGAAATTTGAATTTTAATCCCTTCTACATTTTGACGTTGTGCTAACTTAATCGCTTGTCGGATAGCACGTCTAAAAATAACCCGCTGTTCTAATTTTTCAACTAAAAAATCTCCAATAAAATGAACATCCGCATTTGGATTTGCCAATTTTGTAATATGAACATTAATTTGGGTTGACTTGCCATTTTCAAAATATATCTTTTCAAAAAATGCATATTTTTTTTGGGATAAAATATTTTGAATAGTGTATTTGTGAAGTAGCTGATCTAATTCTTTTCTTAATTCATTTAATTTAATTTCAGCATTTTCTTTCTCTAAAATAATATCTGGTTTTGATGTCCTAAGGGTTAAAAAAACCTGATTCACTTTTCGATTAATCTCAATATTTGAAATGCCAGCATCCTTATATTTTTTCATTAATGTTTTTCTCAAGAATTGATCTTGTGCTACAAAAATAGGGTATATTTTTGGATCTGTAAACCATGTTGATTTATGTGTTTTTGTAGTTCCTAAACGGAATCCAACCGGATGTACTTTTTGTCCCATAAATAATAATAAAATATAATAAAATTCGTCAATCAATAATTTTAATCATTGAAACTAGCGTTTCATTTTTTTATCTCCTTTAATATGACCCCGAAATGTCCGAGTTGGTGAAAATTCACCAAGTTTATGACCAACCATTTGATCAGTAATAAAAACTGGAATATGTTCGCGTCCATTATGTACTGCAACTGTATGCCCAATCATAATTGGGACAATTGTGGATGAACGTGACCAAGTTAAAATGACCTTTTTCTTTCCCTCTTGATTCATTTTTTCAATTTTTGATAACAAATGATCGGCAATAAAAGGCCCTTTTTTTAACGAACGTGACATAAAAATGTTTCCTTTTTTTAATTTTTAATGTTACTCAAAACAAAAAAACTTTAATTCTTTTCACTTAACCTATTTTCTTTTACGTAGAATTAAAGCTTGACTATATTTTTTTTTTGAACGAGTTAACGTACCTAAAGCGGGTTTACCCCACGGGGTATAAGGTTGACTTCGGCCAATTGGGGCGCGGCCTTCGCCACCACCATGTGGGTGATCCACTGGGTTCATTACTGAACCCCTCACTTCTGGTCGTCTTCCTAACCAACGTTTCCGACCAGCTTTTCCAATAACTAAATTTGTGGCATCAATATTCCCGACTTGCCCAACAGTTCCCCAACATTTATTGGGAACTAAACGAACCTCTCCAGACGGTAGTCTTAAAGTAGCGTATTGACCTTCTTTAGCTACCAACTGAACAACTGTTCCTGCAGATCGTGCTAATTTACCTCCAGCCCCAGGTTGAAATTCAACATTATGAATTTCAGTGCCCAAAGGCATATTCCGTAGGGGTAAACTATTTCCAATAATAATTGGTGCGTCAACAGATGCAATAACAGTTTCCCCAAGCCTTAAACCTTTGGGGTGAAGTATATAACGTTTTTCCCCATCGACATAATGTAATAAAGCAATTTGAGAATTTCGGTTTGGGTCATATTCGATACTGGCTACTTTAGCCGTAATATTAAGCTTTTGTCGGTGAAAATCAATTGATCGGTAACAACGTTTATGCCCACCCCCACGGTGCCGACAAGTAATAACACCCCTATTATTACGTCCTTTAGCTCTTTTTACCCAACGTGTTAATGATTTTTCTGGCCTTGCTGTCGAGATTTCTTTAAAATCTAATACGGATCTATTTCTGGTTCCTGGTGTTGAAACTTGGTAAAAGCGAATACCCATAATAAATAAAAAATTTTAATAAATTTAATTTTCGATAAAAAATCCATTAATTGTTTCTGAAAACAAATCAATGCTGTCTTTTTTATCTAGTGTAACAATTGCACGTTTATATTGAGTTTTATACCCTTGTGAAGACCCAAGCCGGCGTTTTTTACGAGGTGGTCGATGGGTATTTACAGCAATCACTTTAACATTAAATGCCTTTTCTACGAATTGACGGATTTGAGGCTTTGTTAATCGTAAATCAACATCTAATGTATAACGGTTATTCATTTCACATAACCTTGAAGATTTTTCAGTTAAAACAAATGATTTCACATTGTCAATAAGCATAATAACTACTAACTAATAAAAAATAAGAACCTTTCAAAAAAAGGACATAGGATTCAAAAACCTTGAATATATATTTAAAAAATATTCCAGCAAATTTTTTTAAGTTGTATTTTGAAACTTGGCCTCAAAATATCTTTTTTAAAAATATTACTTTAATTTAAAACAATAAAAAAGATATATATAGTTTATTTTTTAAATTAAAAGTTTAATAAACAGAAATAAAAAAAATGCTTTTTTTTAATTATCTGCAACATCAACGAAATCTATTCAATTAAACTATGATATGTTGCAACAGTAGACGGGGAAACTTTATTTAAATATCGAAAAATCCAATATTTAATTAATGTATCTAATAACACAGGGACTGTAGCAACAAATAAAAAAATAAAATCTTCATTTTCGGCAATCCCAAACCGATCCATAACGGACTCTAAAAAAACTTCCCAACCGTGAGGTGAATGAAACCCTACGAATAAGTCTGTAATAAATAATAATAAAAATGATTTTGTTGTATCTCCAAAACTATATAAAAATTCTGTTAAAAATGATTTTAAAATTATTAATTGGGGCTTCATTGCAATTGCTAAAAACCAAAAGCTAATAGCTGTTGTTATATCAGTAGCTAAATTAGCTAATGCTTCAATACTTTCACTATTATATTCACTTGCTAATTCAAAATACTTTTCTTGAAGTTTTTCTTTTAAAAGATCCTGTGTTACTTTATCATTACTTGTCGTTGAGGATTTATCAGTTAATGTTGGAATAACTAATGATTCAAAATAAAGTTTTTCTTCATAATTTTCAAGCTGATGTAGCGCTTTTTTTTCTTGAGAAATATTTAAAAAAATATTTGTTTGTTTTGTATTCCAAAAATATTCAATCGCTGGGTGGAAAATAAATTCTTTTGTTAAATAATTAAAAAAAATAGGAAACAGAATTAATAAACATAAAGCTTTCAATGAAACTAATAGTTGATAACGGGAAATCCGAAATTCTTGAATAACTAAATTTTCAATTCCAGGCCACAATTGACGACGGAACCGGTCAATAGTACGAATAATTGATCGAGGGATTAAACCCATTTTTTCAACAGTTTTTGCTTGCGCAAATGACGAATCTTTTTTCATAAAATAGATAGATAAGGTAAGAAATCTAATTGATTCAATAAAAACTAATAAAAAGAATTTTTACTTAAGTTTCATCTAAAGATACTTGTAAAAACATAGCTAAATCAGATGCTTGTTTTTCAATTTCTTCTAATGGGATGGGTTGACCCACTCGTGTTAATGGGATTTCTTTTTTCTCCTTTAAACACACATAAATTGTTCGCTTTGGATTAACTCCTTCAACAATTTCTAGACGTAATCCCTCAATCTCACTTAATGAATAGGAAAAATCTATTCGTCTGTTTTTTCCCGGAAATCCCCAACGAAAAACCCGAAATATGCCTTTTTTTTTATTAAATTCGTTAAACCCTCCTCCAACTTGCCAAATAATTGTTAACCATAAGTAAACACTTAAAAAAAAACCTAAAATGCCATAAAACGACATCACTAATCCTTGTGGAAAAAAAAGAATATTTTCAGCATGAATAATGGGGAAAATACTCTTTTGGGCATAACTTGAGAAACCTGTTAAAAAAAAATAAAGGCCACCAAGCCCTAACATGGTTGCCCAAAAAAAATTACTAAAACGCCGAGATCCCGTAACTGTATAACGACGGACTAAAAGATTATTTTCTGAAGTACTAAAGTCAATCATAAAAATCAAGTTAAATAAAAATTATTTAAGACGGAACTAATCCTTCGTTCGTACTAGATTAAATCTATCTTTCCGGACCAGATAATTTTAAATATAGTTAAAAATATAAATTCTATCTAAATTACATTAGACGAATTCGTTAGTGAATTTTTTGGGAAACGTTGAGTAAGTCGCGCAGTTTTTCCAATCCGATCTCTTAAATAATAAAGTTTTGATTGACGAACTTTTGAGTTTCGTAAAACTTCAATTGTTTGGATTGATGGTGAGTGGATCAAAAAAATTCTCTCAATTGAAATGCCCTGGAAAATTTTTCTTACAGTAATCGCACTATTTACACCACTATTATTTTTAGCTAAAACTGTTCCTTCATATGGTTGAACTCGTTGTTTATTTCCTTCTTGGATTAAAATACCAATTTTAACTGTATCTCCTACTGCAATCTTGGGAATATCATTTTTTAGTTGAAAAATTTCAATTTTTTTAATAAGTTCTAATGTTTTCATAATTAAATAGAATAAAAAAATTTAGATGTGATTAAAAAATCACATCTAAAAAGATAAGTAATAAATTATTCAATAATTGCTGTTACTGAGCCAGCCCCGACAGTTCTTCCCCCTTCACGAATAGCAAATCTCATTTGATTTTCAATCGCGATAGCATTGATTAATGAAACAGACATTTTAATACGATCTCCAGGCATAACCATTTGTGCTTCTTTGCCATCATCTGACGTAAAAGCATCAATTCGACCAGTTACGTCGGTTGTACGCATATAAAATTGTGGTCGATAACCTGGGAAAAACGGTGTATGACGCCCACCTTCTTCTTTTGTTAATACATAAATTTCCGACTCAAATTTAGTATGGGGAGTAATAGCACCAGGTTTTGCTAAAACCATACCACGTTCAATATCTACTTTTTGAACCCCACGAAGTAATACCCCTACATTTTCACCAGCAAAACTTTCTGTTAAAGTTTTTTGGAACATTTCAAGACCAGTAACGGTTGTTGTTTTTGTATCCTTTAAACCCACAATCTCTACCGTATCACCAATTTTAATTGTTCCACGCTCTACTCGCCCTGTTGCCACAGTTCCACGACCAGTGATTGAAAAAACATCTTCAACCGCCATTAAAAATGGTTTATCAATATCCCGTTCTGGGGTTGGAATGTATTGATCTACTTCTTTCATTAATGTATAAATCTTATCTACCCATTCACTATCCCCTGGTTTTAATGTTGGGTTTTCGGTTAATGCTTCAAGCGCTAAAAGAGCTGAACCAGCAACAACTGGGATTTCATCGCCTGGAAATTCATATTGATCTAAGGTCTCACGAATTTCTAATTCAACTAATTCTAATAATTCAGGATCGTCAACTTGATCTTCTTTATTTAAAAAAACAACAATGTTTGGAACTCCGACTTGTTTTGCTAATAAAATATGTTCATTCGTTTGTGGCATTGGTCCGTCGGCACCCGAAACAACTAAAATAGCCCCATCCATTTGCGCGGCCCCTGTAATCATATTTTTTACATAATCGGCATGTCCTGGACAATCGACATGCGCGTAATGACGTGTTTCTGTTTCATATTCAACATGAGCTGTATTAATTGTAATCCCACGCGCTTTTTCTTCAGGAGCTGAATCAATATCCTCATAATTTTTCCCACCTTTTCCTGACAACGCAGCCAAAGCCATTGTAATTGCAGCTGTTAATGTCGTTTTTCCGTGATCTACATGTCCAATTGTTCCAATATTAACATGCGGTTTTTTTCTTTCAAATTTTTCACGTGCCATAATTTAATTAATCTTAATATATTTATTCTAAAATGAATTTTTCTTAAAAACTTTAAAATTAGTTTTATTATTAAATAATCATATAATTAAAAACGGTACTTTGCAAATGCTTTATTTGCTTCAGCCATTTTATGAACCTCATCCCGTTTTTTAATTGCATTTCCCATGCTTTTTGACGCATCTAAAAATTCATTTGTTAAATTTGTTACCATATCTCTTCCAGATCGGTTTCTACATGAAGTTAATAACCAACTTATTGCTAGAGCGGTCCCTCGTTCTGGGCCAACTTCTAATGGGACTTGATACGTTGAACCCCCAATCCGGCGCGACTTTACTTCAACCAAAGGGGTTGCATTACGAACGGCTTGCTCCATTACTTTAATGGGATCTTGTTCTGTAATATCACCAATTTGCTTTAAAGCTTGATAAATTAATCTATATGCTAAAGCTTTTTTTCCATTTTTCATTAACCGATTAGTAATCATATGAACAAGGCGGCTATTATAAACTGGATCTGGGGAAATTTGACGTTTTTTTGCCACACGACGTCTTGACATAAATGGATCTCCTTAATATTTTTTCAAAATTATTCTTTTGGTTTTTTCCCACCATATTTTGAGCGTGAATTTTTTCGATCTTTTACGCCAGCTGTATCAAGTGTCCCACGAACAATATGATAGCGAACGCCAGGAAGATCTTTTACTCGACCACCCCGAATTAGAACAACCGAGTGCTCCTGTAAATTATGACCAACGCCGGGAATATAAGCGGTCACTTCAAATCCTGATGTTAAACGAACCCGTGCAACTTTACGCAAGGCTGAATTTGGTTTTTTAGGGGTTGTTGTATAAACACGAGTACAAACTCCCCGGCGTTGTGGACAAGCACGAAGAGCTGGTGATTTTGTTTTATTTAAAATTTTTTTTCTTGCTGAATTTATTAGTTGTTGGATTGTAGGCATAAAAAAATAGTGTAGTTAAAAATTCGTGTATCTGGTTAAATCTATAAAATAAAGCTAATTTTTTGAGTTTACTTAACTAGAAAGGTTAAGTAAACCCAAAAAAAGTCCTTTAAATTAGAACGAAAAGATTAATGGATCAGGAAAAAAACGGTTAATTTCAATAATTAAGCCTGCAGTAAAAATAAACCAAACTGTCCCAACAACTGGAGCTGTTGATAAATAAGTTGTAAAATCTTTCATAAAAAATAGATAAAAAATAAAATAGTGTCTTCTTTTTAAATTTTGGTAGTCTAAAGAAAGCACCAAAAAAACTGGAGGCAAATTTGCTTTTGTAACAAAATAAAACAATATATAGCTCTCGCTAACTTATATGTTAGCATGAAAAATAAAAAAAAGGTTAATTTTGATAAATTATTTAATCCTTGACTTGCAATTTTTTAGTTTTAAATTAGTATTGTCTAAAAATAAACATAATAACATCGGGATGTAGCGCAGTTTGGTAGCGCTCCTGTTTTGGGAACAGGAGGTCGCAGGTTCGAATCCTGTCATCCCGATCAAATTTTACTAGTTTAACGCCCTTAGTTCAGTTGGTAGAACGTAGGTTTCCAAAACCTGATGTCGTGGGTTCAAGTCCTACAGGGCGTGATCAAAATAATTTAGATAATAACTGCTTGACCATCTTAAATCTATTATTTATAATAAATTTATAAAAATTTTATTTATACTTGCTTTTTTTATTATAAAACCATTTATGCGCCAAAAACTCTCGGCTACTACAATTAGCCAACTTCAAAATACTACATCCCGTACCCAGGGTATTATTGACTATAAAAATATTGATTTACTTTATAAATTTATTTCTGCCGAAGGAAAGATTTTACCACGCCGCATTAGTCGATTATCAGCGAAGCAACAACGTTATATTACTAAAGCTATTAAAAATGCTCGGATGATCGGATTATTACCTTTTGTTCATAAGCAACAGTAAATTTTTCGTTTTTTAATATAAATTGTTTATAAATTAACTTTGTTAAATTTTAACAAAGTTAATTTATAAACATTTTAATAAATTGTTTTTAACTAAGTTAACTATGAATCAATCAATCCAAATTCAATAAGCTATTAAAAGCAACCACGTCTTTCAACGCTAATTGCGAAAGGATTTTTCGATTTAAACAAATTTTTTTAGAACGTAAATAATACATGAATTCATGATATGTCATCCCAAACTCACGTGCTTGAGCATTAATACGAGTAATCCACAGACTACGGAATTGACGTTTACGCTGGTTTCGATCTCTATATGAATAACGTAACGCTTTCATTGTTTGTTGGTTTGCTGTACGAAATAAAATTGATGAAGCCCCACGAAATCCTTGTGCTAAATTTAAAACTTTTTTACGTCGTTTTCGGGCAACGAACCCTCTCTTTACTCTTGTCATAAATAACTTATCGAAATATACTAATATACTAGGACTCAAATTATATTATTCTCACCTGACATAATACCCCCAAGGGAATTCGAATCCCTGTTTCCTCCGTGAAAGGGAGATGTCCTAGGCCTCTAGACGATGGGGGCTGAACTATTCGTAATATAATAAACAAAATAATGTAGTTATGTCAATATTTTTTAGCGGAGGAAGGATTTGAACCTTCGACCTTCGGATTATGAGCCCGACGAGCTACCAAACTGCTCTACCCCGCGTTTTACTATCACTGTTGTAATTTTAACATATTCAAATTTTAAAATCAAGATAATAACAAATGTATAATACATTTGTTATTATCTTGATTTTAAAATTTTAGAAATTTTTTTACCAACTGGCCTTAGTAATCCCTGGTAGTAAGCCTTCTTGAGCCATTTCACGTAAACAATGGCGTGATAAGCCAAAATCGCGAAAATACCCTTTTGGGCGGCCTGTAATAAAACATCGGTTATGTAATCGCGTGCTTGAACTATTACGAGGCAATTTCTGAATTTGTCGTGAGATTTGAACTTTTTGTTCCAAGAATTCAGCTGATTTTAATGCGTTTTTTAATAACTGTCTTTTAGTGGAATATTTTAATACTAATTGTTGACGTTTTTTTTCACGTGCAATCATTCCTTTTTTAGCCATAATTATTATTTTTATAAAATTTTTTTATATGAATTATAATTAAGAAGAGAAAAAAATTCAATGAAATATCATTTTATTCGTTAGCTCCAATATTTTAAAATAAAACAAATAAATAAGAATAATGGGACAAGAATTTTTAAAATTAGTTTCCAATAATTATGGGCATCTTGATAACCGGTAAAAAAAGTGGTTGATTCAAGAATATATTCGGTAAAAATATAAGGAATTGACGTTCTTGTTTCAACTAAACTATAAATTCCAACCCCAATAAAAAAAAGAAAGATTTCAAAAAAATGGAAATAAATCGGAGTTTGGGTTGATAAAACAAAACTAGTACTAAATGGAAAAAGAAAAAAAGGGTTCCGTAAAAATTTTTGACTAGCAATCACTACAAAAGGAAAAAAAAAGAAAAAAAATGTGCTAAAATAATATTTGGGTGATTGGGAAAAAAAATTCCAATATTGAGGTGTTAATAGGATATAAAAAGGTAATCCCATAATGACTAGATAAATAATAAACCCAAAGAATTTATTGACGAAAAGAAATTCAACGAGTTCCGGTGTAAACCTCGGGGATACGAAATAAATTAACTGATGGATAACTGGTCGTTTTGGGTGATTCAAAATAAATACTGATGTTAAAAAATTTTAATTTTTCACTATTTTTTGTAAAGTAATGATATTTCAAAAAGAAACTTTCAAATCTGTAAATGTAATTCTATTAAATTAAAAATTTATTCGAATAAATTTGACAAATTTTTTATTTCTAGCTATTATAATTAATGCTAGAAATAAAGTAATAAATATAAGCCGAGATAGCTCAGTTGGTAGAGCAGTGGACTGAAAATCCTCGTGTCACCAGTTCAAGTCTGGTTCTTGGCATTTTTTCTAAATTTATAAAATTTATAACCACTAAATAGGCATTTTTACATATAATATTTATTATATGTATAAATTTATTAACTATGTTTTATATCAAATAAATTTGAAAAATTTATTTTCTTATAATAGTTCCGTAACGATCACTATTTCCGGCGGTCAAGATTCGAATTTACTTTATTTCTTTATTTACAATTATCGTTATCAATATAACCTAAATCTTTTATTAGTTTCATGTAATCATCTCTGGCAGTTTGATTCTATTGATAATAATTATAATTTAACAAAGTTATTTTTTTTAAATAAATTATCATTTTCTACTTTTGTTCCCTTTAGCAAATTAAAAACCGAAAATGAATCCCGATATTGGCGGTACATATCATTCCAGAGGGTGAATATTTTTCATCAAAATAAATTTTTATTGATCGGCCATACAAATACAGATATGGTTGAAAGCTTTATCTTTTATTTGACCCGAGGTAGCGGTTCAAGTCTAATTAACCAATTTCCTGCAAAAAAGAGAATTAATTTTACTAAACTAAATTTTTTTACTTTAAAAAAATCAGCAATATTAAAACAAAATATTACTCCTCATGGTTTCAATCTATTTTCAAAGTGCCGTATTGAGATAATTAAACCAATTCAAACGTTAACAAGATTTGAAATTTATTATTTGATTACTTTTTTAAAATTTCCAATATGGGTTGACCAAACAAATTTATCATTAAAATATACGCGAAACCGAATTCGTTATCAAGTCTTGCCATTATTTCGCTTTTTTTTTAATAAAAATATTGATTTAACGATCCATAAATTTATTAATATTTTAATGGATGAAATTTCTTTTATAGAAACTTTAACTCAAAAATTGGAGCTCTCACATTCAGAAAAAATATCACCTTATACTATTCACTATACATTTTCTTTTTTCTTTAGTTGTCCATATTCGTTTCAAAAACAAATTCTCCTGAAAAGTTTTAAATATCTAGGTATGGAAAATTTTACTTTTTATAACATTGAAATACTTTTAAAAATTCTTTATACTTTTTTTCAAATAAAAAAATTAAAACAAAAAAAAATTATTATTTTTTTAGATAAAAAAATAAAACTTATTATTTCGGTTTCTTCATTTCAATTAATTAAAATTTAATTCATGGGTCCGATGGGATTTGAACCCATGACCAGTCGGTTAAAAGCCGAGTGCTCTACCACTGAGCTACGAACCCATTAGTTAGTATAACACCCTATTCTATGATTTGCCAACTTTTTGGTTAAATTCGAAAAAATATTATTTAATTAGTAAAAATTACTCACGAATTCATTGGATCTATGGTAATATATTGCCAGATAAATAAAAATCACAAATTCGTTTTAGCCTTTACTTATTTTTTATTAATTCTTACCACAGGAGATTTTTTGTATGCTTCTTATTTTTCAATTAAGCCTTTTTGCACTTGTTGCGACGTCGTTTTTATTAATTATTGGCGTACCTGTTACATTTGCTTCACCAAACGGGTGGACAGAAAATAAAGGAACAGTTTTTTCGGGTGTCGGTTTATGGTTTTTATTAGTTTTTACAGTAGGAATTTTAAATTCGTTTGTAATCTAATTCAGTTAGACTAATTTATCTAGAATCATGGGTTCTCAAATCGTTATTTGAGAATCTATGAAAAAAATTTGATTATTGATATTTGAATATTTCATAATAAAGGCATTTAAATCAGTATGTTTTTTTTATCTAAATCTACAATTCAAAGTTGGGAAATTTTTTTATTTAAACTAAATATTATTTTAATCGAATCAAAACGATTCACAAAAGATTTTTTTGTTAACCCAATTAACCTTCCTGTACTACCTAAAACAGTTTTTTTAGCAATCCCAATTCTTTTTTACTTTAGTTGTTTAGGGGAAAGTAAACGACAAGAACTCAACGACTTTTTTGATAAAACGTTACCTGGGTTAGCTAAACAAAGGAATAAAGTATCTTGGGAAACATTTCAAAAAACAAATTATTTTCCTATTTTACCTACCTCATCAACTCTCTCATTAATAAGCCCTGTCGGAAAAAATTTAAATTGGAAAAAAATAGAAAATTATCCACAATTAGTATATGAGACTACATTATTAAATTTGGAGACATGGAGCCAGTTTTTAACGATCAAATTTAATGACACGTGGAAATCTTATAAAAAGCAATTTTTTTTGGGAATTAAATTATATTCTAATGGGTTAAATAACCAAAAAAAATTTATTTACCCTGCTCGAGAAAATGTTTCTTCACCAACGTACCAAAATATTTATATTAATCAAAAACCTCACGTAAATTCTTTACCGTTTTATCACTTAGATGAATACCCTTTAAAAGTCGAAAATATTTATATACAAAAAAATTTTTTGGTTTTACCGATTGACATAAAAAAAGAATTTCAAAAAGATTTACCTTTGATTAGCAAAGAAACAATATTTATAAAAAAAATCATTAAAAATAAATTAATTTTCAGCGGGGTTAAAAAAAAATCCGATTTAGTCGAAGTTACTGAAAAAATTCAATCAAACTTTTATAAAATTAACGCGGATTTATTTGATCCTTTACTAGTCAAACAAAATTTTCAATTAAAATGGAAAAAATTAACAACAAGAATAAAACAATTACAATCGCAAACAAATTATAATTTATCGCCGAATTTATTTGTTTTTGCTCCAACGCATTTAACAGTACCAGTTGCTGTTAAAAATAAATTTGAAATTCTTGCCTCACACCAAATTTTAGAATTAATAAAGAACTCAAATCAGAGTAGTAAATCTAATCACTCATCTTTAATAAAAATACAACTAAACCGATTACCTTTGATGTCTGGTTTTCTTTACCCGGATTCTCCTAAAGGTTCAATATTTGAATACAACTCAACCATAACAACCCTTTTCAAAGTTTTTTTTCATCAAAATATTTCCAAATTTCATAAAGAGGTAAAGATATACCTTGGTCCTCATTTTGTGTGGCCCGAATTGTATTTTCAAAAACAAAAAAACCGGACGCCTTTAACGTTTCAATACCATCCCGTTTCCTTTAAAGCAAGGAATGGGAAAATATTATATAAAGGGCCAGGAATTCTTTTTCCTGATACTTATGAAACAAATTTCTCAGTATATACCAATTATTTATTAGAGAATCAAAAAAATTTAAAAGTACTCCTTGATCAACCGGATCCACGGCAAATCCGTCCATTTTATACAGTTTCTAAAATGTTAAATGGGTTAGAACCGAAAACTGTCTTCATAGATTCAGTTAATAATTTATATCAAATAGCTCATAAAACAAATTATTTAGATCCCTACCTGCAATTAAACTGCTCATCCGAAAAACGTCATCATAAATATTTAGCTCCTTTATTGGGTTTTCAACCCCAGTATATTGTCCCATATTTTGATTCAGATAATTGGAGAACATGGGCTTCACAAAATATTCTTGTCGGGAAACGTCAAAAAGCCTTAACTCACTCATTTCCATTGAGATTATCTCAACAAATGACTAATCCAAATTTAAAAATGATTTATGATTGCATTGATTACCAAAACCCAAACTGGGTTTTGAAATCTATAAAGATAGATATCTTAAATTTTACAGATTTACAAATTCAATCTTGTAATCCAAAATTAGTCGAAATGGGGGAACATAAAAATGTTATCTACCAACACCAAGCCTCTATTTATATTGCAAAACAAAATGAATTAACCCAAACGCAAAAATTTTTAAATAAAATACTGAAATTTTTACAATTAGAAACAGAAACAGCCCGTACCCTGTGGGAACCACTCCATCAAACTTCGTGGCTAATAGTGAATAAATTTCTTTTAGCTATATTAGTTGTTTATATCTTACAACATTTTAGTCGTGAATATGGAAAAGAGCTTGTTGCCTATTTACTTGATTTATTTGCCTCGGTTGGGATTGTTGATGATTCATTAAAAGAAGAAGTTGCTCCTCAAACGATAAAAAAAACATATCGTGTAATCAAAAATAGTAAAAAAAATTTTCAAAGTATTGCTTCAATTAATCATATCTTTTCTGATATCGCAGAAATTGTTTGGTTCTTAAGAAATTCTGGCCGCCCTTTTCCAGTTGGCAATTTAGTGGCCAAAGGAGTTTTATTAGTTGGATCTCCCGGAACCGGTAAAACACTATTAGTTCAAGCAATTGCTGGCGAAGCGGAAGTTCCGGTATTAGTTCAGGCGGCCAGTACTTTACAAAGCCTAGAAGGCCGTGGTCCACAAAAATTACAAATTTTATTTGAAAAAGCAAGAAAATTAGGCTCATGTATTATTTTTTTTGATGAACTAGACAGCATCGGTGAAAAACGTTCACAAATTATCCAAAATCCAATTGGGGAAGCAAATATATTAAGTTTATTATATCAGAATATTCAACATCAAACTAAGCAATTTCAGTATGGAGTTCCTTTTCCGAAAACAGTGTTGAATCCACTAAATGAAAAAAAAGTAACAAACTTAGAAAATAAAGGCATTGGGGAAAATAAATCAAATACTCAAGAGCAAGGGCCTGAACAGTTAGGCTTATTAATGCAATTATTAATTGAACTTGATGGTTTACAAATAAACCAACGTTTAATTGTTATTGGAGCAACAAATAGGCCTGAAGTTTTAGATCCAGCATTAATACGTCCAGGTCGGTTATCGAAAATTTTAGAAATCGGACTTCCAAATAGGCTAAATCGAGTTACAATCTGTCAACTTTATAGTCATAGTTTAGGTGCTTCAAAAACAATTTGTTGGAATACAATTGCAGAACAAACGATTGGTTTAAGTGGAGCAGATTTAGCCACAATTATGAATCAGTCAACAATTCAAGCAATTTTATTAGGGACTAAACATACACAAAAAAGTATTCATTTGGCAATAGACAAAATTATTGGATGTGGTCGTAAAACCTATGATTCAGTCAACTATATTAATAAATTAATTTTAACAGAAAGTACTAAATTAAAACATGACAATTTAGAACAACACTTTATTGTGTGTTCAGCTTATAATGAAGCAGGGTTTAAATTACTAGAATATTTTCTACCACACCATAAAAACCCAACAACTGCTAAACTTATTTCCACAACAAAAAGTGCCCGATACAAAAAACAAGATTTAGATTTTTTTATTAAAAAAAATCAATTAACAACACAATATAAACTTCAATTCCGTACGAAAATTATTACCAACTTATCTGGGAAAGCTGCCGAATTACTTTTCTTAAATCGAAGTAAATTAATTAAATGGAATCAACTATCAACATTACTCGATTTTAACTCAAACCAATTAAAAACAGCGAGTAATTTAATTTTTTTTATAATTTCAAAAGAAGCGTTTTTTCCTAGATATTCTTCCTTTTTTAATTTTAGTTTAGGAAAAAATCAGAACCAAATTGAATATATGGATATGGAGGTTATTTCACTATTCAATAATTTAGCAAGTAAATATGAAAAAGATTTACTTTCGACTGAATTTTCAAAATATCGGCGTTTTCAGCGTTGGACAACAAAACCTTGGTGGCAACTACAAGTTAGTAAGTTAGAGTCGTTACGAAATTGGAAAAAACCTTCTTGGTATCGATTATTTGTAACGCACCCAGATAATTCAGCACCAAGCGATGAACGTCTTGCCCCTGATATTTATTTTCATGACAACAATCCTTATTTTATTATTCGAAATTTACTTTTTAATGACCAATATCAAAATTATCGAGATCGTTTATACATGAGTATGTTGAATACTTCTTTCCAATTAGCTACTAGTGTACTACAAGTTAATCGGAATTCATTAGATTTTTTTGTTGTGTTATTACTCCAAAAACATATCTTGACAGAGAGTGAATTAAAAATTATCTTTTCAAATTTTGAAAAGAACCTAAACGTTGCAAATTTAACTTATAATAGGCCAAAAATAGATTTAGTAACTCGTAAAAAAAATTATGCGTGGCAAGTAATTAGCACGAGTATAAATATTTTTGGTTAGTAAGGGAATTTAACACAAAAAAATTCACTTTAATGTAGAAAAACTAACGTGTCAACGACATTTATTTATTATAGATAATGTTTTGTTTATCATTTTCAAGTTTTTTCAATAGTGACCGGTCACTATTGAAAAAACTTGTTTGCAGAACTACCTACAGGTATACTAAAATAAATGAAGAAAATTTTAATTATAATCTATTTTTTTAAATTAACTTTTTAATTTTATTCAAAATTTTAGGATTAATTTAAAAATGAAAGATTAAAGTACTCTAAAATACTTTCAAAAGATTAATTCGTTAGGTTATTTCCTATTTTTTGGCAAATGAATTATTAATAAAATTGCTAAAAAAGTTTTTATTTACTCAATTGATAGAAGGAGTTTCGCATGTCAGGACAAACAGGAGAACGCCCTTTTTCGGATATTTTAACAAGTATTCGTTACTGGGTTATTCATAGTATTACAATCCCATCACTTTTTGTCGCAGGATGGCTTTTCGTTAGTACAGGTTTAGCTTACGATGTATTCGGAAGTCCACGCCCAAACGAATATTTTACAGAAGATCGTCAAACAACTCCATTAATTACTGATCGTTTTAATGCATTAGATCAAGTTAAAGGTCTTTCAAAAGTAAATTAAGAAATATGACAACAAAAAAAACTTATACTTATCCAATTTTTACTGTTCGATGGCTAGCTGTTCATGCTTTAGGTGTTCCAACAATTTTTTTCTTAGGTGCAATTACAGCAATGCAATTTATTCAACGTTAAAATATTTCATATAAGGGAGCAATTAAAATTATGTCAAAACCCAATCCAAATAAACAAAGTGTTGAATTGAACCGTACAAGTTTATATTGGGGACTTTTATTAATCTTTGTTTTAGCAGTTTTATTTTCAAGTTACATTTTTAACTAAAAACTGTATTTAAACTTTTAACCTTACAATCCCCCCCTCATTTTCAACCTTTTTCAATATTTTGTTTTCACTCAAAATTACTAATCTACTTTTATTTAAAAAATTTAAGGAGAATTAGTTTTAAATTATTAACGTATTTTTAGGAAAAAACTCATGTCTAATACTGGAACTACAGGACGTGTACCATTATGGTTAGTTGGTACCTTAGTAGGTACTGCAGCACTTGGTCTACTTGGAATCTTTTTTTTTGGATCTTATTCTGGTTTAGGATCATCTCTTTAAGATACTCTTATAATGTTTACATTTCAAAAATTTATTTTATGAAGTTTTGAAATGTAAATAATAGATTTACGGAAAATTTATTTTTGTGTATAATAAAAATGTGAGCCTCTTTAACTCAATGGTAGAGTATCGGTTTTGTAAACCGAAGGTTATCGGTTCGAGTCCGATAGGAGGCTCCATTAAATTAACTATTTTAAAATATAATCGTTTTATGAGTAAAAATAATAATTTTGTAGATCAGGCCTTTACAGTGATCGCAGATGTTTTATTAAAAGTATTACCAATTTCAAACCGTGAAAAAAGTGCTTTTACTTATTATAGGGAAGGGATGGATTCACAAGAAAGTGGGGAATTTTCTGAAGCTTTATATAATTATTATGAAGCTCTGCGATTAGAAGTTGATCCTTATGACCGAAGTTTTATTTATTATAATTTAGCTATTGTTTATACAAGAATTGGTGATTATGATCGGGCGTTAAAATATTATTTTCAAACGTTAGAAATACAACCATCAAGTCCACAAGCTTTAAATAATATTGCTGTTATTTTTCATAGAAGAGGTGAACAAGCGATTGAAAATGGAAATTTAAATAAAGCAAATATGTTTTTTGATAAGGCAGGTGATTACTGGCGAGAGGCTGTTCGGATTTTACCAAACAAATATATTGCGGCTGAAAATTGGTTAAAAATGACTAACCGAAACGAAAAAATCTAAACAGGACTGTATTTTGTTTGAAACTTATGATACAATTAAAAAAAAATAGTAGACTTGAAAAATTACTATGAATTATTAACACTACACCTATGGCAGAGGGGTTCATGCAGTGGGCTCATAATCCACTTTAGGCCGGTTCGAGTCCAGGCTAGGTGTAATAAAGTATATAAACTATCGAGATTAAAGTTAAGTTAAAGGCGAACGACGGGAATCGAACCCGCGAATAATGGAGCCACAATCCATCGCCTTACCACTTGGCCACGCCCGCCACATTCGTTTTAATTTAATAAAATAATAGCATCAAAAAAACCGATTGTCAACCTAGTAATTTTAAAATAAAAAAACAACGAAAAGTATGACTTGAGATAACTTAATTTAAGACCATACCTATTTTAATGGGGATAGAGGGACTTGAACCCTCACGATTATACAATCAACGGATTTTAAGTCCGTAGCGTCTACCAATTCCGCCATATCCCCTTTTTATTTTAAAAATCATAATATAATTATATCATAAAGCAAAAAAAAAAGCAAATTTGGTTGCCTTAATTATTTTAAGTTCCATTTGTTAAAACAAAAAATAATTAAGGCAACCAAAGTTTAAATTTTTCGTGAGTAATATTCAACAATTAATAACTCATTAACATTTAGACCTAAAAATTGTGGGTCAACCAAATTATTAACAATTCCAACTAAATATTCCCCATTTAAGGATAAATGGACCGGGATTGTTTTCTGATTGGTACTATCTGTTAAATAATTATTGATTAATTGCTTTGATTGTCTTTTATCTTTTACGGAAATAATGTCTTTTGGCTGACATTGATAACTAGCAATGTCAACTTTTTGTTGGTTTACTAAAATGTGACCATGACTAATTAATTGTCGTGCGGCAGCAATTGTTGGAACAAACCCTAACCGAAAAATAATATTATCTAATCGCATTTCTAACAAGGCTAGCAATAATTCACCTGTTGGCCCCTTCATTGCTTTAGCTTGTTTGACGTAGTTCATTAATTGTTTTTCTGTTAAACCAAAATGATAACGTAATTTTTGTTTTTCTTGGAGTCTCAAACCATATTGAGACAGTTTTCCTTGTTTTTTTGTTGACCCATGTTCACCCGGTGGATTCATACGGATTGTTGATTTATTTGTTAGACCTGGTAATTCTCCTAATCGTCGAATAATTCGTAATCGAGGACCTCTATATCTTGCCATAATTTATAAATTTTAAAAATTAAATAAATTTACTAACTGAAACCTATGTATTTTTTCAGTTAGTAAATTTTAATTTGTTTATAAAAACAAACTCTTCTTATTTCCAGTTTCAGCTTTTATTTCTCTTTTACTAACTGGTAACGGGCACGAGCACGTTTAAAAGCAAAATTAGCTTCGACCTTTTGTTTTTGTCCTTCTGCTTTTTCAAATTTAAGCTTTGCTTCATTGAATGCTAATTCAGCTTCATCTTTACTAATAGATTTTGCTGATTCAGCTTCATTAACTAAGATAGTAACTTGGTTCTGTTGTATTAAAGCAAACCCACCCATTAAAGCTAATGATTGCCAATTATTTTGTGTCCGGATTAACATGACACCAATATCTAAAGCCGAAATTAATGGGGCATGGTTAGCTAATACACCCATTTGCCCAGTATTCGTTGGTAAAATAATTTCGTCTGCCGGTTCATTAAAAAAAATTTGGTCCGGCGTCATAATACAAATTTGTAAGCTCATAAAATCTTCCTTTTCTAAATAATGACTTAAATTTCAACAAGAAATTAAAAATCTCTATCTTAACTTTTTGATTTTAGAGTTTCAGCTTTTTCAATAGCTTCCTCAATATTTCCTACTAGGTAAAATGCCTGTTCTGGCAAATCATCTAATTCACCTGTTAAAATTAAAGTAAAGCCTTGAATTGTTTCTGCTAAACTTACATATTTGCCAGGTGAGCCTGTAAAAACTTCGGCTACAAAGAATGGTTGTGATAAAAATCTTTCAATTTTTCGAGCACGAGCTACAATTTGGCGGTCTTCTTCAGATAACTCATCTAAACCTAAAATAGCAATAATATCTTGAAGTTCTTTATATCGTTGAAGTGTTTGTTTTACATTTTGTGCACATGAGTAATGTTCTTCACCTAAAATCCATGGTTGTAGCATTGTTGATGTTGAATCTAACGGATCTACAGCTGGGTAAATTCCTTTTGATGCTAACCCTCGTGATAATACAGTTGTAGCATCTAAGTGAGCGAATGTTGTAGCTGGGGCTGGGTCTGTTAAATCATCTGCTGGTACATATACAGCTTGGATTGAGGTAATTGAACCATCTTTTGTGGAAGTAATACGTTCTTGTAAACCACCCATTTCAGTCGCTAGTGTTGGCTGATATCCTACAGCTGATGGCATACGGCCTAATAACGCTGATACTTCAGCCCCTGCTTGTACAAAACGGAAAATATTATCAATAAATAATAAAACATCTTGTTTATTAATATCTCGAAAATATTCTGCCATTGTTAATGCTGTTAGACCAACACGCATACGGGCTCCTGGTGGCTCATTCATTTGGCCGTATACTAAAGCAACTTTAGATTCGGTTAAATTGGATTCTTTAATTACGCCCGACTCTTTCATTTCCATATAAAGGTCATTTCCTTCACGAGTACGCTCTCCAACACCACCAAATACAGAAACCCCGCCATGAGCTTTAGCAATATTGTTAATAAGTTCCATAATTAAAACGGTTTTGCCAACTCCAGCACCCCCAAATAAACCAATTTTACCGCCACGGCGGTAAGGAGCTAATAAATCGACAACTTTAATGCCTGTTTCAAAAATCGCTAATTTTGTATCTAAGTCAACAAATGCAGGAGCCGTTCGGTGAATTGTTAATCCATCTGTTGAATCTACTGGGCCTAAGTTATCAACCGGTTGACCAAGAACATTAAAGATACGCCCTAATGTGGGTTTGCCAACCGGAACAGTTAATGGCGCCCCATTATCAATAACGTCCATCCCACGCATTAAACCATCGGTAGCACTCATAGATACGGCACGAACACAATGATCGCCTAATAATTGTTGTACTTCACAAGTAACAGAAATTTCTTCGCCTGATTGATTTTTTCCAACAATAGTTAAGGAATTATAAATATTTGGCATATTCCCAGCTGGGAACGTAACATCAACAACTGGGCCGATAATCTGGCTAATTCGGCCAATATTTTTTATTTCTGTAGCAACGCTCATAATTTTTGGATTGGAGTCAAAAGCTATTTAATTTTTCTTTGGTTAAAATCAATACCTAAAGAGTTTTTTTAGGTTTTATTTAACAAACCTTATAATCATATTTTTAAATACATATAAATTTATGTTCTAATCTTAATTTTACAAAATTTTATAAAATAAACAAATTTTATGAATCATTTTAAATCAATTTTTATTTTAAAATTCATTAAATTTACTATTTTTTATTATAAATCCATGATATCCTAATAATAGTATTTCAAAAATTTTTCGAAAAGACGCTAGATCATTTTCGGGCATATTTTATGATCGGACAATCTTTTTTAATTAAATTTAATAAATATGGCTCCACAAACTGAAACGAAAACAGGTACTGGCTTCAAAGCTGGTGTAAAAGACTACCGTTTAACATATTACACTCCTGATTACCAAGTAAAAGATACTGATATTCTGGCTGCTTTCCGTTGTAATCCGCAACCCGGTGTTCCTCCTGAAGAGTGTGGTGCAGCTGTAGCAGCTGAATCATCAACTGGGACTTGGACAACTGTATGGACGGATGGTTTAACTAGTTTAGATCGTTACAAAGGGCGTTGTTATGACATCGAACCGGTAGCTGGTGAAGACAACCAATATATTTTCTATATTGCTTACCCTTTAGATTTATTTGAGGAAGGTTCAGTTACAAATTTATTTACTTCTATTGTAGGTAACGTTTTCGGTTTTAAAGCTTTACGTTCCCTTCGTTTAGAAGATTTACGTATTCCAGTTGCTTACTGTAAAACGTTCCAAGGGGCACCACATGGTATCCAAGTAGAACGTGACAAATTAAACAAATATGGTCGTGGTTTATTAGGGTGTACTATTAAACCAAAATTAGGCCTTTCAGCGAAAAACTATGGGCGTGCTTGTTACGAATGTTTACGTGGTGGTCTAGATTTCACTAAAGATGATGAAAACGTAAATTCACAAGCTTTCATGCGTTGGAGAGATCGTTTTTTATTCGTATCAGAAGCTATTTACAAATCACAAGCAGAAACTGGTGAAATTAAAGGTCATTACTTAAATGTAACGGCTGGGACTTGTGAAGAAATGATGAAACGTGCAGAATGTGCTGCAGGGTTTGGTGTACCAATTGTAATGCATGATTACTTAACTGGTGGTTTTACAGCAAATACTTCATTATCTATTTACTGTCGTGATAATGGGTTACTATTACATATTCACCGTGCAATGCACGCTGTTATTGATCGTCAACGTAATCATGGGATGCACTTCCGTGTTTTAGCGAAAGCTTTACGTATGTCAGGTGGAGATCATCTTCATTCCGGAACTGTTGTAGGTAAATTAGAAGGTGAACGTGAAGTAACGTTAGGATTTGTTGATTTAATGCGTGATGCTTATGTTGAAAAAGACCGTTCACGTGGTATTTATTTCACTCAAGATTGGGGTGGCTTACCAGGTGTAATGCCAGTAGCTTCAGGTGGTATTCATGTTTGGCATATGCCAGCGTTGGTTGAGATTTTTGGTGACGATGCATGTTTACAATTTGGTGGTGGAACTTTAGGCCACCCATGGGGGAACGCCCCAGGTGCCGTAGCTAACCGTGTTGCTTTAGAAGCTTGTACTCAAGCTCGTAATGAAGGCCGTAACTTAGCACGTGAAGGTGGAGACATCATCCGTACAGCTTGTAAATGGAGTCCTGAATTAGCAGCAGCATGTGAAGTTTGGAAAGAAATTAAATTTGAATTTGATACTGTTGATACTTTATAATCTTTCAGTCTCTAAAAAACTAAATTGACCAACAAACAATAAATACTATTAAATAAATATAAATTTCTAGGCGGTTTTTTGCCTAGAAATTTATATTTTGGGACTGAAATGGAATCGACATTAAAATTAAAAAAGTATTTTTAAAGATTTAAAAAAATAAACTCTTCTCTCTAGTTTTTTTTAATAGCTAATAATATTCTTAATCTGTTTCGTCAACCAGTAGCTGTCGCTGCTTAAATTGACCTATTTTTTAATCAATAAATTTTAATCTTTATATTTTTTTGCTTCAGTTAACATAAACTTTTTTTAATGGACGTGGGTTCAATTCCCACCAGTTCCAAAGCCTTTATTAATATAAATTTCGCCGAATTTTTTCTTCATCAATAAGAAATAATTTTTTTTGGATCCGAAAAGAAGACTTAGATAAATTTGGAAAAAGCGGTGTTTTATATAAATTCAAAATTTGCGTAATAGCCTCTTTTAAATAAAAACGGGAAACAATAAGATCAATAAATCCATGGTCTAATAAATATTCAGCTGTCTGGAATAAGTTCGGTAATTTTTCTACTTCATTTTGTCGTATTAATCGTTGACCAGCAAAGCCAATTAAAGCTTTTGGTTCGGATAAAGTTAGGTCCCCTAACATACTAAAACTGGCAGTACTCCCACCAGTTGTAGGAGAAGTTAAAATGGAAAGGTAAAGTAAATTACCGCAAGATTGATATAATTTAAGAGCAGAAGAAATTTTCGCCATTTGCATTAAACTGACACTTCCTTCCTCCATTCGTGAACCACCGGATGACGAAATAAGAATTAAGGGTAACCCTTCTTGAATAGCATATTCAATAAGTCGTGTTAACTTTTCGCCTGATACCGAACTTACTGTCCCATTTAAGAAATACAAATCTAAAATTCCTAAGGCAATTGGGATACCATTAAGTAAACCATTACCGGTTTGGATCCCATCTTGAAGACCTGTATTTTCTTGAAATTTTTTTAATCGTTCGGTATAACTAAAATAGGAATTTCCTTGTAATAAATCACCAGGAGAAATAAATTCATTAAGTGGATGCCATGTCCCATAATCTAATAAGGAATCAATGCGTTCTTGACTATTCATTTGTAAATGATGATCGCAACTAAAACATATTTGGTGATTGTCTTTTAAATGTTTCACATATAAAATAATATCGCATTTAGTGCAGCGAACCCATAAATTTGTATTTTTTGTTGAAATAATTGGTGAGATTTTATTCCGAATTAATAATTGAATTTTATTTTGTTCAGCACTCCATGGAAAAATAGACATAACTAGTTTAGTGAATAAAAATTATTTAATTTATTATAAAGTAAATTAATTTTAGAAATTAAAATCATTGAAAATACTTCCACTTTATAAAAAATTAATTTATAATAAATTAAATTAATTGTTTTTTAAGGAGAAATTCGAATATGGCAACAATGTTACCCTCAATTTTTGTCCCCTTAGTAGGTTTAGTCTTCCCGGCAATTGCAATGGCTTCTTTATTTTTATATATTGAACAAGATCAAATTAGTTAAACTATACTGTTTCATTCAATTTTGAATGAAACAGTATAGTTTAACTAATTTGATCTTGTTCAATATATAAAAATAAAGAAGGTTAAATAAAACAAAAATTAAACCTTGTAAAAATATACATATCATTAGTTATAAAATATAAATTCGTTAATACTCACCATAAAGAAAAATGTATCTAAAATAATATCCCCGATAACTACTGTTTATTTAGTTGGATCCAAATATTTAAGTGAGCTCGACTTAAACTAATAAATAAGCTACAATTAATATTACTCGTACTTTTTTGTAATTAATATATTGTTCCTTAATTATTAGTCAGACTTTGTTTTTCAGTTAATTTTGTTTTCCCTTTTTGAATAGCTTCTAAAAACCCTGTCAAGAGAAATTGTAGCGAAGCAATTGAGTCATCATTTGCGGAAATAAATAAATCAGCTAAGGAAGGATCACAATCGGTATCCAAAATGGTAACACTTGTAATCCCTAACTTTTTACATTCATAAACTGCATGAATTTCTTCTGTTTGTCCAACAATAATAACGACATCGGGTAATTTTTTCATTCCTTTTAGACCGCCTAAATATTTCTGTAAACGTTCTTTTTCTTTAATTAAATTAGCTGCCTCTTTTTTTGAATAGTTCAAAAATTCTCCATTCAATTCTTGTTTTTCTAATTCAATTAATTTATCAAGAGACGTTTTAATTGTTTTCCAGTTTGTTAACATTCCCCCTAACCAACGCTGGTTTACATAATACGAATCGCAACGTTTTGCTGCTTTAGCAATTAACCGTGCTCCTTGTTTTTTTGTTCCAACAAATAAAAAGGTTTTACCCTGGGTTGCCGAACTAATTAAAAAAGAACAAACTTTTTTAAATTGAGTATAAGTTTGGATGAGATCAATAATATGAATCCCATTTCTAGCTGTATAAATATATGGGTCCATTTTAGGGTTCCAATTTTTTGTTTGGTGGCCAAAATGCATGCCCGCACAAACCATTTTTTTAATTGCTTGTTTAGGGGTCAAACTTAAAGTTGTTGTCATAAAATTTTTTATAAATTATTATCAATAATCAATTTGTTAAAAAATTAACGTATTTTTATATATTTAATTATAAGGAAAAATTTTGTTAATTCTAGTTTTTTTTATTAAATCTATTTAATATCCATTTGGTATAAAAAAATTTGTAAGCTTATTAAGCTATCCTAGATATTAATTGTGCGTTTAATCAATAAAATATTTGTTTCGAATATTTGCTAATAAGAAAAATTTGAAATGTACCCAAATTAATTGGTCTCAATTAAAGTATTCTCATAAAAAAAGCACATAAAACTAATTTCAGTAAAAAAATGTTATTTAACTTCTTGAGCAGCTATAATTGTTGATTAAGCATATTTTATTATAAGTTGTTTTTGAAACGTCGTCTCCTTTTTAATTATAAAACGCGTGGTTGATCATAATACACACAATAAACATATAAAAATAAATATAAAATAGGATTTGTATATTTATATGCTTTTTTATAAGAATAATGACAAGAATATGAACCTGATTGATATTTTAACTGCGATTCTAATTTACAACGATTAATTAATAATTTTGAAAATTTAGTTTTGAATTGTTGTCTTTTAAAAAGGGGTTTCGATGTACCAACTTTTAATGTCGTTTGTAGTGCTGTTCCCGCCGGAATTAAATGCCCTAAAACAACATTTTCTTTTAATCCCTTTAAATAATCTGTTTTTTGTAGAATAGAACTTTGGGTTAAAATCTTTGTAGTTTCTTGTAAACTAGCTGCTGAAATAAACCCAAAACTATCTAAACTCGCTTGTGTAATTCCAAAAATTATTGGTTCATAATGAAAAACATACCTAAAAAGATGGGTTTTTTTCCAAACAGATGGAATTGCACGAATTAGGCTACGATAAATTTTTTCAATAATATATCTTGAATAATATTCGTTCACAATTGGTTGGGATTGAAGCACGGCAATTTCAAACCAATTTGTTCCATAAAAATATTCGGTAACTTTCACCTTTGAAGTCATTTGACGTACAATCAATTCAAGATGTTTATCAGAAATATTAATACCTTGCGAACTATATAACTTAAAAATTGACCCAATAATATAAGTTTGGATATCAGTAATACTTCTGCGGTCAGCAATTGGAAGAGGGTAACCACAATATTGATAATAAAAGTTAAACCTTTCTTTTAAACGGTTATGTAGGTTTCCCTCGAATGGCAATCCCTTTTTAGACCGACGAGCTTCAAAAAATTCTTCAATTTTTGGGATTCCTTGAACAATATCTCCCATTTGTAAACGGGGATAAAAATCAGTATATAAGCGGGTATTTTTTAAAATTAATTGATCATTTCTACAAAAAAATTTTGAATTTGTTGACATAATAAATTGATCAATTGCTTGGCATTTAATCATTTCTTTTGTTAAATAAATTATTTGGCCAGTTCGTTTAGAAGTTTTCAAACCACCAAGGTTTACACCGCGATAGATTTCATTTCCAATTTGATACTGCCGATTTTCCGTTTTTAACTTAAAACTAAAACTACTCCCTGATGTTAATATAAGAGCCCCTGGACTAGATTTAAAAGTTGGTTGGCTTTGAAAATTATATTCGGGGCTTAGATCCACATACTTTTCCATTGATTGATTAAAAATTTCGCCGTTAAACTTACTGAAAAAACAGTTTTTAAGGATTGGCGATTGACTTGGGATTATCAAATTTTTTTTTGCTAGATAAATTACATTTGGCGAATGTAAATTTGTACTAAAAAACGGATCAGTGTTAATATATGCTACTAAACCTGATTGGTAAGTTTGAGAAAAGATATTATTTAAGGTAAAAGATTCGTGTGTATTAGAAAAAAAGGAATTCGGCCGGATACTAAGATTTAGGTGTGCTAAAATTTTTGGGCTAATTTTTTTTTCGCGACTGAAAAATTTATGTTTTGTTGCTTGTGAACCTTGGCTTAAGAGTATTGCATTAATAAAAAAAAATTTTTGCTCGAACCTACAAACCCAATTTCCTAATTCTGATGGCTTTGTCAAAAGCGTGGACTGCCGATTTAATTGAGTCAAAATATTTTTCAAGAAAAAAAATTTGGTTTTAGAAAAATGATCTTTTTCTAAATATTGATATTGTTTAAACGATTTAAAAAGATCATTTTTAATCCAATTAAATTGAAACTTTTTCATTTGTTCTTGAAAAGAACAAAAGTTAAATTCATGAGTTGAACGAAATAAAACCAAATAACAGGTGTTTTTTTTTTTTAAGAGATTTACATTGTGAGTTTCCAATTTTAAATTTTTAATAAAAATATTTTCTTTTTTTGCTAATTTTTCTAAACTATTCAAATTGAAATTAAGAGGAATAAACTTTGATGAATAATAGTCACAGACAAAGTTTTTACTTTCACTATAAATATCATGGATTAAATTATCCCCAATCAATTTAATTTTTTGGTGGAAATCTTTTTGGTAATAAGCATTAGAGATTAGATATGGCCAACCAGTTTTTAAACGGGTTACGTTGAAAGCGTTCCTTGATTTTTTATTATCCAAATCGATTTGCTTATTTTCATATTTAATTATTCCATCGAATTTTGCAATTTGTGGTTGAAATAACCCTTGATTAGTTTTATGCCAAGAAAAAACTTCTTCTTTTTTTATCCAATATAACTGGTTAATCGTTTTTGGCTCCTGTTTTAATAAGTTAGACAAACCAAACTTTTGTTTTGATAGTAAGAAATTATTTGGCAAGTTTTTAAATTTTTTTCGTTTTATCTTTTTTGATTTTTGGGTCATGAAATAATTTAAATATATTGGTTCACTTAGCCAAAATACAAGAGTTGATATGTTAGGTGATTGTTTTGATAGAGAGTAAGAAGTATCAGATGGTTCTTTTAGGGACAATAATTTATCTGACCATAAAATTTTGCCATTTGTTTGGGTTAAAAAAGGATTAGCAATTAATTGTATTTTTAAAGCTAAATTCTGAGACTTTTGTTTTAAACTTTGAATATTTACAGAAATTTTCGACTTTTTTTTATGACTGACAAGATAACCACTGTTTAACGTATATCTAATATTATTAAATTTATAGTTAAAGATTGTTTTTTCTAATTTAAGGTTTAGAAAAGAATTGGCATGATGTTTTAAAATTTTATTAGCCTTAAATTTATTATAGTCTATCGAGTTTGTTAAGGTTGTTTCTGTAATATGAGTAAATTCCGATAATGCGACTAAAGAGTTCTGATTAACAATATCCCCAACTTTGGGTAAGGTTGTTAACGTTGTAGCATAACAAATTTCCCCATGATATATTTTCACTGAATTATATTTTTGGTTTTGCTCTTGCATAGGTAAATAAGCAAACCCAAGTTTTTGTTTTTGAATTAAATCTTTCTGCTCTTTTTTTAATGTATTTTTAAGTCCACGTAACCGTTTATTTTTATAGTTTTTAAACGGTAATAAATTTAAGGATGGTTTTAAATGAGATTCTTCTAATTTTAATAATCCAGAAGTTTTAGAATAATAACTATACTCATTCAAAAGGGTTTCATTTTCATCATCTTTTTCCTTTGGTAATTCTAATAATAATTGATTTTTTTGAACTTTTTCAGAATTTTTCAAAAATAAAACCGAATTAGGAGGTAAATCCATTTCAAAAAAAGGTTGAATCAAACTTTGGTTTTGAGGAGGTTTAATTTGAATTGTGACGGGTTCTTGAATTAAGAACCCTAATTTTCCATTTGATAATCTAAACATTGCCCCAATGACAGCTCGGTCATATTCAATAATACCTGAATATGGGGCTAAAATTTCGTCAGATAAAGCTCCGGAAAAAACACCACCCGTATGAAAGGTTCGCATTGTTAATTGGGTGCCCGGTTCTCCAATCGATTGAGCAGCAATAATCCCAACAGCTTCTCCGAGAGGAGCTAAATGGGAATGAGGTAAGGTCCAACCATAACATAATTGGCATAATGAGTGCCGTTGAATACATGATAATGGGGAGCGAACACGAACAAATTTAAAACACGACCCTAATAATTTGGCATCTAAATGACTTAATTGTTTATATTTTTTAAAGTAGGGCCACACTTCTTTAACTATTTTATTTTTTTCTTTATCTAAATAATTAATACTTATATTATCGGCCAAAACCCGGCCAACCAAACGATCTTCTAATGAGTAAATAATTTTATTATTTTCTTTAATTGCTGAAAGCCAAGTTGGATTTTTTGGATTACAATCATGAACGGTTATGACTAAAGTATGAGCCACATCTACAAGTCGTCGTGTTAAATATCCCGCATCAGCAGTACGTAAAGCCGTATCAACTAATCCTTTTCGAGCCCCATAACAAGAAATAATATATTCAGTTAATGTTAACCCTTCGCGAAAATTACTACGGATCGGGAAATCAATAATTTGTCCTTCAGGGTCAGACATAAAGCCACGCATCCCCAATAATTGTGTCACTTGAGACAAATTTCCTCTAGCACCGGAAAATGCCATCATGTACACTGGATTTAATGTATCTGTCGATTCAAAATTTGTTACGACTTCATTTTTGATCGTTTCATTTGTTTTATGCCATAAATCAATTGTTAACTGAAAATTTTCAAGTGGGGTGATCGTTTTATTTTGTAAACCATCATTTGCTAATTGGGTTCCAGACTCTACTTTTTTTAATAATTTCCGTTTTTGCGGCGGGATTTTTAAATCATCAATCCCGATGGAAATTCCAGCTTTGGTGGCTTCATTAAACCCAAAGGTTTTTAAACTTTCGATAAATTTAATAATTGTTACATCTTCAGTGCCAATTGTTTCGTCATATAGTTTTGAAATCCATTTTTTTAAACGATTTTTATCAAAACAATAATCAAAAAATGGACCTTGTTTCATTTCTTCAGTTATATAATTCATAAATTTATTTCACTTAATTTCAAAGGCTTAACTAAGTTTATCCATAGGAGTAATATTAGAAATTTGGTCTAAAGTAATAGATGATAAATAACCAAAATAAGAGGGGATTAGATTACTATGTTTGTTAGGGGCTTTTTGTGTTTGGATATCAAGTACTGTATTTCTAGTTTTTGTAAAATAATTTGTATATTTACGTTTAAAATTTATAATATCATCTTGGAATAATTTATTAATAATAATCCGGCCAATTGTTGTCCGTAGATATTGGCTTACTAAACTACCTGTTAAAAGCATTGGTCCTTTTGCAAAAGCTTTTGGTTGAAAAGTTTGGTGAGCATTTGGTGCAATATAAATACTTTCATTCAATTTTTTTTGATAAATTTTTAAACGTATCTCTTTAATCTTCTTTTTCGATTGGTTTGATTCAAAAACCCCATTCCAACGTAGCCAAACAAATTTATGAGGGTGTAAATTTTTGTGTAAATATGTTTTATAGGCGTCATCAATACTTGTAAAATAATTTGTTGATTGTGTAAACTTTGTTTTTAAATTTATCGTTGTAGAATAATAGCATCCAAGCACCATATCTTGACTGGGAGTTAAAATGGGTTCACCTGTTGCCGGTGACAAAATATTTTGGGTTGCTAACATTAAGGACCATGCTTCGCTTTTTGCTTCGATTGATATCGGTAAATGAACACCCATTTGATCACCATCAAAATCAGCATTAAAAGCAGGGCAAACCAATGGGTGTAATAAAATCGCTTTCCCTCGAACTAATTTTGGTAAAAACCCCTGAAACCCTAAGCGATGTAATGTTGGCGCCCGATTTAATAATATCGGATAATTAGTCATAACATTATTTAAAAGATGCCAAATGATTGGATGGTCTTGATGAATTAATTTTTTGGCGCCAATAATTGTTTTTGATAAATTTAAAAGAATCATTTTTCTTATTAATAAAGGTTGAAAAAGCTCCAATGCAATTTCCTTTGGTAAGCCACATTGATATAATTTTAAGGTTGGGCCAACAACAATCACGGATCGACCTGAATAATCCACTCGTTTCCCTAATAAATTTTGTCGGAACCGGCCAGTTTTCCCTTTTAGAATTTCTGATAATGACTTTAAGGGCCTATCATTTAAGCCACAAATTGCTTGACTTCCACCTTTATTATTTTCGAACAGAGCATCTAATGCTCGTTGAACTTGGTTTGTATGAAAGGATAATAATTTTAAACTAAACTGGTAAGTTTGAAAATCGCATTCATAATCAATTTTAGAGACTTGAATTCCATTTTTAATCGAAAAATCAAGGTTTAAAGCACGTTTATAAACCGAAAAACGCATGCCTTTTAAATTTTTATTCCGTAATAAAACATATTGGTATAATCGATTTAAATCAGAAACTGCTAATTGATTACTGTTTAATTTTAAGATTGGACGAAGATCAGGAGGAATGATTGGTAGGTATGAGATAAACATCCATTCCGGGCGTGTTCCAGTTCTCCAAAAAATTTTGAATAATTTTAATTTCCGCCCTAATGTTGAATAAAATTTCTTTCTTAATTGGTATTCATCAACTTCAGATTGCTTTAAATAAAATAAAAGTGTTTCTTTGTTTAGATCTTTAAACGCCAACCCAGATTTTCGTTTTAATTTATTTTCAATAGCACGCATCCTTAACCTACCAAACGTCATTTTGAAAAATAATAACTGATACATTCTTGAAACATCAATTTTCGAGAAAAGATGACGAAATGCATCACCCCCAATAATTAGACAATGTGAACGAAAATTTTGGTGGTAAATCATGGAATTATTTAACGCTTTTTTATATTTCCAGCGGGGTTGAATCGAAACTTTTCGTCTATCAGGAAAAAGATACCGAATGATTTGGTCTTCAGTTGTTTTTGCTTTCTCGCGATTATATTCTTTTTCTTTATCATAATATCCAATTAAACTATCACGTACTAATGGTGTTCTATAGAAAGGCTTTGATAAAAAAAATGCACTTTTTGTCCAACTATACGCTTTTCGCGCGTACGCTAATGGATTTTGTTTCTTTGAAGTCGAATCTAGTCGAGAAGACTTTACAATACGAAGCCCACTACCACCTGGAGGATTCCTCTGCTTATGGTAAATTGGAGAATGAACCCAAAAATCAAATGGATATTCCTTATAAATCCGTTGGAATATTCGATTGCGCAACCTTACTGATGGAGGATAATATTGACCAGTATTTGGGTCTTTTTCAAATGGGTTAGTATATTCAGGTTTTGAATAACCTCGTTTATGGAATCGATAATTTTCTTGGTCAAATTCAGCTCGTAAATGTCGGATTCGCTTTTCAAACTCTAAAGTAAAATTTCTAAAAATCCAGTATTCACCATAAACTAATTTTTCTGCTTCTTTTTGTTTTATATCTAATAATAAACTAATATATGATGGTCGCCCCTTCAAATACCAAATATGCGCCATCGGAACTCCTAATTCTATAAAACCAATTCGATAACGTCGGGCTCTGGAACTAGTATATTCGATTTCACATGTTGGACAATAATTAATATTTGGAGCTGGTTGCTTTTTGCCACAGCCACACACATTCGTTGTAATTGGCCCAAAGATTTTTTCACAAAAAAGTCCCCCCCGTTCTGGACGGAGAGTTTTATAATTTAATGTCTTTGAATTTGTTACTTGGCCAATTATTGATCCATTTGGTAAAATTCTTGCAAATTGTTTTAATTGGTCTTCCGGCGATTGTAAAGTAATGTGAATTTGTGCTATTTTATTTTTTCTACGAAAGACAGTTGCCTTTTGTCTATTCCGGAGCATTTTTGATTTGATTTCTAATATTTCATTGGGTTTATTAGAATCATCAAAAATAACATTTATCCCTGATGTTTGCGATTTTTTCATAGAGTAATTAATTAATAAAGGTTGAAATTTTGAGAATTTAAATCCACTGGATTTGGCCGCCAGTTATGTGTTTGGGGTGTACGCATTGGATGATTAAAAATTTGAATTTTTAAACATAATGCCTGTAATTCACGTATTAAAACTCTAAAAGCTTCTGGTTTTCCTATTTTAATGGGTTTTTTTTCAAAAAAGGTTTTGAGAACTTGTTGTCGTCCATATAAATCGTCAGACTTAAAAGTTAAAAGTTCTTGAAGTGTATAGGCGGCACCAAAACCTTCGATTGCCCAAACTTCCATTTCACCGATTCGCTGACCTCCTTTTTTTGAACGACCACGTAAAGGTTGCTGTGTAACCATTGTATAAGGGCCTGTTGCGCGGGCATGGATTTTTTCGTCAACTAAATGAATAAGTTTTAACATATAAGCTTGTCCAATCGTTACTGATTGATCAAAAGCTAAACCTGTTCGACCATCAAAAACCCGCATTTTTCCCGGGTTTTGGGGTTGAAATAACCAATTTTTTTTTACTTTTTGGCTAGCCTCATATAATTTTGAATAGACAATACTTCGAGATGATTGAGGACCGGAAATTTCATCAAATGGAATAATATTATACGTTTGATTTAGGTATTTTCCAGCTAGCCCTAATAAGCATTCATAAATTTGACCGACATTCATTCGGGAAGGAACCCCCAGTGGATTTAAAACCATATCAATAGGTGTGCCATCAGGTAAATATGGCATATCTTGGCGCGGAATAATTTTAGATACAATCCCTTTATTCCCATGCCGTCCTGCCATTTTATCCCCAACTTGAAGCCATTTTTTTTCAGTAATCCAAATCGTAACTTGGTCAATATTATTTTTCGCGTGTCTTTTTATTTTTAGTTGAATAACTCTCCCTTCAACTCCTTTAGCTACTCGCAAACTCGTGTCTTTTAAAGTAGGTAAATCTTCTTCAAAAATTACATACAAAAATTTTTTGTGAGCTTTCATTGTTGTTTTACCAACCGGACTTAATTTTCGAACTAGGATCTGACCTTCTTTAACCCAAGAACCAAGTTTTACAATACCATTTTTATCTAAATGGTTTAAATTTTCAAAATTTTTTGGTTCGCCTTTAATTTTCGTGGCTGAAACAATTTTTTCTATCCCAAATTCAGTATCAGAAGCACTTGTTTCATATTTAATAACATGCAGTGATGTAAAAAGATCATCATAGACTAATCTTTCACTAACTAAAATTGCATCTTCAAAATTGTAACCTTCCCAGGGTAAATAGGCCACCAAAATATTTTTACCAACGGCTAAGCTTCCGTAGGCACTACTCGAGCAATCGACTAAACAAGCCCCTTTTGCCACCCACTGTCCTTCAGAAACAAGTGGTCGTTGGTTTTGATATGTATTTTGGTTTGATCGATCAAATCGTTGTAAATAATATGTGATGACTCCGGAATGAAAGTCGGTGTACTGTTTAATTTCATTTCTCTCGTTTTTGGAAAAATATAAATATTTATTTTGGAAAAATTTATATTGCTTTTTTATATAAAAAAAATGAGTTTTTAAAGTCAAAAACTCTTGAGTATGGGTTAAATTTGTTTGAAAATAAGTAAAATATTTTTGTTTCAACTTAAGGTATTTATTGCGAAGAATTAAATCTTGAAATGTTAGTTTAACCTTTAGTTTTTTATTACTAAAAAAACTAAAAATTTTAATTTTTTCGGAACTTATATAGGTGACAATACCACTTTCTCTTGCTTGAATACTATAGCCAGAGTCACTTAGGACACGGCCTTCTAAGCCCGTTCCAACAACTGGACGTTCCGGCTTAACCAGAGGAACTGCCTGCCTTTGCATATTTGATCCCATTAAAGCACGGTTTGCATCATTATGTTCTAAAAATGGGATTAATGACGTGGCTATTGAAATCAATTGGATTCGGGAAACACTAAAAAAATCAACCCCATCTTTAGATAATTTTCCAAACTCCGCCCCAAGTTTAGTTGGTGGGTTTCTATTTTTTAAAAAGGAAAATTTATCCACTTTTAGATCTGGGGGAGCTATTGCTACATTCTCGTCTTGGGCAGCGGTTAAATATAAAATTTGTTGGTTTTTTTGTACTTGTCCATTTATTACAGAATAAAATGGGGTTTCGATAAACCCATATTTATTTATTCGTGCATAGGTTGCTAAGGAATTAACCAAACCTGCATTTTGCCCTTCAGGCGTTTCAATAGGGCAAATTCGACCGTAATGACTTGGGTGGATACTACGAATTTTCATTCCAGCCGTTTCTTGTGTAATTCCACCTTGACCTAATGAACTAAGCCGACGTTTATGAGTTATTTCAGCAAGTGAATTGATTTGGTCTAAAAACTGAGATAATGGGTTAACATTAAAAAATTGGCGTAATGTATTTTCAATAGGTTTGGTTTTAAAAATATATGACACTGGTTTCGTTTTATTAAAAACTTTTTCAAAAGGTTTTGGATCCCGTTCCCTTTCGCCTAATTTACGCAGGGCTATTAGACTTGTTGCAATCTGATTTTGAATTAATTCACCAGATGATCGAACACGTCGATTTTTTAAATCATCAATATTATCGCTTGGTAAGGAACCAATATTTATTAAACTTAAATAATTAAGAATACAAATAAAGTCCTCAAGTGTTAAAGTTTGTTTTGATAGTGGAATAGTTAAACCTAACTTTTTATTTAATTGATATCGACCAACTTCGCTTAAATCATAAACCTTAATGTCTAATTTGGATTCTAAAAACATAAAAGCAACATGTAAATGGTTTGCTGTATATTTGACTTGATTATATTTTTCTTTTTTTAAAGAAACTTCGTTATTATCGATTAAAAGATAATTAAATAATAACCTAGCATAGCGCGAAAACGGAAACCCAACGCGTGCCATTTTTTCACAGGCTCGTTTCTCTTTTAAAGCTAGACGTTTCCCCTTTGCGCTTAATGGGTGAATGAAATTTTTTATTTTTTTTTGATTACGAAGGGTCGTTTTTAAACGGTAATCGTTTTCTTTTGCTTCGGGTCCTTTAAAATAATTTTTAACATTAATGAGTTGACCATCTGTCAATGACCACACAAAAGATTTATTAGCGTTAGGGATAGTTCCCGTTCCTTTTTTTAAAATTTTTTGTTTTAGTAAATCATCTTTTAAATAATGCATCCATTGATCAATAGATATATTTCCTAATGGAAGAGGTTTGCGTGAGCTTCGACGGGTTGCGCGCATTGGTGTAAAAACAGTTCGTTTGAGTTTGGAAAGAATTAATGGGTGTTCCACCCCTAATGCTTGAAGAAAAATTAACATTGGGATTTTTGGGGTATTTCGCATCCGTAACCACATTAAATCTTTTTTATCGACTTCAATTCGAACCCAGGCGCCACGATTACAAATAATATCAGCATAACTACCTTTATCGGTTTTATGAAAATAAACACCAGGACTACGGACTAACTGATGCAGGATAACCCTTGGACTTCCATTGATAATAAAATGACCCCGGTTTGTCATAAGAGGTAACTTCCCAAGTGTAATAAAATCCTTAACTAATCGTTTTTGTAAATCATCTTTTAATTCTATTGGGACTTTCATTAAAGTACCATAAGTTTGTCCTGTTAAGAGACATGTACGGGCTGAAGTTAGAGGGGGTGTTAAGTGAAAATTTTTTGTATTAAAAAAAATTGAAAACGCATAAGTATTATCTTTATGACAATAACGTTTGATTCGACTTTCCCGACTTGAGTAAAAATAATTAGTTTGATCAATATAACTTGATTTTCGATGAATTGAAATTTGTCTTGTAGTGTTTAACTGATGTAATTCGCTTTTTAAGACATCAATGTTTGACAGCAAAATCGAATTCGTCGAGTTATACAAAATACGTGATGATCCAGCAGTCTTCGATGTCCGATACGACACTTTTTTAAAAAAAAAAGGTACCCAGTTTTCTTCAATTAACTGCATTTTAAAACGACGGTGCCATTCTGGCCAACCTTTTTCAATAACCAGGTCAATTGGATTGTGTTTTTCCAGTTCAGAAGGAATACCATCTTTAATTAGCCGTAAAAAACTAATTCGTTGAGTTTCAATAAAATCAGGGGCATTAAATAAAGACATATTGTTGTTCGTATAAATAAAATTTGTAACTTGAAATGATAAATTAATAAATTCTTGCTGTTAAACAAAAGTTGGGCAGTTTCAATTAATGTAAACTTACGTGTAATTGAAAAATAAAATTATTTGAACCGTAAAGCAAAATGAATTTATTGAATTTTTATTGTTGCTCAGCTAAATAATGATCTTTAAACCTAAATTTTCTTCGAATTATGTTCAGAGTTTTAAAGATATGATATTTACCCATCACAAATGTTCAACTTTGAATTTGTATTTTTGATACTCTGATTGAATTCAAAAGAATCGGAATTTTATTTGAATAAGGTGTTAAAAAGTTAAACAGTTTTACTATATTTAACATTTTTTTTGTTACAATATTATTAAATAAATTCGTCACTATTACTAAATCAAGGGATGAATTAATACATTTCGACTTACCGTTATAAATAATTTTTTTTCTTTTTGGATCTTTTTTATAAATTTAAAATTTTTGGAACTAGTTGTGTTTATTTTTTTTATTTTTAATAACAAAAATAATCCTTAATTGATTAAGGTTTTATTAAATACTATGTACTATTTAATAGTAGTCAATAAATTTTCTATAGACAAATTACTATAAATAAACTATAATAAATACATATATAAGTTCGGCGGTATGGCCAAGTGGTAAGGCAGAGGATTGCAAATCCTTTATTCCTCAGTTCGAATCTGAGTACCGCCTTTAAACTAAAATACTTTCCACCTGTTTTTGATGGAAAATATTTTAATTGAGTATTAAAAATAGATCCTAATAAAAACGAGACCAAATACCTTTAAAAAATTTTAATTTGTCCCCCATTTTACATCAACAGCTACTTGGTCAACTAAACCATAAATTTTTGCTTCTTTAGCTGATAAAAATTGATCACGGTCCATATCACGTGAAATTTTACTTAACGGTTGGGTTGTGCGTTGAGCATAAATTCTTCCTACTTGGTGGCGAATTCGTAAAACTTCTTCACATTCTGATAATACTTCAGATGCTTGTCCTTGACTTCCACCTTCTGGTTGATGAATCATAATTCGTGAATGTGGTAAAGCAATACGTTTTCCAATACTGCCACCGGCAAGAATAAAAGATGCCATGGAAGCAGCTGTTCCAACACAAATCGTTGTTACCTCTGCTTTAACATAATTCATTGTGTCATAAAGAGCAATCCCGCATGTTACAGATCCGCCTGGAGAGTTAATATAAAGATATAATCCTTTTGATTTTTCTTCAGCATTTAAAAATAACATAATCCCAATTAATTGATTTGTTAATTCATCATCCAAATCCTGACACAGGAATAAAACACGTTCCCGATATAGTCGATTGTATAAATCGATCCATTGAGCAGTCGGTTCTCCCGGTAAACGAAAAGGGACTTTTGGTACACCAATTGGCATGAATTGAAACTCCTTTATTTTACAAATTTTTGATAATTTTTTTTTTAGATATAATAAAATTATAGCATAAAAAAATTTGAAATTAATACTTTCTATGCTATAATTTACATAAATAAAAAATAAAAAGAAAGTAAATAGTTTATTCGATTTTTAAATTATTATGGGATTACCGTGGTATCGTGTTCACACTGTTGTTTTAAATGACCCAGGTCGGCTAATTGCTGTACATTTAATGCACACATCTTTAGTTTCTGGATGGGCAGGCTCTATGGCATTTTATGAACTTGCTGTTTTTGACCCATCAGATCCAGTTTTAAACCCTATGTGGCGTCAAGGTATGTTTGTATTACCATTTATGACAAGATTAGGGATTACTCAATCATGGGGTGGTTGGACTATTAGCGGCGAAACAGCTTCCAATCCAGGAATTTGGAGTTATGAAGGTGTTGCCGCAGCACATATTGTTTTATCTGGGGCTCTTTTTGGGGCAGCTATTTGGCACTGGGTTTTTTGGGATTTAGAATTATTCCGTGATCCAAGAACTGGTAACCCGGCCTTAGACTTACCAAAAATTTTTGGGATTCATTTATTTTTATCTGGATTATTATGTTTTGGTTTTGGAGCCTTTCATGTTACAGGGTTATTTGGGCCAGGTATCTGGGTTTCAGACCCGTATGGGTTAACCGGAAGTGTTCAGCCAGTATCGCCTGCCTGGGGAGCGGATGGTTTTGATCCATATAATCCCGGTGGAATTGCTTCTCACCATATTGCTGCGGGAATTTTAGGTATTATTGCCGGATTATTCCATTTATGTGTTCGTCCACCTCAACGTTTATATAATGGGCTTCGTATGGGAAATATTGAAACCGTGCTATCAAGTAGTATTGCTGCTGTTTTTTGGGCCGCTTTTGTTGTTGCCGGAACAATGTGGTATGGTTGTGCGGCCACGCCAATTGAATTATTTGGGCCAACGCGTTATCAATGGGATCAAGGATATTTTCAAGAAGAAATTACAAAACGTGTCGAAAAAAGTTTATCCGAAGGGAAATCTTTATCAGAAGCTTGGTTACAAATTCCTGAAAAATTAGCATTTTATGATTATATTGGAAATAATCCAGCTAAAGGTGGTTTATTCCGTACTGGAGCAATGAATAGTGGGGATGGAATTGCTGTAGGATGGTTAGGACATGCTGCGTTCCAAGATTTAGATGGCATTGAATTATCAGTTCGACGTATGCCAACCTTTTTTGAAACTTTTCCTGTTGTTCTTGTTGGAACAAAGGATGGAATTGTTCGTGCTGATGTTCCGTTTAGACGTGCGGAATCAAAATACAGTATTGAACAGGTAGGTGTTTCAGTTACTTTTTATGGGGGTGAATTAGATGGTGTTAAATTTACTGATCCAGCAACCGTTAAAAAGTATGCCCGTCGTGCTCAATTAGGAGAAATTTTTGAGTTCGATCGTGCTACTTTACAATCTGACGGGGTTTTCCGTAGTAGCCCACGTGGGTGGTTTACATTTGGTCATTTATCTTTTGCTTTACTATTCTTTTTTGGCCATATTTGGCATGGGGCACGTACAATCTTCCGTGATGTTTTTGCTGGAATTGACCCAGATTTAGATGAACAAGTAGAATTTGGTGCATTCCAAAAATTAGGAGATACAACAACTCGCCGTCAATCTGTCTAATTTTTTTCTATTTTACGAAAATCAAACCAATCATTTAGTTTAATTATATCAATTTTTTTAAATTTATTATGGAAGCTCTTGTATACACATTTTTACTTGTTGGGACTTTAGGAATTATTTTTTTTGCAATTTTTTTTAGAGAACCTCCTCGTATTGCAAAATAATTAAGTAAAATTAAACACTTATTACTATCAAAATTGTTGTGAATTGGCTAGTAGGCCAATTCACAACAATTAAAATACTAATGTAGGTTATCTCTATTAGTCTTCATGTTCTTCAAATGGATCGCGTAGATCTTTCGAGGGAGGACCAAAACCAACATAAACTGAATAACCTGTTATGCTTAAAAGTAAACACCATAAAAATACAGTAAAAAAAAAAGCAGGACTTTCCATAAATAATTTTCTAAAATCGTTTTATTTAACTTCAATAGATGTACGAAACTAACTATTGGTAATTATTATTTTATCAATTGAATTCATAAAATTCTATTATTATTATATCATAAGTCCCATAGTTTTTGGCTTAAAAATTCAAGAAAGTAAAAAATTTGTCCTACGTTTATAAATTATGGCAACAGGAACATCAAAATCTTCAAATAATTCACCTGTAAACACAGCAATGTCTACGCAATTAGGAAATTTATTAAAACCATTAAATTCAGAATATGGAAAGGTAGCGCCAGGGTGGGGTACAACCCCATTAATGGCAATTTTTATGGGTCTTTTTGCTGTATTTTTAGTTATTATCTTAGAAATTTATAACTCATCAGTTATTTTAGATGATGTAACAATGAGCTGGAAATCATCACAACTATAACTTACTTTTTCTACTTGTACTTTGTTTGTACAAGTAGAAAAAGTAAGTTATAGATTTAATAACTTTTTTTAAGCGGGTAAGGGGAATCGAACCCCTACCTTTAGCTTGGAAGGCTAAGACGCTACCTTTACATCATACCCGCTTAATTTAATAAGAATACTCAAATTTTTTTTGTTGTCAAATTTTCTATTTAGTTTTACTTTATGCTATAATATTTATTAAAAGGTAGCCTATCACAATCGTACATTATTATTTAAGATGTTAACACTAAAGATTTTTGTTTATACCGTTGTAACATTTTTTGTTTCCTTATTTATTTTTGGGTTCCTCTCAAATGATCCCGGACGTAATCCAAGTGGTAAAGATATGGATTAATACGTTTTTATAAATTTGTTTTTTTTGACAAAATTCAATTCATTAGTTATAATTCTACTATATAAATATATTTGTATAGTAGAAAAAAAAAGATCCATAACTCAGTTGGTAGAGTGATTGCCTTACAAGCAATAGGTCATCGGTTCGAGTCCGGTTGGGTCTATGGTAGATTTCTCTTTTCGAGTATCTATTACCCATTTACTAAGTATTATGGGTAATAGAT
>Ga0307948_1000056_pt1 | contig 75291 bp, 77 predicted proteins | sample OrgLakmetagen280_FD_201824 | JGI IMG/M metagenome (GOLD analysis project Ga0307948, IMG submission 201824) | Saline water microbial communities from Organic Lake, Antarctica - #280 | ecosystem: Environmental > Aquatic > Non-marine Saline and Alkaline > Saline | place: Antarctica: Organic Lake...
GGCTTGCTGCTGGAACAGGAAAAAAACGTCTCCGCGTCCTCGCCGAATGGTCCTTCGGCGGGGGCGAGCGCTACTGCGACGCGTGCCAAGCGACCTGCGAAGACTGCCCGGCGCGGCTGAACCGACCCACCACCTTTGAAGGCTGGCAGGTCTGGGACCTGATCGGCCGCCTCGGCGGTCAGCTGCGCGTGCTGCCCGGCGCGGTGATCGGCTGGGATATGTCGGCCGCACTTTCACTCGGTGATGCGCTGGGCATCCCGCCCGTCGCAATGGCCGAACTGCTGCCCGTGATCGAGGCAGTGATGGTCGCCAAACTCAACGAACAGATGGAACATTCCCATGGCTGAAAAACGTGTCAGCGTCCGCCTTGCAGCGGTGGGCGGGCGACAGGTGCGCGCCGAGCTGGAAGGCGTCGGCGAGGCCGGATCGCGTGGTTTCGGGCGTTTGTCACGCGAGATGGAAGCGGCGAATGCCCGAATGGCGGCCTTCTCGCGTCGGGTGAAGGTCGCGGCGGCCGCCGCTGTTGTCGCCGCCGCTGCTGCTGGCGTGGCGATGGTCCGCTCGGGTTTGCAGACTGTCGACGCGCAGGCCAAGCTGGCACAATCGCTCGGCACGACGGTCGCCTCAATCCAGACGCTGGAGCGCGCGGGTGAACTCGCGGGCGTCTCCATCTCCGGCATCGAACAGGCGACGAAGGATCTGACGCGACGGCTCAGCCAGGCGGCCGCCGGGACCGGCCCAGCCGCTGATGCGCTGGACCGGCTGGGGCTGTCTGCGTCCGACCTGATTGCGCTACCGCTGGACCAGCGTGTGGGTGCGATCAATGCGGCCATCGAGAACTTTGTGCCCACCGCCGAACGCGCGGCCGTCGCAGGACAGCTTTTTGGCGAGGAAGGCTCCATCGCCATGTCGCGGATCGACACCGCGACGCTGCGACAGGCGACGGAGGATGTTCTGGCCTTCGGTGTGGTCGTCTCTGAACAGGACGCCGACCAGATCGAACGCACCAATGACGCAATCTCGCGGCTCGGGCTGATCTGGCGCGGGCTGTCGAACCAGCTGGCGGTCGCTGCAGCACCTGCGCTGGAAGCCGTGGCTGACGCCATGGCAGCAATCGCGAGCCGCACCGGGCCGCTGGGCATCGCCATTCGTGGCCTGTTCGACAACATTGGCCGCCTGACCACCTACGCCGCCACCTTTGTGGGTTTTCTCGCCGGGCGCTGGGTTGCGGGGATGGCGGTTGCTGCACTCTCCGTGCGCGGTCTGGCCACGGCGCTTGTCCTGCTGCGGGGTGCTCTGATCCGCACCGGCATCGGGGCGCTGATCGTTGGCGCGGGCGAGCTGGTCTATCAGTTCACGAAACTTGTTGCGGGCGCAGGTGGCTTTGGGGCCGCGATGGGGCTGATGGGCGATGTTGCCAAGGCCGTCTGGGACGGTATCAAGGCCACCGCCGGATCCTTCGCGGATGATTTTCGAGCACTGGGCGCTGATATCGAGCGCATCTGGACCCGGCTGATGGCGTTCCTCTCGACCAAATGGGCGGATTTTCTCGGGAAGATCGGCCCCACCTTCAATGCCGTGGCCGAGGAGATCGGTGTCGACAGCCGGATCGATTGGTTTGGGGCCATGTCCTATGCTTCGATGCTGGAGCACGCCGCCAGTAACGCCGGGCACAGGGCCGATAGCTACCGCGAGCGTGCGGCGGCAACCCGCGCCGGGGCATTTGACGGGGTAGGCCCGGCCTTGCAGGCACTGGGCGACGCCATGTCGGGCGGCGATGAGACCGGCAGCGACGCGCTGGATGAAGCCACCGCTGCGGCGAAGCGGTTTGAGACCACGCTCAATGCTGCCGGGCGGGCGGCGACGGATGTAGGAACTGCTGCAGGGGCTGCGGTCGCTGCGGCCAAACCCGATACCGAGGCCGCCGTTTCGGGCTGGCAGGCGGTCACCACCGCGCTGTCAGATTATGCGAGCAAGGCCCGCGATATCGGCGGGGACATTGGCCAGAGCCTCGTCAGCGCGTTCCAGTCGGCCGAAAACGCAGTTGGCGAGTTCGTGAAGACCGGCAAGCTGAAGTTTGGCGATCTGGTCACCTCGCTGATTGCTGATCTCGCAAAGCTCGGGGCGCGCAAGTTCATCCTCGGGCCGATCGCCAACGCGCTCTCGGGCGCACTCGGCGGCGTTGGCGGCGCTGGCGGGATCTTCGCGAACATCCTGCATGCGGGCGGTATGGTCGGGGCGACTGGACCCTCGCGGATGGTCCCGGCCATGGCGTTTGCAGCCGCCCCACGCATGCATTCCGGTGGCGTCGCCGGTCTGCGCCATGACGAAGTCCCGGCAATCCTGCAGCGCGGCGAGCGGGTGCTGTCGCGGCGCGAGGCACAAAGCTACGGCGCTGGCGGCAATGTCAACGTCACCATCATGGCGCGCGACGCCGAGAGCTTCCGGCAATCGCGCACGCAGGTCGCAGCCGACATCGCCCGCGCGGTGTCGCTCGGGCGGAGGGGCATGTGATGGCGTTTCACGAGGTCCGGTTCCCCGACAATATCAGCCGGGGCGCACGCGGCGGGCCGGAACGCCGCACCCAGATCGTCGAACTGGCCAGCGGCGATGAGGAGCGCAACGCCAGCTGGGCAAACTCGCGCCGCCGGTATGATGTCGCCTATGGCATCCGTCGCGCTGACGATCTGGCGGCGGTCGTGGCATTTTTCGAGGCGCGGAACGGCCGCCTGCATGGCTTCCGGTTCAAGGACTGGGGCGACCACAAGTCCTGCCTGCCCTCGGGCACGCCATCGCCGACCGATCAGGCGATTGGCACCGGAGATGGTGCGGTGACCGCGTTCCAACTGGTAAAGGGGTATGTCTCAGGCGCGCAATCCTGGACGCGCGCCATCGCCAAGCCAGTGGTGGGAACCGTGCGGATTGCGCTTTGCGGGGTGGAGCAGCCCTCCGGCTGGTCGGTCGATACGACCACTGGCCTCGTCACCTTTAGCTCCGCGCCCGGCGCTGGCGTCGCGATCACCGCAGGGTTCGAATTCGACGTGCCGGTCCGCTTTGACAGCGACGCGCTCGATGTGACGCACGACCTCGAACGACTGGGCTCGATCACGTCAATTCCGCTTCTGGAGATCCGTAGATGAAAAATATGAACCCTGACCTGCAGACTCATCTCGACGAGGGCACGACGACGCTCTCTTGGTGCTGGCGGATTGCCCGCGCAGACGGCGTAAGCTTCGGCTTCACCGATCATGACGTGACGCTGAGCTTCGACCGCACCGATTTCGAGCCGGAAAGCGGGCTCACGGCCTCCGAGGTCCGTTCGGGCTCCGACCTGTCGGTCGATGCGCAGGATGCCGAAGGCGTGCTGACCTCGGACCGGATTACCGAGACCGACATTCTCGATGGCCGCTGGGACAATGCAGAAGTCGAGGTTTGGCGCGTGAACTGGGCGGATCCCGCACAACGGGTGCTGATGCGCCGTGGGGCCATTGGACAAATTCGGCGCGGGCGTCTGGCCTTCGTGGCCGAAGTGCGCTCGCTTGCCCATGTCCTCGGCCAGACGGTGGGACGAACGTTTCAGGCGACCTGCGATGCGGCACTTGGGGATGCGCGCTGCGGAGTTGATCTTGATGATCCGGCCTTTAAAGGCCCGGGCACCGTCCTCGATCTCTTGCGCGACCGCGCCTTCACCGCCTCGGGCCTCGGCGGCTTCGCCTCCGGCTGGTTCACATTCGGCACGGTCGAATGGACCAGCGGGGTCAATGCCGGGCGACTGGCTGAAATCATCGCGCATGACGTTACAGACGGCATCGCGGTGCTGACACTTCTCGAAGCGCCCGTACGCGCCATCACCGAGGCTGATACGTTCAACATCCGCGCGGGCTGCGACAAGCGCATCGAGACCTGCGCCGCGAAGTTCACAAATACCATCAACTTTCGTGGCTTCCCGCACATCCCCGGCCAGGATGCCGTGCTGCGCCACGCCACGAAGGATGGTGGGCACGAGGGTGGTGTGCTGTGAGTAATGCCGTTTCCGGTGCCAACCCCACGCGTGTCATCGCCATCGCGCGATCCTGGCTCGGGACGCCGTATCACGATCAGGCCAGCCTGCGGGGCGTCGGCTGCGACTGCCTCGGGCTGGCGCGGGGCGTCTGGCGCGAGATGGTTGGCCCCGAGCCGTTCCCGATCCCACCCTACAGCCGGGATTGGGGCGAGACCGGCCCGCGCGAGGTGCTGGCAGAGGGCGCACGGCGCATGATGATCGAAGTGGAACCGGCCGCAGCTGCTCCCGGTGCGCTGGTCCTGTTCCGCATGACGCCTCGCGCCATCGCCAAGCATGTCGGGATCCTCACGGGCCCGGGCAGTTTCCTCCACGCCTATGAGCGCCTCGGCGTGATCGAGGAGCCTCTCACCGCCTCCTGGCGGCGGCGCATCGCCTTTGCCTTTCTGTTTCCCCAACGCTGAGATTTAAACATGGCCACCCTTGTTCTCGGTGCCGCAGGTGCCGCCATTGGCGGTAGCATTGGCGGCGCGATCCTCGGCGTCAGTGCCGCCACCATCGGCGGCTATATCGGCTCCACCATCGGGTCGGTGGTCGACAGTTGGATCGTCTCGTCACTCGCGCCGACCCAGCGCATCGAAGGGGCGCGGATGGACAATCTGCGCATCACCTCGGCCACCGAAGGTGCGGTGATCCCACGCCTCTATGGCCGGATGCGGATCGGTGGCAACATCATCTGGGCCACGGATTTTCGTGAGGAGACGAACACCACCACGCAGGGCGGCGGCAAGGGAGGCGGGGGTGGTGGCAAGGTCAAGACGACTGAATATCTTTACTATTCGTCCTTCGCCGTGGCGCTCTGCGAGGGGCCGATCACCGGCATCGGCCGCATCTGGGCCGACGGCAAGCCGATGGACCTCTCCGGCGTGACCTGGCGCTGGTATCCGGGCGATGAAGCGCAATCCCCGGATCCGTTCATTGCTGAGAAAATGGGCACAGCCAGCACGCCCGCCTATCGCGGCACCGCCTATGTCGTCTTTGAGGAACTGGCGCTCGCGAATTTCGGAAACCGTCTGCCGCAGCTCTCCTTTGAGGTGTTCCGTCCGCTTGCCGACCCCGACACCGCCGAAGGCCTGACCCGCGCGGTCACGATGATCCCGGCCTCCGGCGAGTTTGCCTATGCCACGGGCGCGATCCGCAAGGGCGGCAGCGGGGCGACGCAGGCCGAGAATCTGAACGCCCGGGCCGATGTGCCAGACATGGTGGTGGCGCTTGACCGGCTGCAGGCGTCCGCGCCGAACATCGAAAGCGTCAGCCTGGTGGTATCCTGGTTCGGCGATGATCTGCGCGCAGGGCACTGCCGGATCCGGCCCAAGGTCGAACTGGCCGCCAAAAACACGACGCCGCAGGTCTGGTCGGTAAATGGCGTGATCCGCTCTGCCGCGCATCTGGTCAGTCGCGACGATCAGGATCGACCGAACTTTGGCGGCACGCCAGCGGATTTCACGGTGGTGCAAGCGATCCGGGAAATGAAAGCCCGAGGCCTGCGCGTCACCTTCTATCCGTTCCTGATGTTGGATGTGCCGCACGGCAACACCCTGCCGAACCCGTATTCCGACAACGCGGCCGGGACGGGCCAGCCCGCCTTTCCCTGGCGCGGGCGGATCACCTGTTCTCCGGCGGCGGGCTATGTCGGATCGGTCGACAAGACCGTGACGGCTGCTGCGCAAGTTGCAGCGCTGTTCGGCGCGGCGACGCCCGCGAACTATGTGGTTTCCGGGCAGTCGGTTTCATGGACCGGATCGCCCATCGATTGGGGTCTGCGCCGCATGGTGCTGCACTATGCCCATCTCTGCGCCGCTGCGGGCGGGGTCGATGCCTTCCTGATCGGCTCGGAGATGCGTGGGCTCACGACAATCCGTTCCGGGGGGGCGAGCACCTATCCTGCGGTGCAGGCGTTGCGTGATCTGGCGGCGGATGTGCGGGCGATCCTCGGGGCGTCGACAAAGATCGGTTATGCCGCCGACTGGTCGGAATATTTCGGGCATCAGCCGGGCGATGGCAGCGGCGACGTGTTCTTCCACCTCGACCCGCTCTGGGCCGATCCGGAGATCGATTTCGTCGGCATCGACAACTACATGCCGCTCTCGGATTGGCGCGACGGGTTCGAGCATGCAGATGCGACGCTGGCCCCGGCGGTCTACGACCGGGGCTATCTGCAGGGGAACATTGCAGGCGGCGAAGGGTTCGAGTGGTTCTACGGTTCCGAAGCTGATCGCGCCGCTCAAGTCCGCACCGCCGTTACCGATGGTGCCGCGGGCAAGCCATGGGTTTTCCGCACCAAGGATCTGCGAAGCTGGTGGTCGAACCCGCATTATAACCGCCCGGGCGGCGTGGAGAGCGGTAGCCCGACGGCATGGGTGCCACAGTCGAAGCCGATCTGGTTTACCGAGCTTGGCTGCCCGGCCATCGACCGGGGCACAAACCAGCCCAACGTCTTCTTCGACCCGAAGTCGTCCGAGAGTGTCACGCCGTACTTCTCGCGGGGCTGGCGGGATGACGCGATCCAGCGGGCTTATCTTGAGGCAACCTACCTCTGGTGGGGCGACTCCCCGAACAACCCTGTGTCATCGATCTACAGCGGCCGGATGGTGCATGTGCCGGAATGTGCCGCCTGGACATGGGACGCGCGGCCCTATCCCTTCTTTCCTGAACTCACCGATGTCTGGGCCGATGGGCCGAACTGGCGGCTGGGTCACTGGCTGACAGGGCGTCTAGGGGCGGTGTCGCTGGCGGCGCTCGTGCGGCACCTCTGCCTGCGCGCTGGCATGCCTGCGGAGCGGATTGATGTTACCGGCCTCTGGGGCGCGGTGGAAGGCTATGCCATCGGTGCGCTGGAAAGCCCGCGCGCTTCCATCACCACGCTGTCGCGCCATTTCGGGTTCGACGCGGTCGAGACCGAGGGCATGATCCAGTTTGTCATGCGCGGCCGGGCCACCGTCGCCACCCTCGCGCCCGATGATCTGGTGGCCGCCCGTGAAGGCGATGTGCTTGAATTGACGCGTGGTCAGGAGACGGAATTGCCACAGGCTTTGAAATGGCAAGTGGCGCGCGCCGATGAAGATTACGACGCCGCCCTCGTCGAGGCGCGCCGCATCACGGTGGACACGACCCGGATCGCCTCGGAGAGTTTTCCCATGGCGGTCCCGCCAGAGGAGGCCGAGCGGCGCTGCCGTCGCGCACTGATGGAAGCCTGGACCGGGCGGGAGACGGCAGCGTTCCGTTTGCCACCCTCGCGGCTGGGCTTTGATCCGGCGGATGTCGTGACGCTGGAACACGACGGACGGCAGATGGACCTGCGGCTCGTTTCCATCGCCGACGCAGAGGCGCGAGGCATCGAGGCGGTGCATCAGGACCGGGCAGCCTACGATATGCCGCCCGGATCGCCACGTCCGTCGTCACTCTTGAGCCCCGTTGTGTTCGGCGCGCCCGAGGTGGTGTTGATGGACCTGCCGCAACTCACCGAGGATCAGGCCGCCCACCGGCCGATGATCGCAGCGCATGCGGTTCCCTGGCCGGGGGAGATGGCGGTGTTTCGCAGTCCGTCAACCGATGGGTTCGAGCTGCTGACCAGTTTTGGCGGCCGGACGCGAATGGGCGCTCTGGTCTCGGACTTCTATTCCGGTCCCACATCACGGTTTGATCTCGGCAATTCACTGGTGGTCGATCTGCTGACTGGCACACTGGAGAGCGTCACGGATCTCACCTTGTTCGGCGGGGCCAATGCAATCGCCATCGAGAGTGCCCCCGGCATCTGGGAGATCGTGCAGGCGGGCGGGGCTGAGCTGCTGGCGCCGGGCCGGTATCGGCTGACCCGCCTGCTGCGGGGCCAGCGCGGCACCGAGGACGCGATGGGCAACCCGGCTCCGGCAGGCGCGCGAATTGTGGTGCTGGACGCAAGCCTTGCCTCGCTGCCCATCGCCGAGGCCGATCTTGGGCTGCCGTGGAACTGGCGCATCGGCCCGGCCTCACGACCGGTCAGCGACGAGACCTATGTTCCCATTCCCTTCACGCCCGAGGGCGCTGGGCTGCGGTCGTTCTCCGTCGCGCATGTCGAGCAGCCATGGCGACGACCGCGCGCACTGGGCGATCTGACCATTCGCTGGACGCGGCGGTCTCGCACGCTTTCGGCCGACAGCTGGGGCGCAGTGGAAGTACCGCTGATCGAGGAAGTCGAAGCCTATGAGGTCGAAATTCTTGATGGTGTTGAAATCAAGCAAGTGCTGACCGCGACCATGACCAGCGCTCTTTACACCGCCGCTCAGCAGACCGCCGATTGGGGCGCGCTTTTGGCCCGCGGCGACACGCTGACTATCCGCATCTTCCAGCTCTCCACCCTGATCGGCCGGGGCGCGGCCAAAACCGTCACGCTGACATTCTGAAAGGACCACTATGTCCGACGCCACGACCAACCTGGCTCTACCCTACATCCTGGCGGCGCAGGCCCAGAAGCACGTCACCCACAACGAGGCATTGCGGCTGCTCGACGGACTCGTGCAACTTTCCGTCCTCGACCGTGATCTGACCGTGCCGCCCAGTTCGCCCGCCGATGGCGACCGCTATATCGTTGGCTCAGGCGCAACGGGCGACTGGGCGGGCTGGGACCTGAATGTCGCGCTCTGGACCGATGGCGCCTGGCTGCGACTTCCGCCCCGCACCGGCTGGCGCGCATGGGTCGAGGACGAGGGATTGCTGCTCGTTTACGACGGTTCCGGTTGGGTCGCCACCACCCCGGCCGCGCTGCAGAACATGGCACTGCTTGGCATCGGCACCACCGCTGACGCCGCCAACCCGTTCTCCGCCAAGCTGAACGCCGCGCTCTGGACCGCGAAGACGGTGGCCGAGGGCGGGAACGGTGGTCTCTTCTACACCATGAGCAAGGAGGCCGCGGGCGACGATCTGGGGCTGACCCTGCAGACCGGCTTCGTGACCAAGGCGCTGCTGGGGTTGTTCGGGTCTGACAAGTTCCGCCTCGCAGTCTCGCCCGACGGCAGCACGTTCTACGACGGGCTCATCGTCGACAATACGAGCGGCATCGTCGACCAGCCCCGCCTCTCGCGCTTCAAGGCGTATACCGACTATGACAACTATGTCGGTGTCGGCACCTGGACAAAGATCGCCCTCAACAACACCGAGTACAACGATCAGGGCTGTTTTGATGCCGGGACCAACCGGTTCACTGCTCCAGTTGATGGAACGTATCTCTTGGGCGCGACGCTGCTCTTCAAGGTCAATTCCAGCACCTCGGCCCGGATGCGCGGGCGGCTGGTGCTGAACGGCAGCACGGAAATCCGGGGCTCCTTCGGCGAGAGTTCCGCCACCCATGTCTCGCTGGCCACCGCCATCTGGCTGCAGACCATGGTGCCGTTGAGCGCGGGCGATACCGTTGAGCTGCAGGGCTATTTCCGCGCGCAGGATGGGTATTTCGCGGCCGAGCACACGTCCTTCTGGGGCTGCAAGATCGGCTGAGCGGCTGGGCCAGCCGCCGTTTCGCAAGCGATTAACGATCGATCATCGAAGGAACTCACCATGACAGAACGTAACTCCCTCGCGCAGGAGGTCGGCGCGGCCTTGCGCGACCACGGCATCACCGCAGCCATCACGGCGCTGATCGGTGGCACTATCGCCCTGCTGGCGGCCGTCTCGCGCAGGGCGTTCACCAATGACGCCATGCTGTCCCGGTTGGACCGCGAGCTTCTGGCCGAGCGCGACCGCGTCGATCGCCAGCGCGCCGAGGACCGCAAGGGCGACGCCGACCGGCTGGAGCGGATCGAGACCGACATCCGTGCCATGCGTGATCTGATGTTCGAAGCGTTTCAGCGCGGCCGCAGCGACTGACCAACGACCACATCAACAAACCTGCCATCCACCCGCCCAGAAGGCGGGTTTCGCATTTCTGGAGACCGATATGCCAACCACGAGTTATGCTCATTTCCGCGACGTGCCTGAGAGCGCGTGGCGCTGGCCGAGCTTCTCTCCCGCCGAGATCGCCAGTCGCCGTGAAGGCGCGCTCAAGATCAACACCGAAGCCATGGACAAGCTGCAATCCCTGCGCAACCGCCTCGGCAAGCCGCTGATCGTACGTTCAGGCTATCGAAGCCCGAGCCACAACAGCGCCGTCGGCGGGGCCCCGGCCTCCAAGCACATGCTGGGCACCGCGTTCGACATCGCCATGTCAAATCATGATCCCGCGACATTCGCCGAGGCCGCTCGCGCCGAGGGTTTTCTGGGTTTCGGCACCTATCCCCGCTCGGGCTTCATGCACATCGACCTCGGCCCCGCGCGGTCCTGGGGCGAACCGTTCCCCGCACGCGCCACGCCCTTCGTGGCGGAGGTGCCGCCCGCTCGTGAGGTTCTGGCCGAGAGCCGCACCCTGAAAGGTGGCGGGGCGGCTGGGGTGGCGACCATCGGCGCGGCAGGGGTGGAGGTCGCACAGGACGTCATCGCTGAAACCCAATCCGCCATCCTGCCGCTGGTACCCTACCTCGACACCCTGCGCTGGGTGTTCATCTCCGTGGCCCTGATCGGCATCGCCGTCGCCATCCACGCCCGGATCGATGACTGGAAACGGGGGGAGCGGTGATGGGCTGGATCACCGCAATTCTCACCAGCGGCCCCGCGCGCAAGGCGCTGGGCCTGCTTTTGGCCGTCACCACCATCGCCCTGTTCCTGCTGAACCTCCGCCGCGCCGGAGAGCGCACCGGGCGGCTGGCCGAGCGCCACTCAACATCGGAGAATACCCATGAAATTCAGCGCCAGATGCTCGACGAAGCCAGCCGCCGCCCTCATGATCGCGATGCTCTGGCTCAGCGGATGCGCGACGGGCGGTTCTGACGCACGGGCGCCATGTCCGCCCGCAGTGCCCTACAGCGCCGCCGACCAGGCGCGCGCTGCTGCCGAGGTGGCCGCCCTGCCGGAGGCCGCGGTTGTGGTGCGGATGTTGAGCGACTACGCCGTGATGCGCGATCAGGCGCGGGTCTGCGCTGAAATGTAAGCAAGAGAGCGCCTTTCGACTGAAAGATATGGACATGCTCCGCCGCAAGCCAGTGCGTACTATCTGCAGGAAGGGCGGGGAGCGGCCATTCGCTGCGCCGGTCTTGAACGGCAGCAAAGGCGCATGCAGTGAACCTTACAGCGTTGCACTCCGCGCAGTTCGACAGGTAGATAGTCAGCGCTGGTCAGATTTCCCGAAATAAGTGAACAGCGCGGCAGCAGGAAAAGCCTCAGCGCAGTTTCGCTGTAAGCACGCGCTTATATGGCAGTGCATAAACCCTACGCCACTGGATTAACGTCACCAGTTAGCTGAAGTGGCAAAATGCGACGCAATTGGGCGCCGCCATGTTGCACCGGTCATACGGTGCCCAAAAAAGGAACAGATACATGCGTAAACTTGCCCTGATCGCGATGATCGCATTCGCAACCCCGGCCCTCGCCGAAGACGTGACAAACGACAGCATCCTCGGCACCACGATGGAAGAGGTGAAAACGTCCTTGAGCACCATGGGCTACGAAGTCCGAAAAGCCGAAATGGAGGACGGAAATATCGAGGTCTACTTTGTCCGTGACGGCAAGATGGGGGAGGTTTACGTGAACCCGCAGACCGGTGCCGTCATGAAGCTCAAACTGAAGGATTGAGGCCATGGCCACCGTTGTTGAACGGACCAGCGGGCGCGCAAGCGCCCGTGAGGTTGTCGTCTGGGATCCATTGGTGCGGTTGATCCATTGGTCGCTTGCTTTAACGGTTCTTTTGAATGGAGCCTTGGTCGAAGAGGAGAGCAAAGCGCACGAATGGATCGGCTATGCCGCTCTTGGACTAGTCGGCCTGCGCTTGATCTGGGCCCTAACCGGGCCGAAATATGCGCGGTTCTCGGCTTTCCCGCCCAGCCCTGCCGGGGCAATCCACCATCTTCGGGCGTTGGTGGCTGGAGATCGGACCATTCACCTGTCGCACAATCCGCTCGGGGCATTGATGGTTTACAACATCTGGCTTAGCGTCATCGCCTTGGGCATAACCGGCTACATGATGACAACGATCAAATTCTTCGGTGTTGAGTGGGTCGAGAACGCACACGAGTTTGTATTCGGCTGGCTTCTCGTTTCGGTCGCGCTGCACGTAGCGGGCGTTGCATTCGAAAGTTGGTGGTCCGGCGTCAATCTTGTCCGCGCCATGGTTAATGGCCGCAAGAGCATTCCCGATGGAAAAGAGGTGAAATGAAACTTCGGCAACGGCCTGCAAAAACAGAGGAAAGGCGCGCAACTATCCTTTCGGGCCTTATCCTCTTGCAGGCATTGTGCGCATTGTTCTTCGTTGGCGACGTGATCGAGGACTTCCTCGGAGACGGGCAACTTGACGATCCTCTCCTTCTGCTGGAGTCGGTTGCAGCTATTGCTTTGATCGGTGGGGTGATCTTCCTTATGGTCGAATTGCGCCATTTGTTGTCACGGATGTCGGACATGCAGACCGGCCTAAATATCGCTCATGGTCAATTGGCCAAGGTCATAAAGGGCTTTTTTGATGAATGGAATCTGACGGCAGCGGAACGGGATGTGGCCATCATGATCCTGAAGGGGTTGGACAACGAAACGATTGCGCAGGTCCGAAAGACCGCGCGCGGTACGGTGCGGGCACAGGCGACCAACGTCTATGCCAAGTCCAAAACGGATAGCCGCGCGCAATTCATCAGCCTTTTTGTCGAGGAACTGTTGGCCGAGAACCAACATCTTGGCGACGATGCAGACCAAGGGCCGTCAGGCCAGACCAACAAGCAAAACATGCGCGGAGACACACATTGACTGATACAAGCGCTCATCCCGATGATCCGCATTACATCACCCGCAGCGGCTGGCTACGCGCCGCAGTTCTGGGCGCCAATGACGGCATCGTTTCGGTGTCATCGCTGGTTGTCGGGGTGGCGGCGGCAGACCCTAGCCCGCGCGCGATTCTGATAGCTGGGGTTGCCGGACTGGTAGCTGGCGCGATGTCGATGGCGGCGGGCGAATATGTGTCGGTGTCGTCGCAATCCGACACCGAACGCGCCGACATCGAACGCGAGAGGATTGCCCTGCAAGAAACCCCAGAGGCCGAACTTTCGGAACTCGTCGCGATATACAGACAACGTGGCCTGAGCCAGAACACAGCCGAAGCTGTTGCCCGCGAATTAACTGAAAATGATGCCCTGGGCGCCCATATCCTCGACGAGCTTGGATTGTCAGAAGTTCACACCGCCAACCCGTTGCAAGCCGCACTGGCGTCCGGCGCGACCTTCAGTATCGCAGCAGCCATACCCGTTCTGGCCGCCTTTCTTGTACCCGTTTCAGCCATCATCCCGACAGTTTTGGTCGTAACGATCATCGCACTGGCTGTTCTCGGCGCCCTAGGAGCTAAGGCGGGTGCTGCCCCACTGATGCCCGCCGTTCTACGCGTCGTGGGATGGGGCGTCTTCGCGATGGCGGTGACAGCATGCGTCGGGTGGCTTTTCGGCGTGAGCGTCTGAGGTTTTCACAAACGAAACCTCCAAAGCTGCTATTCATGAACCTTGCAGAATTTGTTGGAGCGGGCTGATTTTGTTGCAAAAAAAACGAATTTCAGATACCGTAATTTTCCGGCAAAAAACCATAATTCCGAAAAGTCAGGTGAGATCTTTCATGAGGCGCGGTGAGCTGACACATGAACGGCAGAAGACAAATGTGGCCGAAACCTTCGCCTCTAGAATCTGGTTGCCTCGTACGGCGAAAAACTTTCATCGTTTAGGCCAGAAATCGGGGTTTTTCAACACAATCGGCTCGAAGCTACCGTTAGCCGCATGCTGTGCCAAGGTCGGCAATGGGCCGGACGAGCCAAAACCATAAATGTTCTAAGGCCCAGAAACGTGCCTTTCAGATCGCCGACCCCGACCAATCCCCGGAGTGAGAGAGGCGGAAAGGGTTTGGCAACGGGCCTATTGCGCGCGCTCCTGGTTTCGCGTCAGCGGCAGGCCTTTATTGCGGAGCGGTGGGCGGTGCCGACGGCGTTCATCCGGGTGAGCAGAGCGATACTGCCCATCCCGGCCTCCGCCGCGGTGTCTGCGATCGCGGCGTCCCAAGATTCCGCCATGCCCTGCTCATCCTTCCGGTTGGCGAGATATCGCGTGCCGACCATGTCGTAGAAACCGGCATCCTCCGCCCCGACTTCAGCCGCCAGCGCCTCTGTTGCGCAGGCGCATTGGGCAGCCGAGTTGTCGTCATCGTCAAGGCACATGGCAGTGGCATCGGCGGAGGCCGCGCCCGCGCCCGCGGCAAAAAGCCAGAATGCGATAGTTGCGTGCAGGCGTCCGATCATCTTGCGTCTCCTCTTGTGAGCACCCCAAGGCGTGGGGTCCACTGCTGTGCGGCTTGGTCAAGCTTAGCGGTGCGCCTGCCGGATGCAACCTGTGTTTCGTAGTCTGGCAGGGATCCGGTTTGGGGAAGCTGCGTTGCGGCGGTGGTGACCACGTCGGATGTCGGCAATGGCCGTTCTCGCCGTGCCGGGTGACCGAGATCGCGCCGATGCTGCGCCGCATCCGAGGTCGGCAGTGAGCCCATTATGTCGAATGCTGCGCAGCAGACGAGCGGCTGCTTCGGGCTAAGACCCCATGAACCTCCGCCTTGCTTCAACGGCTATGTTGTAGCGCTGCTGGAGGTCGGCGATCAGAGCCATCGCAACGCGTTTGGCATCGTCGCCATCTGCTTCCTTGTAGCTCTGCTTCGCCGCTTCCAGCAATTTCTTGATTTTGAATTCCTCGGGCAGTGCGCCTGCTTCGGCCATTATGCGGGCTGCCACTGCAGTTGCCATGTCAATGAAAGCCTCGCCTGAGCGGTCGGGCAGCGGTTTCCCCTCGCCTTCCAGGCCGCGCAACTTGCCTTCCGCAAGGGCCTTCTGGATTTGCTGTTCCACGAGGCGCTCAAAGGATAAGGTCATGTTGTATTCCAGCCTTCTCACCGGCGACGTTCAGGCAATGCCACGACGATCCGTCGAACATAACCACTGGAAACAATGCGGACACTCAAAATCTTGCGCAGGACAGCAGCAAAGTCCCGCACTGCGGACATTTGCCACTCAAGAATGCTGCACAGTGGACGGATGGCCGGTCTGATAACGCCGCATCGCAGCGATGCCCCCCGTCTCTAAAGTCCGGTCTGGGCCGAGACTGTTACCGGCTGCGCGCGCTGCCGCGCATGGCCCAATCGGCACCACCATAGGTGACAGCGTAAATCAGCACATCGCTTGCGTCATCATCAACCACAAAAGCGATCACGGCTTTCCGGCCTGCCGGGATGGCACGCAGACCAGGAGCGATTTCATCGCGGAGGCTTCCTTTGTGCGGTGTGGCCTTCAGCGTGGCGATGGCCGCTTCGATCTCGACCAGCTTTCGGTCGGCCGCATCGGGCCCTGCATAGTCGAGAATCCAGCGCGCGATGGCATCAAGATCACGCGCGACGAGTGGGTGGAAACGAATGCGGTAGTTCACGCGCCACGGGCCGCCCCGATGGTGAGCCGGGCGGCGGCAAAGGCATCGTCCTGGTCGATGAAGTCTTCGCGCTGCGTTTCCATCCGGGCGCGGATTTCCTGCGTGAGGGCTTCGAGCGCTACATCGCGTTCCTGTTCGTCCTGCATCATCTGCTCCAGCGCGGCCGCGACAGCGGCGCTCTGGGTCGCGAACACGCCCTGCCCGACCTTTTCTGAGAGGAACTGGTGATGGCGGTCAGTAAAGCTGAGGGTGGTTTTCACGGTCATTTGCACCTCCACAGTATGACTTAGTCATATACCAGCTGCGGGCGATGGTTTCAACGGTGGCAGATGCGACGCTGATGATCGTGCCAAACGCAAGAAGCCCCCACTTTTCAGGGGGACTTCCAAAACGTTGACTCAGTGTTGACTCGTTTTTGCGCGGGTCATACACAAGTGTTTTTGTCGGATTCTAACCCTTTAATAAGGTTAGGTTTTTTGGTTGCGGGAGTAGGATTTGAACCTACGACCTTCAGGTTATGAGCCTGACGAGCTACCGGGCTGCTCCATCCCGCGCCAAGTTGGTCCTGACTTGATATGCGCGGGCCGAAGTGAGTTCAAGCGGAAATCGGAGAATGCGCTGAGAAACATTGCCTATATCATTTGTGTATGGGTTTCGCGCTTCGGAGGGTTCTGAATCGCCAAGTAAATCAATACAGCGCGGGAGTGTCGTGCTGGTCAAATTTTGAGCGGTGTCGCGACCAACAGGAGTGGATTCTGTCAGATGCACAGTCTTAATTTGTATATTGCTAACATCTGCGGGGCTTTTGGGCCACGTCTTTCGTCAGCGCTGCGTTTTGGCCGAAAGACCCTGCCTTATGCAGTGCTGCACGCTCAGATGCTGTCGTGTAAGATTACGATCAAAGGCGAGCCTGCCCTGAGAGCTGCAACGTGCACTTCGCCCGACGTCGCCACTTCGTCACCTACGACTATGTTTCCTCCCGCGATTGCCTAATTTGCAGGATATCGCGGCGAAAAAGCAAAATAAATAAGCAGGTGCGGCCAAAATCGCCAATCGATCGCGCAGTGATCTTGCCCGTTTCGCTGCCGGAATCAACCGTGGGACGTTCCGAACCGGAGCGCCGCGAACGGGACATTCTTGCAGGGTCCACCCCGTCCGCAGCTACAGCAAACGCTGTGTGGTCAAGATCGGTCTTTGTCAGGCTCACGTCAAGATGAAGGCACCTCGTCCGCACGCCCAACGGGGATAACCTAATGAATATATCTACCAAATTTACCATGTCTGCCGCAGCCGGGCTGATGCTCGCCGGGTCGGCGGCCCTTGCAGAATGCGCTGATCCGATCAAGGTCGGTGTGCTTCACTCGCTGTCCGGCACGATGGCGATTTCCGAGACGACGCTCAAAGATACGATGGAGCTGTTGATCCAGCAACAAAACGCGGCGGGCGGTTTGCTCGGCTGCCAGATCGAAGCGGTCGTGGTCGATCCTGCCTCCGACTGGCCGCTGTTTGCCGAGAAAGCGCGTGAGCTGCTGACCGTGTCTGAGGTCGATGTGATCTTTGGGTCATGGACTTCCGTGTCGCGCAAATCCGCTTTGCCCGTGCTGGAAGAGCTGAATGGCCTGATGTTCTACCCCGTGCAATACGAGGGCGAGGAAAGCTCGCGCAACGTGTTCTACACCGGTGCAGCCCCCAACCAGCAGGCGATCCCCGCTACAGACTATTTCCTCGAAGAGCTCGGCGTCGAGAAATTCGCGCTGCTCGGCACGGACTATGTCTATCCCCGTACGACCAACAATATTCTTGAGCAGTACCTTAAAGATAAAGGCATTACGGAGGAGAATATCTTTGTCAACTACACGCCATTCGGCCATTCCGATTGGTCCACGATCGTCGCGGATGTGGTCGAGCTGGGCGCGGACGGCAGCCAGGTGGGCGTGATCTCCACCATCAACGGCGATGCCAACATCGGCTTTTACAAAGAGCTGGCGGCGGCGGGTATTTCTGCCGATGACATCCCCGTGGTGGCCTTCTCGGTCGGCGAGGAGGAGCTGTCGGGTCTCGATACTTCCAACCTCGTCGGGCACCTCGCCGCATGGAACTATTTCCAGTCCGCAGAGAGCGAGCTGAACGATGAATGGGTCGCCGCATGGAAAGCTTTCGCGGGTGAAGACCGCGTGACCAACGACCCGATGGAGGCGCATTACATCGGCTTCAACATGTGGGTGAACGCAGTCGAGCAGGCGGGCACCACGGACGTGGATGCCGTGCGCGCGGCGATGTACGGGCAGGAATTCCCGAACCTGACCGGTGGCACGGCTGTCATGCTGCCCAACCACCATCTGGCAAAACCAGTTCTCATTGGCGAGATCACGGCGGATGGTCAGTTCGACATCATCAGCCAGACCTCCGAAGTGCCCGGTGACGCGTGGACCGACTTCCTCCCGGAATCGGCGGTTTTGACGTCGGATTGGAAAGAGCTTGGCTGCGGGATGTACAACACCGAAACGCAAACCTGCGTGCAGTTGACCTCCAACTACTGACGCCTGGAAACAGGGGCCCGACGAACCGCCGGGCCCCGACATCCCAATACCCCTTTTCAAAGGTCACATTATTTATGACGCGCCTCCTGATCGGCCTTGTCTGTATGCTGGTGTCCACCACCGCGGCACTGGCGCAAGATTTGCAAACCATCCTGCAAACCCATGCCGAAGAAATCTCCTCGCCGTCGCGCAATTCGGTCGGTGTGGTGCTGGATGATCTGGTCGCGTCGGGTCTGCCGCAGGTGCCGGTGTTTCTGGAGCAGTGGTCGGACCGCAACATATGGCAAAACGAGGCGACGGGCGAGTTTGTCATCGCGTCCGAGCGTGACGATACGCTGACACTGCGCGACGTAGACACCGGTGCCCAAACCACGGCCCCAGCGGACGGATATAGCCAAATCCGGCCCAACGGCGGCGTGCGCCGCGTGATCGGCACGGCACTGGTGCAGTTCCAGCTGACAGATCCTGATGCCGCGCGGCGTCTCTCCGCGCTCGACAGTATCGCGCGGCGCGGTGGCGCGGATCAGCTTGCCCCCCTCATCGCCTCGCTTGAAGGGGAGGACGTGCCCGCGATCCTTGCCCGCAAACAACAGCTGATCATTTTCCTGACCGCGCGATTCGGCGACACGCCGGGCGAGCGGATCGAGGCCATTGAGACGCTCTCCGCCGATACCTCCGTCGAGGCGCGCGCAGTGCTGAGCCAGATCCTCGCATCCCAGACAGGCGTGGCGCGCCAAGCCCCGAGCGGCAACATCGCCCGCATCATCGACCCGATGGAGGATCCCATCGCCTCCTACAGCGCGCTGGTGAGTGCGGACCTCGCCCCCGCCATCGTCACGGCGAACGAAGTCCGCGCAGCCCTCGAGGCAAACGTGGTCGAGGGCCGCGTCGGTGGCATCCCCACCGCACAGCTGGGCAGTGACGGCGCCCGCGCTCAGGCCTACATGGCGCTTGCCGAGGCAGGGACAGTGCCGCCCATGGTCACGGCGCCTGACATCGACGCGGCCCTTACCGCGCATGTCTTCTACGATGTCTACGCGGAGGATGATCCGACCATCACCGACGCTGCCCGCGACACACTCGACACCGTCGAGACCCGCGTGGCCTGGGGCCAAACCGTCGATCTGACGCTCGACGGGCTGTCGCTGGCATCGATCTATTTTCTGGCCGCGATCGGCCTCGCCATCACATTTGGCCAGATGGGCGTCATCAACATGGCGCATGGGGAGTTCATCATGATGGGCGCCTACACCGGCTATGTGGTACAGCTCATCATCCCAGATTATACCATCTCGCTCATCGTCGCCCTGCCGCTCGCCTTCGCGGTGACCTTCGGGGCGGGTGTTGTGCTGGAACGCTCTGTGATCCGCTTTCTCTACCATCGCCCGCTCGAGACACTTCTCGCGACCTTCGGCGTCTCGATCGCGCTGCAACAAATCGCCAAGAATATCTTCGGCACCCAGGCGCGCCCGCTCACATCTCCCGATTGGCTGAGCGGGGCACTCGTGATCTCGGATGTGATCCAGATCAGCTATATCCGCATCGCGATCTTCGTGCTCGCGCTGGTGTTCCTGCTGGTCCTCTTGTTCATCCTCAACCGCACGCGGCTGGGGCTCGAAGTGCGCGCCGTCACGCAAAACCGCGGCATGGCGGCGTCGATGGGCATCAACCCCGACCGCATCAACATGATGACCTTCGGCCTAGGCTCCGGCATCGCGGGTGTCGCGGGCGTTGGCATCGGCCTTTACGCTCAGGTCACCTCCGAGATGGGCGCCAACTATATCGTGCAAAGCTTTATGACCGTCGTCGTCGGCGGGGTCGGATCGGTGTTCGGCACACTTGCGGGGGCAGGGCTCATTGGCTTCCTGCAAAAGGGGATCGAGTGGCTCAACCCCTCCAATACGCTGGCAGCACAAACCTACATGATCTTATTCATCATCCTCTTCATTCAATTCCGGCCCAAGGGAATCATCGCCCCAAAAGGCCGCGCGGCGGCGGATTAAAACAAATGACAATCTCTCGGATTCCACCTAGGTTGATCTCGTTTCTGCAAGGTTCGGAGGAAAACGCACATGTTAAAGGCGCTCATCGGCATCTTGATTTTGGCTGCACCCGCCGTGCAGGCGGATGGTTACGGCTTCCGAACCCCATCCGCCAACATCTACTGCAATGGATCGCTGGACGGGGGCGAGATTTCCTGCACCATCGTGGCGCGATCCTCTACACCGGCCAGTCCGCGTCCCGCCTCGTGCAACGGCAACTGGGGGCACACCTTCAACCTCGGGCGCAGCGGGCCTGCGACGATGGTCTGCAACAATTACACCCTGCGGCCCTCGACATACTCCGACGTGGCCGCATACGGATCGGTGGGCTCCTTTGCGGAAATCACCTGCCGCTCCGAGACGACAGGCCTGACCTGTACCAATCCGCAGGGGCGCGGTTTCTTCCTGTCGCGTCGGCAACAGCGGATGTTCTGAGCCTGCATTGGCGCGGGGCAGGGGCATGAGACGCTCTTTCATCGCCCGCAACCCTTCGGTGCTCTATTTCCTTGCCGCTCTGGCCCTTTTCACGGCAATCGTGACGATCCTGTCTGAGGCGACGGGCACGGGCCTGATCTCGACCTCCTTCGTCAAGACATTGGGAAAGACACTCTGCCTGTGCCTCGTCGCCATCGCGATGGACGTCGTCTGGGGGTATTGTGGCATCCTCTCGCTGGGCCATTTCGCCTTCTTCGGGATCGGCGGCTATGCCATCGGCATGTGGCTGATGTACGCGCGCACCGAGCTTATCGTGATCGAAAGCCTCGCAGGACAGGTCATTCCCCCCACGCCGCAGGAAATATCGGACGCCATTGGCAACCAGATTTTCGGCGTCGTCGGCACGTCGGAGTTTCCGGCGCTCTGGGCCTTTGCCGACAATCTCTATGTACAGCTCGCATTTGTCGTGTTGGTACCGGGCCTTCTGGCGCTGGTCTTTGGCTGGCTCGCGTTTCGCAGCCGTGTCACCGGCGTGTACCTCTCGATTCTGACGCAGGCGATGACCCTGGCACTCGCCCTCTACCTTTTCCAGAACGACAGCGGCCTGCGTGGCAACAACGGCCTGTCGGGCCTGCAAAACATCCCCGGCTTCGCGGACAGCGGGCAGGATGTGGTGTCGATTGTGTTCTTCCTCGCTTCCGCCGCCGCACTCGGTCTGGGCTATCTGCTCTTTGCGTGGATCACCGACAGCAAGCTGGGCAACATCATTCAGGCCATCCGCGACGACGAGAGCCGCGTGCGCTTCCTCGGCTATCACGTGGAGAGCTACAAACTCTTCGTCTTCACCGTCACGGCAATCGTGGCGGGCATCGCGGGCGCGCTCTACTATCCTCAGGCAGGCATCATCAACCCCGCCGAAGTCGCCCCCATCGCCTCCATCTATCTCGCCGTCTGGGTCGCCATCGGCGGTCGGGGCAGGCTTTACGGTGCCGTCATCGGCGCGGCCCTCGTCTCGCTCCTCTCGAGCTGGTTCACCGGCGGCGGCGCGCCCAACATCGATCTGGGCTTCTACGAGGTGCAATGGGTCGACTGGTGGCTCGTGCTGCTGGGCCTCACGTTTGTTCTGGTAACATTGTTTGCGCCGAACGGCATCGGCGGATTGTTCGACAGATTGGTGCGCAAATCATGACTTCGCTTTTGGAAATGTCGGGCATCTGCAAATCCTTCGACGGGTTTCAGGCCATCAACAACCTGTCGCTCAACATCGGGGAGCCTGAGCTGCGCGCGGTCATCGGCCCGAACGGCGCGGGCAAGACCACCTTCATGGATATCATCACCGGCAAGACAAAGCCGGACCGGGGCACGATCCTGTTCGGCGAGGAGAACCGCTCCCTCATCGGCATGTCCGAGAGCCAGATCGCCACGCTGGGCATCGGGCGCAAATTCCAGAAACCCACGGTCTTCGAGGGGCAGACGGTGCGCGAAAACCTCGCCATGGCCCTCAAGAACCCGCGCGGGCCTTTCGCGGTTTTATTCTATCGCAAGTCGGACACCGGTGCCGCACAGATCGACGAGATCGCCGATCAGATCAACCTGACAGCGCATTTGACCCGCCCGGCAGGGGAGCTGAGCCATGGTCAGAAACAATGGCTCGAGATCGGGATGCTGCTGGCACAAAGCCCGCGTTTGCTGCTCGTGGATGAACCCGCAGCAGGCATGACCGCGCAAGAGCGCGAGCACACCACGGACATCCTCAAGGTGGCCGCACAGACCCGTGCTGTCATCGTGGTCGAGCATGACATGGAGTTCGTGCGCCGCCTCAACTGCAAAGTCACGGTGCTGCATGAAGGGTCCGTCCTGGCCGAAGGCACCCTCGACCATGTGACCAAAAACCCGACCGTGGTCGATGTATATCTAGGGCGCTCCGATGCTGGACATTAAGGATCTGAACCTCAAATACGGCCAATCGCAGATCCTGCACCAGATCACGCTGTACGCGCCGGTAGGGCAGGTAACCTGCGTGACCGGCACCAACGGCGTGGGCAAAACGAGCCTGCTCAAAGCCATCGCCGGTCGCCATCCGTACTCGGCAGGGAGCGTCACGCTGGACGGTGCGCCGATCGCGTCGGGGCAGACGGCACGTGCCGCTCAGGCGGGGATCGGCTATGTGCCGCAGGGCCGCGAGATCTTCGCCATGATGACCGTGGAGGAGAATTTGCAATCCGGATTTGCCTGCCTGCCCAAGGCGGAGCGGAAGATCCCCGATGATGTCTATGACCTGTTTCCCGTTCTGGCGGAGATGAAAACACGGCGTGGCGGGGACCTGTCGGGCGGCCAGCAACAGCAACTCTCCATCGCGCGCGCCCTCATCGCGCGCCCCAAGGTACTACTGCTCGATGAGCCTACGGAAGGCATCCAGCCCAACATCATCCAGATGATCGGGCGCACCATCGACGTGCTGCGCGGACGTGGCACCATGGCGATCCTCCTGGTCGAGCAGAATTTTGAATTCGCCTATCAAAACTCCGACCATTTCCACATCATGCAGCGCGGCCAGATCGTTCAGTCCATCCCCAAAGCGGCGGCGGAAAGAACCGCACTGCTGAACGCGCTCGCCCTCTAAATCCGGCCCCGTATCAGGCCGCAAAAATGTTGCGCGATCTGCTGCGGGCTGTCAGCCTGAGAATCACGTTCGTTTTGACGCAAGGGGCTGGATGCCGGGATTTCGGGACTTCATTTCCATTTCGATCGCGGTGATCGCATCTGCCGCTGCATCTGACGCCTGTGAGGCGCGGGATTTCATGTCGCTGACACTTCCGCCTTCCGCGCAAACGCCGGCGGCTCAGGCCCTTACGCTCGGCTATCCGGGGGTCGTCGTTTCGCCAGATGGATCGGCCCTCGTCATCGGCGAAACAGTGATCGATTTTGGCGAAATGCGCGATGTCTCACCGTCTGAGCGCTTGGCCAACGCATCCTTGGCGGAGCAGTTCCACTATCCCTATCCCATCCAATTCGATCTGGCGCCGAGGCGAGAGCCTTTCGCCGATCCGGGCCGCCTGCGAAACAATGATTTTTTCAAAGCACTTTACTTTTCGAGTGAAGGGAGCGCGCGCGCGAGCCTGGTGAGGGTTGAGGGCGCAGGCCCCGCGCGTGCCGAATTCTGGATGACCGAGAAATGGGGGGTGTCGTGCCAGTTGGCAGCCGCGCTGGACGAGATCTCACAGTCGGGCGACGATGTGGCGCCGTTCTTTCGGCAGATCGGCGGCAGTTTCAATTGGCGCAGGATCAGTGGCACCTCGCGGCTCAGCACACATAGTTTCGGCATTTCCATCGATATCAACGCGCAGCTGGGTCAATATTGGAAATGGACGGGCGCGCGGGAAGGCGCGGTCATCGAGTATGAAAACAAGGTGCCGGAAAGCATTGTCACGGCGCTGGAACGCTACGGTTTCATCTGGGGCGGTAAGTGGCATCACTTCGACGGTATGCATTTCGAATACCGCCCGGAACTCATTCTCTACAGCCGCATCATTGAGCAATATTAGGATTTTACCGATAAGAAATTTTTTTTAGGGACAATTGGTTAAGGGCATTCGCGCGTTGCGCCGCGATCGGTCTGTCCGGCCCCGCCGCGGCACGTGATCGACTGGTATATCGCCGCCATCGGGCCCGAAGATTGGCTGAATTCGGGGGGCACCCCACTGATCGGAGCGGCACAAATACTGGCGCAGGAGCGTGCCAACTTCCACCGCTTCGGCATACGCGACGCAGGCGACATGGGCGATGCCTATTTCGGATCGCGTGAAAACCGTGCGGCTCCGCCACAGCTTCTGGATCGCGGAAATCTTGGGGCTGATGTGGAGAGCGCAATCCTGCGGGGAATGAATGCGCGCATCAGCGTCGAAGTCATCGGCCAGACCGGTCGCCCGCAAGCGTTGCGCGTGACGGTCGTGGACGACGCTCAAACGGCTGCGCAAGAGCGCATGACCGAGCAGACGGACCACGCCGCGTCTGGTGTCATCATCGGCTCGCTCCCGACCATGGGTCGTGGGCCTGAGGTGTGGCAGTTCGAGCAAGATGACTCCAGATGGCGCGGCACAGCGCAAATCGGCAGTGAAAACGGCTGTGACGTCGCACTTTCATGCACAAAACCGGAAGCCGACCCGACGCAGTACCCCGGCGGCGGGCATATCAGGCCGCATGAGGCGGGGGTCTATACTCTCTACGTCTCTCCATCGGCGATTGGCACAGACTACAGCGCGCCGGGCGCGGGTACATACATGTTGGAGCTCAGCATCGACGAGCAAGCCAGGGGCGCTGCCCCCGTCATCATGCTCGCATCCGAAATGAAACTCGCGACCATCATTCCAGTGGCTCACCCGTTCATCGAGGGGCTTCGGACGGGGGCCAAGATGAGATCGCGCGCACGTGGTCGGCTGAGAGCATGTCTGCAGGCAAAAAGAAGGTTTCTCCCCCTTGCTCATACCCATCCAATACCGTCCCGAATGCGATCGTCTGGGGGCATGGATGCGCCGGTAAACCCGTTACGCGAGGGCACGGCGGCGTCGCTGGCCATTCGCGTTTGCGGCGCTTGGGGCGACCCTGCGTCCGAGGCAGACGCAGCGCCCGAGAGAACCGTCGTAACATCCGCAGTCTCTGCTTGCCTGAGCGCTGCCTCGGCCTTCCTGCGCTCCAGCGCCTGTTTCGCGATGCGGCGCGCCTCCTCAAAGTGCTTCGTCTGCTACGCCTGGCGCAGCCTGGATCGGATCGCCTGCGTCTGGGCGGTCGTCAGCACATTCGGCCGCGGCGTGGTCACTCTCTGGACTGGTTGCGCGCGTGTCGTTCTTGCGGCGTCCCGCTGTTGGCGCTGGGCCCGGTCCGCTTGCAGCTGCGATCTCTGGGTCTGCTGCTGTGCGCGCTGTAGCCTTTGCTGTTCGCGGTTTGCGCGCATCTGTTGCTGTTGCTGTTGCTGTCTCTGGATACGTTGCTGCTCCCGGAGCGCCCGCTGCTGTACGGCCATTTCTCTTTGTCGGCGTTGCTGCTCCATCATTTCGCGCCGGCGCTGTTGCTGCTGCAATTGCTGGCGCTGTTGCTGCATCTGCAACTGTTGGCGCTGCTGCTGAAGCGCCCATGAATTATTCTGCGCGAGCACAGCTTGCGGACCCACGAGCGCAACGACACCAGCCATAAGCAGGGCTCTCACCTGCAGCATCATCGCCTCGCCTCCGCTCAAGCCATCACCTCCGCCCTCGTTTCCCTATTTCAAACGATGCGCTTCTTCACCACTTTGCAGGCCTTCCATACCATCGCGATCCCTATGCGAGGATGGTGATCAGCTCTCCACATCATTTTCGAGGCAGCATCCGACGCTTGGTCCAGCCGCCCATTCCCGAAACGTATGCGCGGCATCCACCGGACATTTCTCACGAAGAAGGGGCAGCGATTGGATAAGTCTGCAAACATGATGATGGGGCCTTGCTCAGGTAGCGCCTTGCGCTTGTCTGACGGAGTCGGTCCTCTTGTGGTGTGTGAGTGAGTGCATTGAAAAAGGCCCAAGCCTCTTCAGCAGGCTGCTCGTAGGCGCTCAAACGCGACGGTAGACGCGCGGATCAATTCCAGCCAATGCGTAACCTTCGTCACCCAATTTCTTCCGCCCGAACTCCCGATCAAGGCGATTCTTGTGCTTGGTCCAGTGGGCCAACTCATGGGCAAGGGTTGCATAATAGGCTTCAGGGCTCCGGAAACTTTCGAAGGCTGGCATCTGCACATAATGATCAGACCCGCCACTGTAAAAGGCACGATTGTCGCCATTCCGTGCGCGGCGTGCATCCACCGAATGCCTAAATTTCAAATTTGATGGGACTCTAGAAGGTGAATTCATCGAGACGATTATGGCTGCCAACGTGCGTTGGAGCGCTAGCAAAACGGACGGCAAGTTGCCCAGAAAATGAAGGCTCGAATGCAGTCAGGTCAATGGGTGCATAATGCGCCTGTCGGATATTGTTACAAGACGGTCAAAGGGCATGGCAAATTACTGATGCCTGATGAACCTCATGCGAGCGCCGGACGCGAGGCCTAGGAAGGTTTCGCCGTAGGACGCTATCAGACCCGGGCGGAAGTGAAGCGTTTCCTCGAATATAAACCTGACTACACACACAACAGACAGGGTAAGATTCTAGAGAAGCGTGTCGCTGAACTGCTGAGGCAGCCGCTATATGCTGGCTATGTTTGCAGTGAAGTCTACGGTTTGAGCTGGCTCAAAGGTTAACACGCGCCGCTTATTTCGATGGCGAAATTTAATAGGGTACAAGAGTGCCTTAAAACCACTGGATATGCACCAGAACGGAAAAATACTGATATAGGCTTTGCCCGGAGGGGCTTTGCGACGTGCGCAGACTGTAGCGCATGTCTGCGTTCCTCGTGGTCCAAAGGTAAATACAAAAGCTATCCATATTATGCATGTCATACCAAGGGCTGTGATAGCTGCGGAAAGCCCATCCCACGCGACAAGCTCGAAGATGCATTTGGCGTGATTGTGAAAACACTTGAGCCCAGCCCGAAGCTTTTTACTCTGGCGAAGGCTTTGTTTAGGCAATTCTGGGATGCAAGGCTTGATCAGGCTAGGGATGCGAAGTGTCTCGCGCAGCGCCAGATTGTCGATCTCGCGAAACAAATCGAAACGCTGCTCGGTCGGATCATGAAAGCCACAAACGATGCTGTCATCATTGCGTACGAAAACAAAGTGAACCAGCTTGAAAAAGATAAGGCTTGTATGCTGGAAAATGTTTCCAAAAGCGGGCCGAAAGCGGGCAGACTTGAGGAGATGATAGAACTCTCTTTGATATTCCTCTCAAGCTCTTGGAAAATATGGGAAAGTGGCGATATTACTGCTTCGCAGAACGTTGCCTAATTGGCGTTTGCAGATGGTCTCGCTCACCATCGAAATGAGGGACATAGAACACCCCAAAAAACGTTGCCCTTCAAGTCTTTGGGTATGTTTCCGGGGGTCAAAAACTTAATGGTGCTGTGAGGGAGGATTGAACTCCCGACCTCGTCATTACCAATGACGCGCTCTACCACTGAGCTACCACAGCATATACCGGACCACGCGTGGCACCCCTAAGGCCCCGAACGCAATCGGCGATAGCGGGCTGATTAGCTGCAATCGCGCGTCCGTGCAACCCAAATTCCGTGCGCAATCTGGACCCTGTCCCCCACCTGCGCTAGACAGACGGCATGGCAGATGAACAGTCCTCTCCAACACCCGCCGGTCAGGCAAAGGCGGCGCAGGTCGCGCGCAAACAGGAACGCCTGTCGCAGGCGCTGAAAGCCAACATGGCACGGCGCAAAACCCAAGCGCGCGCGCGTAATTCTACCGCGCCGGACACGGACACAACAGGCAGCACGGACACCGTGCAACACAAGGAAACTTAAGGCATGGACGCAATTCTGGTATGCGGTGGCGGGCCGCTTCACGGCTCAATCCCCATCGCCGGGGCCAAAAATGCCTGCCTTACGCTCATGCCTGCCACCTTGCTGAGCGAGGAGCCGCTCACGCTTACCAACGCCCCACGCCTCAGCGACATCCGCACCATGACCCAGCTGCTGCAATCGCTGGGCGCCGAAATCACGACGCTGCAAGAGGGGCGCGTGATTTCCATGTCGTCCCATGGCGCGATCAACACCCGCGCCGAATATGACATCGTGCGCAAGATGCGCGCCTCCAATCTGGTCCTCGGCCCGCTGCTCGCACGAGAAGGCTACGCCGAAGTCTCGCTACCGGGGGGCTGCGCCATCGGTGCGCGACCCATGGATATCCACACCGACGGTTTGGTAGCGATGGGCGCGCAGATTGACCTGCGCGAAGGCTACCTCTACGCCAAGGCACAAGGAGGCCGCCTCAAGGGCGCGCGGATTGATTTTCCTTTCGCCTCCGTGGGGGCGACCGAAAACATCATGATGGCCGCCACGCTTGCAAAAGGCACCACCGTGATCACCAACGCCGCCCGCGAGCCCGAGATCGTCGATCTCGCCGATTGCCTGCGCCGCATGGGCGCGCAAATCGACGGGGACGGCACATCCACCATCACCGTGCAGGGCGTCGACCGCCTCGGGGCCGCCACCCATCCCGTCGTCGCCGACCGGATTGAGCTTGGGACGTATATGCTCGCCCCCGCAATCTGCGGCGGGGAAGTGGAGCTGCTGGGCGGCCGCATCGACCTCGTGGGTGCCTTCTGCGAAAAACTCGACGCCGCCGGCATCGACGTGCATCAAACGGATGCGGGCCTCACCGTCAAACGCCGCAACGACCGGGTCAAAGCCATTGACGTCACCACCGAGCCTTTCCCCGGCTTTCCGACCGATCTCCAGGCCCAGATGATGGCCCTGCTGTGCACAGCCACCGGCACCTCCACGCTGGAAGAGAAAATCTTCGAGAACCGCTTCATGCACGCGCCTGAACTGATCCGCATGGGCGCGAAAATCGAGGTGCAGGGCGGCAAAGCCATCGTAAAAGGCGTCGAGAAACTCAAGGGCGCCCCCGTCATGGCCACCGATCTGCGCGCCTCCGTCTCCCTCATCCTCGCGGGCCTGGCCGCCGAGGGCGAAACCAAAGTCTCCCGCGTCTACCACCTCGATCGCGGCTACGAGCATGTCGTGGCCAAACTCTCGGGCATCGGCGCCAACATCGAGCGGATCAAAGACGTATGAGCGACGCAAAATTCGAAGACGGGGCACAAGCTCCTCTCAACCTCGGCGCACTGGACACGGATGATCTCGCCGTCATTTCGTCACTGGCCCAGGACGCCGTATTCCCGGCCTCCGAGATGCGCTGGCTCAAACGCGAGGGCCGCTTCGCCCTGCTGCTCAATCGCATGCGCTGGGAGGACGAGGGCACCACTCAGCGCGCGCCCGAACGCGTCCAATCCGTGCTCATCTTCAACACGGTCCAATCCGTCTCCTCCCAAGAGGTGCCAAAAGGCGACCCCGACACGGTGCTGTCGCTGCTGCATATCGGCTTCGAGCCGAGCGAAGCCCCGTCGGGCCACATCACCCTCACGCTCGCGGGCGACGGTGCCATCCGGCTGAGCGTCGAAGCGCTGGACGTCACGCTAAAAGACGTCACACGCCCCTACACCGCCCCCTCGAAAAAACGCCCCAGCCACCCTGAATGATGATCAGGGTCGTGGAGGCCACTGCAGAGGACGTGGACATCTGGCGCAGCCTGCGGCGCGACGGGATCCGCCGCTATTCAAACGCATTTATGCTCTCGCTGGACCAACATGACGCAAGCGATCCTGCCGTCGACGCCGAACGCGTTGTCAACGGTGGAAAGTTTTCGGCATACAGCGGCCAAACCCCGTCGACCTGATCGGCAGAAACGTCTATCGACCGCCCTCCCTGTGTCACCGCCCCGACATAGGCCCCCTCTATGTCGCGCCGCTGGCCCAAGGATCTTCCGCCGCCAACCAACTCTTCCAAGCGGCGAACGACCACGCCATCGATGCGGGCATCCGGCAGCTTGAACTTGCCGTGAACGAAGCGAACACCCGCACGGTCGCCTTCGATCTGCGTGCGGGTTTCACGCACTGCTGCCGCCTTCCCAACGCGGCTCTCGGCGCGGACTGCCCGGAGCATGAACTGCCGCTGATGCGGATCCTTCCCCCCCAAGCTCCCCTCTTCATATTGCCTCTAAACTCAAATCCGCGTTCTCCCCCGATGCCTGCGTCACAAGTGATGCCCCCCTTGAGCCCCACAGCATTCCCCGCTACCTCCCTGTGCAACCACAGGAGCCCCCGCGATGCCCGTATTTCTCGACGCCGATGCCCCAGATTTTGAGCAGGCTTTCACAAAGCTTCTGAACGCCAAGCGCGAGGACAGCCCCGATGTGGACGCCACCGTTGCCGACATCATCGCCGACGTGCGCGCGCGCGGTGATCGGGCAGTCATCGACCTGACCGCAACCTTCGACCGCATCACACTCACGCCTGGGACCCTGCGCATCACCGCCGAAGAGGTCGCGGCAGCGAGCGAGGAGGTGAGTGAGGAAGACAAACACGCTCTTGAGCTTGCCGCCGCCCGCATCCGCGCCTACCACAGTCGGCAACTCCCCGAAGATGCCGAATGGACGGATGAGGCGGGGGCGACGTTGGGCTGGCGCTGGTCCGCCGTAAGCGCAGCAGGTCTCTATGTCCCCGGTGGCCTCGCCAGCTATCCCAGCTCCGTTCTGATGAACGCCATCCCCGCCAAAGTCGCGGGCGTGCAGCGTCTCGCCATGGTTGTGCCCACGCCGGACGGCATCCTCAATCCGCTTGTGCTGCTGGCCGCCCAAATCTCAGGTGTTGACGAAATCTACCGCATCGGCGGCGCGCAGGCCGTGGCGGCCCTTGCCTACGGCACCGAAACGATTGCGCCCGTGGACAAGATCACCGGGCCCGGCAACGCTTTCGTTGCCGCCGCCAAACGCCGTGTGTTCGGCAAGGTCGGCATCGACATGATCGCGGGCCCGTCGGAGATCCTCATCGTGGCCGACGCCGCCAACGATCCGGACTGGATCGCCCTCGATCTGCTCAGCCAGGCTGAGCATGACGAGAGTGCGCAATCCATCCTCATCACCACTGATGCCGCTTTCGGCAAAGCGGTGGCGCTGGCCGTCGAAAAACGGCTGGAAACGCTCCGGCGCGCGCATATCGCAGGCCCCTCATGGCGCGATTTCGGCGCTATAATCACCGTCCCGAACCTCGAGACCGCCGCAAAACTCACCGACCGCATCGCGCCCGAGCACCTTGAGCTTTGCGTCGCCGATCCACACGGCTTGAGCGCGCAAATCACCCACGCGGGCGCGATATTTCTGGGCCAATGGACGCCCGAAGCCATCGGCGATTACGTCGGCGGCCCCAATCACGTGCTGCCCACCGCGCGCTCGGCGCGCTTCTCTTCGGGCCTCTCGGTACTCGATTTCATGAAGCGCACCACGCTGGCCCACATGACCCCTGCTGCCCTGCGCGCCATCGGACCCGCAGCGGAGCGCCTCGCCAGTTCCGAAAGCCTCGAGGCGCACGGCCTGTCGGTCACCGCACGCCTGCGCAAACTCAACGACTAATTGCGAACCCAGCGCCGCTGGTCTAAGACGGATCACGACCGCAACCGACCGGAGCGAAGGCCATGTCGCGCATCACACATATCATTCTGGATGACGGTGGTCTCGCGCCGCCCACACCGGAGGTGGAGCAGGAGCGCCGCGTCGCCCTGTTCGACCTGCTCGAAGACAACACATTTGTGCTGCCCGCCCGCGACGGGCGCGCCGTGCCGGCCGGTCCCTACCATCTGGGCCTCGCCATCCGCGACAAGCGGCTGGTGTTCGACGTCGCCACCGAAGATGCGGAGAAAGCCGCCGAATTTCACCTGTCGCTTGGCCCGTTCCGGCAAGTGGTCAAAGACTATTTCCAGATCTGCGAAAGCTATTTCGACGCCGTCAAAAAACTCCCCCCCGCTCAGATCGAGACGATCGACATGGCCCGGCGCGGCATCCACATGGAAGGGTCCCGCGTGCTGCAGGAACGCCTCGAGGGCAAGGCCGAGATCGACATAGACACCGCCCGGCGCCTCTTCACCCTCATCTGCGTCCTGCACTTCGGGAGCTGATGGGGTGACGCAGCCGCTGCCTCAATCGGTTCTGTTTTGCTGCGATCACAACGCCGTCCGCTCCCCGATGGCCGAAGGGCTGATGAAAAAACTCTACGGCATGGACGTCTACGTCCAATCCGTCGGCGTGAAGAATGACCTCGAAATCGACGGATTCTCCATCGCCGTGTGTCAGGAAATGGGGGTCGAGCTGTCGCGCCACCGCTCGCGCAGCTTCGATGAGATGGAAGATTGGGGCGATGATCTCAGTTCCTTCGATCTCGTCATCTCCCTCTCGCCCGCCTCCCAGCGCCGCGCGCTGGAACTCACGCGCTTCTTCCACCTCGCCGTGGAATATTGGCCCATCCTCGATCCCACAGGTCTGGGCGAGGGGCGCGATGCCAAGCTCACCCAATTCCGCGCCGCCCGCGACCAGATCCTCGCGCGCCTGCAAGAACGCTTTGGCCCGCCCACCAAACCGCAGATCTAGCCCCCAACAGGAGCCCGCCCATGAATGCCACCGTCCAAGCTTATTTCGACGCCTTCAACGCAGGCGACACAGACGCCATGCTGGCCTGTCTGAGCGACGACGTGGCCCACCACGTGAACGAGGGCAACATCCGCACCGGCAAAGCGGCCTTCGCCGAGTTTTGCGCGCATATGAGCGCGTGTTATGCCGAAAACCTCACCGATATGGTAATTTTCGAGGCCGAAGGTGGCACGCGCGCCGCCGCTGAATACACCGTCAACGGCACCTATAAATCAACCGACGCGGGCCTGCCGGAAGCGCGCGGCCAGACCTACAGCATCCCCGCAGGCTCATTCTTCACCCTCAGGGACGGCAAGATCACCCGCGTGACCACCCGCTACAACCTCTCCGACTGGACCGCGCAGGTCGCATGAGGGTCGCGGCCCTGACCGGCAGCGCGCTCGAGAGCGCCCTCGATGATGTCGCCCGTCTGCGCATCACCGTCTTTGCCGAGTGGCCCTACCTCTACGACGGCGATCTGGCGTATGAGACGCGCTATCTGCAAACCTACCGCGATGCGCCCGGCGCCATTCTGGTCGGCGCCTTCGATGGTGAGACACTGGTCGGCGCCAGCACTGGCACGCCGCTCACGGCCCATGCGGATGATTTCGCCACCGCATTCCACGGCACGGGCATGGACCTGTCGCAGATCTTCTACTGCGCCGAAAGCGTCCTGCTCCCCGCCTATCGCGGGCAGGGCATCGGCCACCGCTTCTTTGATCTGCGCGAGGAGCACGCGCGCAAATTGGGCTATGCCAAATCAACCTTCTGCGCCGTGCAGCGGCCCGCAGATCACCCCGCGCGGCCTCCGGACTACCGCCCGCTCGATCCCTTCTGGCGCGCGCGCGGTTATACGCCGCTGGAGGGCGTCGTGGCACAGTTTCACTGGCGCGATCTGGGCGGGGGCGAAGATTGGAAAGAGCGCGAAGATGTGGGCGGGGACGAAAACACGAACGAGCGCGAAAACACGAACGAGGCCGAGACCCCCAAACCCCTGCAATTCTGGATCAGGGACCTATAATCCGCACCGCGCATCCCGCTTTGACCAAATCTCGGATCAAAACGCCGCTAGGCGCCGGAGCAAATCCGCGCCGCAGTCTGGCCAAAAGCCTTCCACGTGTCCCAGAAACGGTTGTCGGACTTGTTGTCCGATTGCCGCCACTCCTGCATCTTATGCGGTTCCTTGAACGCTTTGACCCCGCGCCGCTGCTCGGAGCCCGACAGCTCCACGTCGGCAACCGCCTGCACACAGCCACAGCGCGCCTGCGTCGCCGCACGGCGGTCCTGCGCCAAACACGCCCGCTTGATCGGCCCGTTCGCGTCCAATTGCTGCGGCGCAAAAGCGCCCCGCGTCGTATAATTGCTCGCCCCACCGCCACACGCGGCCAGCGTAGACAGCGCCACCAGCGCCAAAACCGTTGATTTCATCATCTCTGCCCTCGTCTCAAGCCGCGCTGAGGTTTTCCCCTCATGGTGCGGCACTCGCTGTTTTGCCAGCACTATGCACAGATTCGCGTGTTTGAGCAAATGGGGAGTCGCGCCACCCCGTAGGGTGGGGAATCCCACCTCATCGCGTCAAAATAACGTCACCAATCTGAGGCCCATTCCCACCAATCCCCCAATCGTAGCGATAATAGCCACCGCCTTATAAGGCGCACCTTGGTCAATCGCGTGAATCACGGCGCTCGTCCTAAGCAAAATACTAATCTTCGCAGCCCTGCTGAAAATGCGTGTCGCTTCATCTGCACCCGGTAAAGCAGGCGCACCAGACGGTAGCGGCCCGATTGAGGTATTGATCAAAGCAGGGATGTCATGCGCCCAATCATCCGCCATCGCTTCGTCTGAAATCGCCCGCAAAACCGGCAGTGCATCTGCCAAAATCTGCTTTTGCTCAGGCGACATTTCCGCGAACTTGCGCTGTGTCAGAATCTGGCGATTCTCGGCCACATCCGGATGCGTGGCGCGTATCGCAATCGCCCCCTCTTCGAGCGCCGTTTGAAGAGCCAGATTTTCCTCACTCGCAGGTAGGTCCGCGACGATCATCTGCCGCGTTAGTCCAGCATGGGCGCTGACAAACCCCATTTCGATCTGCTGCGGATTGTTGCCATACTTGAGAACGGTCCGCTCGATCACCCGCACTTCGCGCGACGTGCAGCTTAGGCCATTCGAGGGCGAAGCGAGCACATCCTCTAGACTGTCCGCCACCGCTTGAAGTGTCGCCCCAATCAAATCTGGCTTCTCGACTGTAACTGGGCGCGCTGAAAAGCGTATCGCTTCTGGATCGAACTCAACGATTTCGGCTTGGGGTAGGGCAGCGCTTAGTCGATTAGCACGAATATGGTCAATCTCTCCTGCAACCGCCTCCGCCCCCGCCTCCCAAACCTCATTCGGTATCTTCGCCACTTGGGTGGCCAAATCCCAATCCGTAAACCGCCCCTCCCACATGGCCAGATACCAATCATGCCAAAACCCCCATATGGCGCGGTCCGCCTGCATCAGCTTTAGGAACCTCTCATGGTTCTCGGCGATGAATTGCGGCACTTCGATGTCCAACCACAGCTCGGTTAGATAATCGGTGATGTCCGTGCGGGCGGAGTCGGCGGCGGCGGCGGAGTAGGCGGCGGCGGAGTCGGTGGCGGCGGAGGCGGCGGAGGCGGAGGCAGCGGAGAAGGCGGCGGCGGCGAAGGCGGCGGAGTCGGTGGCGGAGGCGGCGGCGGCAGAGAAGACGGAGGCGGTTGCGGCGGAGGTGGCTGCGGCGGAGTCGGTGGCGGCGTCCATCAGCCATTCCACATCAGGGGTTCGTCCCGACCCGCGAACCGCTGATGTGAGCGTGGCTCCGAAAACTGGTAGCGCAAGCCGCGAGATGCTTTCGCCCTCGTCTGCGCAGATATTCGCGCAAACCCGCAAAGCCGCCCGGCTGGCGATCGCGCAACACACCTCAATGCTCTGCTTTTTCAGCCAAGCCTCCGCATTCGATCGATCCGAAAAATCCACACCGCCCGCACCCTCACCCCCTGCGACATCATCCATCTTGACCGCCCCTCAAAACCCCATCATATCCAATTCATGACACCACTTTCACACATCCGCAATTTCTCCATCGTCGCCCATATCGACCATGGCAAATCCACCCTCGCTGATCGCCTCATCCAGGAGACCAACACGGTATCCCTGCGCGAGATGAAGGCGCAGATGCTCGACAGCATGGACATCGAGCGCGAGCGCGGCATCACGATCAAGGCCCAGACCGTGCGGATCAACTACAAAGCCCTGAACGGCGAGGAATACGTCCTCAACCTGATCGACACCCCCGGCCACGTCGATTTCGCCTATGAGGTCAGCCGCTCCATGCGCGCCGTCGAGGGCTCCCTGCTGGTCGTGGACAGCACCCAGGGCGTCGAGGCACAGACCCTCGCAAACGTCTACCACGCCATCGACGCGGATCACGAGATCGTCCCCATCCTCAACAAGATCGACCTGCCCGCCACCGACTGCGACCGCGTGGCCGAGCAGATCGAGGACGTCATCGGCATCGACGCGAGCGGCGCCATCCGCGTCTCCGCCAAGACGGGGCAGGGGATCGTCGAGACGCTGGAGGCCATCGTCCACCACCTCCCCGCACCCAAAGGCACGCTCGACGCCCCGCTGAAAGCCATGCTGGTTGACTCATGGTACGACAGCTACCTCGGCGTCATCGTCCTTGTCCGCATCATGGACGGTCAGCTCAAAAAGGGCGACCGCATCACCATGATGCAAAACGGCTCCGTGCATCACGTCGACCGCATCGGCGTCTTCCGCCCCGCAATGACCGAAATCGACGTGCTCGGCCCCGGTGAGATCGGCTTTCTCACGGCGAGCATCAAACAAGTCCGCGACACCCGTGTCGGCGACACCATCACCCACGAGAAAAAACCCACCGAAAAAGCACTCCCCGGCTTTAAACCCTCCCAGCCGGTCGTCTTCTGCGGCCTCTTCCCCGTGGACGCGGCCCAGTTCGAGGACCTGCGCGACAGCATCGAAAAACTCGCCCTCAACGACGCGAGCTTCAGCTACGAGATGGAAACTAGCGCCGCACTTGGCTTCGGCTTCCGCTGCGGCTTCCTCGGCCTGCTGCACCTCGAGGTCATCCGCGACCGGATCGAGCGGGAGTATGATATCGACCTCATCACCACCGCACCCTCCGTGATCTACAACATCCACATGCGCGACGGTTCCATGCAACAGCTGCACAACCCCGCCGACATGCCCGACCTCACCTTCGTCGACCACCTCGAAGAGCCGCGGATCAAGGCCACCATCCTCGTCCCCGACGACTACCTCGGCGACGTCCTCAAACTCTGCCAGGACCGCCGCGGCATCCAGCTCGACCTCACCTACGCAGGCTCCCGCGCGATGGTCGTCTACGACCTGCCGCTCAACGAGGTCGTCTTCGACTTCTACGACCGCCTCAAATCGGTGACGAAAGGCTACGCCAGCTTCGACTACCAGATGATCGGCTACCGCGAGGACGCGCTGGTGAAAATGTCCATCCTCGTCAACGACGAACCGGTGGATGCCCTCAGCACGATGGTCCACCGGGACCGCGCCGAGCAGCGCGGCCGCGCCATGGTCGAAAAACTAAAAGACCTCATCCCCCGCCACATGTTCAAAATCCCGATCCAGGCGGCCATCGGCGGCAAGGTGATTGCCCGCGAGACCCTCTCCGCCATGCGCAAGGACGTGACGGCCAAGTGCTACGGCGGCGACGCCTCGCGTAAACGCAAGCTGCTCGATAAGCAGAAGGCGGGTAAGAAGAAGATGCGCCAGTTTGGGTCTGTGAATATCCCGCAGGAAGCGTTTATCTCAGCGCTAAAAATGGACGGCTAAAAGCCGGCGGTTTTTGGCGACGGTGGGAGGCAGCGTATTGCAAAGCAATGCGCGCTCCCACTGGGTGAGAGTGGAGTGCTGAGGTCAAGTTGATTGGATAAAGCTAAGTATGGCAAACGTTGAAGATGTTTTTGTAACCGAAGGCGTTCCAGATAGTACCTTTGTAAGCCCACCTAACTACGGGGATATTCTGGTCGACATTCGGCGACCTGGAAAGCCAGTTATTATCGAAGGGCAATCAGGTACTGGCAAGACAAGTACTGTAAGAAAAATATTGGCTGATTTGGGTGACATTCTTAAATTTGAATTTCTAACGCCGCGGCAGCCGCAAAATTTGAAGCGAATATTTGAAATTAGCTTAGATATGGGAGCTGGTACGTTCATCATAGATGATTTCCATCGGCTCGAAGATGGTGAGAAAGATCGCATTGCCAACATCGCAAAAGTGATCGCCGAGCGGGAAGATCGAACAAACCTTCCAAAGCTAATTATTATTGGAATCAATAACGTAGGGGCTGATCTAATCCATTTGGTGCCTGACATTGCGAAGCGCTTGGGCATTCACAAAATCGCCCCGGGTACAGAAAAACAGATAGGTGATTTAGTTACTGCTGGATGTGATCTTTTGAATGTAGAGTTTGAAAATCGGCAACTCATCTTTGAACACTCCCAAGGTGACTATTGGCTTGCTCAGCAACTCTGCAAAACAATTTGTTTAGCATCACGTGTAAACAGGACGGCTAGTGAGCTAGTAAAGCTCGATTGGGTTCTTGAGGAGATAATCGACCGTGTGGTTCGATCACTAGAACCGACCTATGATGACACTGTAAAATCGTTTTGTCGGGGCAGACGCTTTCGCCCTACAAACGATCCCTATTTCAAGCTGTTGAGATTAGTTGCACAGCAGGGGCGCTCTAATGTTGATTTGAATGAACTTGCTAATGCTAACCCTGACGTGAAAGGGAGTATTAATAACATTAAAGACAAGAGATTATCTGTACTAATCAATGAGAAGCCAGAATGCAGCGCCTATTTTTACTATGACTCTCAGACAAAGAACTTTGCTCTAGAAGACCCCGCATTGTTTTTCTACATTAGATTTCTGGACTGGGAAAAGCTACGAGAACGTTGTGGTTTTAGGGAGGGTGAGAAGGATTATGAATACGATATAGCTATATCATTTTCTGGGGAGAACAGAGAGCTTGCTAAAACAATGACTGATATGCTGACAAAGCTTGATGTCCATGTTTTCTACGATCGGAACTTCGAAGATAATTATCTTGGGGGCGCATGGTCTAAGATATTTACCGAAATCTTCGTTGATAAGTCTCGCTTGGTGGTCTGTCTTCTAGACGAAAATCACGAAAGAAAAACTTGGCCTACTTTCGAACGTGATTGCTTTCGGCCTCGAGTGGCAGCGGCTGAAGTTATTCCAATTAGACTAGATGATACGGTATTTGTGGGGATCCCTGATGATATCAACTCAATTCGATTTGACTTTTCTGGCAAAACGGAGGGTCAGGAGCAGGAGATTGAGGAGCTTGTGCTTCGCATAGCGGTATTACTAGATAGCCTCTAGCCTCTAGCCTCTAGCCAGTAGCAAACTCAAACAGGCCCCCCATGCTTCACTTCGCCTTCGCCATCTACTCCATCGTCTTCTCCACCCTCGCAGGTGCGCTCTCCGTTGCCGTCATCGTCATGGGCTATTTCTCATGGACTTCCATGATCTCCTGCATCATCGCTGGCGCCATCATCTCCATCCCCGCCACCTACGCTGTCCTCAAACAAATGGACTGGTCGGAGCCTGACGAAAAGCATGCAGCCAAGAAGGATCGGTGGACCATCCGCTAAATCATCCAGCGTATCCAGCGCGGACCCTTCACCACACAAAACGCCGCCCATACAACGGGCGGCGCTGATGTGTCGGCACACCGGCACTCGGTAGGTACGGAAACCGGCCCGGACGTCAGTGTCCCGCCTTCTCCTTCAACGCCTCGATCCGTTCGCTCGCGTCGGCCTTTGTCAGATCACCGTCGAACGCCTCGACGGTCTCCTCGCACAGTGTCTTGAGGTAACTCGCCTGCGCCCCCGTCATCGGCTCGTCGCCGGTCACCCAATCTTCGGGATCTTTGACCGCGTTTCCGGTCGGCTCTGTCTTTGGGTTCTCCATGGTATTCTCCTTTTGTTCACCACCCAACCAAACCGCCGCTGAATCGTTCCGGTGTACGCCCGGTGTACGTTCGGTGTACACTTTGTGACACCCTGATTTCCAAGTCGAAGGCCCCCCATGACCCCCTGCATCCTCTGCGTCGCCATCACCGGATCCGTCCCCACCAAGGCCGATAATCCCGCCGTCCCCACCAGCATTTCCGAGCAGATCGAGAGTACCCACGCCGCCTACGAAGCAGGCGCCGCCATCTGCCACGCTCACGTGCGCAACGACGATGAGACCCCAAGCTCCGACCCCGAAAAATTCGCGCGGCTGCAAGAGGGGATAAAGGCGCATTGCCCTGATATGATTATACAATTCTCCACCGGGGGGCGCTCCGGCGCAGGTGCCGAGCGCGGCGGCATGCTCCGTTTGCGCCCCGATATGGCAAGCCTCAGCGTCGGCTCCAACAACTTCCCCACCCGCGTCTACGAAAACCCGCCACAGCTCGTTGATTGGCTGGCGAGTGAAATGCAAGCTCATGATATCAAACCCGAAATCGAGGCCTTCGATCTCAGCCACATCCACAAAGCCGCTGAGATGAACCGCGACGGCCGCATCCCCGGCCAGCTCTATGTTCAATTCGTCATGGGCGTCAAAAACGCCATGCCCGCTGACCGTGAGACCTTTGATTTCTATATCAAAACCCTGAACCGCCTCGCCCCTGACGCTCAATGGTGCGCCGCAGGCATCGGCCCGAACCAGATCGTGCTGAACGAATGGGCCATCGCCGCCGGCGGCCACACCCGCGCAGGCCTCGAGGACAATATCCGCCTCGACCGCGACACCCTCGCCCCCTCCAACGCCGCCCTCATCAAACGCGCCGCCGACGTATGTGAAAAATACGACCGTCCCGTCGCCACGCCCGCGCAGGCCCGTCAGCTTCTCGGCTTGCGCCCGGCCTGAAGTACTGCGCGCACATCCGCAACCACCGCGCCACCGTCCAGGAGACGCATCAGAAATTCAGAAGAAAACTCCCATATATCAGCATTATGCACCAGGTGATGGGTGAGCAGGCCAAGCGGCTCTGTAATGTCTGCGCTGCCCGCGCGGCGGTCTTTCAAGATGGCTACGGTCCGTGCGACAAGGTCACCGGGCGCCACCAGACCCCTGTGTCCACGCCAGTAAATCGGGTCAATGTGCGTGTTGATCTGGACCACGGCGGGGAGGGGGCAGGGCGCCAGGCGCGGGCCAAACGTCGATAGCCCAACATAACCCGCCTGCGCCAGCGACGGCAGGAGGGTGGCGTCAAAGCGGTTCCAAGGCGGCACGAAAAGCTTCATCAGATCAGCGCCAAAATGGCGCTTCATGACTGATAGCGCGCTCTGCAACTCCCCCGCGGCAGCGTCACGCCGGTGACCGAACTCAGCGTTCTTTTCGCCTGGCGGGGCGTGGCTTACATGACGCCAACCGTGCACGACGGGAATGAGCTCCACCGAACCTTGGAGGGCGGAGATCAGTGACGGCTCGATCAAATCAGGAATCACGGCCACATGCACCTGCATGCCCGTCTCACGCGCAAGTGCCGCAAGCTGCGCCAGTGCCGGTGTATCAGAGGTGGCGTCGTCATCGCGCCACCAGATGGGCAGCCTCAGCCCCTCACGCCGCCACGTTGCAAGCTCGCTCATCAAGGCGGCCCAATCCGTCACAAATCGACCTCCCGCATAGTCCTTGTCATCTCGACCGTGCGGGTGGCACCGGTGAAACGGTAAGCGGAATCGCGCTTGGGTGGATTTGCGATCACGGCGTCGATGGCTGCTGCCAATCGGATGGCGGTCAGATCATCGCGCATCACCATTGTCATTCCGGCACGCTGAGCAAGCGCACGCGCGCGCAATCCCTGTTCCACTTCGCCACCCTCGTCGAACGGCACGAAAACTGCAGGAGTCCCTGCCTGCAGAATATCCAGCGCGGTATTGTAGCCGCACAAGGAAACAGATGCAGCGGCGTGCGTGAGCATCTGTCGAAAGTCCGGGCGCGCGGGCTCGATGATGACGCAATCAGGCGCGCGTTCACGCAAAGCCGCGGCTCGGTCTTCGGACGCCTGGCCCCCGATCAACAGACGCATGGGATGCGGTGTAAGGGTGGCGGCAGCGAGGGCGGCCTCGTAAACATGCGCGCCCACGGCCCCGCCGCCTGCACTCACGATCACCTCGCCTGCCCCTATACGGTCTGGATGTGGGCCGGCAGGGGTAGGGGCGACAAAGCCAGTATAATACAAAAGCTTGCACAGTTCCGGGGTCACAGGCCAGCTTGCCTCGAGAGGTGTCAGTGCCGGATCGGAATGGACCAGGACCGCATCGTAGAACGCTTGCGCCATCTCATGTGCAAATGCGGCTTTCGCCGGCTTAGACGGTGGCGCGAGTATGTCGCGGATGGACGCGCAGATGAGGGGCGGACGGGTTTGGGCCTTGGCCTGCTCCAAAAGCGCGCGAAACTCGTTGCGCAGCATCCGGCGGCCAAAGGGGAACAGCTCGGTTATCAGAACATCTGGTGCAAATTCGCGGTACATCGCGTCCAGAACGCGCCCGCGATCTGCCATATACGCGGCATCCACCGGGAGGCCTTTTTCTGTGAGAAGTGTCGAGAAATCAACGCCGTCTGAGGCGACCGGCGGCAGCTGCAACAGCATGTCCGGCGGTATCCGGAGCATGGGGGCGGGCATGCCCCCCGATACGATTTTTACGGTATCTCCCGCCGCATGATAAGCCTGTGCGAGGGTCAATGCGCGCGTCAGATGACCTGCCCCCAGAAGATGCGTGACGACGATCATCACCTTCATCGCTGGCGCTCCACCAAGCGGACGGGCGAGGGTAGGAGCGTCCAGTCGTTTGCGTTGATCTCGATGATGAACAATCGGTTGCGTTTGATGACGAACGGGGCGTGGCCGCGGAAATTCCAGCTTGTGGCGTGTGCCATCATAACGCGCATAACCCCGATATGGCATACCGCGACGCTGTCCCGCGTCAGGGCATGTGCCCAAGGCATCAGCCGTGCGCGCAGCGCGCCGGGGCTCTCACCATTCGGTGGCGTATATTCCCAGCCCCAGGTCTCGACATCGCGGTGATCGCAGGTGGGATCATCGCGCAATTCTCGTGCGCGGCGGCCTTCCCAATCGCCCCAGTTCATCTCGGTGAGCGCGGCGTCACAGCGCGGCGCGCAACGCGCCACCAATTCAGCCGTCAACCGCGCGCGCAAAAGGGGGCTCGACCATAACTCCGCCTTGTCCCAGGGGGTCGGCAGTTGCAGCATCGACAAATCGCCCTGCGCGGCGGCATCCAGCGGAATGTCGCTGCGCCCCTGCACGCGGCCCTCGCGGTTCCATGCGGTGTGACCGTGGCGCAGGAGTGCGAGCCGGATCATCGCACGCCTGCCTGTGTCAGACCTGCGCGAAGGGTAGCGGCGGCGGCGGGGAGCAGATGGAGCCTTTGAATACGCTTACGTATGGACCGCGCGGCAGGCCTGGGCTCGCGCGAGAATTGCGCCAAACCCTCCGCACCTGACGCCACTTCGGGATAGTCGCGGGGATAGAGGACATCGCGCACGCCGGGGCGATCCTGGGCGATTACGGGCAGGCCATGGGCCTGCGCCTCGAGATACGTCACACCGAACGCTTCATCCACACCCGGCCAGATCAGCGCGCCCGCGCGCGCATAGGCGTCGGCCAGTTCCTCCGGTTCTAATGCCCCCAAAAACCGAACACGCGCTCCCAGCGGTGCCATCGCCGCCTCTACCGCGCCCCGCGCGGGACCGTCGCCCGCGATCTCCAGATCAGGTCCGCCCGGAAGCAGCATCAGCGTTTGCGCGATCAATTCATACGACGCGAGCTTGGCCCGTATGCGCATCATGCCAACCGCCAGAAAATGGCTCCCCCACGCCGCAACCGGCAACTCCGTGCGCGACAGGAAAGGCGGCAGACGTATCAGTGATTGCCCGTTTGGGGCGTCGCGCTTGAGCGCTTCATGGTCCCGCTCGGTGAGGTAGAATATGCAGGCTGCTGCATCACAGGCCGCCTCGGACGATCGGGCAAAGGCGTCCCAAGGCCCGCCCAGCCGCTTGCGCGCACGCGTGGCCTCTACCAGCAGATAGGGGATGCCCAAAGCCGCAGAAACCGACGGCCCAAGGAGATCCGGCGCTTTGTAATAGCAGTGATACGATACCCAAGCCGCCCATCCGGCCCGTCGCCCCTGAGCGATGATTTCCGGAACGAGGGCCTGCGCCTGCTCGGTAAGTCGTGCCTGAACCGCTGCATCCCCGACGCCGTCGCGGCTTGGAAACTCTGCTGCCAGATCGACCTGTGCACCGCTGTAGGCCAAGGCTGCCATCAGGGCGCGGGCCATGGCGCGATCGCCGGACGGTACGGGATGCTCCGGCGGTTTGAGCGGCGCGTAAAAGGCCAGTCGCATCAGCCGGTCTCAAGAATGCCGCGCAGGCGATGGGCGAGGTGGGCGATGCCCGGCGCCATCGTGAACTCCGCGTGCAACCGCGTGTGGGCGGCTTGGGCGATGCGGGGGCCGAGGGCGGGATTGGTGGCGATCCGCTGCATGGCGTCGGCGAAGGCCTGCGATGTATCTTCGGCCAGCAGGCCGTGCACGCCGTCGGTGATGAACTCCGGGATCGCGGAGACAGGCGTGGACAAGATCGGCAAAGTCTGGCTCGCCGCTTCCATCAGCACGTTGGGCAGGCCGTCACGGTCCCCGTCCGCGGCAATGCGCGAGGGCAGGACGAACAGATCGGCGGCGCGCATTGCGGCGATAACGTCAGGTTGGTCGCATGCACCGCGCCACGTGATCCGGTCGGCGACACCGGCGGCCTGCGCGCGCGCGCGCATTACGCCGTCAAGCGGACCACCCCCGATATGCGTCCAGTGCCAGGCAAGATCCGCAGGCAACAGCGCCAGCGCATCAATCAGCGTGTCGAACCCCTTTTTCTCCACCAGCCGCCCTACGGACATCATCCGAAGGGGTTCGTCCACATGGCGCGGTGCCCGCTCAGGCGGCGCAGGAAACCGGCCCAGATCGAGCCCGTGATACACCAGATCGACACGGTCGGCGCGGTCCGCCAACCCCTGAAGGTGCACGGCCCCGAATGCCGTGCAGGTCGCCCCGAATGCGGCACCATGGCTCTGCGCGTGCAACTTTTCGCGCAGCTCCCATTCGGGGGAGGTCCAGATATCCTTGGCGTGCGCAGAGAAGGACCACGGCACACCGCGCAGGATCGCGGCATAGCGCGCCACGGACGACGGCGTGTGCAGGAAATGCGCGTAAAGCGCCTCGAGCGCGCCTTCGGCTTCATGCGCCAGCACGCAGGCCTGCCCCCAGCGGCGGCGGCGATTTGCAGTATCGTCACGTGCCAGATCGCGGGCGTAAATCTCGGCTGCCGCGTCAAAGCCGGGCAGCGCGGTCACGGCGCCCATGGCGTCATGCACCCGGCGGGGCTCCTCATGGAGATACTCCGGCAGATAGCGCACCCGCGCCTGCAAACGGTCATGCAGCGGGTGCGTCTTGGTGTCCGTCGGATGACGCAGCGACCACAGGTCGAACCGCAAACCCGCTTCCTCGAGGGCCACAAGCTCTTGTGCGATGAACGTCTCGGACAGGCGCGGCCAGCCCTTTACGACGACAGCGAGGTTGGGGGTGCTCATTTCAGTCATCCTTTTCACTCATCAGGGCCCGGCCCCGCGCCACTACCACGTCGAGCCCGTCGAGCAGCCCGTCGGCACCGGCGGCCGAGGGTTTTTGCTGCGTCGGCAGCTTGCGGATCGCGTCAATCATCGCCGCCACGGTCATTCCATCGCGGCCATCGTCCAGCATCCGGACAAGCCCCAGCTCTTCCGCCCGGCTGGCTCTGATCCACTGCTCGAGGCGGGGGACCGTGCGCGGCACGATCACCGCACGCCGATCGAAACTGAGCACTTCGCAAAATGTGTTGTAGCCGCCCATGCATACCACGCCTTGCGCACCCGCGAACAAGGTCTCGATCCGGCTTTCGAAACCCGTCGCGATCACGCGGCCATTGAGCTTGGCGACCCGGGCGTCCAACGCATCGCGCACCTCTCCGGACAGGAAAGGGCCATAGACCAGCATCGCTTGCGGCTCCAGCGCGGGATCGGCCTCATAGGCGTCGAGCACGAGGCTCACCATGGCGGCGCCGTCACCGCCACCGCCGGGTGTCACGAGGATATAGGACGCATCGGGGATCTCCGCCGCATCACTCAGCTCCCGTCGCAAATAGCCTGTGTAGTGCATGCGCGCGCGGGTGGCGGCGCTGAAGGGGAGACCCTTGGTGGGATCGTAGATCGATTCGACACCGTAAACCCAGAATTCGTCGTAATAGGCCTCGGCTGCATGCACCGCACCTTTGCGCGCCCATTCCGCGGCCAGCACCTCCGGCTCATCCAGCACGTCGCGCAGGCCGAGGACGACGCTGCACTGGCCCTGCGCTTGCAGCCATTCCAGCGTCGGCAACAATTCCCCGCGAAAGCCGGTGGGCTCCTTATCGACGATCAGCAGGTCGGGTTTGTACTGCTCCACCGCTGATTGGATCAGGCCTGCGCGCAGGTTGGTGGTGCTGTCGATGTCCATGCCCAGGGTCGAGCTGACGTAGGAGCCATCTGGGAGTTTGGTCACGCCGGGCAGGCGGATGTGGTCCACGCGCTCGGGGAACGTGAACCGCCCCGCGACCGGTGAGCCGGTGAGGATGATCGCCGATGCCTTGTCGTCGCCCGCCGTCAGCGCCGTGGCCAGCGCCCGCGAGCGGCGCAAATGGCCCAAACCGAACGTGTCATGGCTATAGAGCATCACGCGCCGTGTGGGGGCGCGGGCGGTGATGCGTGCTGTGGCTTGGGCGATGGCCTTGTCCGGCATAAATGGTCTTTCCGTCTGTCGCGGCGCGGCGCAAAGCCTCAGGTCGCGCACTGATTTACCGATAATTCCTTTTGCACCGTATACGACGCCGCCGAGCGCGGCATAGGCGCGAGCGGTGTCCGCGTGGCGTTCGGCGCCACCGCGATGCCTTGATGCCACAAATTCGGGAGAATGGCTGTCGTGATCTGAGGGCTGAACGGCATGGACGCCAGGATCGTCGCACGGTCGGGGGTTGCGGTGGCACTCATGGCAAGGTCCTTGGCGGGCGGAGGAGAAATGTGAACAAGTCCGTCTGATTGCGCCTATGGCATGAAACAGTCTCTTTTGTAAAACGCGATCACGCGCGAGCCTGTCGCGATGCTGGTCTTTGGAGCCCGCAATTGCAATGCAACAGCGGAGGTTCTAGCGTCACGCCTGTGTGAGCGCGTGCGGCACTCGCAGAGATAAAAGGCGAGAAAATGATCCACCGGATGCTGCTGAGCGCGCTTTTTGCGCTAAAACTTCTGTTTCCAGCGGCGCCTGGCGTGCAGGCGCAGGGCCTGAACTCGCTGATGCCAGCGGAAGGGGAAGATCCCGCTGCCGCCGAAGCGTCCGGGGATCTGGCGGAGGCATTGCGCAATGCTGCGCGCGATGGCGTGGGCATCGTCGTCATCGACACGGACGGGCGTGTGCTTGGCACCTCGGAGCCCGAAGCCAATGTCAATGCGCCTCCTACCTTCGACGACTATTCGCGCCTCATGGAGGTGCAGGAAAACGCCGATCGGGTGCGCGATGCGCTGATCGGCCGCTTGGGTGAAATGCCTGTCGCCTTCAATGAGGTGCTTTATATCCTTCGCGCGGCATCGCCGGACGGCACCATCATGCATTTCGTCCAGATATTCGTGATGAGCATGCTGCTGTTTGGCGTGGGCATGGTGTTCGAGCGGGAGATTTTTGGAAAGCGCATCGCCCGGCGCTTTGTCGTGTCGCGGGTGATGGAGGCGCCATCGGGCTATGCAGAGAAGATGCCGTGGCTGGTGTTTCGCTTCACCATGGGCGTGATCGGCATCCTTGTCTCGATGACGGTGGCTTATATTCTTGGGGTGACCTTCTTTGCGCCGCTGGAGGACAGCGCGGTGCAGTTTACAGTCACGCTGATCAACGTCGGCTACTTCTGCTGGCGGTTTGCCGCCACGTTGTGGCGGATGGTCCTGTCGCCCTACATGGGCCAATACCGTATTCCGGTCTTCTCTGACCGCGATGCCAAAAGGGTGCACCGCTGGTTGTCGATCAGCGCTGGCGTCAATATCTGCGCGATCCTCTTCGGTATCTGGATCGGGGAGTTGGGCCTGAACTACGACGTCTACGCGCTGGTGGCTGCGACGCTTTCCGCGCTGGTGGTGGTGCTCAATATCGTGCTTGTGCTCGTCAACCGCCGCGCCATATCCCACGCGCTGCGACAGGGAAAAGAACTTGGCGATGTGGGGCTTCTGTTGCAGATCCTGAGTCGGGCGTGGCCTACCGCGGTGATCCTCTACGTGTTTTTCGCCTGGGCGGAGCTGACCTACGACCTCATTCTCGAGAACCCCAGCTCCACCCCGCTGATCGCTGGAGCCTACGGGATCCTTGTCTCGATCATCGTTGTCTATGGTGTGGTCAACTACGTGATCGAACGCGGCTTTGCCCGCGCGCGAGTGCTGCGCCTGATGCGCGAAAAACAGGCGGAACGGGAGGTGGCTGAGCAGGCGCGCCTCGAGCGCGAGGCGCTGGCGCGTCAAGACCTGCGCGAGGATGGTCCCGATCCCGACGGGGCGGCGAGCATGGACCCTGAAACTGCCCTCAAGGCAGACAGCCCGGCAGGCCCACTCGCCACCCGTATCGAGCCTGCGCGCGCGGCGGAGACGCCAGTGGTCACCGTTGCGGACATCACGGAGGCAGAGCATGAAATGCTTTCAGCCGTGGCCGAGGATCACGGTCAGCCCGTGCGGGTGCTCAACAGTTTCGAAGCGCTGGCGCGCCGGGTGGCGGGGATACTGGCCTTTGTCGCGGGGGCCTACGCGTTCTTCTATATCTGGGACAACGACAGCGCGCGCATGGTGGAATCCGTCCTCGATAATGTGCTCGACATCGTGATCATCATTTTCATCGGCTATGTGGTCTACCACGCCTTTCGCATCTGGATCGACACCAAGATCGCGGAGGAGACCGACGACATCGTCGAAGCGGCCCCCGGCGACGAGGGCGGTGCCTCCTCCGCCTCGCGTCTGGCGACGCTGCTGCCACTGTTTCGCAATGCGACGCTGATCGTGGTGGTGGTGTCGATCGTGCTGATCGTGCTGATGGAGATTGGCATCAACGTGGGCCCGCTGTTTGCCGGTGCGGGCATTGTGGGTATCGCGGTGGGCTTCGGGTCACAGGCGCTGGTGCGCGATATCTTTGCGGGCGCGTTTTTTCTGTTCGACGATGCGTTCCGCAAGGGTGAGTATCTGGATGTGGGCGGCGTGAAGGGTACGGTGGAGAAAATCTCAGTGCGGTCCTTCCAACTACGCCACCATCTGGGCGCGCTACACACCATTCCCTTCGGTGAGTTGCAGGTGATGACTAATTATTCGCGCGACTGGGTGATCATGAAACTGCCCCTGCGGGTGACCTATGACACGGATGTCGAGAGGGTGCGCAAGCTGATCAAGAAGCTGGGGGTCGAGCTGTTGGACGATCCGGTGATCGGTCAGAATTTCATCGCGCCGCTGAAGTCCCAGGGTGTGATCGAGATGCAGGACAGCGCGATGATCATCCGAGTGAAATTCATGACCAAGCCGGGTGACCAGTGGCTTGTGCGCAAACGGGTTTACGAGGACATTCGGGAGTTGTTCGAGCGCGAGGGCATCAAGTTCGCCCACCGTGAAGTCACCGTGCGCCTGGCGGATGGGAAGGTCGATGATCTTACCGATGAGCAAAAGCGCGAGGCGGCCGCCGCTGCGCATGCGTCTATTGAAGAAGAGACAGACCTGCCGGAGGGGGCGGGCACCGGCGACGACCGCTAGTTTTTTTATTGTTTTGATATTTCGAACAGGCATTGCGCCTGTCCGACATATGCGAGAGGCGCTGCCTCTCGCGCTCTCCGGAGTATTTTCAGCCAGAAAAAATAGGTACAGGATCAGCTGCGGTAAGGGTCGAGGGACGCGCGCAAGCCGTCGCCGAGGAAGTTGAAGGCCAGCACCACTACGATGATGGGGAGCATGGGAATGGCGGTCCAGGGATAGATCTCTATGCTGGCGAGGTTTTGCGCATCGTTGAGCATGACGCCCCAGCTTACGGCGGGGGCGCGTAGGCCGAGGCCGAGAAAGCTAAGTGCGGTCTCGCCGAGGATCATCGCGGGGATTGACAGGGAGGCCGACGCGATCAGGTGGCTCATGAAGTTGGGTAGCAGGTGGCGGCGGATCACGCGGGACGGCTTTGCCCCCATCATTTCGGCGGCGCGCACGTATTCCTCTTCTCGCAGGCTCAGGAATTTGGCGCGCACGGCGCGGGCGAGGCCGGGCCAGTCGAGGATGCCGAGGATGATCGAGATGATGAAAAACACCGCCACGGGCCCCCAGTTAGAGGGGACGGCGGCAGAAAGGGCGAGCCAGAGCGGGAGTTCGGGCAAGCTGCGCAGGATCTCGATTGCGCGGTTGATCGTCCAGTCAGTGCGGCCACCGAAATAGCCCGCCATGGCGCCGAAAAAGATGCCCAAGGTGAAGCTCACCGTGATGCCGATGAGGCCGACGGTGAGCGAGAGCTGTGCGCCGTAAAGGATGCGGGAGAAGACGTCGCGGCCCAGACGATCAGAGCCCCAGAGGAAGACGGTAGCGCCGTCTGGGGCGCAGAAAAGATGTGTATCGGAGGGAACGAGCCCTGCGATGCGGTATTCGGATCCTTCGCAGAAGAAGTTGAGCGGCATGGGCGTCGAGGTGTCCACCTCGTAGCGCCAGCGGTAGTTTTCCAGATCGGCGAAGGCGGTGGTAGCGTAGACGTAAGGCCCGATGAATTGGCCCCCGTGCCACAGATTGATGTCCTGCGGCGGGTGATAGAGATAATCCGCGCTCCGCTCGTTCGCCGTGTAGGGGGCGACGAAGCCTGCTACCGGCAGGATCAGGTAGCAGAAAGCCAAAAACAGGCCGGAGATTAGCCCTAGCTTGTGGCGTCGAAACTTGCGCCAGATGAGCACGTAGCTCGGCGCGTCGAATTCCGCGCGCTCGGGGGCGGAGAGGTCCGCTTCCTCCGACCACGGGGCAGGATCGACGTAGTGCTTGTCGCTCATTGAGCGCGCCCGCCCATACGGATGCGAGGATCGAGCAGCATCAGCAGCACATCCGAGATCATCGTGCCGATGAGCGTGAGCAGGGCGACGAACATCAGGATGAAGCCGGCGAGGAACTGGTCCTGCGATTTCAGCGCCGTGAGAAGCGAGGGACCGATGGTTTGCAGTCCAAGCACGACTGACACCAATACCGATCCGGAGATCATCGCGGGCAGCAGATTGCCGATATCGGCCACGAAGGGGTTAAAGGCCATGCGCAGCGGGTATTTACGCAGCATTTTGCTGGGCTTCATACCCTTGGCGATGGCGGTTTCGACATAAGGCTTGCTCAGCTCATCGAGCATGTTGGCGCGCAGGCGCTGCATCATGGCCGCCGCACCTGATGTGCCGATCACAAAGGTGGGTACGATCAGATGCACAAGGATGGATTTCACCTTGTCCCACGACATCGGCTGCCCTTCGTAGATCGGCGCCATCAGACCGCCGATGGGCAGATCGAAGTATTTGTGCCCGTAGTAGAACAGGATCAGCGCCAGCAGAAAGTTGGGCGTGGCAAGGCCCAGATAGCCGACGAAGCCCGCAGAGTAATCCACCCAAGTCTCCGATTTCGCCGCCGCCAGCACGCCCAGCGGCAGCGCTACGACATAAACGAACAGCACGGCGGCCAGATTGACCAGAACCGTCAGCCAAAGCGCGTCGCCGACGATCTCTGCCACGGGGCGGTCAAATTCGAACGACCAGCCGAAATTGCCCTGGATCAGGCCGGAGAAGCCCTGCGGCCCGGGCATGAACCCCGCCCAGATCATATATTGCTCCCACAGGGGCCGGTCGAGAGCGTACTCGGCGCGCAGAAACTCCGCCTTGGCCACCCCCTCCGCCTGACCGGTCGCACGCAGCTCCGCGATCTGATTGCTCAGGAAATCGCCCGGCGGCAGGTTTATGATCACGAATACGAGGATCGACACGACCCAAAGCGTCAGTAGCATTGTGGCGAAGCGCGTGACGGCGTAACGCAGGATGGCGATCATGTGCTCACCTGCTCACCTGCTCAAAGGCGTCTTCGAAATAAAACTCATCCATGCGGTGGATGCCGAAATGCGCGCCGGGATCATAAGCCCAGATCGCCTGTTCCGGCACATTGCGCAGCTTGCGCGACACCACGACGGGCTGGGGCGCACCGGATAGGATACCGATCGCAAACTGTTGTTGTGCGTGGATTTCGAGCATTTTGCCCCAGATCGCCGCCCGCTCGGCGCTGTCGGTGGTGCGTGACCACGCCGTGTGCAACGCCATGAGGTTCTGGGCGGCGGCCATGTCTGGCGCTTCGCCGGCCTGGCCCATGGTCTGGTAGTGTTGTCCCCATTTGGGCCATGCAAAGAACTCCTGCCGCGTCGGCGCAAGATAGTCCGGCGAGGTCTCCGCGCGGGGCAGCCCGTTGTCCCAGCCGTACCAGACAGCAGCCATGCCAGTGCCCGCATAAATGCGGTTGCGCAGGATGTCGCGGTCCAGCGGGCGCATGATCAGACGGATGCCTAGCTCGCGCCAGGTGTCGGTGATGATGCTGAGCGCGTTTTCCTCCTCCTGCCGCTCGCCTGCGGTCTCGACGACAAATTCCATGGGCCGCCCGTCGGGCAGCAGGCGCAGGCCGTTCGGCGAACGCTCCGTCAGACCCATCTGATCCAGCAGCTCGTTTCCGTGCGCGATATCGAGCTGTGCCCAGGCCTCGAAGTTGGCATTTTCGTGCAGCGGGCTGCGGGCCAGTGCCGTCATCCCGCCCTCATCGGCCAGCCCGAAATAAAGCGCGCGGTTGATCATGCGCCGGTCGATGCCGAGGCTGAGCGCGCGGCGGAAGCGCACGTCGCGCATCACCTCGCGCCAGACCGGATCGGCAAAGTTGAGGTTGGGGTAGATGGCGATCTGACTCGCCGTGCCGTTGTCCCACAGCAGCGTGCGATAGTTGCCGCCGTCCGTCTCCCCCTTCTTGAGGATCGCGACATCGCGGAAATCAAGGCCACGCGCCTGAAGCTCGACCTCGCCCGCGTTCGCCTTGGCTGCGATCAGGCCACTGCCGACCACCGTCATGACGACCACGTCGATATAAGGTAGCTGCGTGCCCGCTGTATCGATGCGGTGGAAATAGGGGTTGCGCACAAACAGGTTGCGCGATGTGGGCTCACCGCTGGCGTTCATCCAGGGCTGCAACGTCGGCTGCGCGGGATTGTCGAACTGGTACATCGCGTCGCGTCGATTGTGCAGCGCGGCCCAGCTTTTGACGCGCGCGCTCAGGATCTCCTGGACCAGAAAATCGGGGTCGGCAAACTCGACGTGGAACTGCTTGAGGTAGTGTGCAGGTCGGTAGATGAACGGGGGGCTGGCCTGCGCCAGCAGCTGCAGGAAATTGGGGTTGGGCGTGTCCCACTCAAACACCACGGTGAGCGCATCGGGAAACGTCACGCGGCCCAGCTTGCCGGAGACGGTCATCCATTCCGGCGGGCCTGATGGTGTGATCTCCGCGTTGTTGGCGATATACTCCCACCAATAGGCGAAATCGGCGGAGGTAAATGGCGCGCCGTCCGACCAGCGATGCCCCTCGCGCAAATGGAGGGTATAGCGGCGGTCCTCCTCCACCGTCACATCGCGCAGAATATCGGGCTGTAGCGCATAATCGGCGTCATAGCCGACAAGACGCGCGTAGCCGTAGACGACCATCTGCCGGATGTCCTTGCTGCGGCCTACCAGCGTGCGCAGGGTGCCGCCCTGCATGCCCAAGGTGCGGCCCTTCGCTTCCAGATCGACGACCTGCGGCTGCGACGGGATGCGCGCGGCCGCCGGTTTCAGGTTGCCAGCCTGGACCTCGGCTGCCCAGAAGCTGCTTTCCTGCACCGTGGGCACCTGCGCTGTGGGCACCTGCGCTGTGGCGGACATCGCGAATAGTAAGCAAGTCAAGGTCATCGAGATCAGTTTACGCATGGCATCGCACCTTATGTCCTGGCTCCAACTCGCGCAATGCCGGCGCGCTGTGTCCTTCGAACCGGAACATCTCCGGCCAGCCTGTTGGATCGCCCGCGCCCCGCGCAACCAGATCGAGGTCGATGGGCCGGTGGATGTCGGGCTCCGGCTGGGCGGCGATGAGTGCTTTTGTATAGGGATGCTGCGGGTTGTAAAACAGGGTGTCCGGCGGGGCCTGCTCCACGATGACGCCCCCGCGCATCACCGCAACTTCATCCGCGATGCGCGCGACCACCGCGAGATCATGGGAGATGAACAGATAACTGAGCCCCGCGCGGTCGCGGATATCTTCCAGCAGGCCCAGGATCTGATCCTGCACGGAGACGTCGAGCGCGCTCGTGGGCTCGTCGCACACCAGCAGCTTGGGGTCGAGCGTCAGCGCGCGCGCGATCGACAGCCGCTGACGCTGTCCGCCCGAAAACGCATGCGGATAGCGCGGCAGCATGTCGGGGCTCAGGCCCACCATGCGGATCATTTCGGCGGCTTTTTCCCGCCGCTCGGCGCGGGTGCCGATGCCGTGGATCTCAGCAGGTTCCATCAGCGCGTCCTGCACCCGCATGCGCGGGCTGAGCGACGAGTAGGGATCCTGAAACACCATCTGCGCGTCGCGCTGAAAATGGCGGCGCTCGGCGCTGGTCATGTTGTGGACATTGACCGACCGCTCGCCCGCGCGCGCGCAAAAAAGCACCTCGCCGCCCGCATCGGGCGTCGTCGCCCCAAGGGCCACGTTCGCGCAGGTCGTCTTGCCCGAGCCGCTTTCGCCGACGACGGCGAGCGTTTTGCCGCGCGGCAGTTTCAGGTCCACCTCGCGGCAGGCGGTGACGACTTGCGGCGCGCGCCAGCCGCCGGTGCGCAGGGTGAACGTCTTGGTGACGTTGCGAATGTCGAGGATCAGATCACCGTGCGTAACCGGCGGCGCGGCGGTGGCGACCTGCGGGATAAAGGGTGCCGCGGCGAACAGTTTTTTGGTATAGCCGTGGGTCGGCGCGCCCAGAACGGCCGAGGCCGGTCCGGCCTCCATAACGCGGCCCTTGTTCATGACCACGACGGTATCGGCCATATTGGCCACAACGCCCAGATCATGCGTCACGAGGATCACGGCCATGCCCGTCTCGGCCTGCAATTCCTTGATAAGGCCCAGCACCTGCGCCTGAGTGGTCACATCGAGCGCTGTCGTCGGCTCATCTGCGATCAGCAGATCGGGCTTTGACACCATCGCCATGGCGATCATCGCGCGCTGGCGCATGCCGCCCGACATCTCGAACGGATAGCTGTTCCAGGCGCGCTCCGGGTCGGCGAAGCCAACGCGCGCGAATTGCGCCAGCACGCGGGCCTTGGCCTCCGAAGCACTGTGGCGCCCGTGCAGATGCAGCACTTCCGCCACCTGGTTGCCCAAGCGGTGCAGCGGCGAGAGTGAGCGCATGGGTTCTTGAAAAATCATCGAAATCCGGTCGCCGCGCAACGCACGCAATTGCCGCTCCGGCATGCTCAGCAGATTGACCGGCTGCGCCGCTTTGGCATAGGTGATAGCTCCGCCGCGCAGCTGTGCATTGCTCGGCAAGATCCGCAGGACCGCGCGGCAGGTCAGCGTTTTGCCCGACCCGCTTTCGCCGACAAGCGCGAGCGTCTGACCTGCCTCGACGGAGAAGCTCACGTCGCGCACGACGGGTGCGGCGTTTCCAAAACCGATCGTGAGTGATTGCACGTCGAGCAGCGGCATGTGTGATCCTTGTTGCGTGCGTGTCCCGATCCCGAGTGAACCCGAATAAGCTCACCGCGTCCAGCGGTGTTCGGCCTTGGCCGGGAATCGCGCGGCGCAAGCTGCTTTTACCGCACTCTTTGCCGTGATAGCTTCAAAAGCCACTGTATAGGATTATCCCATGACCCGACTCGATCTGTTTATTGCCCGCATGGTTTCCCAACGCGCCTGTATCGACCATGCCATCGCGCTGAGCGGGCATATGACTGGTCCGGTGTATGAGTTGGGTTTGGGCAATGGCCGGACCTTCGATCACATCCGCGCAATGCTCGGCACCCGCGCGCTGTATGTGTTCGAGCGGTCGGTTGCCTCCAACCCTGCCAGCACGCCCGATGTCGATCAGATGGTGCTGGGCGATGTGTGCGAGACGCTGCCGATGATGCTCGCGCGCCTCGGTCCAGTCGCGAGCTTCGTGCATGCCGATCTGGGTGGTCACAACCTCAAGAAAAACGATACGTTCGCCCGCGCCGTCTCGCCGCAGGTGGAGGCAGTCATGGCGCAGGGTGGCATCATGGTTTCCAGCGACAGGATGTATTTCGACACTATGGAGGAACTGCCGCTCCCCGATGGTGCGCTGGAGGGGCGTGCCTTCATCTATCAAAAGACTGCCTGAGATCGCCACGCACCCAAAACCGGTTGCGCGACGAGGGGCAACCGTGGCTCTATCGCCGTCGAACAGACCTGAAAGAAAGACCAGCTATGACCGATCCCGTATCCTACACCGCCCATGGCCCCGTGGCCGTCCTGCGCATAGACAATCCGCCGGTCAATGCGCTGTCGCGGGCAGTGCGGCAAGGGCTGTCGGACGGGATGGACCGTGCGGAAGCGGACGAGGCCGTGCGCGCCGTGCTGATCGTGGGCGAGGGGCGGGCGTTTATCGCCGGGGCCGACATCACCGAATTCGGCAAACCGCCGATGGAGCCGAACCTGCTTGATCTGTGCACAAGGATCGAACGATCAACGCTGCCCGTTATAGCCTCCATGCACGGCGTGAGCTTGGGCGGCGGTCTGGAGATCGCGCTCGGCGCGCATTACCGGATCGCACAGCCGAGCGCATTCGTGGGCCTGCCCGAAGTCAATCTGGGTCTGTTGCCCGGCGCCGGTGGCACGCAACGCCTGCCACGTCTCACGGGTGCTGAGGCTGCCATCGACATCATGACGTCTGGCCGCCATCTGCCCGCCGCCAAGGCGCTTGAGTTGGGCATCCTCGACAAAATCGAGGAAGGAGATCCGCTTGCGGTCGGGCTGGACTATGCAAATGCGCTGCTGGAGGCGGGCGAGGGTCCGCGCCCGGTGTCCGCGCGGCCCGCGCCTGACGCGCTGGTGTGGGACGACCTGCACGCGGGCGCTACCCAAAAAGCGCGCGGCCAGATCGCGCCCGGAGCGATCATCCGTGCGGTGCAGGCGGCGTCCGAGCTGCCGTTTGCCGAAGGGATGGCGCGCGAGCGGGCTTTGTTCACCGAGCTTTTGCAGAGCGATCAGAGCAAGGGCATGATCCACGCGTTTTTCAACGAACGCGCGGTGAGCAATCTGCCTGAGCTGAAAGGCGTCGCGCCGCGCCCGCTGGAGGCCATCGGCGTGATCGGTGGCGGGACCATGGGAGCCGGCATCGCCACGGCGGCCCTTCTTGCCCGTCTCGACGTTGTGCTGATTGAGATGAGTGAGGAACAGGCAATCGCTGCAAGGGGGCGCATCGAGGGCAATTTATCAGGCGCGCTCAAACGCGGCAAAATATCCCAAGAGCAATTCGACGCGCTCACGACGAAGGCGCTCATGGTCGCAACGGAGTACGGCGCGCTGAGCGATGTCGATCTGGTGATCGAGGCGGTGTTCGAGGATATGGACGTCAAAAAGGACGTTTTCGGCAAACTCGATGCGGTCTGCAAACCCGGCGCGATCCTCGCCTCGAATACCTCCTACCTCGATGTGGATGAAATCGCCGCCGCCACATCGCGTCCCGGAGACGTGATCGGCCTGCATTTCTTTTCGCCCGCGCATATCATGAAGCTGCTCGAAGTTGTCGTGGCAGAGAAGACTGCGCCGGATGTCGTGGCGACCGGCTTTGCGCTGGGCAAGCTGCTGGGCAAAATCTCCGTGCGTGCGGGTGTGTGCGACGGGTTTATCGGCAACCGCATCCTCGCGCACTACCGCACGGCGGCCGATCACATGGTCCTCGACGGGGCATCCCCCTACCAGATCGACCGCGCATTGGTGGCGTTTGGATTCGCCATGGGCCCTTTCGCGGTGGCGGATCTCGCGGGCCTTGACATCGGCTGGATGACGCGCAAGCGCAAGGCGCCGCACCGCCACCCGCAAGAGCGCGTGCCGACCTACATCGACAAGCTGTGCGAGGAGGGGCATTTCGGCCAGAAGACCGGTGAGGGCTACTACTTTTATGAAAGGGGTCAGCGCGCAAGCGTGCCCAACCCCAAAATCCCCGAGCTGATCGCCGCTGAGCAGGCCGATCTGAAAATTACGCCACGTGATTTTAGCGATGAGGAGATTGTCAGGCGCTATATGTGTGCGATGGTGAATGAAGCCGCGAAAGTGGTGGAGGAGGGCATCGCCCGCCGCCCCGCCGATGTGGATATGGTGCTGCTGTTTGGCTATGGCTTTCCGCGATTTCGCGGCGGTCCGCTGAAATGGGCGGACTTGCAAGGGCTGGACGACGTGCTGGCCGATATTGAGCGTTTTGCGCAGGAGGATGCGTGGTTCTGGACGCCCGCACCCCTGTTGCAGCGCCTTGTGGCCGAAGGCCGCAGTTTTGATGACCTGAACCGCGCGGCTGCTAAGTAGCGGCGCAGGACAACCGAATGAACAGATAAGAGGATACCAAAATGGACCTGAGCTATTCCAACGACGAACTGGCCTTCCGCGATGAAGTCCGCGCCTTTCTGGATGAAAAAGTCACGCCCGAGATGCAGGACAAGGTCCGCGGCAAGGGCGAGCTGACAAAGGCCGATATGGAAAACTGGCACGCGATCCTGAACGCCAAGGGCTGGTTGGCCCCGAACTGGCCCAAGAAATTCGGCGGCGCAGAGTGGAACGCGGTGCAAAAGCATATCTTCGAGGAAGAGGCCGCAGCGCGCGCCGCACCGCGGGTCGTGCCCTTCGGTCTGGGAATGCTGGCGCCCGTGCTGCAAAAATTCGGCAGCCAGGAGCAGAACGATTACTGGTTGCCCCGCATTCTGAGCGGAGAGGACTGGTGGTGTCAGGGCTATTCGGAGCCGGGTGCCGGCTCCGATCTGGCATCGCTCAAGACGACCGCCGTCAAGAACGAGGCGGGCACGCATTACATCGTGAACGGTCAGAAAACCTGGACCACGCTGGGCCAGCACGCGAACATGATCTTCTGCCTCGTGCGCACCGACAAGGACGTCAAACAGCAAGAGGGCATCAGCTTCCTGCTCATCGACATGGATACCCCCGGTGTTGAAGTACGCCCCATCATCCTGCTCGACGGCACGGATGAAGTGAACGAGGTCTGGTTCTCGGATGTCGAAGTGCCCGTCGAGAACCTCGTTGGCAAGGAGAACGAGGGCTGGACATACGCCAAGTATCTGCTCACGCACGAGCGGACCAACATCGCCGGCGTAGGCTTTAGCCAAGCGGGTCTCGCCTCGGTCAAGCGGCTGGCGCGGGCGGAGATGTCGAACGGCAAGCCGCTCATCGAGAACCCGCATTTCGCCGCGCGCGTCGCACAGGTCGAGATTGATCTGATGGCAATGAGCACGACGAACATGCGCATCGTCTCAAAGGCCGCCGCAGGCACCGCACCGGGCGTCGAATCTTCCATGCTCAAGGTCAAGGGCACGATCATCCGTCAGGAGATTAACGATCTGGCGCGCCGCGCGGCAGGGGTCTATGCAATGCCGTTTGCGTCCGAGGCGGTCGAGGGCAGCAACGCCATGATCCCCGATCCGCTGGGCGCAGGGCCGGTCGCAGCCAAATACTTCAACAACCGCAAGCTGTCGATCTTCGGCGGCAGCAACGAGATCCAGCGCGGGATCATCGCCAAAGTCACGATGGGAAGCTGAGCCATGAATTTCGACCTCACCGAAGAGCGGCAAATGCTGCAAGATACGCTGCGCCGGTTTCTGCGGGACCGCTACGACACGGCGACGCGCAATAAAATCCTCGAAAGCGAGAGCGGCATGTCGTCCGAAATCTGGGCGGAACTGGCCGAGCTGGGCGTCATAGGTGCGCTGTTCAGCGAAGAGCAGGGCGGGTTTGGCGGCAAGGGCTTCGACATCGCAGTGGTGTTTGAGGAGCTGGGACGCGCGGGCGTGGTGGAGCCGTTTCTCGACACGGCCGTGCTGGCCGGTGGGCTGATCGCTGATCTGGGCGATGACGCTCAGCAGGCGCATATCGAGCAGATCATCGGCGGAAGCCTGCAACTCGCCCTCGCCCATGGTGAGCCGTCGAGCCGCTATGATCTGACGCGTGTAGATACCACTGCGGTCGTCAAAGGCGACGATATCTTGCTCAATGGCCGCAAGGCCGTCGTCGTGAACGCAGAGGCCGCCGATGTGCTCGTCGTCTCCGCGCGTGAAAGCGGTGCGCAGGATGATGCCGACGGTATCTCGCTGTTTCTCGTGCCGAAGGATGCGCAGGGCCTCACCATACAGGGCTATGCCCTGCTCGCCGGCGGGCGTGCGGCGGAAGTGACGCTGGATGATGTAACCGTAGCTGCATCCGCGCGGTTGGGTGCGGCGGGGGAGGCGAGTGCCGCGATCGAGGCGCGCATCGCTACGGCCAACGTGGCCCAAACCGCCGAGACACTGGGCGCGATGGAAACGGCCGTGCGCCTGACCAAGGAGTACCTCGGCACCCGCAAGCAATTCGGACGCCCCATCGGCACCTTCCAAGCGCTTGCCCACCGCTTCTCCGATCTGCTGATTGAGATGGAGCAGGCGCGCTCTGCCGTGATCCTCGCCGCAGGCCATCTGGAGGCGGATCGTGGCGTGCGCGAACGCAACATCTCGGCCACCAAAAACCTGATTGGCCGTGTGGGCCGTCTGGTGGGTGAGGAGAGCATCCAGCTGCACGGCGGCATCGCCATGACGCAGGAATACGAGCTGGCCCATATCGCCAAGCGGATCGTCATGGCCGATCACCGCTTCGGCGACGTGGACCATCATCTGGAGCGCTTCATTGCCCTCGCCGCAGCGTGATATGGAAAACGCCGGTTTCATCGAGAATGAGACCGGCACACAGCGCCTGATCGGCTATGTCGTCGATGTGCGCGACCCGACGCACGGGCGCTGCTATCTCGACGTGACAGAGGATCACCTCAACCGCCACGGCGCACTGCATGGTGGGATAGCGGTGACGTTGCTCGACAATTGCTCCGGCACGACAGGATCGCTCACCGTGGACGCCACGGGTACGGCACCGTTCCTGACGGTCTCGATGAACACCCAATTTATCGGCTCTGGCCGACCGGGTCGCATGACCGCGACGGGCAAGGTGACGGGCGGGGGGCGGAGTATCCTGTTCATCGAGGCTGAGTTGCGGCACGAGGACGGCACCCTGATCGCGACGTCGAACGGAGTGTTCAAACGCGTGCCGCAGGAAAAACTGCCTTTGGGGGGAGAGAAACAATGAATGCACGACTGGAAGACGCGGGCGACCGCCTGATCATCTGGAACGGAAATACCGAGAAGCGTGGGGCGCTTTCGCCCGAGCTTTATGCCTGTATTCTGGAGGCCTGCGAGAAGGCCTCCGAGCGGCGCATCCGCTCCATCATTCTCACGTCCGAGGGGCCATTTTTCTGTGCGGGCGGCGACCTCACGCAGCTCATCAAAAGCCAAGGCATGTCGGCGCAGGACCGCACCGCTCGCATCGACAGCCTGCACGACGTGATCCGCGCGCTGCGCGCCTGTCCGGTGCCGATCATCGCGGCGGTCGAAGGGGGGGCGGCAGGTGCGGGGCTCAGCTTTGCGCTGGCATGCGATATCATCGTGGCGGCGAAGGGTGCGAAATTTGTGGCCGCCTATGTAAAGGCTGGCTTGGTGCCCGACGGCGGCTTGACGGCGCATTTGGCGCGCGCGCTGCCGCGGCAATTGAGCATGGAGATGTGCATGCTGGCGCAGCCGGTGCTGGCCGAGCGGATGAACGCTCTTGGCGTCGTGAATATGCTGACTGAGGTTGGCGACACGATGCAGGCCGCCCAAGGCTACGCCGACCGCTTTGCCGCCGGACCGCGCGACGCCCAAGGTGCGATCCGCACGATGGTCGCAAACGCCTATGACGTGAGCGAGGTGGAACAGCTCGATCATGAGCGCGACGCCATGGGTCATGCCACCGGTGCGCCAGAAGCGGCGGAGGGCATCGCGGCATTTTTGGAGAAACGCAGCCCGAATTACGGCTGACAGGGAGAATAGGGCATGGCGCGGGTAGAGGATTTTTTGCGGGACCGCGTGGCGGTTGCCCCGGACAGCATGGCGCTGAGTTGTTCAAGTGGCGCGCAGTGGAGCTTCGCCGATTTTGACCGCGCCGGGGATGATCTGGCGGAAGAGTTGCGCAGTGTGGGGGTGCAGGCAGGCGACCGCGTGCTGCTGCTGGTCGAGAACTGCGCTGCGGGTGTCGCGGCGCTTCATGCAGCATGGCGCATCGGCGCGGTGATCATTCCCTTCAACGCGCGCCAGACCGAAGCCGAAGTGGCGCGTGTTGTGGCGCATGCGACGCCTGCGGCAGTCCTCATGACGGCCCACGTCTCCCCCGATGCCGCAGCCCATGGTGCGCGGATGGGCGCGCAGGAAATCACCGGCGCGTTCGGCACGCTGCTACTGGCGCAGGGCACCAGTGACCCCGACCCTGACCTCGATGATGTGGCGGTGCTGCTTTACACCACCGGCACCACGGGGGATCCCAAGGGCGTGATGCTCACCCATGAAAATCTGCGCTTCGGCGGGATCGCCTCGAGCAATCTGCGCGAGATGACGCCGACGGATGTGATCTATGGTGTGCTGCCCATGAGCCATGTGTTCGGACTTGTCTCCGTGCTCACCGGTGCCTGCTACACCGGTGCGCATGTGCAGATCGAAGCGCGGTTTTCGGCGCAAAAGCTGTTCGATGCGGCGATGGGTGGTGTGACGATCATCCCCGCCGTGCCGCAGATGCATGCGCTGGTCATGCAGTACACCAAGGAGCAGGGGTTGGAACGGTTGGCGGCCCCGCGCCTGCGCTATGTCTCCTCGGGCGGTGCGCCGCTTGATCCTGCGTGGAAGCGCAAAGCGGAGGCGTTCTACGGTCTGCCGCTGCAAAACGGGTTTGGGATGACGGAAACTTCGTCGGGCGCGTCGGCCACGAAAAATCCGCTGGGATCTTCCGATATCTCGGTGGGACCCATCACGCCGGGAACACAGGTTCGCATCGACACCCACGCGCCTGGCGGCAACGGCGAGGATAAAGGGGAGGTCGTGGTGCACGGGCCTCATGTCATGAAGGGGTACTACCGCAACGAGGCCGAAACCTCGCGCGCGCTGGACGCAGAAGGCTGGCTGCGCACGGGTGATCTTGGGATGATCGACGGGCAGGAGCATCTGCATATTCTAGGCCGCTCCAAAGAGCTGATCATCCACGGCGGGTTCAATGTCTATCCGCCGGAGGTAGAGGCTGCGATGAACGATCATCCCCAAGTGATACAGTCCGCCGTTGTGGGGCGGACCAAGGACGGGGATGAGGAAGTGCTCGCTTTTGTCCAGGTCTCGGACACGGACCGTCCCGATGTGGAGGCGCTGCGCGCGTTCGTCAAAGAGCGCCTTGCCGGATACAAACGGCCCAAGCACATTGTGCTGGCGACCGCACTGCCGGCAGCACCCACGGGTAAGTTGCTAAAACATAAGATGATCGAGGTGTTGGGCGGCGATTTGCCCTGACGCTCCTAACGGCCCTTTGGGCCTCCTCCCATGTGCTTGGCTAGACGTATACGCCCGCGGCTGCTTCGCGGATGGCGCGGATGTTGGTACCGTAAGGGGCAGGGTCGCTCACTGAGCCCCCCTTGAACACGGCAGAGCCTGCGACGAGGACGTCAGCACCGGCCTGCGCCACGATGGGCGCCGTTTTGGGATCAACGCCGCCGTCGATCTCGATATGCACGGGGCGGTCGCCGATCATGGCGCGCAGGGAGCGAATCTTGTCGCTCATGTCGATGAATTTCTGGCCGCCGAAACCGGGGTTCACTGTCATCACGCAGATAAGATCGGCAAGATCGAGCAGATGCGCGACTGCTTCAGCGGGGGTGCCGGGGTTGAGGGCCACACCCGCTTTGGCTCCCGCCGCGCGGATCGCCTGCAATGTGCGGTGGATGTGCGGCCCAGCCTCGACGTGGGCGGTGATGATGTCGGCACCGGCGCGCGCAAAATCCTCGATGTAGGCATCGACGGGAGAGATCATCAGATGCACGTCCATCACGCCCTTGATATGCGGGCGGATGGCGGCGCAGGTGGCCGCACCGAAGGTGATGTTAGGCACGAAATGCCCGTCCATGACATCGACGTGGATCCAGTCGGCGCCCTGCGCCTCAACGGCGGCACATTCGGCACCGAAATTGGCGAAGTCGGCGGCGAGGATGGAGGGGGCGATTTTGATCGGGCGTTGAGCGGTCATGGCAGCGGCCTTTGAGTTAAGGTGTTTGGAGCGTCATAGCGCGCGCACCGGTGCGGGGCAATCGCGGCGGGCCTAGTTTGCTTGACTTGGGCAAAGTGGCAAGGGCACTGTACGGCGAGAAAAACAGGGAGTGAGTATCATGACACATTTGACACGCCGCGCCACGCTGGGCGGTATCGCAGCATCGGCGGCTGCACTGGGGCTGGCCGCACCGGCCATCGCGCAGGGGCGCAAGCTCGTGCTGGGCGCGCTGCGCTTTACCAGCCATTCGGGCACCTTTGTCGCGGTGGAGCGGGAGTATTTCAAAGCGGCAGGGCTCGACGTCGAGGTGCGTTTCTTTCAGGCGGCGCAGCCTATGGCCGTGGCGATCGCCAGTGGCGATGTGGACTACGCCGTGACGGCGATTTCGGGGGGTCTCGTCTCTCTTGCCGATAAGGGCGCGATCAAGGTGATCGGCGGGGCCTTGCAGGAGGAGCAGGGCATCGACGGTCAAAAGTTTCTCGTCTCCGATGCGGCGTTTCAGGCGGGGGTCACCGCGCCCGGCATGCTTGGCGGGAAGTCCTATGGCATGAGCACCGCAGGATCGTCTTTCCATTACATGGGCTCCAAAATGGCGGCGGCAGAGGGCATCAGCCTGAACTTCAAGCCGTTGCAGAAGGTGGGTGCGATCATCGGCGCGCTCAAATCGGGCCAGATCGACGCGTGGTCCATCGTGCCCCATATCGCCAAGCCGCTGGCGGCGGGCGGTGAGGTGCACATCATTGGTGATGTGGCGACGTACCTGCCGGACTATCAGGTGACTACCGTTTTCACTTCTGCGGCCAACGCATCGGACGAGCGGCAAATGACGACGGATTATTTGGCGGCCTATTCCAAGGGCGTGGCCGAGTATAACGCCGCGATGATCGCCAAATCCGGTGGCGACGAGGGCATGAACGAGATGGTCGATCTGATCCATAAGTACGTCTACACCGACCGCCCGCGCGACAAGGCGGCACCCTCGATCATCAACGGCACCATGCGTCTTAACGAGGGCGCCAAGATGAACGTGGCCTCCGTCCGGGACCAGCTCGAGTGGTTCCAGTCGGAGGATCTGGTGGGCAAGGATATCCCGCTCGATGCGCTGATCGATACGTCCTTCGTTGAGACCGTCGGCGCATAGTCGCGCCGGAAAAGGGAGAGGGCGCGCATAGCCCTTTCCCGATTTCTCTAAGGGGCTTGGATGTTCTTCATAAGATGTGGGGTCTTGATTGCCTGGTTCTTGATCCTGCTGGGCGTCTTGCGCACGGGCGCGGGTCTTCTCGAAACATTTTTCGCGAGTGCGCTTGAATTGTCGGTCGCACCGGCCCGCTATCTGAGCGCGGCGGCGGCCGGTGATGCGATCAGCGGCGGTATGATCATGGTTGTCGCGGGGGTCGTCATGGGTCTGCTGGTGCAAATCGCCAAGGGGGTGACATTTGAATAGGAGTGAGGCGTGGAACTGAGACTGGAGGCGGTGACGCACCGCTATGACGCCACAGTGGTGTTGCGCGATGTCACGCTCGCTGTTCCGTCGGGGCGGATCACCTGCATTGTGGGGCCATCGGGCTGTGGCAAATCCACGTTACTGCGCCTGTTGGGTGGGTTGGAGCAGCCGACGGAAGGAGCCGTCAGACAAGTCGGCGCCCCTCCCGACGGGTGCCTCAACGCGCTGACGTATATTTTTCAGGATTTTGCCCTGCTGCCATGGCGGACGGTGGCGGGCAACGTGGCATTGGTGCTGGAGGATCATGGCCTGCCCGACAGGGCCGTGATCATCGCTGATGTGCTGGCGCGCACCCGGCTGACGGATTTTGCGGATGCCCTGCCCAAGCAGTTATCGGGGGGCATGAAACAACGCGTGGCGATTGCGCGTGCGCTGGCGGTGAACCCCGCCGTGATGCTGATGGACGAGCCACTCAGTGCGCTGGACAGTCAGACGCGCGAACTTCTGATGGACGATCTGGTGGGACTGTGGACCAAGCAACCCTTCACCGCCGTCTACGTCACTCATAATCTGGCCGAAGCGGTGCGTCTGGGCCACCGCATCGTGGTGCTGTCGCGCAGGCCGGGTGAGGTGCGTGAGATCGTCGAGATCGACACACCGCTTGACCATCGCGGGCATGGCGATCCCGCCCTCGACGCGCAGCAAAAGCACCTATGGGACTTGATGCGGGACGAGGCGGCAGCGGCGGATGCGGAACTGCTCGATGTCTGATCGGGTGCCCTTTCGCGGCGGCGGCTTCGCACCTGTCCACGTGCGCGGCCTTGGCGTCGCGGTGTTCGTGGTGCTGATCGCCTTGGCCGAGTGGGGCACACGCACAGGCTTTATCTCCGCGCTCACGCTGCCGCGCCCCTCCGATGTCTTCTCCACCTTCGTCGAGTTGTGGGACAGTGGACTTTTGTTCAAGCACCTTGCCCCCTCGCTCAGTCGGCTCGCGGTCGGCGGCACGATCGGGGCCGCGCTGGGGATTTCTGTCGGCGTGGTGATCGGTCTTTTCGCTTTCGTGCGCGCAGGGCTCGTGCCACTGGTCGCAGCGATTTTCCCAATCCCCAAGATCGCGTTGCTGCCGCTGTTCGTGATCTGGTTCGGCATTGATGAGGCCAGCAAATATGCCCTCATCGCCTTCGGAACCTTCACGCCCACGGTTGTGGCCACCTACGCGGCGGTCGATAACGTTGACCGCACGCTGATCCGCATGGGTCAAAGCTTTGGCCTGACGTGGTGGTCCATTGTGCGCAAGATCGTGCTGCCCGGTGCCATGCCCGGCATCCTGTCAGGCCTGCGCATCTCGCTCACCATTGCGATCATCCTGCTCGTCGCGGCAGAGATGCTGGGTGCCGAATACGGTGTGGGAGCCTATATCCTCGAGGCGGGCAGCCTCTACGATCTGGAGCGATTGTTCGCTGGAGTGGTGATCCTGTCGGTACTGGGGGTGGCGCTGTCCTGGGCGATCGGCTTGCTGGAGCGGCGGGTGCTCCGCTGGCGGGTTTGATAGGGGGCAAATAGCAGGGTTCAAAACAGGGCTAAGGCTGGATATTTAGTCTAGTCTGGTTCACTCCAGAGGAGGTTCGATTTCGGAAGGGGTGAATTGGGCAAAAGGAGGTTTGTGCGTCGCGAAGGGAAAGGCAGGTCCGAGCCTTAACTGTGAATTTGTTTTCTTGCTGCGTGCGCTTGCAGCGTTAGAAATGCCGGATGTGAGAGACCTTCGGAACGGCTTCGCAGCGGAACAACCCGCCGTTTGCGCAGCGCGCAAAATGGTGCAGTATCGTACCCCCCTTAAAAAAGAAAAATCCGCTTCTTATTACTGGATAAAGCAGCATTGCTTTGGCCAGGAAGTTCAATACAGCGACGTAAATTGCTGATGGACTCGTCAGCGCAAGGTTACGAAAACTGAAGTAGACGATAGGTGCTACAACCAGGACGGCTGCAAAGGCGATAAGCCACGACGTGAGCCAGCCCGACAGGCAAGACGGCAAGAAGCCAGCAGGGACATGAAGCAAGCCAGCAGAAAGCCGACGGCGATGTGCTCACGCTTTTGTGGGATCAAAGGGCGTACCCGATGCCTCAGAATCTATTGATCGGCGTTTTGAGGTAGCTGTGGCCGTCCGCTTCCGCTTCGGGCAGCTTGCCGCCGCGCAGATTAACCTGAAGCGCCGCCAGCATGCGATCGGGCAGGCCCAGTGTGGCGTCACGCTCTTCGCGGAGCTTTACGTAGTCCTCCTTGGACACACCGCCGCCTACGTGCTTGTTGGACGCCTTCTGTTGAGCAACTGTGCTATCCCATGCAGGCTCGTCTCGATCAGATGTGCCGTAATCATGGCCGATGAAGACGCGGGTCTCATCCCGCAGGGCGAGGATCGCCTGCAAACTTTCAAAGAGATCCGCTGCCGATCCGCCGGGGAAATCGGCGCGCGCGGTGCCTGCATCGGGCTGCATGAACGTGTCATGGGCGAAGGCGGCGTCCCCTGCCACGTAGGTGACCGATCCCAGCGTATGGCCGGGCGAGAGCATCACGCGCACGTCGATATCTCCGATCCTGAAGGTGTCGCCGTCCGAAAAGAACCGGTCAAAATGTGGCTCGGGGTCAAGATGTGGCTCGTTGTAGAGATCGCGCCAGAGTCCCGCGATCTCACGAACCTTTTCGCCAATGGCATTAGGCGCGCCGGTCTTCTCCTTGAGCCAGCAGGACGCCATGAGATGATCCGCATGGGGATGTGTATCGAGGACCCATTCCACCGTCAGCCCCTCGGCAAGTACCCAGTCCAGCACCTCCTGCGCCGGGGCCATGTCCGTCGAGGCACTCGTGGGGTCAAAGCCCTGCACCACATCAATCAGCGCGGCCTTCTTCGTCGCCTCGCACACCGCGACATACTGGACTGATCCGGTGTCGGGCTCATAGAAACCTGCCACGCGCGGGCTGCCCGGGCCGGTACTTTTGCTGATCTTCATCGTTGCCATCGTTAGTTCCTTTCTAATCTGCGGCGGTGCGCGGACGGTCCGTCAGCGCCACCCATGCATCGTATTGGGACAGAAAAATCTCCCCGTTCAGCGCTGCCACAAGGTGCGAGCGTTTCAGCCGATCCATCACCGGCCCCTTCACTTCGGACAAATGCAGCCCAACGCCCATGTCCTTCAAGCGCGCGTTCACGGCTTCCAGGCTTTCGAGGGCGGAGTAGTCGACTTCGTTGACCGCCGAGAACATCAACACGACGTGCGCGATCTGGCAACCGTCCGTCACGCGGGATTGGATCAGATCCTCCAGAAAGCGGGCATTGACGAAGTAGAGGCTTTCATCGACGCGCAGGGTCACCACGCGCGGGTCCGTTTCGACCTTGTGGCGATGAATGTTGCGAAAATGTTCGGTGCCGGGAACGCGGCCAACCTCGGCCACATGCGGCTTCGACGTTTTATAGAGGTGCAGCAGCACGGAAATCACGACGCCCGAACCCACACCGACTTCGACGCCGAGGAGCAGAGTCAGACTGATCGTCGCAGCGACGGCGGTGAAATCAGCCCGCGAATATGCCCATGTCTTGCGCAGGATCGACAGGTCGATGAGGCCGAGGACGGCAACGATGATCGTCGCGGCAAGTGTTGCGGTCGGCAGGTAGTAGACCAGCGGCGTCAGCGCCACGGCGGCAACGGCAAGGCCGATGGCTGTAAAGGCCCCGGCGGCGGGCGTCTCAGCCCCGGCGTCGTAGTTCACGACGGAGCGCGAAAAGCCGCCGGTGACGGGATAGCCACCCGTAAACGCAGCGCCGATATTGGCGGCGCCAAGGCCGATCAGTTCCTGATCCGGGTCGATGCGCTGGCGCTTCTTAGCGGCCAGCGTCTGCGCGACGGAGATAGATTCCACGAAGCCGATGATCGAGATCAGGATCGCGGGCAGTGCAAGGGCCGCAACGAGGTCCGGCGCAAAGGATGGAAGTGTAAGCGGCGGGAGGCCCTGTGGCACGGCGCCCACGATGTTCACACCCGCGCCATCGAGGTTCATGCCCCAGACGACAAGCGTCGTGACGACGACAGCGGCCACCGGCCCCGCCTTGGTCGCGATGTCCGCGGCCAGCGGTGGCAAGCCGACCCTGCGCAAGAGTGGGTTCAAGCCCTTACGGACCCAGAACAGAAAGGCCGTGGCAGGTATGCCAACAGCCAATGTCGCAAGGCTAACCTCTCCAAGGTTAGACAAGATTGATCCGCCGATCTCGATCAACGTGTGACCCCGCGCGTCGATGCCGAGGATGTGTTTGAGTTGGCTCACGGCGATCAGGATGCCCGATGCGGTGATGAAGCCTGCGATCACGGGATGGCTGAGAAAGTTTGCCAGGAACCCCAGCCGAAACACGCCGAGCAAAAGCAGGAACGCGCCGGACAGGCCCGCGAGGGTGAGGGCCGCTACTGCATAGCCTGCGGTCCCTTGGTCGGCCACTTGTCCCACAGCGGAGGCTGTCAGCAGCGATACCACCGCGACCGGCCCCACGGCCAGGGCGCGGCTGGTGCCGAAGATGGCGTAGAGAATGATCGGCGCGATCGACGCGTAGATGCCCACCTCCGGCGGCAAGCCGGCCAGCATGGCTTAGGCCAGCGATTGCGGGATCAACATGATCGTGACGATCACCGCCGCCAGCAGATCGGCACCGAAGGACGCACGGTTGTAGCGGCGGCCCCAGTCGAAGATCGGCAGATATCGGGAGAGTGAGATCATATCGTATCCGTTGAAAAAGCGGCGCTGGGAAGGACGGGCCGAGCGATTTACTCCACAGGATTAGCCGTCAGGTGTTCGGGTTTTGCCATCCATTCATGGCCGCGCAACATGGCTTTCCAGTAGATCGAAGGCAGAATCCGTTCCCTGAGAAACCAAGCCACGCGGATCGATTTAGTACCATCGATCATCCAGGACGGAAAGCTGGGTTTCAGCACGCCGCCGTAGCCGAATGTGGCCAGCACGATCTTGCGGCGCTCTACCGTCAATGGGCAGGAGCCTAGCCGTCTTACTGCGTGACAGCTTCGCGACCACGCATATCGGCGATGATGTTTTCGGCGATGACCGTGGCCTGCTCTCGCGCAGCGGCGGCGGTCTTGGATCCCGCTCAGAACCCGACAACACGCGTGTCGGGAGCCGCGATCAAGGCAACGATTTCTGTGGGGTCAGCGACCCTGACACCTTCGAGGAGGACGGAGGCATCATCCCGCCGCGCGGGCAGGTAGATGGCGCAGACTTCCACTGTCGCGCCCGCGTCCTGCATCAGGCAGCACATCAGGCCTTGCGGGCTGCCATCGCGCGGATGCTGCCGGGCGGTAGCGGTTTCTGGCGCAGCCGTCAGGGCAACACCATCGGTGGGTCCACATAAAAGGATACAGGCGCGACACCCTGGCCCGTTGTTCGAAGTGTCAGGACCATGACCATCAGCTCTATTTGCGTATCCGGCGTGGAGATAATGGACAGCATCGTCCGCTCGTGCTGCGCGGTTGCCGGAAGGGCCAGTAAACTGGCAGTTGCAGCAACTGCGATGAGGCGTTTCAAGATTGATATTCTCCTTTGTGGCGGACTGCATGCTCGATACCACATATATTTTTGTGGGGTTGAGATCAGTGACAAAGTTTCCGACACATCAAATCGGGTTCGCCTCCACAAGTTTTTTTAAAGCAAACCGATCGACAAGTTCGACCTTACCCCGGCCTTACTCGACTCAGTCGCGACGTTGAAACCAGCCATTTGACGACTGATGACCTTACGCGGCGTGCCAAGCAAGTTCGGTCGCAAGCACGCCGTGGGCGGCGGAAACGCGCTGCTCCGTGCCCGCAGTTTCCAACAGTTTGGCAGTGAGCGACGCATCCATGCGACCAAAGGGGATCTCTTCGACAGTCAGAAAGAGATCAGTGATGCGCCTCGAGTAAGCGGAGCATACGAAACGTCTGAAAGCTGGAGAGGTCGACATTGCTTCTTCGAAGGCGGCTCGCGGGATCGTGACCGCCTCGACATCCGTCTTAGTGTCCCCTTTGACGGTGTAGTCCTCAAATGCGAGCAGACACGCCGTCGTCAGAACGCAGCTTTTAAATGCGTGAACCCGATACAGCACGATTTGCGCCGGTTTCGGTGATCTGTTGCACGCGAACGCGGCCCTCCAGAAGCAAAAGAAGACTCTTGGGCGGATGTCCCGGACCAAAAATGACCGTACCACTCGGCAAGCAGACGGCCCTTGCAACGCCCACAAGACGGTCCCGAAGGGATGTCTCAAACGCAGATAATCGGGGAAAACAGTCCAGCCACGCATTCACTTACGCGCGCCCTCCGGAAGAGCGCGCGTTTTTTCTATCCGGTTCATCAACGCGCCTTTGTTGGCGGCGATATCGGCAACCGTCAGACCGTCCAAAACCGCCATGAAGGCGCTTGTCGCTTCCTGAAAGGCGCGCGACAGGCGACAGATGCCGACCAGCGGGCAGGTTGAGTATCGGGGTTGAAGCATTCGACGATGTCCAGATCGCCCTCCGTTAGGCGTACCACATCGCCGATGCGTATTTCTGACGCAGGGCGGGCAAGTCGAAACCCGCCACCAGGCCTGCGTTGAGTATCAAGGTAGCCTTCGCGGCCAAGCTCATGCGCAGCTCTGAGAATATTTGGGTTTTTCAATGCATGTATCTGCACGACCTCCTCTATCCTGACCCATTCAGGTGCCGTTCGGGCAGCAAGCTGCAAGGTCCGCAGCGCGTAGTTTGTATAAGCAGTCAGCTTCACTTTGGTTCCAAAGGTATTCTTTCGAAGTATATGCTATTTGCAGGTCCGAAGAAAAAAAGGGAGCGCAACATGAGCGTCAGGATCGGCAAAACCGCCCCCGACTTCGAAGCAGACACCACAATGGGTTCAATCAAGTTCGATGACTGGGCTGGCGACGCCTGAGTGCTATCTTTAATCGCTCGGCGGATTTTACGCCGGTTTGCACGACCCAGATGGGCCTTCCCGCGCAAATGTCTGATCAGTTCGCAGCGCGGGATGTAAAGCTTCTCGGGTTGAGTACTGATACCGTCGCCGAGCATTTCAAATAGGTTGAAGACGTAAATGAAACGCAATCCACGACGCTCGAATTCACGATTGTGGCTGACGCAGACCTAAGCGTCGCAAAGCTGTACGAGATGATCCACCCTTCACAAAGTAAAACGGAAGCTGTCAGGGCGGTGTTAATCACTGATCCAGACAAAAAGGTTCGCTTTACCATGACACACCCGATTAGCGTCGGTCGCAACTTTGATCAAACCCCGCAGGTGACCGACGCGCTGCCAGCTGGTGATCTCAATCGCATCGCCACACCGCTGACTGGCGACCCGCTGGTGATGCCATAATCCAACCTTCGATCGCGGATGATCAGGCGCAGGCCGTGTTTGGTTAAGGCTGGACCACCATCAAACCTTATCTGCGAACAGCCCGCATACCGACACAAAACAGCCAGCAAGCGGCGGCAGGTGCCTCCCTGAGACCCTGAAAGACAGCCCATGCTTGGATCTTTCGATCCCACCCTTCTCGCCCGTATTCAGTTTGTCTTCAAGGTGAGCTATCATTTCCTCTTTCCCGCCTTGACCAGTTATCTGGTCGTGCTGAATGGGCTGTGGCACGGGACCAAGGACCGCAAATTTCTCGATCTGTTCCGGCCTTGGGTCAAGCTCTTGGCGCTGGCTTTTGCCACAGGCGTTTTGTCGGGAATTGTGAGGTCCTTTGAGTATCGCACCAAGTGGTCGGTCTTCTCCGACAAGGCGGGCACCGTGATCGGCGCGCCGATTACCTACGAAGTGCTGAGCGCGTTCTTCCTTGGAGCGGGCTTCCTCTGCATCATGCTGTTCGGACGCGAAAGGAGTGGGCCGACGCTGCTTATGGTCGCCTGCGCCGCGGTGGCTTTCGGGACGTTTTTTTCTGCCTTCTGGATCCTCAGGGTCAACAGCTGTATGCAAAGCCCCACTGGATTTTCGAATGATCCCAGCAGAGGGCAGTCCATGCCCGAGAACTTCTGGGAGATCAATTTCAACCCGTCCTTTCCCCAGGCGGCAGCGCTGCGAGCACGATGTCGATGGCAACATGGTCGCGGCGGTGTGTGATGTGTAGCAAGGCACAGAAGATCGGCACCGCCAACTCCAGCGCAGCCCCGTCAGCACGAACAGCCAGCTGCAGTTGCGTCATGAATCGCGGCAAGACGATTCATATCAGTCGGCAAGCCCGGCGTCCTGCGCTGTCTTGCGCAGTCCGGCAACGGCCTCGGGTACGCCTCCTTTGGCCAAGTGTGTAAACAGCATGTCGAACAAGCCCGCCTGCGTTGGTTCGCATCGATCAAGCGGCGGCACCGTGTCGGGGGTGGTCAGGGCACCGCCGGAGCCGTCTTCCGCAAGTTTTGTGAAGCGCGCCGCGATCTCATGGGTGGACACAAAACTTTCAGGGAACGAACTGACGGCGCTAAATTCCTGGGCCTGCACCATCGCAGGCGACAGACCAAGCGCGAGAGCGTCGGCCAGTATCGCCAGCTTGTTCATCCCTTCCTCCCCTTGCCGTACCACCTCTCCTTTGTAGAGGGCCTAGATCTCCCAATAAAGTTCCGAGCAGCACAAAAGTAGAGTATCAAACGCATATGCCAAATGAACATGATACCCAATTCGATACCGCTGCTGCCCTCGGCGCAGTGGTTGGCCCGCTGTCCATGAACATGCTTAGGGACACTGAATTATCCCCCACTTGGCGCATCAGCTTTGTGGCGAATTTCTCTACTGGCCCGATCTATGCCGCTCTGATGGAGGGGCTCGACCTGTCGCGGCCAGGGGCTTCGTGATCCTGTTCAGCTTGAGCTGTCAGCACGCGCGGGTCGGGCGGGACGTTGGCCTTGTGACCGGCCTGTCAAAAATTTAATCAGCTGTTCGGTGACGGAAATGGAAGCAAAGGGTCTGCTTGCCCGCGCGACGGACACAACGGGCAAGCGGGCGAAACCGCTATCGCTGATTCCGCAGGGCCGCACGCTTCTGCACAAGGTCGTGCCGTTGTTTGCGCACCGACACGTTGCTATGCTGGCTCCGCTCGACGCGGCGGAGCGGCAGGAATTCGACCGGCTGATCAGCAAGATTGTCTTTGCCACGCGCAAATGGGGCGAGCCGGGATGAATTGGAGGGAACATGAGCATTACAATGGGTGATGCCTCGTGGCGCAGTGCTTTGGGCATCGAGGCGGTCATTGGCGTTCTGACATAACTGTTTCACGATAAGCTCCAAACCGGCGCGGCCATCCGCGAGCAGCTCAGCACTCACTTCGCGATCACGGCCTGTTCTTTTCGTTTGATCCGGCGCTGACGCACTCTTTAGGGTCAGGACTCATAACCAGAATATGACAGTTGCAGCGAGAGTGATGGCGGAGAGGAAGACGGTCGGTGATCTGTCGTATCGTGTTGCAACCCGACGCCAGTCTTTGAGCCTGCCGAACATTCTC
>Ga0307948_1000064_pt1 | contig 71367 bp, 67 predicted proteins | sample OrgLakmetagen280_FD_201824 | JGI IMG/M metagenome (GOLD analysis project Ga0307948, IMG submission 201824) | Saline water microbial communities from Organic Lake, Antarctica - #280 | ecosystem: Environmental > Aquatic > Non-marine Saline and Alkaline > Saline | place: Antarctica: Organic Lake...
CGGCTCCCAAGCCGGAACCGAAACAACAGCCCGATCCTGCGCCCAAAAAGCCTGCACCCACACCAGAAACCAAACCCGACCCCAAGCCAGAGCCAGAGCCAGAGCCAGAGCCAGAGCCAGAGCCAGAAAGCGTGCCGATCTCAGTGGAGAAAATAAGTAAACCAGCGGAAAAAGCGGTTGCTCGCCAATCCGAAAAAAAGGCAACGCCAGCCCAGCCCACCAAAAAACAGCTGCGCGCCGGGGCATCACCGCAAACGGACAGCTACCTGGCCAGGCTCGTGCGCCACCTGAGCGCCTATCGGGACTATCCGCGCCGTGCCCGGCGACTGGGCCTGCAGGGAACGCCCGTCGTGGTATTCGAGTTTGATCGGGAGGGTCGACTTCTGAACTATCGCCTGTTAGACGGTTCATCCCACCGCATCCTGGATGACGCGGCTCTGAATATGCTGAAACAGGCGTCGCCGTTTCCGCCAGTACCGGATGACATGACCAGCGAGACCTTCCGCTTCCAGTTGCCGGTCGCGTTCCAGCTCCGCTAAACACAGCGTAAGAGAATGGAATGTAACCAAAAAACCCGTAGATGATAATTTTTGCTTGTTGTTAATGATTATCATTTGTATAGTTGCCCTCCCTGACATAAACCCGTTGTAACAGGAGAGCAACATGCCTACGCGATTTTCCCGAAACCTTCTGGCACTGGCGGTCGTTTCCGCCTCTGTGCCGGCCATGGCCCAGGAGCAGAGCCTGAACGAGCTGGTCATCATCGGCGATGAGGCTTCGGCTTCCGAGCTACCCGGTTCGGCTCATGTGGTTTCCAACGAAGAACTGGAAGAAATGAAATACACCGATGTCCAGCGTGCGCTGCGACAGGTGCCAGGCATCTACATACAGGAAGAGGAAGGTTACGGCCTGCGCCCGAATATTGGTATTCGTGGCTCCGGAACCGGTCGCAGTGACAAAATTACGCTCATGGAAGACGGCGTGCTGATGGCGCCGGCTCCCTACGCCGGCCCCGCAGCCTACTACTTCCCGTCCTTTGGCCGGATGCACGGTATTGAAGTCCTGAAAGGTCCGGACCTGCTTCGCTACGGCCCGGCAACCGTTGGTGGTGCTCTGAATCTGCGCTCCACACCGATTCCGGCTAAAGCCAGTGGCCACGTGACCGCTGAAATCGGCGAAGACAGCAGCAAACGCATCCATGCCTGGTACGGTGCCAGCAGCGAACAGGCCGGATGGTTAATCGAAACCCACCAGATGGAAAACGACGGCTTCAAGGACATCCAGCACTCGGATCGTGAAAGCGGGGTGGACAAGCAGGATTTCGTTGCCAAACTTCGCTTCAACAGCCCGCTCAGCGCAGACGTTTACCACCAGTTGGACCTTAAGGTCGATTACAGCGAAGAGCTGAGTAACGAGACCTATCTCGGCCTGACCGACGAGGATTTCGCGAGCGATCCCAACCAGCGTTACTTCGCTTCAGAGCGGGATAACATGGATACCCAGCGTACCGGGTTCATGGCGCGGCACCTGGTTGAGTTGAACCCGGACCTGGCTCTGACTACCACTGCTTACTACAACACCTTCAAGCGTAACTGGTACAAAGCGGACCGACTCGGCGGCACCAGCATCGCAAACCTGATCGCAAACGCCAACAATGGCGATCCCACCGCCATCGCCCAACTTCGCGGCGAAGCCACTGCGGATCTGACACTGAAAAACAACAACCGCGAATACTTTTCGCGGGGCATTGATTTCCAGACCGACTGGTCCACCAATCTTGCCAGCATGGCCCACAACGTGACCTTCGGGCTGCGTTACCATGAAGATGAAGTCGACCGTTTCCAGCCCATTGATAACTTTACCCAATCGATCAGCAGCGGCGGCCGCCCGACCCTTGAATACGTCAGCACCACCCAGCCCACTGGCGGCAACAACCGGGTAGAGGAAGCAAAAGCCTGGAGTGCCTTTGTGGCTGACCGTTTGGCAGTGACCGACCGCCTGGAGATTACGGGTTTGCTGCGTTACGAGGATTTTGACACTCAAGCCGCCCGCTATGCTGACGTGGACCGCAATACCGAACAAACCGGCAGCAGTGCCAGCAACAGCACCACGGAATTGCTGCCTGGCATTGGCGCGACCTACGATCTCGGCCAGGGAGTCACCCTGCTCGGCGGCGTTCACCGGGGCCTGAGCCCCGCTGGCGCCAGCGACACCGACGTTGACCCGGAAATCAGCGTAAATTACGAGCTTGGTGCCCGCCTGCGCCGCGGCGCTTTTTACGGCGAAGCCATCGGCTTTTATAGCGACTACAGCAACACCGTACAGAACTGCTCCATCGCCAATCCCTGCGGATCTCAGACCTCCGGCTCAGTGAGCAAAGGCGAGTCCCGGATTGCCGGCCTTGAAACCTTGGTGGGCTATGAAATGTCGTTGGCAGAAGGCCTCACTCTGCCGGTTTCCGCCACCTGGACTTACACCGATGCGGAAATCACTGAAGACAGTGATGACGGTTCGGTACTCAATGGTGACAACCTGGCCTACCTGCCGGAGCATGTATTCAACGTTCGCGCTGGTGTAAAAAACGGCGATCTGTGGGACGTCTACCTGAACGTGGCATACGTTGACGACATGTGTATCGACAATGAGTGCGAGCGCGGCGGCGACAATACTTTCCGCAAAACCGACCAGTACACCGTGGCCGACCTGTCCGGCAGTTATCGTGTTGCAGAAGGCGCGCGAGTCTTTGCCCGGGTGGACAACCTGTTTGACGACCAGGAAATCGTTGCCCGCTCACCAGCCGGCGCACGCCCCAACCTGCCACGGACAGCCTTCGTGGGCATGAGCGTCGATTTCTGATGTATCGAAGTGACAAATCCCGTCCTCCGACGGGTTAACTCAGTAATTCTTCGACCCGGTCCTTGACCGGGTTTTTTAAACCCTTCAAACGATTCCAGCTTCCAGGCTGGCTGCCATCCACAGGCCAAGCTCCTCACATTGGTCAATAAACTCATCCCGGTAGTCGCCTCGACACAATAACGGCTCTTGTACCAGCCGCCAGCGTAAGCCCGTCGTGATCGATTCAATCGCACGGCGAGTACCCGTACCATCGTGCCCGGCACGAATGTAGAAGCTGAACGGAAGGCCCTGGGTTTTCTCCAGAATGACGTAGTAGCTGCGATCGAAGAAATCCTTCAGGGCGCCACTCATGTAACCCAGGTTTTCAGTGGTGCCCAGGATGATGGCGTCACAGGCCAGTACATCGTCCGGCCCTGCGTCCAGGGGTGCCAGCACTTTTACCTGAACGTTATCAACGTCCTCATGGCAGGCACCCCGCTCGACGGCTTCGCGGAGTTTGAGGGTGTTGGTTGAAGGTGCATGGGCAACAATCAACAATCTCTTGTTCTCAGCCATACTCTTACCCTGATCAAACGAAAAAGGGAGGACATGTCATGCCCTCCCTGATCAACTTAACTCAAATTCCGCTCAAGCGTTTTTACAAAAGCTCACCATTCGCCTCTTCCTCCTTTTCCTTTTCCTTGGCTGCCTCTTTCTTTTCCGGCTTGGGCATCAGCTTGTCCCGTATAGCGGTTTCAATTTCGTTGGCAATGTCCGGATGCTCTTCCAAAAACTTACAGGCATTGGCCTTGCCCTGGCCGATTTTGTCGCCCTTGTAGGCGTACCAGGAACCAGCCTTGTCTACAAATCCTTCTTTCACGCCCATATCGACCACTTCGGCCATATGGTAGATGCCCTTGCCGTACATGATCTGGAACTCGGCCTGCTTGAACGGCGGAGCCACCTTGTTCTTGACCACTTTCACGCGGGTTTCGTTGCCGGTTACTTCGTCGCCGTCTTTGACCGCGCCAATCCGGCGGATGTCCAGGCGTACTGAGCAGTAGAACTTCAGGGCGTTACCGCCGGTGGTGGTTTCGGGGCTACCGAACATCACGCCGATTTTCATGCGGATCTGGTTGATGAAGATCAGCAGAACGTTGGCATTCTTGACGTTGCCATTCAGTTTGCGCAGGGCCTGTGACATCAGGCGGGCCTGAAGACCAACATGAGAGTCGCCCATTTCGCCTTCAATTTCAGCTTTTGGCGTCAATGCGGCAACGGAGTCCACGATGATGACATCTACTGCGTTGGAGCGCACCAGCATGTCGCAGATTTCTAACGCCTGCTCACCGGTGTCGGGCTGGGAAACCAGCAGCTCGTCAACGTTCACGCCCAGCTTTTCAGCATACTGGGGATCAAGGGCGTGTTCAGCATCAACGAAAGCACAGGTTTTGCCCTGCTTCTGGGCTTCGGCAATAACCTGCAAAGTCAGCGTGGTTTTACCAGAGCTTTCAGGGCCGTAGATTTCACAAACCCGGCCATAAGGCAGGCCGCCAATGCCAAGAGCAACGTCCAGACCAAGAGAACCGGTGGAAACGGACGGGATTGCCTCACGGGGGTGGTCGCCCATCTTCATGATGGCGCCTTTGCCGAATTGACGTTCGATCTGGCTAAGTGCTGCGCTCAGTGCTTTTTTACGGTTGTCTTCCATTATTTCACGCCTCTGTCACCGGTATCGCCGCACTTGTTAATCACGGCTGGGTAAGTCAACAGGAAACGAGATATAACGGTTTCCTGTATATTTGAACAGTATTAAAACACAAGCAGAACGGAAGGCCAACCCCTGCTGTTCATCCGTTTTCCAGATAGGCCTGCACACCCTGAAGAGCAAACAGAACAGCCTGACGGCGAACCGCATCACGGTCGCCGCTGAAGTATTCGACCACCGCCTCGGTATCCGCCGGGGAGTGCCCCCAGGCGAACCATACCGTGCCGACGGGTTTATCATCAGAACCGCCACCCGGGCCAGCGACACCGCTGATGGCCACCGCCACATCGGCTTTAGTGGTTGTCAGGGCACCGGCCACCATTTCACGTACTACTGGTTCACTGACGGCCCCGTGTGCGTCAAGCGAGGCATCCGCTACGCCCAGCAGCTCTTTTTTGGCGTCGTTGCTGTAGGTGACAATACCAGCAAGCAGGTAGGATGAAGACCCAGCCCTGTCGGTCATAACTTTCGCGACCCAGCCCCCGGTGCAGCTTTCAGCCGTGGCGAGGGTTTGCTTGCGGTCAAGCAGCGCAGTGGCGAGCTGGTCGCCAGCTTCACTTAACGCGCTATCCGATGCACTATCCGACGCACTATCGTTTAGTGACATAATGGCCCCCTTCGTTTCATCATGGCCGGTATTTTCTTACAATCCTTGCCGTCGCCTTTGATCACAAATAGTAATCATAGACAGCAATCACAGATAGTCATCATAGACAGCAACCGATCCGGAACCCTTCATGTCAGCAGCCCAGACCGATCTTCCCCAGCACACCCCGATGATGAGGCAGTACCTCAGAATCAAGGGCGAGCACCCGAACGAGCTGGTGTTTTACCGCATGGGGGATTTCTACGAGCTGTTTTACGACGATGCCCGCAAAGCCGCCGAGCTGATGGATATCACGCTGACGGCCAGGGGGCAATCCGGTGGCAGCCCGATTCCCATGGCTGGCATTCCTTATCATGCCGCTGAGGGATACATTGCACGTCTGGTCCGGGCTGGTCAATCCATCGCCATCTGCGAGCAGATCGGTGATCCCGCCACCAGTAAAGGGCCGGTTGACCGGCAGGTGGTGCGCATTGTCACGCCGGGTACCCTGAGCGATGACGCCTTTCTTGAAGATCGGCGGGACAATCTGCTGGTGGCGATTTACAACCGCCAGGAACGGTTCGGGTTCTCGTCACTGGACATATCCAGCGGCCGCTTTTCGGTCGCAGAACTGGATGATCTGGAAAGCCTGCAGGGCGAGCTGCAAAGACTGCGCCCGGCGGAAATTCTGATCAGCGAAGATTTCCCGTTTCAGGAGGTGCTTGAGGGTTACACCGGCATCCGCAGGCAAGGCCCCTGGCTGTTTGAATTGGATACCGCGCACCGGGTACTGACCCAACAGCTTCAGGTGCGGGACCTCTCGGGTTTTGGCTGCGAGGATATGGCTCTGGCCATCTGCGCCGCCGGCTGCCTGCTGCAATATGCCAAGGAAACCCAGCGCACCGCCCTGCCCCATATTCGCACACTCAGCCGGGAACGCCGCGAAGACGCCGTTATCATGGACGCGGCCAGTCGCCGCAACCTGGAAATCGACATCAACCTGATGGGCGGCACCCAGCACACCCTGGCGTGGGTAATGGACCGCACCGCCACGTCCATGGGCGGGCGACAGCTCCGGCGCTGGCTCAACCGGCCATTGCGGGACGTCAGTGTTGTTCAGCAGCGCCAGCAGTCTGTGTCCGCGCTGCTGGAGGATTTTCACTATGAATCGGTCCATGACCTGCTCAAAGCCGTGGGCGATATCGAACGGGTACTGTCACGGGTTGCCCTGCGTTCGGCCCGGCCCCGGGACTTAGCGCGCCTGCGAGATGCATTCCAGGTACTTCCGGATCTTCAGAAGGCGCTGACGCCGGTCAACTCCCATTTGGTGGTGAAACTGGCCACCATTATCGGTGAATATCCGGAACTGGCAGACCTGCTGGAACGTTCCATTATCGTTAACCCGCCGGTGGTTATTCGCGATGGCGGGGTCATACGGGAAGGCTTTGATGCCGAGCTGGATGACCTGCGCAACATCAGCGAAAACGCCGGGCAGTTTCTTCTGGATGTCGAAACCCGCGAACGGGAAAGGACCGGCATCAACACCCTAAAGGTCGGTTACAACCGGATTCATGGCTACTACATCGAAATCAGCCGGGCCCAGTCAGGCCAAGCGCCAGGGGATTACATTCGGCGGCAGACCCTGAAAAATGCAGAGCGTTTCATCACCCCGGAACTCAAGGAATTTGAGGACAAGGCCCTCAGTGCCAAAAGCCGCTCACTGGCCCGGGAAAAAGCGCTTTATGACGAGGTACTGGAAAGCGTGGCCGCCCAGCTTGCGCCGCTACAGGATGCGGCTCAGGCGCTGGCCGAACTGGATGTACTCAGCAACTTTGCCGAACGGGCCACCAGCCTGCGCTTCAACCCGCCAGAATTCAGCGAATCACCCGGCTTCGACATTGAACAGGGCCGACACCCGGTCGTCGAGCAGTTACTGAGCGACCCCTACGTGCCCAATGACCTACTGATGGACCATCAGCGCCGGATGCTGGTCATCACCGGCCCCAACATGGGCGGTAAGTCCACCTACATGCGCCAGGCCGCGCTGATTGCCCTGCTGGCCTACACCGGCAGCTTCGTGCCCGCAAACCGGGTGGTCATCGGCCCGGTGGACCGGATTTTCACCCGCATGGGCTCATCGGATGACATTGCCGGCGGCCGCTCTACCTTTATGGTGGAAATGACAGAAACCGCCAACATTCTTCATAACGCCACCGAACACAGCCTGGTGCTGATGGATGAAGTCGGCCGTGGCACCAGCACCTTCGACGGCTTGTCACTGGCCTGGGCAACCGCCGAACATCTGGCAAAACACATTCGGTGTTACACTCTGTTTGCCACCCACTATTTCGAGCTGACCCAACTGGCGGACGAGCTTACCCACGCGGTGAATGTTCACCTGACGGCCACCGAACACGACGACACCATCGTGTTCCTGCACAATGTTCATGACGGGCCGGCCAGCCAGAGCTATGGCCTACAGGTAGCCAAGCTGGCCGGGGTGCCTCAGGATGTCATCCTTAACGCACGGGCCCAGCTTGCCCATCTGGAAGGCAGCGCAGAACCCGTTGCACCCATGCTGAACGCCGGGCCATCACCATCCCCGGCAAGCACAGCGTTTCAAGGGGATATGTTCTCGACATCGGAGCCCAGCAAGGTGGAAGAAGCCCTGTTTGACATGGACCTGGATGACCTGACCCCGAGAGAGGCACTGAACCGACTTTACGAACTGCGGGAACTGATGGCCGGAAGATAAGCCCCGGTAGCGCTTGCGCCTCTGCGGGGGCCTCCCTACAATACCGCGCAATTATTCCTATATTGATGAGACTGACTACCAGACCAGGGGACCGCTCATGACCTTCGTCGTTACTGATAACTGCATTAAGTGCAAATACACGGATTGCGTGGAAGTCTGCCCCGTGGACTGCTTCTACGAAGGCCCGAACTTTCTGGTCATCGATCCGGACGAGTGCATTGACTGCGCCCTGTGCGAGCCAGAGTGCCCCGCTGAGGCCATATTCTCAGAAGATGAATTGCCGGCCGACCAGGTTCAGTTCACAGAACTGAACGCCGATCTTGCGGGCAAATGGGAAAACATCACTGAGAAGAAAGACCCACTACCGGATGCTGACGAATGGGACGGCAAGCCCAACAAAATTCAGTATCTGGAGCGCTGAGGCATTAACGTCAGAATCAGAGCCCGGTTGGCACGGACGCCGACCCGTAAGTAACTCAAGGAACAGAGCCAATGAATTACCGTCTCACGGACGTGACGGGCCTTCCGAAATCAGATAATGCCCTGCTAACGATTGTTCACCCGCAGAGTGCTGTGGATATTGTCAGCAGTATACTCAGCCCTTACACATCCGCCCGGGATCCGATTGAAAACCTTGATCCCCGTCAGCGACCGGACGAATTGCTGGAACAACTGGCGACCGGGGAACAGGTCCTGTTCGACCCCAGCGGAGCCAGCCCTGGCATTTTCAGCCACCGCCGCGCCGAAGCCGAGACTGTGATCGCTAACCTGCCTTCCCGCTTAACCAAAGCCCTCGGCGAACGCTGGGACGGCACCTCCTCTGTTGGCGGTGCGCCGGGCCTGATCAAGGGCGACAGCCTGACCCAGGCGCCTGAACCGGCGTACCAGCCTCCATCAACGTCTGCGAATAACACTCCCGGACCAGGACAACGCATTCTGGAACTGATCTACCGCTGGCCCGACGGCACCCCGGTGACCGGGGCGGCTTATTGGGTCGAGGGTGTCTCCCGTTCTGGTGGAGGAAAACTGGACCGTAGCGGATACGCTCGCGTTACCGGCCTCAATGATCCGGTGGTCAATGTACGCTTCGGCGAACCCGCGCCAGCAGGGGAACTCGATATCCTTCGGCGTCAGCTTCAGGCCGGGCTGGACGGCATCATCGCCCGCGAAAGCCGGGAGGCGGCCAAACTGGAAGCCAGTACCGAAAACCTTCCCCTGACATTCAATGCCGGCATCCATTTCGCCAATGGTTTCATGGGCCTGTGGAACAGTGCGGCAGGACTGATCTCAAGCAGTCTCGCCATCGCCAACCTGTCTCATATTGGCTATTACAACCGCGCGCTATACTCCGCCTGGACAGCAACCCGCGACGGCTCGGAACAAGCCTGGACCGAAACCTTCAAACAGCAGTTCGATGAAGCCAACAAACGCGCCGTTGTCGAAGCCCTCGGCTTTGACCCGGACGACGTTACTCGAGACCAGCTCGCAGAAGCTTACGAGATCACCACGCTGGTATTAAGTGACCCCGAATCCAAAGCAATGCTGGGGCGGTTTGCCGTAGACTTCGCGCAAGCGCAGGACAGCACAGAACTGAGTTACTTTGCGGGCGGCCTGGTCTTTGAAGCCGTACTAGCAATCCTGCTGTCCGGTGCTGCCGCCGCGAGCGCCACTGCAGCCGCCCCGCGCTACCTTCCCAGGCTGGCACCATTGGGAGAGGCTTTACGTGGCCTTGCAGCCCGCCTAAAACTCACCTACCAAACCCGTTACCACTACAACGTGGAAACAGGCACAGTCTGTGAAAGTACGTGTCGGCCCCGGCCCGAAAGCCCGGAACTGCAGCCCCGCGACATTCGCACCCGGCGCCTGAATGCCACGACATTTGACGACGCCAGGGCGGCGCTCGCTGCTTCAAGGCGGCGACTGATCAAACGCGGCGGTTTCACGCCCAAGTACACGCAGGAAGAATTAGTGCAACTGGCCACCCAGGGGCTGGAGAATGATCGCTTCATCGTCCGATTGGTTGAATCGCATCACATGGATGGCTACCAGCAACCTGAGGGGTCCATGAAAGGGACTCTTGGCCGCCCGAACCCCGACAACGGCGAGGTACGCTTCTGGTCCACGACGCTGGATCAAGTCGAACCTTCGGACACTTGCCCCAGGCTCATTGCCCAGCAGATGGGCGTGGAGTACAACCCCAAAGCGACGTATAAGCTTGCGATTATTGATAAGGATGTTGCTGCTCAGAAGGCTGGGGCGAAGACTATGATTCCGACCTTTGAGAACCTCAAAGGATACATCCGGGATAATCTTGAAGGCTACGCAAACAGAGACGAGTCACTGGATCAAGTCATGACACCTGACTACCAAGCTAAATATGAAAAACTGGTGGAGGGGATGGGAGATGCTGAGTGGGAAAGCCCCAAAGCACGTTCTCAATTCTTGATGGATCAAGACCTCGATGCAGACCAGATAAAGGCTTTTGAAACACGTTTCAACATTCAGGACGAAACCGGCGCTAACCAATACTTCCTCGGCAACGGCCTGACCAAACACACTGAGCTATCGAAAGACGGCGACGCCGTTTTTGGCGCAGTGGAAACCTTTACAGTGGAGAAAAACCCGCAGACTTTCGGGGCCATGACCAATGGCGGGAAAGGCGGGCCGACGGCCTACGTCGAACTGGTCGATTTAACACCTATTGATTTTGGAGAATGACATGAGCTATCCCAAAGTGTCGCCTTGGCCGTTTATCGACCCGGAAGCGCCCCCAGCAAACTACCTCGCCATCGGAAGCAGCGTTGACAAAGCACGAAGCAAAACGTCTCAAAAAGTTTGGCACTTTTTTATAAGTCAGGATTATTTAGTCATTTCCGACAAGGAGTGGCTGAACGCTCGAAACAACCGACCAGGCTACTATGCTCATTCCCAGTACGAGTACCCCATCGCCGGCGCCCGCTGGTTCGTAGACACCGTGGAACGTTTTTTTCTGCCGCCAGATCATCCCAATGCAGTGCCCCGAGACAAATTCAATATGCGCGGCGAAGTGGACGGCGAAACCCTCGGTGTCACCCGCGGTGCCTGGTTCGGAGGCCAGTACATCCCCGGCTATTCCTTCGATAATCTCAACCGCATCGAGCATTCAACCGTTTTGCCTGCAGGCGCTACCTGTCAGATGTTCAAAATGGGCGATCCCTGGTTGTTCGAGGACGGGTTGTTCGACTTATTCAAGGAGATTGCGGCAAGGCATGAGAGCGGTGAGTTCTGACACTCGCAACCAAGATGCTCAATAACGCGGGGATCGAAGCGTTTATTTCTCAGTCGATGGCGACTTTTACCCCGATCGCCACAAAAAAGCCGCCCGTCAACCCGTTGAGGGCGCGCCTGACCCCCTGCCCCACTTCAAACTTGCTTGATTTGAGCACCAGCGCAGCAACCGCGCACTGCCAAGTCATCGCCAGCACAAAGTGAAGCCCCGCAAGCAACAGCGACTGAGCAAACGCAGGGCCTGCCGGGTCAATAAACTGGGGCAGCAGCGCCATATAAAAAAGCGCTGTTTTGGGATTGAGAAGATTTGAAAGCACACCCTCCCGGAAGGAAACCAGGCGCGGAACCGGAGCCCTCTGCGGTGCCGGGTCCGAAAGCCCGGAAGCGCTTTCAGATGGCGGCCTAGCCACCGCCTGGCGCAATGACAATATTCCCAGCCAGATCAGGTAACACGCCCCGGCCCACTTGAGCGCCGTAAACGCCCAGGCAGTTTCAACCAGCAAAATCGAAATACCCAACGCCGAAAGCGTCGCGTGAATAAATAGCCCGCAACAGATACCGAAGCTGGTCACCACTCCGTCGCCGAAGCCACCACGCCCGGTATTGCGCATCACCAGCAGTGTGTCCACCCCCGGCGTCAGAGTCAGCAACGTAATCGCGGCCAGGTACGCCCAGAGCAGTTCAACCGGTATCCACATTCCCGCTCACTCACCATCGTTAACCCGCAGGCCGGATCAGGCGTCCTGCGAGAGAATCTTTTTGGCCGCCGCTGACGAATAGAAGGGGGTCAGACGACGGCGAACCAGAGCTTCAAGGTAGCCGTCCTCGCGCAGCACGTCTACAACGGGTAGCACGTAACCGTCGATCTCTGCCATCACCAGTTCGCGGTTCACGCCCAACTCTTTCAGCAGGTCGAGAAGCGGCCGGTCGCCGTAGAGTTCAAACAGGTGGGTGACCACCGCCTCGACGCAGCCTTCGAAATAAGGCGTTTTGCGGAACTGCAGCCAGAATTCATACCCCAGAACCACAAATTCCTGTAACTGGATATCGCCCAGGCCTTCGCGCAGTTCCTCAATGGTGTGGTCTTCCAGTGCGACCCAGACTGCCATTACGCTGTCCCGCAGTTCGTCGTCGGTCAGGGATTTGTTGAGAAACTGCTCGCTGCGGCTGATCAGGCCCGGCAGGCTGTCCGACAGCCAGGATTTGAAACGCCGCTCGAAGGATTCATCCAGGCCCGGCACGGCCCTGTTCGCCATGCGCTTACCGAACTTCATCATGGACCCGACACCGGGCACACTCTTGGTGAGCATATTGTCTTCGTACAGGTAATTCACCACGCCCTGATACACCAGATTGGACACCAGCTCCTGATACACCGGGTGCGCCATGATTTCGCTGATCACCCGCTCCCGTTGCTGTTTCAGTTCCAGCGCCTCCTCAAGGAAACCGGTGGCCTGTTCGCGGGTAATCATCTGACTCAGCTTTGTGGTCTTCTGGATCGGCGCATTCAGCACCTCGGTTGCCATTTCCGCTGCCAGTTCGGGAATACCGGGGTCCAGCTCCATGTTGATCACAACACGCTTGATCAAGCCCATCACTCGCTCGGCTGACGTAAGGTGCCCGAGGGTCACATCGCTGGCATACCCGAACAGTTCATCCACTTCCTGTGCCAGAAAACGGCGCAGCTTTGCGCCCTTCAGAGAAGACAGTTCGTGCTTTACGTGCTGCTCAAGCAGCGCGTCGGCGAGATCAGTGCTGGCCTTGGTCATAATGATTATCCAGATAGGGTTGGCTGAAAATTAGAAGCCCTGAAACATTCCCGACGAGGCTAACATCCGCACTGGCGAGAAACCTTTGCCGTGGAAGCGGAGATTTACAGAAAGATAGCCAAGAAACGGGTTACTGGACGTCGTCACTGTTGTGAGGAACTTACTGTTTTAACTCAAGATCGCTTAAATTTTTATCGATCAGGTCACGATTATCGTGTTCCCAGGGATGAAATCCCTTTTTCAGGTAGGCAAAGAAGTGTGGCAGGCATTTTCTGATGACCCCGGGCTTGCCCCAGAGGAAGTTGAAGCCGCTTACCCAGGTGGAAAGGCTCCAAAGCTTGCCATCGGTTTTAAGCAGGCTACAGGTGTTCAGAAAGGTGTATTTGAAGAAGTGCCAACTCACGAACAAAAACACGATCCGGCGTAGCGACTCGTCGCCGACGCAATGGCGGTATACGTCGAAAGCTACGGATTTATGCTCGGTTTCTTCGATGGCATGCCAGCGCCACAGCCTGGCCATTTCAGGGGTTGCGCCATCCATCCATTCAGGATGCTTGAGGATGGCATTGGCCAGCACGGCGGTGTAGTGCTCCGCCCCACAGGTTCCGGCCAGTTGCCGGCTGGGCGGGAGCTTTCCCACCCAGGCCATATGCTTGCGGAAGCGCTGGTCGATGGCGTCAATGTCGTAGCCGCGGGCTTTCAGTGCTTCGTTGTACTGTTTGTGCTCGCGACTGTGCAACGCTTCCTGCCCAATGAACCCGCGAATTTCGTTACTGAGTTTGGAGTCATCAATTTTATCCCGGTAAAGCCTGACCGCATTAATGAACTGCTGCTCGCCATCCGGAAACTGAAGCGATAGCGCATTGAAAAATGCGGTGCGAAACACGTCGCCACCATGCCAGAGAGTTTCAAGATCCTGATCAACCTTAAAGTGCATGTGCCGCGGCGCTACGGACACGCCTATGGGTGTTGAGCTGATGGCCATGGCAGCCTCCCTTTTTTATGATTATGGAGCCCTGTTAGAACAATCTTCAGCTTACAGCTGTTTTCCATAGAAGTGGAAGCCACTATCCATTCCACCGGAAAGTTTGTCACTTAATGACATCTTTGTTCAGAATAGGCGATTAACAGACTCAGAGAGACCACCTAATGCCTTTTCCTATCTATCAGGTTGACGCCTTCACCGACCGACTGTTTGGCGGTAACCCCGCTGCTGTCATGCCCCTGAAAGAGTGGCTGCCAGACGACACCATGCAGAAGCTGGCACTTGAGAACAATCTCTCAGAAACGGCCTTTCTGGTACCCCTTCCCGATGACTCAGAAGAAGACTTTCACATACGCTGGTTCACACCTGGCATTGAAGTACCGCTCTGTGGCCACGCCACCCTCGCCAGCGCCTGGGTTCTCTTCAACAAACTGGGCTGGACGCAGGAACAGATAAGATTCCAGTCCAAAAGCGGCCCCCTGGGCGTGAGAAAAACCGAAGATGGGTGGCTGGAACTGGATTTCCCCAATTTGGCCTTTGAAGCCCGCCCGACACCCGACCTGATTCTGGAGGCCCTGGACGGCGCCCCTGACACGTCATTTTTTGTCCCCGAAGACACCAATTACCTGGTCGTCCTCAGAGACGAGGCGGCGGTAAAAGCCGCACAACCGGACATCCGTAAACTCAAGAAACTCGGCAATCTTGGCGTCATCATTACTGCACCGGGCGATGACTGCGACTTTGTCAGCCGCTACTTCGCCCCGGGTGGCGGCATCGATGAGGACCCCGTCACCGGCTCTATCCACAGCATTCTGGTGCCGTACTGGGCCGAACAACTCGGTAAAAGCACACTGCTGGCAAAACAGGTGTCCGCCAGAGGCGGCGTACTGCGCTGTGAACTGAAAGGGAACCGCGTAGCCATCGCCGGACAGGCCGCTTTCTACATGGAAGGCTCCGTCCAACTGCCTTGAGAACAGCAGAAAATGTATACTGCGCCCAATTAACGCATAGCGGCAGGCAGAACATGACCACCCAGAAACACGACGTCATCATCATAGGCGCCGGCGCCGCAGGCCTGATGTGCGCCGCCACTGCGGGCTATCGCGGACGCAACGTCCTGGTGATCGACCACGCCAACAAACCGGGCAAGAAAATCCTGATGTCCGGCGGTGGCCGCTGCAACTTCACCAACCTGAACAGCACGCCCGCCAACTTCCTGTCAGACAACCCATCATTCTGCATCTCGGCATTGAAGCGCTACACCCCGCAGGATTTTCTCGAGCTGGTCGAACGCCACGGCATTGAGCACGAGGAAAAAGCAGCGGGACAGTTGTTCTGCAAAGACAGCGCAAAAGACATACTGAATCTTCTGCTGACCGAGTGTGACTGGGCGGGCGCAGAGATCCGCATGAAAACCAGCGTCGAAGCCGTGTCCAAAGAGGAAACCGGGTACCGGCTGACCACCTCGTCGGGAGACCTGCACTGCGAGTCGCTGGTTGTTGCCTGCGGTGGGCTATCGATCCCTACCATGGGGGCGTCCGGTTTCGGCTATGAGATTGCCCGGCAGTTCGGGCTGACCCTTCTGCCCACCCGCGCCGGGCTGGTGCCTTTTACCCTGCAGCCGCAGTTGAAAGAGCAACTGGCGCCGCTTTCCGGAACCAGTTGCCCGGTGGATGTCCATTGCCGCCAGGCGCACTTCCGGGAACCCATGCTGGTGACTCATCGCGGCCTCAGCGGGCCATCCATGTTGCAGATTTCCAGCTACTGGTCGCCGGGGGATGCCCTGTCGGTGAACCTGTTACCGGGCCAGGACACCCGCGAAGACTTGTATGCTCTGCGCAAACAGAAACCGCAGTCGACCCTGACGCAGTATCTGATGCAGCACCTGCCAAAGCGGTTTGCCCAGGCCTTCAACGCAATGAATAACTGGGAAGGCCCCCTGCAGGGCTACAAGAACAGCGATCTTGATGCGGCGAGCGACACCCTCAGCCGCTGGCAGATCAAACCCTCCGGCACGGAAGGCTATCGCACGGCAGAAGTCACTCTGGGCGGCGCGGATACTCGCCAGCTCTCCTCCAAAACCATGGCCGTACTGGAACAGCCCAGCCTGTACTTTATCGGCGAGGTGGTGGACGTTACCGGTCATCTGGGCGGGCATAACTTTCAATGGGCCTGGGCTTCGGGTGTGGCGGCGGGGAACGACGCCTGAATTCAGAAAACCTACACGTTTCACCTCCCTGTAATATTTAAAGATGTGAAATGTGGTTCAATTGGCAACTTCGAAGAAGGCTTACCTGACCCTGCACCACGGCCCGTAATAACAAGAGGCACATAGCATGAGAATCGTCGCTTTCTACAGCCCAAAAGGCGGAGTCGGGAAAACAGCTTCCGCCGTCAATATTGCCTATCTGGCCAGCGCCGACAACTATTCCACGCTGCTGTGGGATCTGGACCCCCAGGGCGCAGCGAGCTTTTACCTTTCCGGGGCATCGCGCACCAAGGGAAAAAAAATTTCGAAGCTACTGGACGGCCGCCTGCCCATTGCCGACTTTGTGGAAGAAAATATCTACCCGAATCTGGACCTGCTGCCGTCGCACCCCAGTTTTCGCAACCTGGACATCAAGCTGGAAGACGACGAGCGAAATAACCTGCTGAAGACCATTCTTGCGCCTCTGTCTGAAGACACCAGCCTGGTGATTCTTGACTGCCCACCCGGCCAGTCACGCCTGACAGAGCAAGTTCTGAAAGTCGCCGACTTTGTTTACGTCCCGCTCGTGCCCACCTGGTTATCCCTGAACAGCTGGCACCAGTTCCGTGATCTGGTCCAGGACAAAAAGCTCGGGCTCAAGAAGCTGCGGCCCTTTTTCACCCTGGTGGACCGGCGCAAGAATTTGCATAAAGAGCTGACTGAAAGGAATGCCGAGCTATTCGACCGGCCTTCGAAAGCCATGATTCCCTACTCTAGTGCCGTTGAACGGATGGGTGAAAAAGGGCTTCCCCTGGAAGTTCTCAGCCCTCACTCCCAACCTGCCGCCAGCTACCGTCAGCTCTGGTCGGAAATTAAGGCAGAGCTAGGACGCTGACGGCTGCAGGAACAACTGATCTACAGCCCACTAATGGCAAGGTGGATGGCAATACCGGCCATCATTGCGCCTATGGTGCCATCAATAAACCGCCAGGCTTTGGGTTTTGCCAGCCAGGGTGAGAGCGCAGCACCGCTGAAGGCAAGTAACCCGAACCAGAGCACTGACGCGCTGCTGGCGCCTGCCACAAAGCCAATAGTGCTGGACTGCTGGGCACCGATGGCCGGAATCAGCAGCAATGTATCCAGATAGACCTGCGGGTTGAGCAGTGTTACTGCCAGGGTTGTGAAAATCACCGCACGGGAACTGGACACGGCTTTGTTGGTGGCGTCCAGTGCATTCCGGCCTTTGGCTACCCGCAAAAAAGCAAGCGCCGCTAGCCAACCCAGAAACACCACCCCCAACCACCGCAGGATATTCAGCGCTTCCGGTACCGCCATCAGTGCTGCATTAACGCCAAACATACCCGCCGTGAATAACAGGATATCGCCACTCATACAGATGCCAGCGCATTTCCAGTGGTGTTCACGGCGAATCGCCTGGCCCAGAATGTACGCGTTCTGTGCTCCGATCGCGATGATGATGCCACCGCATACCAGCAGCCCCGTGAGATAACTTGTCAGCATGACGTCCTCCTGAATATAAGCAGGAAGCTTACCCATCTGCCGCTATACTTAAAAATCATATTCGTTATGCCCTATAAGATTCTCTAATGATTGACTACAAACTGGTTCAGGCACTTGCATCCGTGATCGAGAACGGCGGATTTGAACGTGCGGGCGAAGCATTAGGATTAACCCAATCTGCCATTTCACAGCGCATCAAGTCTCTGGAAGTCCGGCTTGGCCAGCCGGTAATGACGCGGCACCCTGAACTGCGCCCGACCCAGGCCGGGCAAAAGCTTCTGAATCATTTCCAACAGGTGCAGCTACTGGAGCGGGACCTGGCGCGCAATATTCCTGCATTGGCCGAGCAAACCTCTCGCTTGCGAATAGCCATCAACGCAGACACCGTTGCGACCTGGTGGGCTTCGGCTGTCGCCGAGTTTTGCCGCACAGAAAACATTCTGCTGGACCTTGTTATCGAAGATCAGGACGTGGGATTGCGCCGAATGCGTGAAGGCGATGTTGCCGCCTGTCTGTGCAGCAGCCCGCAACCTGTTGCAGGCGCTCGTGCTGTGCCACTGGGGAGCATCATCTATCGCCCTTTGGCCACTCACCAATACATTGAGCGTTACTTTCCGGATGGCATTCATGGGGACGCGCTGGCCGAGGCACCGGCGATTATTTACGGCCCGAATGACCAGCTTCAGCAGAGATTCCTCACGGGTTTCGGCTATAGCGGCAGTTTCCGGTATCACCTGTGCCCTTCGTCCGAGGGATTCGTCCGATTTGCCCTGGCCGGCATCGGTTACGGTATGATTCCCGACATACAGGCCCGCCACTGGTTAGATAAAGGACTGTTGGTGGATCTTGCGCCAGATCATGCTCTCAATGTGCCTCTGTACTGGCACTTCTGGAGACACAGCGGCGATACCCTCAAAAGCCTGACCAGCCTGCTTGAAAGTAATTCAGAACGAATACAACAATGGACGATCTAGCTTGTCCTGAGCAGACTAACCGGCTTTTCGGAACGTTAAGTTGTACCGACAGGCCCCGGTTAAAGGGTGTTCCATTGACTTAAGAGTCAGAACACCGTGATATCTGAGGCGTGAAGGCCCGCCCCAGACCACCACATCGCCGTGTTCCAGAGGAACCTTCTGAGGGCGGTCACTGCGCCGGTCTCCGCCAAACTGAAACACAATGGGTGAGCCCAGAGATACCGACACGATGGGCTGGCTGAAATCGGTTTCGTCCTTGTCCTGGTGAAGGCCCATTTTGGCGCCCGGAAGGTATCGGTTGATCAGGCAGGTGTCTGGTTCAAAATCCGGATAACCCGCCTGCTGCGCGGCATCACGGGCCAGCTCCTGCAACAGGTCGGGCATCCGGGGCCAGGGGCGATCGGTTATCGGATCTGTCTGTTGGTAGCGATAGCCCCGGCGGTCAGTCACCCAGCCCCAGGTGCCGCAACAGGCCATTGCAGCGGACATAGTGTGGCCGCCGGGTGTTTTCATCTGGCGCAAGGGCACTTGCTCCGTCACCCGGCTGATGGCCTCCAGTAACGCTGGCGCCTGAGCGCTGGCAAAACGCCGAAGCACAACAGCGCCCTCCCCCAGAGTCTCGACCCAGGGCTCTTCACTGTTTTCGAAAAGATCCGATGTCATATCGCTACTTTAACCTCTCGGAAAGCTGTCAGGAACCTGTCAGGAAAATCACTTACACCGGGTTGCCTTTCATCCGATCATTCAGTCTGATGGCAATCGGCGCTATGCTATGCGCCTGTTAACCTGATATTTCACCCATTGATAAGGATCCACACATGTTCGGCCTGTTTATCGGCGGTTTGATCGGCTACCTGTTCGGGCGATTTCCCGGATTTCTGATTGGCGCGGCCGCGGGTTTTTTTGTGACCCGATATATCAAGCATCGCCTCTGGCAGAAAATCAGCAATGTGCAATCGGGCTTTCTGGAATCCGTATTTGCTGTGATGGGCGCCCTGTGCAAGGCGGATGGCGTGGTCACCCACGATGAAATCCAGGTGGCCGAGCAGCTGTTCGAGCGATTCCGACTGTCCGGCGAGAACCGGGAGCGCGCAAAAGCGGCCTTTAACCGGGGCAAGGACGATGACTTCGACCTGGATGCAGAGCTGGAAAATTTCCTGAGAGTCAGCGGCAGGCAGCCCTCGCTGTTACAGATGTTCCTGCAGGTGCAGGTATCCGCCGTGGCTGCGGACGGCGTGGTCCACCCTGCCGAACATGAAATGCTGGTTCGTATCGCACGCGGACTGGGCCTGCCGGAGGCTCAGGTAGATCAGCTTGAGGCCATGCTGCGTGGTTCTCAGGGCGGACGAGCCGGTCAGCCCGGCCAGCAGTCTGCTGCCAGCCAGCTCGAAGATGCTTACAAGGTTCTCGGGGTGCCTGCTTCAGACAGCGATGCGCAGATCAAGAAGGTCTACCGCAAGCTGATGAGCGAAAACCATCCGGACAAACTGGCCGGGCGCGGGCTGCCGGAAAGCATGCGGGAAATGGCCGAACAGCGTACCCGGGAAATCAGCCACGCCTATGATGTAATCAAAACTGCAAGACAGAACAGTTGATCCAGGTCTCGGGACATCCCTCATGACTTCAGATAGCTCTGAACAACATAATTCTGAACGCCGCTCCCGCAGATTTCACACATTCTGCGACGATGCACTCGGGCACCACGACGCCACGGGACTGGCGGACCTGTTGCGCCGGGGCGAGCGGTCACGAACAGAGTTGATCAACGCCAGCCTCAACCGGGCACGGCTCGCCCAACCCGGAATTCAGGGTATGGCCACACCCATCCCGGAAAGTGCTCAGGCTCTGCCGGGCGGGGCTAATCATCAGAGCCTGGGACATTCCGGGCGGTTTTCCGGCATTCCAACGGTGATCAAGGACAACACTGACGTTGAGACGTTTCCCACGGGTCACGGTACCAACGCCATTCGCCCGCATGCGGCGAAAAGAACCAGCCCCTTTGCCCAGCAGATGCTGGCTCAGGGTTTTGTCTGCCTTGGCAAAAGCACCCTGCCGGAATTCGGTTTCAATGCCACCACGGAACCGGCCCATGGTGAGCCTACCCGTAACCCATGGAATACGGATTTCTCGTCAGGAGCCTCTTCCGGTGGCTCGGCGGCACTGGTGGCGGCCGGCGTGGTCCCCATCGCCCACGCCAACGACGGCGGGGGGTCTATTCGCATACCGGCCGCCTGCTGTGGCCTGGTTGGCCTGAAGCCCTCACGGGGCCGACTGGTCGACAACGATGCGGCCAAATCCCTGCCCATCAACATTGTCGCCGATGGCGTGGTAACCCGCAGCGTACGGGATACCGCAAATTTCTACGCCGAAGCTGAGCGTTATTACCGGAACCCGAAACTGCCCGCCATCGGACAGGTGGAAGGCCCCTCAGACCGGCGGATGAAAATCGGCATGGTTTTCGATTCCATTAGCGGGCACCCCACGGATGACGCAACACGCCTGTCGATAGAATCCACTGCCAAAACCCTTGGCGAGCTTGGCCACCATCTGGAACCCATTCCCGTGCCGGTTGCGGACACGTTTCCGGCCGATTTCACACTCTATTGGGGAATGCTGGCATTCGGGGTTCGAAGTAACGGCAAACGGCTGATCGGTCCCAGTTTCGACCGAAAGAAAGTAGACGGGCTGACGGTCGGGCTCGATAAAACCTTCAAAAAGCAGTTTTACCGCTTGCCGCAGGCGCTCTGGCGTCTTCACCGGTCTTACCATGATTACGCCAAAGCCATCGCCGGGTTTGATGCTGTATTAACGCCGGTACTGGGACATACCACGCCAGAGATTGGTTACCTGAGCCCCACAGTGCCCTTCGAGGAACTGTTGGAGCAGTTGTTCCGCTACGTCAGTTTTACGCCTCTGGCCAACACCACGGGCGCCCCGGCCATCGCCCTGCCCGGTGGGCTGACAGAGCAGAACCTGCCGATTGGTGTTCAGCTAATGGGCAGGCATGGCGGCGAAAAAACGCTGCTGGAACTGGCGTTTGGGCTGGAACGGACCCGGCCCTGGCCGGTTATTACGGCCTGAGCTTTCAGACCGGGCTATCGGAGGCACCCTTAATCGGTCTTCTGGGCCCTCTTGCCGACAAGTTTTTGCCCGGCCCGGTTGCCCAGTACCAGCAAGGCTGGCGTCAGTAACAGGGTCAGAATGGTTGCAAAAGCCAGGCCACCGGCGATGGCACTGGAAAGCTGTGTCCACCATTGGGTAGAGGGTGCGCCAACGCCCAGCGAAGGCGTGAGCAGGTCCACATTGACGCCGAACACCATGGGCATCAGCCCCAGGATGGTGGTGACCGCCGTCAGCAGCACCGGGCGCAGGCGCAGGCAACCGGTTTCAAGTGCTGCCGTGTAGGCGTCCATGCCGCTGGCCCGCATCTGGTTGTAGGTGTCGATCAGAATAATGTTGTTATTCACCACAATGCCCGCCAGCGCAATGATCCCCATGCCCACCATCACAATGCCGAACGACTGGCCATTCAACAGGAGCCCCAGCAGCACACCGGCGGTGGACAGCACGATGGCGGACAGAATCAGCAGGGTCTGGTAGAGCGAATTGAACTGGGTTACCAGGATCAGCAGCATCAGGCCAATCGCCACCACAAAAGCCGACGCCAGAAAGTCAGACGCCTGCTTCTGGTCCTCGTTTTCACCGGCAAAACTGATGGTTACACCTTCCGGTGTTTCTGGCATGCGTTCCTGGAGGGTCTTCAGTAATGCGTCTACCTGACGCCCCGGCTCCACATCTGACTTGATGGTAACGGTACGCTGCCCGTCTACCCGCACGATGCTGCCAACCTTGTCGCCGGGCTTCAGCGTCACAAACTCGGACAACGGCACCTGACCTCTGGCGGTATTGATGGTCTGGCGCTGGAACTGATCCAGCTCCCGCCAGTTATTAGGCACCCGCACCACAATGTCCACTTCATCCCTGACGTCTTCCGGGCGATAGGTCGCCAGTACCAGGCCGTTGGTGACCAGCCGCACCGCACTGCCCACCCCAAGCACGTCCGAACCGAACCGGGCAGCCGCCTCCCGGTCCACGTTCAGGCGCCATTCGATACCCGGCAGGCTGCGGTCGTCTTCCACGTCCACGAACCCGCCCAGGGTCGCCATCTCTGCCTTGATGTCGTCGACGTAACGGTTCAGCTTGCTGCTGTCGAGGCTGCTGACCTTCAGTTCGATGGGTTTTCCATCCGCGGGGCCACCTTCCTGCTTACGGAATTCCAGCTCAATGCCGGGTATGTCGGCGGTGCGTTCGCGCAGGTCTTCCAGAATCAGGGTGGCCGGGCGACGCTCGTTCCAGTCGGTAAACTGGAACTGCAACACGCCAATCACATCCGGCGCCATACGATTGCCCGCCGACACCATCGACCTTGCGTAAAGTGCTTTTACTTCCGGCATCCCCTGAAGGCGTTGCTCCACTTCCCGCACGATGTCATCGCGCTCCCACACCGACAGATCGCCCCTGGCCCGAACCTGCACCTGCGCCGAATCCGGCTCGACACTGGGGAAAAACTCAACGCCGTAATTGAACTTGGCATAGGCACCGTAGATAACGGCCACCACAGCCAATACACCGAACAGCGTGACCGCCGGTGACGACAGCAACCTGGCCAGGACCGAGCGGTAAGCCTGTCCCAGCCGCCCGATTTCCTGAGCCTGCGGAGCCCGTTTGCCGCCACTGAGACTGCCCATCACTGGCAGGAAGATCAGCGCCATGGCCAGGGACGCAATCAGACAGATGATCACCGTCATCGGCAGGAACTTCATGAACTCGCCCACCACCCCGGGCCAGAACAGCAGCGGCAGAAACACCACCACCGTGGTCGCCGTAGAAGCAATGATTGGCCAGGCCATGCGCGCGGCGGCGTCACCCCAGGCGGAGGCTACAGCCTGACCATCAGACAGATTACGGTCGGCCAGTTCCGACACCACAATGGCACCGTCTACCAGCATGCCGGCAACCAGGATGAGGCTGAACAGCACAACGATATTGAGGGTCAGCCCCATACCCCAGATCACCAGAATGCCGGTCAGAAACGCGCCCGGGATGGTCAGGCCAACCAGCAGCGCGGACCTGGGCCCCATGGCGGCGATAATCAGCACGATGACCAGCACAATGGCCGTCAGCACGTTGTTGAGCAGGTCACCCAGAATGTCCCGCACCTCGCCGGACTGGTCCATGATGTAGCGCACTTCCAGTTCGTCCGGGAGCTGGCTTTCAGCAGCCCTCATCAGGCCCTTGACCTTCTCAACGGTTTCAATGATGTTTGCACCGGTGCGTTTGGATACTTCAAGCACCAGCGCGGGCTCGCCGTTGATGCGGGCGAAACCACGGGGGTCTTTGAAGGTTCGCTGCAACATGGCCACATCGCCAAAGGTAACGACGGTGTCGCCGTCTACCTTGATGGGCATGGTCATCACATCCTCGATGGTTTCGATCACCCCGGGCACTTTCATGGTCATGCGACCGGCACCGGTGTCCAGGCTGCCCGCAGCCACAAGCTGGTTGTTGCGGGTAACCAGTTGGCCCAGGGTGTCGTAATCAACGCCGTAGCTTTCCAGCACCTGGGGGTCTACCACCACTTCAAGGAGGTCTTCCCTGTCGCCGCCGATGTCCACTTCCAGCACTTCAGGAATGCCCTCGATGGCGTCCTGTAGCCGCCGGGCAATGGTGACCAGTTCGCGCTCGGACAGCGGCCCGGACAACCCCACCGACAACACCGGGAAAAGCGATACGTTGATCTCGTTGACCCTGGGCTCATCGGCTTCCTGCGGTAGTTTTCTACCGGCCGTGTCTACCTTCTCACGGACATCCTGCAGGGCCTTGTCCGGATCAAACCCGGCATCAAATTCCAGCATCACTGACGCATGCCCTTCGGACGCCGTTGACCGCATTTCCTTAACGCCTTCCAGGGATCGCAGCTCCTGTTCCATGGGGCGAATCAGCAGGCGCTCGGAATCCTCCGGGCTGATGCCGTCCAGGGTCATGGAAACATAAATCATCGGAATGGTGATGTCCGGGTTGGCTTCCTTGGGAATTGCCTGAAAGGCAGCTATGCCCCCCATTATGAGGAACAGCAGCGTCAGAAAAGTGGTGCGGCTGCGGTTCAGTGCCGCAAAAATCAATGTGCGCATGAGGATCAGCCCCGCTCGATGTCAGCGCGAACCGGGTGAACTTTCTGGCCCAGCGATACAAACCCGGCACCCCGGGTAATCAGGCGGATTTCAGACGGCAGGCCGGTCACCCACGCGCCTTCGGTGGTGATACTGAGCAGCCTGACGTTTGAGAACACCACTTCGTCGTTCTCATTGACGTGGCGAACACCCGGGCGGCCATTGTCATCCAGGCTCAGATAGGCAGGCGACACAAACATGGCGTCCACTTCCGGCAGGGCAATGCGCAGTGTGGCACTGCCTCCGGCTACCCGTTTCCGCTCTGGATTGTCGATTGCGATCTCAACCGCGAAACTTCTGGTCTGGGGGTTGGCGGCACTGGCAACAAAGCGCACCTCGCCGTTCAGCGTGTCGCCATCGAGAGTTTCTATGTTCACCGACTGGCCAGTCGCCACCTGGCTGACGGATTGCTGGGGCACCTGACCAACCGCCTTCAGGCGATCAATCCGCACCAACTCGAACAGGGGCGAACCGACCTGCACAAGATCGCCCTCGTCGACTGACTTGTGGTTGATAGTGCCGGCAAAAGGCGCCTTGGGGGTGAGATGATCGATCAAATTCTGCACTTCCGCCAGCTCCGCCTTCGCAGTGGCAAGTTCGCTTTGCAGCGTCAGGATTTCCGACTCCGAGATCAGCTCCCGCTCGCGCAGCCGACGGGCTGCTGACAGATCTGCATCAAGCTTTCGCAGCCGTGACTGCCAGCGCGTTACCGCAGCCCGACGACCATCTTCAGAGAGCGTAGCCATTATCTGGCCTGCCTCAACCCGATCACCCAGGCTGACATTCAGTGACTCCACGGTTCCGGGTATGCGCGCAGAAATGGAAACGGACTGCCAGGGTTCAATTTGCCCTTGCAGCAACAAACCTGGCTGATACAAACGGGACTGACGTTGCTCCACCTGAACCGCTGGCAGCGATGCTTTCTCCGCCTGTGGTGCGGCTGGTGCATCCTTTTCTGCCACCCTGACCTCGCCGGTGGCCATCCACACAATGAGTGCGATGAACAGGAAAAGTGACAGCCCGATGGATCCCAGTTTTGCTTTGGTCATTACTTGCTCACAGACAGAAAAATAAAAAGTGGTTGCAACTGGCTAAAAACGTGGGGTAGATTCTACACATATATTTCACACAGATTCAGAGTCGTTGCCCATTTTATGAATCGCATTTCAGTCGTCATCCTGGTGAAGCTTATTCTGGTGGTCGTGGTGCCATCCGGGGGCTTTGGCGTGGACAGACGAGTGAGATAGCAACAACTCGACAAGACACCAAAAGCCCCCGGCACCGAAAGGTCCCGGGGGCTTTTTTTTGCACTGTTTTTCTTCACTGATAAAAAAAGGCATTAACCCCATGAACGGCGCAGAGCACATTCTGGACGCATTCCATCGTTACAGTATCGACACGGTTTTCGGCTATCCCGGCGGCTGCATCATGCCGCTATACGATGCACTGGTAGACGATGCGACTGTGGAGCACGTGCTGTGCCGCCATGAACAGGGGTGCGCCCTGGCCGCTGACGGCTATGCCAGAGCCAGTGGCCGGTTGGGCGTGTGCATCGCCACCTCTGGTCCCGGTGCCACCAATCTGATTACCGGCGTTGCCAATGCCCATCGCGACTCCATTCCTATGCTGGTTATTACCGGTCAGGTGCCCTCCGGTCTGATTGGCACCGACGCCTTTCAGGAAACGGATGTTCTCGGCATGACTCTGGGCATCGTTAAACACAGCTATCTGGTTGCGGACGCGTCAGAGATTCCTAAGGTCATGGATGAAGCGGTCCAACTCGCCCAGTCCGGGCGTCCGGGGCCGGTATGGATCGATATTCCCAAGGATGTACTGCTTCAGGAGGCGACGGCGAACAGCGTCGCGGACTTCATCAGGCGGTCGCCACAAAAAACCGATGTGTCAGACCTGGTCTCGATGATCCGGGCTGCTCACCGCCCCCTGCTATACAGCGGCGGCGGCATCAGCCTGGCGGGAGCCGAAGACAGTTTCAGGGGGTTCGCGCAGGCATCCGGATTACCAGCGGTTGTCACCCTGAAAGGTATTGGCAATGCCGGCAAGCACAACCCTCACAACCTTGGAATGCTTGGCATGCATGGCTCCCTTGCGGCCAATCGTGCGGTTGATGAATGTGACCTGCTGGTGGTGATCGGCGCACGACTGGACGACCGCGCCACCGGTAAACTCGACGGATTCGCGCCCAATGCGCGGTTGATTCATATCGACGCCGATGCCGCCGAGATCAACAAACTGCGCAACGCCGACCTTTCCGTTCGCGGCGACCTGACCAACGTTCTGGAGGCTCTGACAGCCGCCATGGAAGCGCAGCCTCTGGCAATTGAAGACTGGCAGAAGACCTGTCGGGACTGGCATACCACGGGTGGCTTCCCGGCGGCTGACAATGAGGAGCCGCTGTCACCCATCACTGGTCCCGCGTTTATCCGTCAGCTCTCCCGCATTGCCGCCGACGATACCGTGATCGCCTGTGATGTGGGCCAGCACCAGATGTGGGTGGCCCAACACTATGAGTTTGACCACCCCCGCCACCACCTCACCAGTGGCGGCCTGGGCACCATGGGTTACGGTTTGCCTGCGGCTATCGGCGCCCAGTTCGCCGACCGCCGCAGCACTGTAATCAACGTCACCGGCGATGGCTCCTTTATGATGAACGCCCAGGAACTGGCGACGATTCGCCGTTATCGGCTGCCGCTGAAAATCATTGTCATGGATAACCAGTGTCTGGGCATGGTGCGCCAGCAGCAGGAGCTGTTCTACGGTAACCGGGAGAGCCAGATCAATCTGGACGATAATCCGGACTTTGTCGCCATGGCCCGCGCCTTCGACATTCCGGCACTGCACATTGAGCGCACAGACCAGATCCGCCGTGGCATTCAAACCATCCTCGCCTTCGATGGCCCGATGCTGCTGCACGTCAGCATTGCACGGGACGATAACGTCTGGCCCATCGTCAAACCCGGTGCCAGTAACCGCGACATGATTGACGAATCACAGCGAACCAAAACACCAAAAAAGGAGCAGGTTGCATGAACCCGCAAAACTTTCAAGACTCCCACACATCACCAAGCCACACTCTCAACTGCCGGATGGCATTCGAGCCGGCGGCGCTGGAGCGGCTTTGCCAGGTGGTTCGTATTCGCGGGTTTCGGGTGGCGAGAATGGCGGTAGAGAGCGTTGGTGATCAGCTCGATATCCAGCTGACTCTGGAAGGCATCCGGCCCATTGGGATGCTCAAGTCACAGCTGGAAAAGTTGCATACGGTGGCGGAGGTTACCCTCTCCCGGGAACCTGCAGGTTTCGGAGAGAGGGTAACTCTGGCGTCTGGCTAATTACCAGGACTTATAAGGCAGGAACTTCCCGTTCATGGTGACCACAACCCGGTCACCCTTGGGGTTCTCTTCCTTATCCACGTGCATGGAAAAGTCGATCGCACTCATGATGCCATCACCAAACTTTTCATGAATCAACTCTTTCAAGGTGTCGCCGTAAACGCCAACCACCTCATACAGACGATAGATAAGCGGATCCTGAGGCACTGAATCACCCCAGGCTTTCTTCGGGCACACCTGAAGAGCCGTGGCTACAGACTTGTCCAGCCCCAGGATTTTGCAGGCTGCAGACGCCATTTCTTCCGACATGCTGTTCATTCCCAGGCAGGCAGAGGTCGTAAACACCGGCGACATACCGATTGCCTCTGACAACGCTTCCCAGGTAACGCCTTTGGTTGCTTTCGCTTCCAGAATTTTTGCGGTCATCATTTCTTTCGACATCAGTTCTTTCGGCATCACAACTTTCTCCTCATGTGGGATCTTTTTGCACATTTGGTGCGGCTCTTGCACTTTTTCGGTGCGCGGCTGGTGTGCGATCAATCAAAAACTCATCAGAACCTCGTCTGTTCGCACAGCTCTGCCCGTTCTACCAAAAGATAATGCAGGGTTTGTGCCATGCCAGAAGGTTAATTTACGTGCCTGCTGGGCTAGCGAAAGGAAGTACACACTGGAGATTGAAAACACCTATCCCCGGGAGGAATTGATCAGAGGTCGTCCGCGCCCGTAAGAATATGAGTCAGGTCATCACACCCGACCATCGGGTCGCTGCAATTGACCACGATGTCGGAATGGGCAATCACATAGCTTTTACCGGTAATGGTGTTTTCGACAACCGCCTGCTCACCTTCCTTGTGCACGGCTTTGAATTCGCCAACGAATCCGGTCTCCCGCAGCGATACCGTCTGCAACCGGTCCCCGGGCTGAATGCGGCCTTCGTAATTCATCAGCGCCAGCCGGGCCGATGTGCCAGTGCCGGTGGTGCTGCGGCAGATAACGCCGGGATGTACATAGGTGGTTGAACGGGAACGGTAGCAATCCTCACTCACCTGCTCGACCGGCCCCATGAAATGCAGGAACGGCAGCGGGCCCACATCACCGAGGGAGTAGTGGGAGAAATTCCGTTCCGCCCGGATCGCTTCCACGATCGCATGGGCGCAATCGGTGAGCGCCTGCTCTTCGTCCAGGGTCAGCCCGAATCCGAGTTCGGCGGCATCCACCAGGGCATAAAAACCGCCGCTGTAAGCAATGCTGTAGGTCACTGTGCCCACTGACGGCACCTCAACCGTTGCCTTGTAGGTATCGATGTAGCTGGGCAGGCCAGCACAGGTGATGGATTCAACCACACCGTCAGTCACCACCGCATCAATATTCACCAGCCCGGCCGGGGATTCCAGCACAAAACTCTGATGCCCCTCGCGTTTTTCCATGATGCCCGTTTCCAGAACGGCGGTGGCGGTGCAGATGGTGTTCGAGCCCGAATAAATGGGATAGCCCATCACTTCCATGATGATATAACCGACGACCGCCCTGGGATTGGTTGCCGGCACCAGCAGATCCACAGACATTTCCGGAATACCGTAGGGTTCGCCCAACAACAGTTTGCGCAGGCCATCGGCATGGTCACGCAGGTACTCCATCTGTGCTCTGACCGTCTCACCCGGCAAGGGCTTGATGCCGCCAGTAACCATACGGCTGACGTCGCCGCCGGCGTGGGTATCCATTAGCTGGATCGTGAGTTCCGGTTTCATGACTGACTCCCAAGGGCAAAGGGAGCGCCGTGCTCGGCCCACTGAGCGTCCGGCACAACAACGATCTTGCCCAGATAATTACTGTTGCGATTCATAAAATAGCGCTCTGCGCTGTGAAGGTCTGACAACTTGAATGCCGCGTGCAACACCGGCTTGAGCTCACCGCTGCGAATCCAGGCGATCAGTTGTTCCGCTTCTTCCCGGGTGCCGTGGGACACGCCAAAAATCTGCACCTGATAGAGGTAAATCCGGGTCCACATGATTTCGCTGAGGTTGCCGGCACTGGCCCCGGCAATGCTTAGGCGCGGGTAGTCGCCCCGGCTGTTCATATCAAAAATCATGGCATCGATGAACTGGTCGGTCATATCACCACCAGCCAGATCCATCACCGCGTCGAAGGGACGGCCGCCGGTGACCGCTTTTACCTGCTCGGTAAAATTCGTCATATCCGAACGGTCCAGCACCGCCTCCGCGCCCAGCGCTATCAGTGCATCGGCTTTTTCTTGTTGACTGAGGGCGTAGGGGATCGCCCCTATCACCCGGCACATCTGAATCAGCGCCGTGCCGACGCCACCACTGGCACCGGTGACCAGAATGTGTTCTCCGGCTTTTACCCGGGCAGACGTCAGCATATGCAGGCCGGTCTGGTAGGAGCACATCCCCATGGACGCCAGTTCGGCATCCGCAAGACCAGCGTTTTCCACAGGGTGGAACTGGTCGGACGGCACGGCAATGTATTCGGCAAAACCACCATCGGCGCCGTGACCGTAATAATCAGGCGTCAGGTTAATGTCCCGACGATTATCCGCATACAGATTGAAATCCAGCAGGCCCCGTTCGCCAATCCGACCTTCATCAATACCCTCGCCCACCGCAACCACACGGCCCACCACATCCGCACCCTGGATTCGCGGAAAGGTCAGGGTTGCTGAGCCGCCCATCTGAAAGGACGTCACCTCACCTTTTTCCCTGGTGGGGTACAGGCCTTCCCGGGCTTTGCGGTCAGTGTTGTTCTTGGCGGTGGCGGTTACCCGGACGAGCACCTCGCCTGCTGAAGGGCCAGGGGTAGGCACGGCCCGGGAATACTCCAGCTTTTCGACGCCGCCATGCCCCGTCAGCAGCATCGCGTGCATGGTCTTGGGGATCATCTGTTTGCGCTCCTGGATTCGTTGGCTCCCCTGAGGATAGGCCAGTTTTTGTGGTGTGTCAGGGCGTTGGCAGTTGCAGCCCCGGGTTTGGAAATCTCTTTGATAGCGACTTTTTTTGACGCCGGTAACCGGATACTCTGAGGGCAAATCACATCAGAGTTATGCTATGGCCAGCCACACGATCAAGATTGATGAGACCTTTTCCCTTCCCTGCGATCAGGTGTTCGCCCTGTTTGCCGACCACGAGCGATTCGGCAAATTGCTGGGCGCCCCGGCCCGGCGAATCCGGGACAGTGATCAGGCCGACCCCAACGGCATCGGGTCCGTGCGCAAGATCGGTATCGGCCCGATTGGCATCGAGGAAACCATCACCGGCTTCGAGCCGGAGTCACTGATAGAGTATGCGATTACCAGCGTCAGCCCCCTGAAGAATCACAGCGGGAGGATCCGCTTTCACAGTCCGTCTGAAAACGAAACACGGGTGCAATACACCGTTTACTTTGAGGATGCGATTCCGCTGACCGGGGCGTTGGTAAAGTCAGCCCTCAATCAGGCGCTACGCAGGGGAATGCGCCGTGTACCCGCGATGGCCAAATAAGGCTGTCACCACCTCCGGTTGTTGAGTAAAATCGGCTTTTTGAAAACACGACTGAGGCAGTAGCATGGGCAGAGCCTATCAGAACCGCAAAGACTCCATGGCCAAGACGGCCGACGCCAAGACCAAGGTTTACAGCAAATACGGCCGGGAAATCTACGTCAGCGCAAAATCCGGCGGCCCGGACCCGGATGCAAACCTGTCGCTGCGCGGCCTGATCGACCGGGCCAAGAAAGATCAGGTCCCGACCCACGTTATTGATAAAGCCATTGAGAAGGCCAAGGGTGGTTCCGGAGAAGACTTCTCGCCAGCGCGCTATGAAGGTTTCGGCCCCGGCAACTGTATGGCCATTGTTGACTGCCTGACCGACAACCCCAACCGCACCTTTGGCGATGTTCGCCTGGCTTTCACCAAAACCAAGTGCAAGATCGGCACCCAGGGCAGTGTCAGCCACATGTTCGATCACTGCGCCATTCTCGCCTTCCCGGGCGAAGATGAAGAGGCCGCCCTGGAAGCACTGATGATGGCGGATGTAGACGTGAGCGACATCGAATGTGAAAACAGCATGATCACCGTTTTCGCGCCCAACACCGAGTACGCAAAAGCCAAGCAGGCCCTGCAGGACGCTTTTGAAGGCATCGAGTTCGAGGTGGATGACATCCAGTTCGTTCCGCAAACCACCACTAAGGTAGAAGGCGAAGACGTGGAGCTGTTCGAGAAATTCATGGACATGCTGAATGAGCTGGATGATGTTCAGAACGTCTATCACAACGCCGTTGTTGAGGATTGATGACCACCACAAACCCGGCCCGACTGGTTATTCTGAAAACCGGAAACACCCTGCCTCCGATCCTCGAATCCTTTGGCGATTTTGATCGCTGGTTTCTGAACGGCCTGTCGGAAAAACTGGATCGGCAAGTGGTGGATATCACCTGCCAGCCACTACCGGGGGAACCCGATCAGTGGGATGGCATTGTCGTCACCGGCTCGCCCGCCATGGTCAGTGACCGTGCGCCCTGGAGTGAATCTGCCGCAGCCTGGCTGGCAAAAGCGGTCGAGATGCGCATACCGGTGCTGGGGGTATGTTATGGCCATCAGTTGCTGGCCCATGCATTAGGCGGGAAGGTCGGATACCACCCCAAGGGGCGGGAGACTGGTACCTATCAGGTTAATCTCCACGCGTCGGCGCAGGGCGATCCGCTGTTCGAAGGCCTGCCCGCTGAATTTCCCGCGCAGCTTTCCCATCGTCAGTCAGTTCTTGAGTTGCCCGGGAATGCAATACTGCTGGCCAGTAACGAGTTCGAGCCCCATCAGGCGTTTCGGGTCGGACCCTGTGCCTGGGGCGTGCAGTTTCACCCCGAGTTTACGGCGGACATCATGCGGGCCTACCTGAAAGCCCAAACGCCCGACCTTCTGAAGGAAGGCTTGTCGCCGGATTCGCTGATGGCCAGAGTCGCAGACGCGCCCCACGCAAGGTCGCTGCTGCAGCGTTTCTCCGACTTCGTAATTCAGGCCCGCTGACGTGATTCAGTCCAGAATGTAGGCGGTTTTTTCCATCGCGCTTTCTTCCTCATCAACAAACCGGAATTCATTCCAGCCAATACGCACCATGTCATTGCTGTTCAGGCGCTGGCGCTCACTGATGCGCAGGTTGTTGACGAACGTGCCATTGGTGCTGTCGCTGTCGGTGATGTAGTAATCCACTGTGCCTTCCAGGTAGGCATTAGGGACACATTCAATAACCGCGTGATGGCCGCTGACGGAAATTTCGTCAATACGGATATCATTGTCCCCACGACGGCCCACCCTCACTTCGGGCTTATCGATTTCAAAGGTGGTGACCACCACACTGTCTACCAGTTGCGAAAGTAACGCCATTCCCTTTACCCCTCTGACTCAGTTTGTTGATAACAGAACGACAGACACATTGTCTTTCGCCCCTCGCTCAAGGCTTGCCTCAATCAGCGCCTGGACCGCAGATTGCACGGACTCCGCTCCTGACAGCAGGTTCAGCCACTCATCCTCGTCCAGCGCCCCGGTCAGGCCATCCGAACAGAGCAGTAACTGGTCTCCGGGTGCCAACATCACCTTGCCAAAGGTGACAGTGGCATCTGACGCCCCCAATGCCCGTGTCAGGACATTCCGGAAGGGGACATTGGGCACGTCACGCTCCTTGATGCTGCCGTCTTCCAGCATATTCTGAACCACTGTGTCATCCCGGGTCAGGCATTGCAGGGTGTTATTCTGCAAAAGGTAGCAGCGGGAATCACCAATGTGGGCGACCAGAGCCCGACTGCCAGCCACCCAGGCCAGAACGATGGTAGTACCCATTCTGGCGAGATCCGGGGCCTGCGCCTTGCGGGCCTCGATCCGCTCACCAGCCAGATCCAGCGCCGACTGCACCATCGCCTCCCGCGTTTCAGGTGCCGGTGTGTTTTTCAGGCACGGACCAAGAACTTCCATCAACGTATCCACGGCAATCCGGCTGGCTTCCTCACCGCCCTGGTATCCGCCCATGCCATCGGCGACCACCAGCAAGGCCTGGCCGGACGCTTCATCAACACACCAGTCAATGGCGTCCTCATTGGATTTGCGCACAGTGCCTATGTCTGTGCGACCGGAAACCAGGAACGTCATCCGGACACCTCCGCCGTATCCCGTGCCGACTGTCGCCTCAGTGCCTCGGCCATGGTTGCGGCCTTGACGAAGCGCTTCTCCGGCTCACGCTGAATGGCTTTGTTGATCAGCCGCACCACGCCGTTGGGCAGGTCCTTGTTGAATTCCCTAGGGCTGCGGGGACGCTTATTGAGGATCTGGTAGGTCAGCGCGGCCAGGGTGTCGCCCTGATAGGGAGTTTCGCCCGTCACCAGCTTATACAGCGTGACTCCCAGACTGTAGGTGTCGGACGCACCGGTCACTTTCTGCCCCTTCAATTGCTCGGGGGACATATACAGCGGGCTACCCATCACGCTGCCAGTTCGAGTTCTTGAGTCATCCGAGATCTTGGCAATGCCAAAGTCCGTTATCTTGATGTCGCCATTCGACGGATTGTAGATGATGTTGCCCGGCTTGATATCGCGATGAATGATATTCTGGCCATGGGCGTAATCCAGCGCATCCGCCACACGGGCAACAAGATCGAGAACTTTACTCAGCGGCAACAATTTGTCCGGTTTGCCAAAGTCACTGAGGGGCTTGCCCTGGGCATAATCCATGGCGATGAATGCCAGGTCCGCCTCTTCGCCCACGTCATACACAGTCACAATGGCGGGATGGCTGAGCCGGCCCGCTGCTTCGGCTTCCCTGAAAAATCTGGATTTGAGATCGTTCAGTTCGGCAGGATCGAACGCCTGATAGCTGAGCGTTTTGATGGCAACGGTGCGGGCAATCCTGGGATCTTTGCCGAGATAAACGACACCCATGGCACCGCGCCCGATTTCGCGCTCGATTTCATAGCGTCCGAGGGTTGGTCGGCTGACACTTTGCTGAGGCATAACCAGCGTGCGGGTGCTGTCAAAACCAGAGGCGCCAGCGTTTTCGGATTCACTGGCCAGGGCCTCAAGAGCCGCAAGACGTTTTGCGGCATCCCGATAATTCCGCTTTTGGGAAACAATCTGCCTGAAGGTTGCAGACGCCTTGTCGTACTGGCGCTTGCGCTCCTGCTGGATGGCCACATCGTATTGCAGCGCCAGAGTGTCTTCATCCGGCGGGCAACCTGCCAGAACCTCCAGCGCTTCCTCGGGCTGGCCCTGTCGCAAGAGGAACTTGCCCAAACGGAGTCGTGCATCCAGCACATTATCCGTCAGCGACACGATGGCACGATGTGGCTGCAGCCAGAACAACATGACCAGATAGCCGGCCAGCAGCAGCGTGACAATCTCGCCCAATGGCAACCAGACGCTCTGATATAACGTCAACGCCATCTGAACAACCACCAATGCGCCCGCTAAAAGCAGCGTGACCGGCAGTGCGACGGCACCGCCGAGGCGAGGCACGGCAAGCACCAGAAACATGGCCGTTGTCATCAACCCGCCACGAATCACCGCCGCAGACCAGGAGGGTTCGGTCAGGCCACGGGCATCAATAGCCGCCTGAAAAGACTCAGGAGTCACCACCAGAACAGGCAACGCCTCGGATACGCCGGATGCATCGCCAAGGGCGCTGAACAGCAGGCGATCGACATAGCTCAGCAGCGGCACAGCATCGCCGGCGAAGGCAAACGCCGCCGCAGCCACAACAACCAGTAACCGGAGGCTAAAAATCCTCTGAAAAACAAAACCTAATGCGTTCACAACAGTCCAGACCAGAGATCTTTTGAACCCTAGTTTAGGAACTGTCGCCGCCCGGTGATACAACCACCCATCGTGTTTTTTGTAAGGGTTTGTTCGGCTGGTACTGACATCACGAGGCGCGCGATCAGCACGTGCGGTTGCACCCCGGTAAGGGACGCAGGCGCAGAGGTCACGTATAGTGCTGAAAATGATGGAAAACTGACGTTCAACCCGGGAATCTGGCAATGACAATCAAGTTACTACTGGGGCTTGTGTTACTGGCGATCGCCGGAACCAGCCTCTACCACTCGTTCAAACCCCTGCCCGTCGGTGTCGCCTACAAGGGCGATGTTCACCCGCTGTTAGAACCCCGCCTGCTGACAGACCGAACGCTGCATTTCGGGGATGAGGCACCACGCCTTGACCACGAGATCTTTGACGAGACGCTGGCGATGATTGGCGAAGCCCGCCAATTCATCCTGGTGGATATGTTCCTGTTCAATAGCACCAGCGCAGAGGGCCGGAATGACCGGTTGCTCGCCGGGCAACTGACCGAGGCCCTGATCCGGCAGCGAAAGGCTTTCCCGGAGGCCGACGTGATCGTGATATCCGACCCGATCAATACACTGTATGGCGGTGCCGAGTCGGAGCATTTCCGGAAACTGGAGCAAGCCGGCATTGCCGTTATCCAGACACAACTGACCGCGCTGCGAGACAGCAACCCGCTCTGGTCCGGTCTCTGGCGAGTCTGTTGCCAGTGGTTTGGCAATTCCTCAGAGTCTGGCTGGCTTCCCAATCCCATCGCAGATCAGAAAGTCACCCTGCGAAGCTACTTCAGCCTTCTGAATTTCAAAGCCAATCACCGGAAAATCCTGATCACGGACAGCCAGGACGGCTTCAGGGCGCTGGTGTCATCCGCTAACCCCCACGATGGCAGCAGCCACCACAGCAACATCGGTCTCAGCTTCGGGGGCCCGGCGGTCGCAGACCTGCTGCGCAGTGAGCGGGCCGTGCTTGCGCTGTCTGATGCCAGCACACAGGCGGTGGACGAGGCACTGGGCCGCATCAGTGAAACGGCCCCGGCCGGGGATGCACGAATTCAGATCCTGACGGAATCGGCGATCCGGGACGCCTCGCTCGCAACCATCACCACCGCCGAACCGGGAGACAGGCTTGATCTGGCCATGTTCTACCTGTCCCACCGGGATCTTCTTTCAGCGCTGATCAAGGCCAGCCGCAGAGGCGTTCATGTCAGGGTATTGCTGGACGCCAACCATGACGCTTTTGGCCAGGAAAAGAGCGGCGTTCCCAACCGCCAGGCCGCCATGGAGCTGACCAATAACGGCGTATCGGTTCGCTGGTGCAACACCCGCGGCGAGCAATGCCACAGCAAGCTGCTGCTCCGACAGGATCAGGATAGTCAGGCCCGGATGCTGCTGGGTTCCGCCAATTTTACCCGTCGCAACCTGGACGACCTCAATCTGGAATCCGATGTTCTTGTGCTGGCCGACCGGAGCCACCCCACGATTCAGAAAGCGGATCTCTTCTTCGAGGAGCAGTGGAACAACGGGCCGGGCAGCCCGGCGGTAATGAGCCTTCCCTACCAGGCCTGGGCGGATCATTCACAGCTGCGGTACTGGCAGTACCGGTTTATGGAGGCGACCGGCCTGTCGACTTTCTGAAAATGGCAACGTCTTTGGCCGGAACATCCAGATGCCAACCGTGATGGCCGGCCAGCCATTGCAAAGTCGCCTGCCGGTAAAACACCACATGGGTGGGGTCCCGCCGGTAGTGCCAGTTGGCAAAGCGGGCATCGTCGGTCTGGAAGCAGGTCATCACCCCAAGAAACCCGCCGGGCAGAAGCAGCGAATCCAGTTGCCGGAAAACAGCGGCCGGGTGATGCAGGTGCTCGACCACTTCGGTACAGGTGACGAAATCGTAGCGTTTATCGAGTGCGGTGGTGTCGGGGCAAAAATACGGATCGTAGAGCGACATCTGCATGCCTGACTCTTCCATCATCCGGTCCAGAGCAGGCCCGGGGCCGCAGCCAAAATCCAGGCCCGAAGAACCAGGGGGTAAGCACTCCAGCAAGGGCGCCGCAAGACGGCACAAAAACCGGCGATAACCGGGATCGTCCGGGTGGTTATCATGCAGGGCGTATACGGCCTTTTCCTCAGCCTCATTCAGCCTGCACTCAGGTGCCATCAGGGTAGCCAGGCACACGGGGCACCGAAGATAACGGACCTGTTTGACCGCCTGAAACCACTCGGGCTCACCCTGCTCACAAACTGGGCAGCATGCTTTCATAAGTTTTAACTGAATCTGGTGTTTGAGGAATTGAATTTTTTCTCATGCTCACGAATCCAAGTATCTTGCAACTATACTTGCAGGTTTGCTCGGTTTACCGAATAATATTGCAAGTATAATTGTAACTTAAGGTGCTTGCTATGAATCTCACGCTGCAGATTCACTGGGATAGCCAGTGGCACGATGCCGGCATCGTGACTTTCCGTGACCCCGGCCAAGGACTTCTAGGCAGCCCGACCTTCTCTTATGACACAGACTATGTGGTTAATGCACTGGACCGGGCCGGCGACTTTGAACAAGAAGACCTGATTGATCGGACGGCGGTCGGTGTGAAACTGCCTTGCATTTTCGGTGGTGATTACACTGACGGTGAGATTATTCCAGTGCTCCGGGATATTATTCCACAAGGCGCCGGTCGCCGGCACTGGGTCAAAACTCTGGGTTTTACTCGCGACCCGGAACACACAATCGATACGCAGCTGTTATCTGAAGGTTGTGTTGGCCCGGTTGGTAACTTGCGCATCAAGGAGGCTGCTGAGCGTTTCGAGGCTCAAGTCGCTGAATCAGAGGTTCTGCTTTTTGATCGCGCAGACGTTTGCACTCGTGCCGACAACCTCATTCAGTACGCGCACAGTTTCCGGTTGGCAATCGGCGGTGCCTCAGGCGCTGGCGGCGATGCACCCAAACTCCTGTTGGCTGAAAACTATAAGGGCCAATATGCCCTTGAGGGAACCATTCCGGATCAAGATGTTGCCCGGCATTGGCTGGTTAAATTCCCCCGTGGCAAGAAATCTTCTGATGATATCCGGGTGCTTGAAGGTGAGGCAGCAATCTACCAATTCCTTGAAGCACGGGGATATAACTCCATCCCGGGCACGTTTATAGACAAGATCAACGGCCATTTTGCGCTTTGGCTACCGCGATTCGACCGGAAGGTGACTCCGGATGGCGTTTTGCATCATGGAATGGAGTCTATCTATTCCATGATGGGAATTGGGGGCGATGGCGCTCGACTGGAGCACGTCAACGTGATTCACAAGCTCCGGGAGTGCGTGACAAAGCCTGACGAACAGGACGCCCTGCTGGCGGACTACCTGGTGCGGGATATTTTGAATACAGCAACGGGCAATCGCGATAACCACGGGCGCAACACATCGTTGATTAAGCGTGACCGCGATATCGAACTTGCACCGGCTTATGACGTTGCTCCAATGGTGTTGGACCCCGAAGCAATCGCAATGTCGACCTGGTGGCCTAACCGTCTACTGAACGAAAAGCGCAACCCGGATTACGCCGCCATCCTGGAGGAATTGGCGGTCGACAATCGACGGGCAGCGGCGCTTATGGTGGAAGATCTGCTAAAGCTGACCGGCATGGCAAAGGGCCTGGAAGATTTCGGTGCGCCGGACGAGGTGGTAAACCACAAAGCGATCCGGATGCACGAGCCTGAACTGGTTCTGAAGCAACTGGAGCGCCTTCAGGGGTAGGATTAATGAAGGACAACACGGTGGTTATTCATGCCTAAACTGAAAAAGCCCATTACTGGCGAAGAGCGAATTCAGGTTCGACGGCAGATTTTATCAGAGCTCAGCGACTCTGAAATTCACCTGGGCGAGGCAATCCGGCAACTACGCCTGCAATTCACCGGGCTGAGCCAAAAGCGGTTTGGCAAGATTGTCGGCTTCTCAGCGACTACGATCTCAGCAATCGAACGTGATCCAGAGTCCGCGACCGTCAAAACGATCAATAAAATTCTCCGGAAGTTCGGCATGCACCTGACCATGGGGATGATCATTTCGAAAAACGCATAAACCACACTGAAACCATGCCAGAGCCTCAGCTTCTTTGCCTCGGCCCGTGTTCTGGGCTCAAAAAAATAGATCTGTCCCGGTTTTCCATCTCTCACAGCGATTATAGTGCGCCCACCATGATCGCTATCAGCACAGCAACAGCCAACAAAAACCCGATGGCGTATCGGTCAACCCGGCCTCCCGAGGGGCGGGCGGGCGGCTCATCCGGGCGTTTCGCTTCGTATTCCGCAATCAGTTCCCGCGCTCGCGGGTAGTCGTCGTCTTCCACGTGGACATTGCTGAACCCCGCAGCGCCGATTTCGCCCATGCCCCCCTGCAAATAGTGTCCGCCGACATGGGCCTCAATCCCCTGCGCGTGAAACATTCCGGATACGATGTGGGCCTCGGCAATATCACGGGCGCGGTAGGCAATTATCATGGCAGGGCTCCTGTATTCAGGCTTTTACCTTACCACGCAAGGCTTTGGTCTTGCCCTTCTGGGTTTTGTGGTCCACGCGGCGGCGCTGTGAGCCTTTAGTTGGGCGAGTCGGGCGACGGGCCTTCTGCAGCCGAACGGCGCCCTGAATCAGCTCTTTCAGGCGTTCCAGGGCATCCTCACGGTTCTGCTCCTGGGTGCGGAACTTCTGCGCCTTGATCACCACAACGCCTTCCTTGCTGATGCGCTGATCGGACAGCTTCATCAGGCGTTCTTTATAAAAAGGTGGAAGGCTGGAGCTCTGAATATCGAAACGCAGATGAATCGCCGACGCCACCTTGTTTACGTTCTGGCCACCGGCGCCCTGGGCCCGGATCTGTGAGAGGTCGATTTCCCAGTCCCCCAGCGCTACCGTGTCTGAAAGTCTAAGCATGGCTTGGCCTATTTGAGCGGCGGCGTCGGCCGCACCAGAATTTCATTCACATCCACATGGGCCGGCTGGGATACCGCGTACATCACGGCCTGTGCAATGTCGTCAGGTTTCAGCGCGTGCTCCGGCGGCTGGTCGAAAAACGGAGTATCCACCATGCCGGGCTCGATCAACGTCACCCGGATACCGGAGCCTTTGAGTTCTTCGCGAACACCGTACCCCATGGCCGACACGGCCCATTTTGTCGCGCTGTACATAGAGCCGGGAATGGTCGCACGGCCCGCGGCTGAACCAGTCAGTAGCAAATGCCCTTTGCTTTCCCGCAGTGCCGCCATGCAACACTGCATGGTCAACCCCGCGCCATAGATGTTAGTCAGGATCATATCTTTCCAGACTTCGTGATCGGCACCGCTGAACCCACCGGGCTCACCACCACGCCCCGCATTCACGAAGACAACATCAATTTGCCCGAACGTCGCCAGCGCCTTTTCCACGAGAGCTTGCTGATCTTCCATGCGCTGCACATCACATCGGGCAATGATCACTCGCTCACTGCCGCCCAGTTCGGTTTGCAGATGCTTGAGTTTGTCTTCCGAGCGGGCGGATAAAACCAGCCGATAACCGGCTTTGTGCGCTGAGCGTGCTGTTGCCTCACCAATGCCGGATGAGGCACCGGTGATAAGCATGACCGGATCGTTCTTCATATATTCTCTCCTGCTTCGGGCATGGGTGTTATTTTCTGACCCACTTGTCATCCACCTGTATGTATTGCCCCGCCGGTGTTTTTTCGAGGGCTTTCTGCCCGGCGACCGCTTCTACTTTGGTCACCGGAATATCGTGTTTCTCCGCAATACGGGCATATTCGTCCCGCCGGGCTTTGTTGATGGCTTCAACAACGCCGCGGGCATTGCCGTCTGCTTCCACCACGGCCAGATAACCGCTCGGGGTTTCTCCCACCAGCCCCTGCTGTTTGGCGGACTCCAACTGGCCTTTGGCCTCGTCCAGTCTCATCGCAAATGCGGGCACGACCAGGCAAAGCGCAAGGATGAACGCTCCAAATTGAACAAACCGTTTCATAAGTGACTCCCTGGATTGAGAAATGACCATCAGAACAACCCCTTCTCGCCGAAGAGTTCATCCACGTCTTTATCCACCTTGACGTAGATTTCATGCTGGATCTTGACGTTCAGATTCACCGTGATGGGCTCTTTAGGTGCCTCCATCCGCACCGTGGGCGTGCAAGCTGCGCCCCCCAACGCCAGAACCAGTATCACCAGCGCATTGCGACTTTTCCCGGACAAAACGCCCGGCCTGTATCTGTCCATCTGCCTTACTCCTGATTAATGGTCCGATCCGGTTGACTGGCGTTCCGCACCCCGTTTCTGCATCAGGTTGCGCACTTTCTCTGTGACCGCTTCATTGACCCTGCCACTGAGCTGCAGGCTGGTCATTAACGCTGGAATGTCCTCTTCCAGGTTGATATTGAGCACGATCGGGTGGCCATCGCGAACATCGGGGCTGCTGCCTTCAAGGCGCAATCCAAGGATCAGCTTACCATCCTGATCGTAGTTTACGGTGCTGTTCAAAACCGAGAAGTTAAAGTTTTGCATAGCACGGACCACCAGTGCCATAGCCTCATTACCCTGAGCCATGCCCCTCAACTTTTCTGCCGGCAGCTTCAGCGTGCCACCGGGGGCCAACGCGTCAATCTGTCCCGACTCAACACTGACACTCTGCCCGCTGATCCGCAGCGGCACAGTGCCCCGGAGAATACCGCTGCCTGAAAGGCCTTCGGCGGGGTATACCTGCATTAGCTGCGACAGTTCAATGCCACTGAGTTGAACGGGAATCCGCAGGGGCGTTTGTGACAGTTGCCATTCTCCGGATTCGATCCGGAGGTCGCCACCCAGAAGTTTCGCAGACGCCTGGTCCAGCATCAGGGCACCCGCGGCGACCTGTTCTGTGGTCGAACGATAGCGACCGGCAAGCTGAACAGTATTCACCGCAACGCCCGGATTGACCGTATCAAGTGCCAGGTCAGTCGTGCCGAAACCCACTTCATCACCGGCAAGATCCATCGTCACCGTGCCGGCAAGACCGGCCCAGGCTGTCCGGCCAAACAGACCGCCGAGTCCGTCAAAATCCATCGCCCCCTGCAACTCAGCGCCTGCTGATGGAAACCGCAGCTCAAGCGTTGTCCTGGCACTACCCTCGCCGATCTCGAGCGCTTTTGGCCAGGCCTTGAAGGTGTCCGCGAGCGCCCGCCCTCCCGATGCGCCAACCGTTGTCATCTCGGCATTCATCGTGGGCGTGCCATCGAATGGAAAGCTGAACTCAAGTTTGGCGTTGGTGCCGGCATCCGAGGAGAGCTTGCCGTCAAAGCGGACACTTTTCAGGCTAGCATCGAGTCTGCCGTCCAATCGCCAGGGTTGCGTGTGCAGTTGCGGTTGATGAATCGCGGCCGTCGTTGCTATCACAGGGCCGGTAAAAGCCAGTTTCTCCAGCGCCATTGGCTGCAGGCTATACCCGGCTTTCAGTGTTGTGCCGGCCAGATCAATTCGCAGTGTGTCCAGCTGCGCAGCACTGTCTGGCGCATCAACCCGCGACAGTTCGATCTGCGATTGATCCCCGAAATCCAGGGTCGCGGACTGCTGATCGGCTTTCGCGGCAAATACCAGACTTAATCGCCCCTCGTGAAGCCGCCAGCCACCGCGGGTCATGCCTGGTATCGGAGCCTCCACTGTCATGGCGTTAGTGACGATTTCCCGATCATCGGGCGATGACAGCTGTGACACCGCCAGATCGCCCTCGGCCCGGATACCCTCCGGGAGCGTGAGAACAAGCTGATCAATACGGATAGTGTCCGGCAGCCAGGCCGGCAATTGCCGAGAGAGCGCACCGGGGCCAGTAGCGGAGGGCGCTTCTTGCCCATCGGCGACGGGCCAGGCCGGGATATTCAGTGCCAGGCGGCCGACCCTGACCACGTCCGGCATTGGTCCCCACCAGTGCCAGCTCCAGCCCAACGACAAGGCCTCTGCCTCAGCAAGATAAGGCTGACCGTTGCGCATCTGAGTTACCGAAAGTCGCTCAAGCTGAACCCCGGCCAGCGACAGCTCAACACCCTGCCAGTTGAAGTTATGAATACTGCTGGCCTGCTTCCACGCCTCCCAGGCGACGTTTGCATACCAGCCACCGGCAAGCAACAGCACCACAAAAAGGATCAGCAGCCCTCGTATCAAACGTTGAAGAGTCATCAAACGACGAAAAGCCATCGGACGAGCCATACCGTATTCATTCTCCGCGCCAGTTCACCGAGTAAAGATCATGCCGGCGATCCTTAAGGTTTTTGACGGTACCGCTATTGCGTGCCGTAATCAGCGTTTCCGGCCGCAGGTCGGCAAAGGCAACCGTCTCCACGTTAGGCGTGGTATCCGCCGCGATACCATCACGGGCAAAGGGAAAGTCACAGGGGGTCAGGATGCAGCTCTGACCATATTGCAGCTCCATGTTGGGCACATTGGGCAGGTTGCCCACGTTGCCGGACATGATTACAAACAGCTGGTTTTCCACCGCACGAGCCTGGCAACAGTAGCGGACCCGCAGGTAACTCTGTCGCTCATCGGTACAGAACGGCACGAACAGGATATGGATACCCTGGTCCACCAGATGCCGGGTTAGTTCAGGAAATTCGGCGTCATAACAGACCAACACGCCGATAGGCCCGCAATCGGTTTCAATGGCGGTGACGCGGTTGCCTCCGGTGATGTTCCACCAATAGGCCTCGTTCGGTGTCGGGTGGATCTTGGGTTGTGAGAACACCTGCCCGTCCCGCAGAAACACATAGGCGACATTGCGAACCCGACCATCCGCCTCTTTGACCGGCGTAGATCCGCCAATAATGTTGATGTTGTGCCGCAGGGCAAGGTCCCGCATCAGGTTGCGGAACGGCTCGGCGTATTCGGTCACCGCCTCAATTGCTTCTGCCGGGGTGCCCTCGCGACTTTCAATGGAGAGTAACTGCAGTGTGAACAGCTCCGGGAACACCACAAAATCGCCTTTGTAAGTGGACACCACGTCCACGAAATACCTGACGATATCGCTGAACTCCTCGAACGACGACACCCGGCGCTGCTGGTACTGAACAGTGCCGATCCTCACGGTATCCGGTACGCGCCGACCATAACGCTTGCGCTTGCCATCATCCCCGTTACGGGCCACTTTGGGGTTGTGCCACACCAGGTGAATACCGTAGCCGAGCGAGGCATGGTCCGCATCCAGGTAATGCGGAATAATGCCGTGGATCTCAAAGCCGTTGTGCAACTGGAACGACAGCACAGGATCACGTTGCTTCTTGGATTTGATCGCTTCAACGTAGGCCTCGACCGAATCAAACTTCTTCAGCCGTTTGGCCAGGGTCGGCAACCTGCCTGCGAATACCACGCCCTGCAATGCCAGCGTCTGGCAAAGGGCTTTGCGTTCGTTGTAGAGGCGCTCGCCAATCCGATAGCCGCGGCAATCCGGGTCCACACAGACCTCCATGCCGTACAGCCACTCTCCTTCCGGATCGTGCCGTGAGGCGTAGCCGTTACCGGTAATCTCGGTCCAGTCATGGGGCGCGAGCGACACATCCTCACCGATCCGGAAAGTAGCGCAGTAACCCACCACACGGTCACCCAGCATGGCGACAAACTGCCCCTCTGGAAAGGTGTTGATCTGTCCGGTCAGGGGCCCGGCAGTGTAGCCATACATTCCGGTGCCCTTATAAACCCGGCAGCTCAAAGCAATTATTCCGGGGATATCACTAAGGGCAGCGTTTCTTACGAAAAGGCGTTGGGTCTGATCAGAGAAGGGAGGACTCATTGAAACCTCGAAGCGGAGGGCGTTAACTCATAGTTCGCGAAATAGCCTCGAGCCGTCAAGTGACGTCTTCAGGAACACAAATCGAAGCAAACTTTAGACTGACAAACTGGCGCCCTGCCCTTTAACGTACTTACCTATTGAAGGATTAAAGGTTAAGCCCTATGAATCACCGCTCAATGCTTCCGTTTCTGGTCATCGTCATGACGCTTGGCCTTGCAGGCTGTGCCAGTAACCAGCAACTGCATTCCGATAGCGGTTCCGCCTGGCGAGATCGCTTCAGTCAGGCCAGGCGGTTTGACTAGGCAAAAGGCTGAACCGATACCGCAACGGCACCTCTGAAACGCCAGCGGGATGACACCGGCCACCCCACTGATTGCCAACCGTTCAGTCATGCGGGATGGGATCATCGCTCCTGTCCCATCCCACCAGCGCCAGAGTCGCAACCACGCCAGTCAATAGCCCAACCCAGGGCTCGAAAAATGCCAGCGACGCGCCAATCAGCACCACTGTTCCCCGCGAGGCATTCGACTTCGGGATCGCCATGGCGATATAGGCGCAGGCAAAACCGGTCAGCACCAGAGTCAGCGATAGCGCGATACCCAGCAAAGGCTTCAAACCCGTCAGCAAAGGCAACAGGAAGTAGATGAACGGAATCCCCATCAGATAATAGGAGGCCATACCACTGTGCAGGCTGTTCATGGCTTTGGGTCCCTGCTTCCAGCGCTGCACCACAATCACATGAACCCCCGTCCAGACCGCGCCCTGGGTCGGGAAAAAGGGCGCTACTATGGCCATAATCGCGTTGCGAATGGCCAGCGAGAAGTGTGTGCGGTTCAGGTTGACGTCGATGTGCTCGTCCTTGCGGACACGCATGCCATCCCGCAATACCTCGTTGCCAGTCACAATGTCGCCGAACAGGATGATGTAGGCAATCAATGCCAGCGGCACACTCTGGGCAATCATTTCCATGGATGGCCAGCCGTTGACCAGCGGCGAGGCCTTTGCAAATGCTTCTGCCACGGGTGGCACCATAAAGCCCCACTGAATGTCGAAGCTCACCTCTCCGACCAGGGGCCCGACCAACGCAGCAATCAGGAAGCCGGGCAAAAGGCCCAGCGCGCCGAGAATCATGAAAAACCGGCTTCTTTCCTTGAGCTTTTGCATGGGAATGGAAAAGGTAAAGATCAGACAGACGGCGCAGGCCAGCGTGGTGGCAATGGGCTGCTCCAGCAGAAACTTGTCGGCGTCATCGATAAATACACGTTTGAGAGCCGCGATGGCGGCCCCGAGAATAATGCCGGCTTTCAGCGTATCAGGCAGCCAGATCACCAATCGTCGCCCTAGCCCGCTCACACCGAGGAAGAATACCAACCCGGTGAACACCAGCGTGAGCGCGGTCATGGCCTGAAAACGGCTGGAAGGATCGTCATAGCCGCCGATCACAAAGGCGAGGATGAGAGGCAGTGCCGGTGTAATCCAGCCACCCGCGTAGGGCTCGCCAAAAACAATCACGGCAGAGGCAATCAGAGAGGCGTGAATCATGGACAGGGCAACAGCTTCTTCAAAACTGAAACCGAAATAGGCGATCATCACCGGCACCAGTGCCAGCCCGGTCGCCGCTGAGACCATCAGCCCCTGCAGACATTCAGACCAGCAAAGTCTGGTGTGATAAAACGGCAAACGGAAGGTGAACGGGCCCCATCGCCAGCCCGCCAGTTCTTTACGCTCAGTCATTCTGGATCACCACTCGCAATTATTTTTTGAAGTGGCCTGAGTATGGAAACGGTTTGGCTATTCCGCGAATCAATTTTTCTGATTTATGTGAATAAGCAGCGGTAATTCACTTTCCTGACGGTTGATTGCCCCAAATTTTAGCAACCGCGCTGTCACTGCCCAGGGTGGCAACCACTGCACAAACCAGGCTGATAAAGGAAAACACGATAACCGGGAAGAGCCCGCCCAGCGTTCCCGTCATCATTACGAAAAAGAGCGTTGCCATGGACAGGACGAAAAACAGGAAGCCGACGGCAAACAGAATCTTCCGGTGGGAGGGTCGATAACCCTCGGCACTCTCATGCGTACGGCCTTGCGTATTGCCCTTCTCTTCCTTATCGCCCGTCTCGAAAAAACAGAGAATGGGCCAGAACACTTTTCTGAAAACGTCTTTGCTCACGGATTGCCTCTTGATCTAATGAACACCGAACACATGGGGATATCGCCGCAGGCTGTAGAGGGCAATTATATCGTACACACCATGCCACACCATCACCAGCAACAGGCTGTCCGTCATCCAGTAGGCAATGCCCAGAACCAGACCCAGCCCGGTGGCCATAACAAAATAGGCAAACGAAAGGTAGTGAACCAGTCCGAACAGGAGTGACGCCAACAAAATCGCAAGCGCATCGTTCAGATGCCAGGCAAGCCAGCCTTGAACCGCACCCCGGAACAACAACTCCTCCCCGACCCCGGCCAACACGGAGAGTGTCATCAACACCGGCCAGGAGTAGTCATTGGCAAAGCCGTGGAGCTGGCGCATATGGCCAGACAGGGAGTCCCGAATGGGCCCGGGCGCCCGGGCCAGGGCGCTGAGCAGAAGGTAAGTGACGATACTGCCGCTGATCCCCCAGGCCACCGCTTTGAGCCAACCGGTGCTGCCAGACAGAATATCAACACCCATCAACCAGACGGCCAGCCAGCCAACAAGAACGATGACGCCCTGAAAACTCAGCGCGACCGCTGTCGAAATCCTGCTACTTTTCCGGGTCATACTTGTTCGCCAAGTCTTACTTGCACTGGCGAATCACCAGGGTAACTCTTCACCGTTGCTGTGCCAGAACGACCCGGTATTCTCCAGATTGAGCCCGTCAATTATTGCGACCAGCCCCCTGGCGGCCTCATCGGGAGAAATCAGCCCGCCAAAGTTCACCATACGGGTCTGAACATAGCCCGGATGCAACTGAGCTACCGCGATGCCGCGGGGCTTGAGATCCATCGCCAGGGACTTGCCAAACGCATTAAGAGCCGCCTTGGACGCCCGGTAACCGTAACGGCCACCAGAATCGTTATCGGCAATGGAACCCATTCGGCTGGTGATATTGGCGATCTTGCCGCCTTCGGGAATCTGTGACACCAGCGCTTCAGCAATCCGCAGCGGCGCATAGGCGTTGATTTCCATCTGGGTGCGGATGGAATCGAAATCGATACTGCCCAGTTTTTCGTCCTGAATCAGCCCGGCGTTGTTGATCAGCAGATCAATAGTCGTGTCTTTCAGCTTGCTGACCAGCGTGCGGACATCGGTTTCGCTGGTGACGTCGATCCCGTCAATTACCGATGTTGCGATGGCATTGAGCTCGTCCGAACTCTCACGGCAGACCCCGAAAACGGAGTAGCCCTGGCCCGCGAACTGGCGGGCCAGTTCAAGACCGATGCCGCGGTTTGCACCGGTAATTACAGCAGTTTTTGAAGCTGTCATGACACCTCACCTCAGTTGGTAACGAATGGCTGTGAATTTCTATCAACCGAGGTCAACTGTAACCCGGCTGCGCCCGTTGTTGAAGTATCAAAGGCACTCCACAGTCCAGAACATTCTGGAACTGCTATGGTTACAACCTGTAAGACTCGGAACAGTTATAGTGTTTTGAACGTCGAATTCTTCTACGGGAAACGTAACGATGAGCAAGAGCCCTTTTCGAATTGTCATTTTTGGCGCCGGTAGCATCGGATGCTACGTCGGTGGAAGACTGCTTTCAGCGGGTGCCGAGGTCACTCTAATCGGACGCCCTAAAATGCAGTCTGTGTTCGCGGCCAACCCTCTGAAAATTACAGACTACGAAAGCTTCGAAGCGGAACATGATATTGGCGATTCCGGTTATGTCACCTCTGCGGAAGCCGCCGCGGAAGCCGATCTTGTTCTGGTTACGGTAAAATCTGCGGCCACACGCGAAGCGGGCGAAACCCTGGCACCGTTTGTGAAACCCGGCGTACCGGTGGTCAGCCTGCAAAACGGCATTTCCAACGCCGCGCAGCTTCAGGAGGCCATGCCCGACGCCAACGTGGTCGCTGGCATGGTGCCTTTCAACGTACTGCAGCAGGCGCCCGGGCATTTCCATCAAGGCACCGAGGGCCATCTCATGGCCGCCAAAAATGCTGCTCTCGAACCTGCGGTAACCTGGTTCGAAAAAGCGGGCTTGCCGCTGGAACTTCGCCCGGACATCGAGTCCGTTATGTGGTCCAAATTACTGCTCAACCTGAATAACCCTGTTAACGCCCTCTCTGGCGTTCCGCTGCTCGAAGAGTTATCACAACGGGGCTACCGGCTGGTCCTGGCGATGGCTCAAAAAGAGACCCTCAAACTGCTGAAACAGGCGGGCATTCCCACAGTGAAACTGACTGGCCTGCCAACCGGCCTGATTCCCGTTTTAATGTCAGCTCCCAACTGGGTCTTCGCGCGGATGGCCAAGCAGATGCTGACCATTGATCCGCTGGCCCGGTCGTCCATGTGGGAAGATCTTCAAGCAGGGAGACCCACTGAAATCGACTGGATCAATGGCGAGGTGGTTAAACTTGCGGAATCACTTGGTACCGACGCGCCCGTTAATCGGAAGCTGGTTGAGTTGATGCATGAACAGGAGCAGAACCCAAAACCCTGGTCGCCAAAATCACTTTTGAAGGAATTGAAAGCATCATAGCGGCCTGGTTAATGTCAGGATCTGGCGGGCCCATTGAGATACTTTTGCAACTGGGCATCATGGACCTTTGACAGCATCAGCAGCGACAAAATCGCGCCTAACAACGCCAGCCCCATGTCAGACTGGGTGTCCCAGATATAACCCTGGGTTCCGAGGAAGGCCTCGGCATCCTCGCCGCTGGCCAGCGCGACCCACCACTCGATCAACTCGTAGAACGCACTGAATGCGAGGCAGATTGACACTACAAACAGGGAGCGCCAGCCAGCCCCGTTCACAACCTGCTTTCTGATCAGGATTTCCCTTGCTAGCAGAGCCGGTACAAAGCCCTGGAACAAATGCCCAAGTTTGTCGTAGTTGTTTCTGTCAGCGCCGAACAGACCGTCGAAAAACGGTACTTCGGCATAAGTGTAGTGACCACCGATCATCAGCACGATGGCATGGGCCAGAATCAGAACGTAAAGAAGAGTCGTCAGCCGGAACGACCGGTAAGTGACGGCCATCACGACACCACCTAGCATTACAGGCAGAACTTCAAGAAACCAGGTGAATGGCTCTTTCGGTTCGATGCCTGACCAGATCAGTACCGCAAAAAACAGAATAATCCAAAGCGCTTTGATGGCTATTTACTCCCGGTCCCTGGTCGCACGTCACAAGCTGACGTTGAATATAAGCCCTATCTAACCACGCTTTATCATTGAAGGCGAACCCAGGTTCGCGCCATCAGTCAGTGGTAAAAACATCCAATCGCGACTAGATTTCTAGGTGATAGCTAAACCACAGAGGCCCGGTGAGGCCGACTGGCCACGATATTGCCGTTCGAGAATTTATCCATAAACCGAAACTATCGAACTAGTCGCAAAAACCAACTTGTGACAATCGAAGACGGTTGTTATTAATGTAATCAAGCGATCAGGGAATCGCGTCGAACAGGCCCTGCGGGGCATTCAACCAGTCATGATCGGAGATAGATATGGGCGATAATAATAACGCAGGCAGCGGCGGAAAATGCCCTGTAATGCACGGATCACGCACAAAGCTCAAGAGTGATGGCCCCGGCAATAATTTCTGGTGGCCCAATCAACTCAACCTCAGCATTCTTCATCAGCATTCGCCAAAATCCAATCCCCTTGGCGAAGATTTCAATTATGCAGAAGCGTTTAAAAAACTGGATCTGGCGGCGGTCAAGAAAGACCTCGCGGCCCTGATGACCGATTCCAAAGACTGGTGGCCGGCTGACTATGGCCATTACGGTCCTTTCTTCGTTCGTATGGCATGGCATGCGGCAGGCACTTATCGGACCGGTGACGGGCGTGGCGGTGCCGGCAATGGCGACCAGCGTTTTGCTCCAATAAACAGCTGGCCAGACAACGGCAATCTGGACAAAGCCCGCAGACTGCTCTGGCCGATCAAACAGAAGTACGGCAACAGCCTGTCCTGGGCCGATCTGGCTATTTTGACCGGTAACGTAGCCATGGAAACCATGGGCTTCAAATGTTTCGGCTTTGCCGGTGGCCGCGCAGACACCTATCAGCCCCAGGAAGACATTTACTGGGGTGCAGAAGAAGAGTGGCTGGCAACCAGTGACAAGGCGAACAGCCGCTATTCGGGAGACCGCGATCTTGAAAACCCACTGGCAGCGGTTCAGATGGGCCTGATTTACGTGAACCCCGAAGGTCCTGACGGTAACCCGGACCCGCTGGCCTCCGCCCGCGACATCCGCGAGACCTTCGCTCGCATGGCGATGAACGACTACGAAACGGTTGCCTTGACAGCCGGCGGTCACACCTTTGGTAAGACCCACGGTGCGGGTGATCCGGACAAGGTCGGCCCTGAGCCAGAGGCCGCGCCGATCGAACAGATGGGCTTTGGCTGGATAAACAGTCACGGAACGGGCAAGGGGCGTGACTCGACCACCAGTGGCCTGGAAGGTGCTTGGGGTCCAACGCCCACCAAGTGGGACATGAGCTACTACAATATGCTGTTCGGCTACGAGTGGGAGCTGACCAAGAGCCCGGCTGGTGCCCAGCAGTGGCAGCCGGTGGGCATCAAAGAAGCGGATATGGCTCCGGACCCGGAGGATCCATCCAGGAAAGTGAACATCATGATGTCCACTGCCGACATGGCGATGAAGATGGACCCGGACTATCGCAAGATCTCCGAGCATTTCCACAAAAATCCGGAAGAGTTTGCGGATGCCTATGCCCGCGCCTGGTTCAAGCTGACTCACCGTGACATGGGCCCGAAAGCCCGTTACCTCGGTCCCGAAGTGCCTGCGGAAGACCTGATCTGGCAGGATCCTGTCCCGGCGGTTGATTTCGACGTTATTGGCCAGCAAGATATTGCCGATCTGAAGAGTAAAATCCTCGCTTCTGGACTGTCCGTGCAGGAACTGGTGTACACAGCCTGGTCGTCCGCATCCACCTTCCGTGGATCGGACATGCGTGGCGGCGCCAACGGTGCGCGTATTCGCCTGGCACCGCAGAAAGACTGGGCGGTGAATCAGCCGGATCAGTTGAGCAAGGTACTCAGCACTCTGGAAAGTATCCAGAAAGCGTTTAACGATGCGCAGTCCGGCAACAAGAAGGTGGCACTGGCTGATCTGATTGTTCTGGGTGGTAACGCGGCGATTGAGAAGGCAGCAAAAGATGCGGGCCAATCAATCGATGTTCCATTCACTCCCGGCCGTAACGATACGACCGACGAACTGACAGATGCCGATTCCTTTGAGCCACTGGAGCCGGAAGCTGATGGATTCCGCAACTTCCGCCGCGCGAAGTTCACGGTATCGGACGAGGAAATGCTGATCGATAAGGCTCAGTTGCTGCAACTGAGTGCGCCGGAAATGACCGTACTGGTCGGCGGTCTGCGGGCTCTGGATGCAAACTACAAAGGGTCTAAACACGGTGTGCTTACCAGGACACCAGGCCAGTTGACCAACGATTTCTTCGTGAATCTGACCGATATGGACCTTGAGTGGGAACCCTCTGCGTCTGAAGAGGACGTGTTTGAAGCCAAGGACCGCAAGACCGGCGATGTGAAGTGGACCGGTACCCGGGTTGACCTGGTATTCGGCTCCAACTCACAGCTGCGCGCGCTGACTGAGGTTTACGCTCAGAACGACGCAAAAGAGAAGTTCGTGAAAGACTTCGTTGCAGCCTGGAACAAGGTAATGAACTCGGATCGCTTCGATCTGTCCTGATTACTGTTGTTCATGAAAAAGCGTGGCTGGAAACGGTCACGCTTTTTTTGTGTTCATTATCACTGATCAGTTTCCGGAGGTGTCCACACTGGAACATCCTCCCGCTTGGGCTCTTCCCAATCCTTCTGCATGGCACTGCTCAACGCTCCCTCCAGCTTCATGAACAGCTCACCGTAGCGTGGGCTGAACGCAATGCCTTCTTCGATTTCCTTCCAGGCTTCAAATAACTCATCCTCATGGGCGGCCTCGTTTTCAACAAACGCCCAGGTCATCTGTTTGGCCCGCAGCGGGTGAACGCCCAACGCCGTCAGGGCATGGCCACCAAGCTCAAGTGCGGAATGGTAAGTCTCGCTCACCACGTCATCGGCACCAGCGGCCCTAAGCTCATAACCATGGCCTCGGTCAAACGCACGGGCCAGAACCCAGACCCCCGGATAGGATTTTTTCACGTGTTCGACCATTCGGGTGGTCCGGTCCCGGTCATCAATGGCGACCACAAGCAGCCGGGCGTCTTCGATGCCCGCGGTTTCCAGGAGATCGTGACGGCTGGCATCACCAAAAAAGCTCTTGATGTGAATCTGACGAACGTTCTCGATCTGTTGGATTTCATGATCCAGAACCACAATCGGCGTGTTATTGGCCCTGAGCAGACGACAGACAATCTGCCCGAAGCGACCTACGCCGGCGACAATTACGGGTGCCTTTTCATCAATGATATCCGCCTCACGGTCATCGTTTTTTGATCGCCGGTAGCGGGGCAGTACCACCCGATCGTAAATGATGAACAGCAACGGCGTGAGGAACATTGAAAATGCCACGACCAGGAATAGAATCTGTGAAACGTCCGTTGGAACGACATTGTTCTGCACACTGTAGGTCAGCAGCACAAACCCGAACTCGCCCGCCTGAGCGAGACTCAGCGTAAACAACCAGCCGTTGCTGCCCTTGATCCGAAAAATAAGCGCCAACGCCAACAAAATGAGCGCTTTAACGACCAGCACGGCGAGACCGAGCGAGACGACAGTGCCCCACTCCTCCGCCAACACGTCGAAGTTGATGCCGGCCCCGACCGTAATAAAAAACAGCCCGAGAAGCAGCCCTTTGAACGGTTCGAGATTGGCTTCAAGTTCATGGCGAAATTCGCTGTTCGCCAATACCACCCCCGCCAGAAATGCCCCCAGCGCCGGCGACAGGTTCACCAGGCTCATAAGTGCTGCAATACCAATCACCAACATCAGCGCGGTGGCGGTAAAGACTTCGCGCAGGCCTGACTGCACAACATATCGAAAGAGCGGACGGCTCAGGTAATAACCACCGAAAATCACTGCAACCACGGCAACGACTACCACTAATCCGTGAGCCCAACCGGGCAGGTTCGCGACCAGACTGAGATCGCTATGGCCCGCATTACCGGCGGACTCTCCCGCCAACTCAGGCAGTGCCAGAAGTGGGATCAGCGCCAGCATGGGAATCACGGCAATATCCTGAAACAGCAATACAGAAAAAGCGCTTCGCCCGCCTTCGGTTTTCTCGAGACCTTTCTCATCCAGGGTTTGCAGCACAATCGCCGTGGAGGACAGCGCAAACACAAACCCAACGGTTAACGCTGTTTGCCAGACCAGTCCAAGCCACCAGGCCACGGCCATACCCGCAGCGGCGGTCAGCACCACCTGCAAGCCGCCCAGCCCGACCAGCCGCACGCGCATCGCCCACAGGGCTTTCGGGTCCAGCTCCATCCCCACCAGAAACAGCATCATCACCACGCCAAATTCGGCAAAATGCTGAATAGTATCCGTTTCCTGCCCGACCAGACCTGTGACCGGGCCAATCACCACACCCGCCACCAGATAACCCAACACCGAACCCAGACCAAAACGCTTTGCCAGTGGAACGGCAATGACGGCGGCCGCCAGATAAATAAATGCCTGAACAAAATAGGCCGTCATAGTTGGGTTTCCTTAAACATCGTTATCTCGGGGATGAAAAATGGTGGCGCGCGCTGAGCATAACGCAACCGGCTAGTGCAGTGAACGAATCACCAGATTGGCTCAGATTGACAGTGTGCTGCACGCTCTTCGGGCCTAAACTATGACGCCCTCAATAATACAGGCAAGGAAAACCTCATGACGAGCACAGCACTGGTGACTGGCGCTTCGGGCGGCATTGGCATGGAACTGGCGCGAATCCACGCAGAAAAGGGTGGCGATCTGGTACTGGTTGCCCGCTCACAAGACAAACTTGAGAAACTGAAAGAAGAGCTGGAAAACAGCTATGGGGTATCGGTGATCGTCCATGTCGAAGATCTATCGCAACCCGATGCTGCACAGAAGATCTTTGAGGCGACCGAAGCTCAGGGACTGGTTATCGACACTTTGATCAACAATGCCGGTTTCGGCGGGCATGGCCGTTTTCACGAGCGGGAGCTGGCTAAAGAGCAGGCCATGATTCAGGTCAATATCACTACCCTGACCAACCTGACTCATCTGTACCTGCAAGGCATGGTGGCGCGCCGGCAGGGCCGGATTCTCAACGTCTCATCCACCGCCTCTTTTTTGCCCGGGCCGTTACAGGCGGTGTATTTTGCGACCAAAGCTTATGTGACATCTTTCACCCAGGCAGTCGCAGAGGAGGTTCGCCCACACAACGTGACCTTGACCGCCCTCTGCCCCGGCGCCGTGCTGACCGGTTTTATCGAAGCCGCCGATCTGGAAGGGCTGGCGGTCTGGAAAACCGCGAAATCGGCTCGATCGGTAGCGGAGTGTGGCTATTCGGAAATGGAGAAGGGCACTCTGGTTGCGTTCAATCAGGGCAGCCTGAAATTCGCCCTGAACTGGCTGGTACCGGCGATGCCACGCAAATCCCTGCTGAAACTGGTGCGCTCTGGTATGGAGAAAAAGCACTGATCGTTACTCTTACACCTCATGCAGGGTTAGCTGCTGAAAGTCGGGAGTGATACCGAGACCGGGTCGGTCGCTAAAGCGAGTTTCACCGCCTGGTCCACGTGAACCTCGGTTGTATCGTAAAGTCGCGCTGATGTGTCTTGCGGACCAATCAATAGGCCAATTTCGGTACACCCCAGAATGACCGCCTGGGCTCCCTGCCCGACAAGATCATCAATAATGGCCAGAAAATCTGACCTTGCCTGATGTGACGTAACGCCCTGACACAATTCCTCAAAAATCACCTGATGGATCCGTTCACGCTGAGCTGCCCCCGGAACAAGCACCCTCAACCCCTTCGCCTCGAGGCGTTCGCTGCAAAACGACTGCTCCATGGTGAAGCGGGTTCCCAGCAAACCCACGCATTTCAACCCATCACTGGCTATGGCCGCTGCGGTCGCATCCATGATGTGCAGCAACGGCACACCAATCGCCGCTTCCACATCCGGAGCAACTTTGTGCATCGTGTTGGTACAGATCAGCACAAAGTCGGCGCCCGCTTTCTCAAGAGACCGGGCAGCAGCGATGAGAATGTCCGCCGCAAGACCCCACTCCCCGCGCCGTTGATGGAGTTCAATCTCGGCAAAATCCAGACTGTAAAGAATGATACGGGCCGAATGCAGGCCACCGATTTGCTCGCGCACCGCCTGATTGATAAGACGATAATAGGTCTGTGTCGACTCCCAGCTCATCCCGCCAATCAATCCGATGGTCTTCATTCCAAGTCTCCCGGTCAGCAAGACCTGACAATGTTATCTATTGATATATTTGACTATCGACCACAATGACGACTTTGAACAGGCTGTTACAATGTCGTCTGATACAACGAAACAGCGTATGCCACCAATACAAAGTAACGATTTTTTGCGTTGGTTCTGAGTAGAATCAAATCTACCCTGAGCCTGTTCGCTGCTTTTAAAAACAAGGAGTTCAATCTTTGAGCCTACCCGGTCACCCTGCTTTAGCCAATGCTTCGATGCAGCTTGACGCAGCGATAGCAGACTTTGCCCGTGCCCGCCGTGCCGATAAAAAGGCACCAAGCATGAGCCTGCTGGAGCGCGCTCGTCAGTTGATGACGTTACCCGGTGGATTCGATGTCCTTTATCGCCGGGTTTCTGCCCTGGAATCAGCGGGCATATTCGGCACCAGTGACTGGGCCCGGCCATCCCTTCTGCAACCGGCACTGGCACGACAGTCGCTAAGGGCATCAGGGGTCGTCACGACAGTGGTCGAAGTCATCAGTGAAATTCGCATGCTCGCGGTGGCGAGGGGCGATTATTTTCACCCGGCCATATCGGCAGAGCAGGCTACTCACTTCCTGACTCAGGTAATGGCACTGAATCTGGATCTGCTGTCCGGCACCCTCAATGAAGCGGATCGGAAACGCCCCGAGCAGCTGGGCGTGATCGTGCAGTCCCTCTATCAGTATCTGGTTGATCACCTGGGCTATGCCAGCCTGCTGGACAGTCTGGTGCTGGAAGTGTGGCGTTTGCTGGATCAACGGCCGGTTCAGGTCGACAGCATCCGCGAGATGATCGGCCAGATCGCCAGCTGCCTGTTTGACCCAACACTCGATATGTCGGTGAACGAAAGTGCCTCCCGACTGGTCCACACCCTGTTTGCACCAACCCCAGGGAGCAAAGAAGACCCCGGTGTAGAGGTGTATAGTCAACGCCTCGGTGATATGGGCGATTCCGAACTTGCTCAGGAAGCGAAATGTTTTGCCGACATCATGCACGATACCGGCCTGGCCTCCCCCTACCACGCCGTGCTGATCCGCCACCTTCGGGAACACAAAAAAGACGATCTGATTCCCGCTGCGCTGGGGCTCACCATGACCGGGAAGGACGATTTGCTGTGCTACCAAGAACTGGTCCACGCGCTGCTTGACGAAGCCATCTACCCGGAAACCTGTCAGGCCGTCTATGGTCTGGCCATGATGCTGGAGCGTGGATCGCTGTTCACGCCCGCCGTGGCTCAGGCGTTGTGGCGTCAGATCAAGCTCAACCTGTCGGAAGAAAATCGCGAACTGCTGCGGATGGTATTCGGCGACGACAAACCTCCGCGAGTGTTTCTGCTGGCGGGCGTACTGAACCTGCTGGGGCAGCCACTGGGCGTTGGCCAGGGCAACAATCCCAGCTGCCAGTCAGCCATTGGCCTGTCGCTTTGGGCCGACCACGAAGCGGATTATCTGCTGCAACTGCTGGCCTGGGCGGCCCGGGACAACGAAATACTGATACGTTTTGAGGGCGATCAAGTCTCTTCGAAAAACCTCGAATCCGGCCTGGTAACAGAAACACCCGTGGACGTGGACCCGGTATCACTCATTCTGATTCCGCATCTGGATCGCATCTACGGTGAAATGTGGCGACGTTGCAGTGACCGGGATGATGACGCTCATCGCTGGATTAACCCAGAATTCTATGGCTGGTGGGTCAATCATGAGTTTCTGGCGGTCACCGATGTCAAAACCGGGGAGATCAACGATTACGAGGGCTTTGTGCGTCACTTCTACGCCAGCTACCACCCTTTCTATAACGGCAACATGCCACTGATTCACCCCCAGCCCGCCGGTATTGCGGTAACGGACAGCGCTGCCCGGTTTGTCGGCCGACATGCCATTGTTATCCAGCGAGTAGGCCTGAGCCCGGACAACGAAATGCGGGTGTATTTCTTCAACCCCAACAACGACAGCGGTCAGGACTGGGGCCAGTGTATTAATTGCTCGACCCAGGGTAACGGAGAAATCCGTGGCGAGGCGTCCCTGCCGATCGCAGAATTTGCATCCAGGCTCTATGCGTTTCACTTCGACAAGCTGGAGCTAGGCGACATTGAAGCCATGCCGGAGGATGAAATCGCCCGGATTGCTGAGATGGCCTTCGGAAGCTGGGCAACTGACACCGACGCCGACTAGCTCAGAGTGGATGAGGTATCCCTAATGATCCATTCCCTGGTCACCCATCGCACTCTCGTCCATGGGCATGGTGTATAACTCGATCTGCATAGTTTCGGCGGTGTCGAAGTTGAGGGTCATGGGGAAACTCTCACCCTTGGCAACGGCGCCCTCGAGGCCTTCCAGCATCAGGTGATAGCCGTGGGGCTTCAGCATTACCGTTTCGCCGGCGGGAATGATCAGGCCGTCAGTCAGCGGGCGCATGCTCATCATGCCGTCTTTCATGCGGCTCTCATGCATCGTCACTTTCCCCGCCTTTGGAGTTGTCGCGCCGACAAGCGTGATAGCAGTATCGCCCTGATTGGAAATAGCCATGTAGCCAACCCCCATGGGCACACCAGGTGGGGTCGGGCGGCTCCAGGGGTGGGTGACAGTCACATCGCCCCGGGAAAAGGAATGTTCCGCATACGCAGTGCCGGAAACCGCAAAAAATAATAGAGCGGCAACAAGGTTAATGACGATTTTCATTGAGTCTCGCTAAGGATGTTGAATTAGAGGTTGAATTAAAGGCGTCAGGGCTTTCCCAGCGCTTCAATCAATGCGCCCAGAAATCGTGACGCTTCGCCACCCGTCGCCGCGCGGTGGTCGAAGGTAACAGACAGAGGCAGCACACGACGCACCGCCGGTTTGCCTTTGTGCACCACGACTTTTTCGCGGATGGAGCCCGCACCAATGATAGCGACTTGCGGCGGCGAGACAATGGGGCTGGCGTATTGCCCCGTCATGGTGCCGAAATTGGACAGCGTGATGGTCGCCCCCTGCATTTCCGCAGGCGGGATCTTGCGGGTGGCCACTGCGTCGTGCAGATTCTGCAGGCCGGTGCGCAGGTCTTCCATGGTGCGATGATTGACGTCCCGGAGCACCGGCACGAAAAGCCCCTCGGGCGTATCGACGGCAATGCCGATATGAACCTCATCCTTCAGGCGACGGCTGAGGGTCTCACCATCAAACCAGCTGTTCATCACCGGCGAGGTTTCGCAGGCACTGGCCATACCCTGAACCAGGCGCATGGTGATGTCGGTACCGGCATGCCAGTCGCCGATATCCACATCTTCAAAAATCGATACCGGAACCACTTGAGCGTGAGACGCCGCCATGTTTTTGGCCATGGTTCGCCGCGTTCCCCGAAGCGGCTCGGCATCCGGCAACGAGCGGGTGCGGTAACTGGCCCGGTTGGCCCGTGCCCGCTTGCTGGATTCCGCCGCCCCGACAATAAAGCTGTCTTTGCGGGTCTGCGCATCGGCCCTCTTCAGTTCGCCAACCACGGTTCCGCTGTCGTCGCCCTCGCCTTCGTAGGCCATCAGGGGCTCACCGGTGTGGATAATATCTCCGGGTTCACCGAAACGTTTTGCCACCGTGCCCGCCTCCGGTGATGGCACCTCCACAATGGCTTTGGCGGTTTCCACACTGACCAGCACCTGATCCACGTCGACCGTATCGCCCACTTGCACGTGCCATTCCACGATTTCCGCCTCTGGCAGGCCTTCGCCCAGATCGGGCAGTTTGAAGTATTTCATAGTGCGATCACCCGTTTGGCAGCCTCAACAATGTCATCTGTCTGGGGCAGGTAGGCCTGTTCGTTGCGGTAGTACGGCATGACCGTGTCGTATCCGGTCACCCGGATAACCGGCGCTTTCAATTCAAGATAGGCGCCCTCGGCAATTGAAGCGGCAACTTCTGCACCCACGCCGCCGTTCCGGCAGGCTTCATGAACGATCACCGCCCGCCCGGTTTTGGTCACGGAGCAAAGCAGTGTTTCCCGGTCCAGCGGGCTAATGGTGCCCAGGTCGATGACCTCTGCGGACATTCCCTGCTCTGCCAGCGCGTCGGCTGCTTCCAGTGTTTCCATAATCGACGCGCCCCAGCTGATCAGGGTGACATCGCTGCCTTCACGCAGGGTAAAACAGGTATCCAGAGGCAGAGCTTCGCCATTGTTTTCCACACTCTGGGTGACAGCCCGATAGATGCGCTTGGGCTCCAGGAATACCACCGGGTCCGGATTGCGGATCGCCGCCAACAGCAGTCCATAGGCGCGCTGGGGTGAGCTTGGAATCACCACCCGCAAGCCGGGAATGTGGGCAAACAGGGCTTCGGTGCTCTCGGAATGATGCTCCGGGGCGTGAATGCCACCACCAAAGGGCGCGCGGTAGACCAGAGGACAGCTCAGTCGGCCCCGAGTGCGGTTACGCATGCGCGAGGCGTGGCTGACGATCTGTTCCATGGCGGAATAGATAAAACCCATAAACTGGAACTCCGCCACCGGCCGAAGGCCCTGGGTAGCCATACCGATGGCCGTGCCTGCGATCAGGTTTTCCGCCAGCGGCGTGTCCATCACCCGCTTGAATCCGAAGCGGTCTTTCAAGCCAACGGTCGCGCGGAACACGCCGCCATTGGTGGCGATGTCTTCACCAAGGACCACCACGTTCTCGTCGTGCTCCATTTCCCAGGCTATCGCCATGTTCACGGCTTCTACCAGCGTGACGTCACGAATGTCTGAGCCGCTCATAACGCACCTCCACGGTATTTATCCGCAATCCGGTCACGCTGGGGCTTCAGGGCCTCTGGCAGGGTCTCGAACAGGTAGTCCATCATCGCCGTGGGCGGTTCGGCCTCGGTGGCAAGATAGGCTGCTACGGCTTTGTCGACGGTTCGCTTGCATTCAGCCTGCAGCTCTCTCTCACGATCCGGGCTCCAGAAGCCTTCGCCATGCAGATAATTCTGCAGGCGCTTGATGCCGTCTTTGTCCCAGGCTTGCTTCAGGTCTTCCGCGCTGCGATACCGGGTGGCATCGTCGGCCGTCGTATGATCGCCCAGCCGGTACGTCACGGCCTCAATCACTGCGCCTCCCTTACCTGCACGGGCACGTCCCAACGCATTGTCCAGCGTCTCGACCGTGGCAAAGTAATCGTTGCCGTCCACGATATGCCCGGGCAATCCGGCACCGATGGCCTTCTGGGCAATGGTTTCCGCACCGGTCTGAATGCTCCGGGGCGTGGAAATCGCCCACTGGTTATTGACCACCATAAACACCACCGGCAGATGCCAGGCACCGGCCAGGTTGATGCTCTCGGTAAAATCTCCCTTGGAGGTTCCGCCATCACCGATGCAACACACCACGGCCCGGGCTTCGCCCCGTATTCGCATGGCAGCGGCAACGCCTACCGCATGACAGCACTGGGTGGCGATGGGCACTGCAATGGGCAGGTCTTGCGGGCAGTGTTGCCAGGCACTTCCCCGCTCGTCGCCACCCCAGTAAAGCAGCAGTTCACTGAGGGCTACACCCCTGAAAATATGCGTCGCCTGATCCCGGTAATAGGGAACGAACACATCGGTTTGAGCCATGCTCTGGCCGATGGCGGTGCCAGTCACCTCATGGCCAAGCACCGACGGATAGGTGCCGCACTTGCCGGTGCGCTGCAGCGCAATGGCTTTGGAATCAAAGGTGCGGGTCAGCACCATGTTGCGGTAGGCGGCCAGCACCCTTTCGGTGTCTTCGGCCTGCGGTGGCAAATCGCCCAGCGGTCTGCCGTGATCGTCCAGATAGCGAACGCTATCCACACTGAACTCATGGATTGTTTTCATCCCATTCTCCTCGCCCCGCCTTTTGGTAAAAGGTTCTGCCAGGGTTGGCGGCCCGCTTGTGGCAGGCGTGCCGATGGCATCAAGGCTGATTGTCTTGTTGTTAACGTGGATTTCACGTTATCGGGATTACACAGAGCGCTAGAAAACGCTCTAATTAAGTTTTAGCCGATCAAAACGGAATGAGCAAAGGAACCTTTTGCATGATTGGATGACAACAGGTTAACCCCGGCTTAATGACGCCTAAGATTCAGCCGACTTAAAGTGATGGCAGAAGCAACGAAATGAATCCAATGACAGGAGTGGAACATGAATGTGATGTCGATTCTCAATCAAGTAATGAAACAAGCCCAGGGCGGTCAATCCCGAACCGGCGGGGGGATGGATGTCAACAAAATGGTAGGTAGCCTCAGTTCTCAATTCAGCGGCAGGCAAGGCTCAGGCAGCGGCAGTGGTATTGACGTTAAAAGCCTGCTGGGCGGCGGGGCTCTGGGGCTGATGCTGGGCTCAAAACGTGGCCGCAATATGGGCGGTAAAGCTCTGAAATATGGCGCACTGGCCGGCGTAGGTGTGCTGGCCTGGAAAGCCTACCAAAACTACCAAACGAATACCCAGGGTGGTGGACAGCCAGCTGGCCCCCAACAGGGACAACCGTTGGAGCAGTTACACGGGCAAGCGCAGGAGCAGCGTGGACTGGAAATATTGCAGGCCATGATCATGGCCGCCCGGGCGGATGGCCATGTTGATGCCAATGAACGCGCCCTGCTGACCCAGGAGATTGAGAACCTGGGGCCGGATGACGAACTCCATGCCTGGATTCAGCAGCAGTTCGACGCGCCCATGGATGCCAACGCACTGGCCCGGAATGCCGACTCGCCCCAGGCCAGCCGGGAGATATACATCGTCAGCGCCGTAATGGTTGATGAGCAGAATCCAATGGAGCGCGCATGGCTTGATCAGCTCGCGACTGCTCTGAACCTGGATGCGGGCATGGCCAGAGAGCTTGAACAACAAATCCAGACCGCAACCGGCTAACACTACCCATCTGACACAGCAGGTAAACTTCAGTTTAAACCCACGCGATAAAGGAACCAACCATGCCAATCTGGGTCGACGCCGACGCCTGCCCCGTTCCCATTAAGGAAATTCTCTGCCGCGCGGCCGCTCGCTGGCAGATTCTGACTACCTTCATTGCCAACCACGCCATCAGCCTGCCGCCCAGCCCGTACGTCAAGTACCAGCAGGTGCTGCACGGTTTTGATGTGGCAGACAACGAAATCATGGAGCAGCTAAGCCCCGGCGACCTGGTGATCACCCAGGATATCCCCCTGGCGGCCGAAGCCATCGAAAAGGGCGCAGACGTCTTCAACCCCCGCGGCCAGGTCTTCACCAAAGAAAATATTCGCCAGCGACTGGCCATGCGGAATTTTATGGAAGAAATGCGAAGCGCGGGTCAGGTTACCGGCGGGCCCGCCCCGTTCAGCCAGACCGACCGCAAAGAATTTGCCGACAAACTGGACCGCTGGCTGCAGCGCCATCAAAAACCCTGAAACGGAGATTTCCATGCGTACCTGCCCACGCCTGATCCTTGGAATCAGCTTTATGTTGACCTCAATAGCCGCCACAGCGGAACAGACTTTTTCGTCCGCAAAGGCGGAATTTCAACTGGAAACCGTGGCGGAGAATCTTGAACACCCCTGGAGCCTTGCCTTTCTGCCGGATGGCTCTCAGTTAGTAACCGAGCGGGCGGGTCGCCTGCGGCTGATCAGGAACGGTAAGCTTCAGCCCCAACCCGTCGGCGGCGTTCCGGAGCTGGTGGTGTCCGGCCAGGGTGGCCTGCTGGATGTGTTGCTGCACCCGGACTTTGCCGATAACCGCACACTCTTCCTGAGCTATGCCCATGATCAGAACGGCGCGGGCATGACCACCCGCGTAGCCCGAGCGCAGTTCGACGGTGAACAACTTCAGAACGTTGAGGTTATTTTTGAAGCCCTGCCCCGCAGCCGGACTTCACGGCACTTTGCCGGGCGCATGGAATTCGATACCGAGGGCAATCTGTATGTATCGGTTGGCGATCGCGGGGAAAAAGATCGCGCCCAGGACACCACCGACGACGCGGGCGGTGTGCACCGCCTGACCGTGAATGGCGATCCGGCGCCGGGCAACCCGTTTCTGGATGACGGTTCAGCCAATAATACTTTTTTCACCTACGGCAACCGCAATATCCAGGGCATGACCCGACACCCTGAAACCGGTGAGATCTGGACCCACGAACACGGCCCCCGGGGTGGTGACGAAGTGAACGTGCTTCAGGCTGGTGCCAACTATGGCTGGCCGAAGGTGACCTACGGCATTGCTTACAGTGGCTTCCCGATTACTGACAAAACCACGATGAAAGGCGTCACCGACCCACTTCACTACTGGGACCCGTCCATTGCGCCATCCGGCATGGCGTTCTACACCGGCGACCTGTTTCCGGCCTGGCAGGGCGACCTGTTTGTGGGTGCCCTGAAACTGCAGAAACTGGTGCGCCTCAGGTTTGAGAATCAGAAAGTGGTGGAGGAGGAAGACCTGCTGCTGGATCTGAACGAACGCATCCGGGATGTACGAATGGGGCCTGATGGCGCGCTCTGGCTGCTGACCGATGCCAGCGACGGCAAGGTCTACCGGGTAGTACCTGCTGACTGACGGGTCAGTTTGGGTCGTTCGTTCTCTCGGTTTTCTCGAACTGGGGAACCTGATCGGTGATCTCGAACCAGTCAGACTTCGAGCCCACAAATACGTGCTGCGCCGGGCCTTTGCCTAAGGGTTCGTTGATCACGCCCACTCGCAAACGGAGAATGCCGGGAATTGCGTCGACCCGGCTGTAAAGCTGGCTGCCGCAGTCGGAGCAGAACGCACGGTATTTTCCAGGGCGTGATTCATACTCGCGAATGCTCTGCTCCCCGGAAACCCACCGGAAATGGACTTTCTGGATCGGCGCGCTGGCAGAAAACGCGCTGCCGTGAACCCGGCGGCACTGGCTACAGTGGCATAATACTACAGGCCCCAGCGGGCCGTCATACTCAAAGCTTACGCTGCCACACAGGCAATGCCCGGTCATCATAAATCCACCTTATCGTTGCGCTGAACGGTCAGAAGCGCCGTATGATAACCGTGAGCCACTTGAAGAACCAGCCAGCCGAATCCACTTAGGGATAGAGAGACAGTTAACAGAGTTGGCGTTCAAAGGAGACCGCAATGACAGACAACGCACTTCCCAGAATTGGCATGGGCACCTTTCGCCTGAAAGGAAACGACGCCAGAGACGCGGTAAAAAGCGCACTCTCGCTGGGCTATCGCCACATTGATACCGCTCAGGTGTACGACAACGAATCCGAAGTTGGAGACGGCATCACCTCCAGCGGCATCCCGCGCCGTGAGATCTTTTTGACCACCAAAATATGGCACAGTCAGCTTGAAAAAAACGACCTGATCAACAGCCTTCACGAAAGCCTTCAGCGATTAAAAACCGATCATGTGGACCTGACACTGATTCACTGGCCATCGCCGGACGACCAGGTGCCCATGGAGGAATACCTTGGCGCCCTGAGAGACGCCCAGCGTGAAGGACTCACCACACACATTGGTATATCCAACTTTACCTGCGCCCAGATGGATCAGGCGGTCAGCATTCTCGGTGAGGGTGCCATTCTGACCAACCAGGTTGAGGTTCACCCCTTCCTGGCCAACCGGAAAGTGGTAGAGCATGCACAGAAGCTCGGCATCAAAGTAACCGGTTATATGCCGCTGGCCGTTGGCAAGGTGATGGAAGACGAAACACTGATCGCGATTGCCGAAGCCCGCAACCTGACACCCGCTCAGGTGGCATTGGCCTGGGTAGCCTCGCGGGATGTGGTGGTTATTCCTTCATCCACCCGGGCCACCCACCAAAAGGCCAATCTGGATGCGCTGGGCGTTGAACTGAGTCCGGAAGACATTGCACAGATCGACCAACTGGACCGCAACGAGCGAATTGCTAACCCCGGCTTTGCGCCCGCCTGGGACTGAGCCAATGGCCTGCACAACCCGCCAATTGTTCAGCCCTGGATGCTATCAGGCAGAGTAATGAGCATTCAGATACTTGAGAATCTGCGAAGACTCAAATAGCCGTTCACCGGTATTCGGGTCCTCCAGATAAGGTACTTGAACCCGCTTATGGATCTGGAAAAACTCATCCCGCTTGCCACTCGGAATCGGCGTATAAGGCCCCGGCTTGATGCGCTGCTTCGCAGGCCCGGCTTCAGTCCAGTGCTCCTTGCCGAGGTTATGCAGACTATAGGGAATCTCCAGCTCACACAGGCGCTCCCGAACCAGACGCGAATACGGGCTGCCCTCAAAACTCCATAAATGCAGGGGCTGACCCACCGCTTTCGCCGGGCTGGCCCTCAGCCCCCGCATGGCACTGGCTGCAGACGCCAGCGAACCCAGCGCAGGCTGATAAACCTTCGAGCGATAGTATTTCGGCACCGGCCGTTTGGCGTAAGTCTCGAAAAGATAGGCCACAATATCCGCGGACTCATAGATCACCCTTCCGGTGTTCTCGTCAGACAGGAGCGGGAACTGCTGCTTTCCGCCCAGCGCCTCCGCCTCGCTGCGAAACTTGCGCCCGCCTCTCGGGCAGGGGCGGATTTCAACATCCAGATGCAAAGCCGTCAGCGCTTCACGGACACGCCGACAATAAGAACAAGCCTCCATGTCGTAGAGCACCAGGGGTTTTTCCGGCTGCGGCACCGGACGCACCACAAGGCAGCCCCGCCACGCGGTTAGCGTTGAGGTAGTAACCGAACCCAATACGTTCAGATTATGGGCAATCGCATTGATCATTAAGTAATCCTTTTCCAACCAGGCTTCCGGAGCCGGAAATTTTGATAAGGGTAACAGGGGCGCTTACAAAAGGTAACAAAACCATAATATAAACAAGGTCATTACTGGCATTTTTTAACGTCATGTAGAGGCAATCCACATAGTACGCTGAAACAATATGAGCTATTGTTAACCCACTTTGAATCATCAGGCCAGCACTTCATGACGCCAATCGCTAACACACCGGAACCAGCAACAATCGGGAAGCCAGGTCGCTTCGCTTTGGCGCTGCACGTGAAGGCGTTGATCGCGGGCCTCACACTGGCGCTGACCGCGGTAATTGCGGTTCCGGCTCAAGCCAGCGAAAAACCGGAATCAGCGAATAAATCGATTAAAACCTGGAGTACCCAGGTACGGGATCACGCCACGCAGTCGTTTAATAGCGACGAAGCGCTCAGCGTGGCCGTCATTCCGCTCAACGGCCCCGGAATTGAACAATACATCAATGCCGACGAGTTGATGAGCCCCGGCTCTATCATAAAACTGGTAACCACCTATGCGGCGCTTGAGCTATTGGGCCCCAGCTACCACTGGGAAACACGCTTTCTGACGGATGGCACCCTGCAGGGCGACACGCTTAACGGCAACCTCTACGTAGACATGGGCGGCGACCCGAAACTGACCATTGAACGACTCTGGACAGTACTCGGCGAACTCCGCGGCATGGGCATCAGCACCATCAGTGGCGATCTGGTTCTGGATGGCGATGTATTCAGATTAGCGGGAGAAGCGCCGACGTTCGCCGACAACGGCAACAATCCCAATGCGCCCTTTCTGGTTCAGCCCTCACCCTACCTGAGCAACCTGAACCTGATTCATTTTCAGGTACGCTCAGACGAGCGCGGCACCCAGGCCTGGAGCGCTCCGGCCCTCAGTGAAATCGTGATCGATAACCGGGTAACATCCAGTGCCGAAGCCCCCTGCCCGGCGCGCCGCTATTTTGAGTGGGAGCCGGTATTTCACGACGATGGCCGGGTGACGGTGCGGGTCAATGGCGCATTGCCGATCGGTTGCAGAACCTCGGCTTACCTGTCGCTATTGCCCCATGAACAATATACCGCCTCAACCATTCGCTCGCTCCTGTCAGACCTGAACATTGAACTGACGGGGCAGAACCGGCTGGATACAACGCCGGAAGATGCCCGGCTGATGTTGACCACCTCCTCGCCCGATCTGGCGTCTATGGTGCGGGACATCAACAAGTGGAGCAGTAACGTGATGGCCCGCCAGCTGCTGCTGACGATTGGCGCGGAAAACCGGAAGGATGATGACCAGGACGACCGCCTGGCAGGCATCCGCACCATCACGGAATGGCTTGAAACGAAAAATATCAACACCGCTGGCCTGATCATTGAAAACGGTGCGGGCCTGACTCGCGATGGCAGAATTACCGCACGCCAGGGCGCGCAGATTCTTCAGCATGCCTGGAACAGCCCGTTCTCAGCCGACCTGATGGCCTCGCTGCCGCTGATCGGACTGGACGGCACCATGGCCCGCAGACTTCGTAACACCGGCATGGACGGACAGGGCCGCATCAAAACCGGATACCTGGAGAATGTACGCTCCATTGCCGGCTTTACCCGGGACGACACCAATACAACCTGGGCCATCGTCGGCATGGTGAACAACGATCCGGCCTGGAATGGTCAGGCGGTGCTGGATCGCATTCTTTACTCACTGCATTATCGCCCGCCCACCGGCACCACACTTTCCCAGGCGCCATCCAGCGGCATCGAAATACGCTGAGGCTGCAGTCCACCTCAGCCTGGATGTCGCCATGGGTCTTGTGGCTTCCAGACTTACTCGCCAAGACAAGCCTGGAGGTTGCTGGCTATCCCCTTCAGCAAATCCGGGTACAGTCCGGCGCCAACAGGTAAGCTCGACCCCAACGGGTCGATAACACCCGACGTGTTTACCCCCGTACCGCCAAAAACGGCCTTGGCTTTGATGCATCCCCGATAGAAATAGCCCCTGCTGCGGGAATGCCAAAGCGTTTTTCAAAGTATTGATAAGCATCATGGAAAACAATGAATTGTTTATCCTTGAGCTGGGCTATGGTGGTTTTAACATGACTGACCGCAGCATCAATGTCAGCTTTCCCAGCCGCTGCATTGCCAAGATACTGCGTGGCATGCTCAGGATCCTTTTCTGCCAGAGCCGCTGCGATCACCTCAAGCCAGGCCTTTGCGTTGGCCGGGTCTAACCACGCATGTGGATCAGTACCGTTATGTTCATGATGATGATCTTGATCGTGCTGATCTGCTTTTTCCTCATCATGGTGGCCATCATCATGAGCGCCGAACGTAGCGCCTTTTCTGTAGGTATAGGTCGTCGTGCCATTCGCCTCCAGCAACTCGATGGCTTGTGCATCGGGAGACAGGTTCCCCAGGGATCTCTTCAGCCAGGGAGTCACGCCCTCACCTATCCAGAATACCAGGTCGGCTTCCTGTAACGCTTGAGCTTCCGAGGGACTGAGCGAATAGTTATGCGGTGAAGCACCAGACTGCACAAGCAGATCCGGCTTACCCACCCCCGCCATTACTTGCGACACAAGGGAGTGAACCGGCGTGATGTCCGTCGCGACACTCGGGACTGCAGCGTTTGCACTAAACGGCAACATGGTGCTGCAGGACATTAACCTCCGTATAGAACGGGGGGAAATCGTCACGATTGTAGGCCCGAACGGGTCGGGAAAATCGACGCTGTTGCGCATACTCATTGGCGCCCTGGCACCGACGTCCGGCCGGGTTGAAGTTGCCAGCAGACAGATTATCGGCTACGTGCCACAGCGCCTCAATATTGATGTAACGCTGCCAATGACGGTTTACCGGTTTTTATCGCTTCCCAGGCGCCAGCGACGGGACGACATGGAGGCTGCACTCCAGCAAGCGGGGCTATCCGGGCTTGGCAGGCAGCCGTTAATGACCCTGTCCGGGGGACAGTTCCAGCGCGTTCTGCTGGCCCGGGCCCTTATCGAGAAACCGGATCTACTGCTGTTGGATGAGGCCACCCAAGGGCTGGATTATTCCGGCTCGGCAGACTTCTACCGGCAGATTGAGCAGGTACGGCAGACATTGGGTTGCGCCATCCTGATGGTAAGCCATGAGCTGCACACGGTGATGCGAACATCGGATCGCGTTATCTCCCTGCCGATTTTTGCAGGGGTATTGGTGGTGTCTCTGCTGATGGCCCTGGCCGTCACAACGCTGAGTGAACGCGGTTACACCATGGATACCCTGCTTGGAGTGCTGTCTCACTCTTCACTGGCGTTTGGCCTGGTTGCGGTCTCCTTTC
>Ga0307948_1000068_pt1 | contig 67822 bp, 66 predicted proteins | sample OrgLakmetagen280_FD_201824 | JGI IMG/M metagenome (GOLD analysis project Ga0307948, IMG submission 201824) | Saline water microbial communities from Organic Lake, Antarctica - #280 | ecosystem: Environmental > Aquatic > Non-marine Saline and Alkaline > Saline | place: Antarctica: Organic Lake...
TTGAATCAAAGATTTTAAGAGTTATATTTGTATCCTAAATGCCCAGGTGCTGGAACTGGTAGACAGGCATGGTTGAGGGCCATGTGTCCTTTAGGGCGTGCGGGTTCGACTCCCGCTCTGGGCACTTCTCAAGATACTCTGAGTCAACTACTTAGAAGTATTTTTTATCAAGTGTGACACATATGTGTCATTGTATAACGCTTTTTTTGGCTCAAAGGCTAAAAAAAAAATGCAATCACTTCAAAAATTTCACTCTCCGACCAAACGGACTCCTTACATCGATTTTAAACCAGCTGAATTAAAGGAACAATCCAACGAAAATTGGCAAATTGTTTTTTATTGGAAAGCTCCTAAACCTAATTCTAAAATGAAGCGTTTTAGAAGACGGGTAAAGTTCATGACAAATAGTAATGAGCGGAGGAAATACGCCAACATCAAGATCAGACATCTTAATGAGTTATTAGAATCTGGATGGTCTCCAGTTGATAATACAACTGCATTTACTGGCTCTTTCTTAGATCTATTGAATAATTATATAGACTATTCAAAGAAGCGACTGGAACACGATAAGTTAAGACCTGACACTTATCGCACTCACTACTCTTTTATAAAGTCAACCAAGGAATATTTGAAAAGCAGAGGTCTTATTAGTATGGACTGCAACGGTTTTACAAAGAAGTTTGTTAATGACTTTGTAGAACATAAAGAGTTTAGGGATAAAGTGAGCAACAGGACAGTTAACAATTATCTGAGTTTCTTCTTTACTTTAAATAAATACATGATTGATCAGGAAGTGGTTAGTTATAATGTTGTATCAGATATTCCGTCTCGAAAAATTCACAAAAAGAAAATAAGACAAAGGATACCTGAAAACATAAAAGAAAAAATATTCAATCATTTAAAAGTTGAAAAACCCTCTTTTTATGTTCTCTCCTTGATGACTTATCTATGTTTTATAAGACGCACTGAGATAACCAAGCTTAAAGTAAAGCATATACAATTAGCTAATTCACTATTAAAAGTTCCTGCTGAAATTTCTAAGTCAAAAAAAGACGGTTTTGTAACTATCCCAGACCAATTCGCTATCATACTAGCTAGGCATATTAAGTATGCTAAGCCTGAAGAATGGCTCTTCTCACAAGATGATTTTAGACCAGGCACTAAACAAATAACTTCAAGGAAAATTTCTGACTTTTGGTACAGAATGAGAAAGAAACTAGAGCTTCCTTCAGTGTATCAATTTTATAGTCTAAAAGACACAGGAATAACAGAGCATTTTGAAAAAGGAATACCAGCTATTAAAATCCGAAATCAAGCAAGACACGAAAATATTTCTACAACAGAATTATACGCCCCAAAACGTGAAAATGCAGATCAAACTATAAGAGATATCTATTATAAATTATAATTCCTGCTCTCTTTTCTCCTGTGGCTACGTTTCAGTTTTACTGATTATGTGATTTTCTTATCAGAATAGGGGTTAGATTATTGAATATCAACGATTTATGTCTGATAAGAAATGGATGTTTTTATTATCAAGTTTTATCACTAATGCTTAAATCATTGTATTTCAGTATTTTAACAGGATAATTTTCTTATCGGTTTTTATCAAAAACCTGATAACTTTTTTATCAGAGCCAATAATTAGACTTAAAAAGTACTTTTTACAGAAAACTCGATTTATATGGATCAATTCTAAATAATAATAAAGCAAGCTTTTCAATAGTTTTTATCTATAGTATAGCTTCTGCACCTACACCCATATTTTTCCTTTTGTTTCCAAGACAGAAAATATAAATAGGCATAATTTTGATCCTCATTTTATGCGAAAATGAGTAATTTAATCGATTGAAAAAACATCCATAACCATCTATAAATGCAAAACCACATTTTGAAGCCTAGAAAAGCTCTCAATAAAGCTTTTCTAAAGGTTAAACCTAACAGAAAAGACATTGAGATTTTTAAAACACATCTCAAACAGTTATTGGAAAGGACTAATGATACTGAGAGCGAAGAATTTCATAAAAATTTAGTTTCCGACTTTTTAAAAGATACTTATTACAAGCAAAATCATTTCATTAATACCAAAGGACGTAACGATCTTGTTATACATAACGGGGATAAAGCAAAAAGTCCTGTCGGTGTAATCCTGGAAGCAAAAAAGCCTACTAATAAGGCAGAGATGGTTTCTACAAACCATATTAATAAGAAAGCTTTTCAGGAACTAGTACTCTACTACCTTAGAGAAAGGATCACCCTAAAAAATCTTGAAATAAAACATCTCGTTATTACCAACATTAACGAATGGTTCATCTTTGATGTCACAACATTTGACAGGCTTTTCGCTCAAAATAAGACTTTAGTAAAACAGTTCAACGACTTTGAAAGTGGTCGCTTAGCAGACACTAAAACAGATTTTTTCTATAAGCAAATTGCAGAACCCTTTATCTCAAAGATTGAAAATGAAATAGAATTTACTTATTTCGATTTAAACGATTATACAAAACCCCTGACTAACGATGACAAAAAAGATGATACTAAGCTCATAGCTCTTTTTAAGTTATTATCCCCAGAGCATCTTTTGAAGCTTCCCTTTATAAATGATAGCAATAGTTTAGACAAGCGGTTTTATAGTGAATTGCTCCACATTATAGGCTTAGAGGAAACCAAAGAAAAAGGGAAGAAATTAATTGGTAGAAGTAAAAAAGAGAGTCGTAATACAGGAAGTTTACTTGAAGACACCATAATACAGCTGGATAGTTTAGATAAAATAAGCCGTCTGGAACGCCCAAGTCAATATGGAATTACACAACAGGAACGCCTATTTAATGTTGCTTTAGAGTTAACCATTACTTGGGTCAACCGTATTTTATTTTTAAAACTATTAGAAGCTCAGTTGATTACCTACCATAAAGGAGACGAAACTTATTCATTCCTTAATTTGGATAGAATAAAAAATTATGACGATCTCAACAGCTTGTTTTTTCAAGTTCTAGCCAAAAAAGCAGAAAATAGAAATCCTGATGTCAAACAACTTTTTGAGAAAGTCCCCTACCTCAATTCTTCATTGTTTGAGCCTACCGAGATTGAACATTCTACTTTATTGATCAGCAATCTAAAAGATGATAAAACCATACCCGTGCTTTCATCAACGGTACTAAAAAATGACCAGGGAAAAAAGAGAACAGGAAGTCTTTCTACAATAGAATATCTTTTTGAATTTCTAAATGCTTATGATTTTAGTAGTGAAGGATCAGAAAATATACAGGAGGATAATAAAACGCTAATTAACGCTTCTGTACTTGGTTTGATTTTCGAAAAAATCAACGGTTATAAAGACGGCTCTTTTTTCACTCCAGGATTCATAACAATGTATATGTGCCGTGAAACCATAAGAAAGGCGGTTGTACAAAAGTTTAATGAAGCTAAGAACTGGAACTGTGATAGCTTAACCGATTTATACAATAAAATAGAAGACCAGGAAGAAGCAAACGGTATTATCAACAGCATAAAAATATGTGACCCTGCCGTTGGTTCTGGTCATTTTTTAGTCTCTGCTCTTAATGAAATGATCGCTGTAAAACATGATTTAAACATACTTCAAGACCGTGAGGGAAAACGGCTAAGAAACTACCAGGTAGAAGTCGTTAATGATGAGTTGATTGTAACCGATGAGGATGGTGTTTTATTTGAATACAACCCAAACAACAAAGAAGCTCAACGCATCCAGGAGACCCTATTCCATGAGAAGCAACTCATCATAGAAAACTGCCTCTTTGGTGTGGACATTAACCCCAACTCGGTTAAGATATGCCGTTTACGTTTATGGATCGAACTTTTAAAAAGCGCTTATTATAAAAATGCTACTGAACTGGAAACCCTTCCTAATATTGACATTAATATAAAGTGTGGTAACTCTCTAGTTAGTCGATTTGATATCGATAGTGACTTAAAAGATGCATTGAAGAGTAGTAAATGGACCATTGATAGTTACAGAATAGCCGTTGATACCTACCGTAAAGCAGAAAGCAAGGAACAAAAAAGAGATATGGAACGCTTAATTTCGGATATTAAATCCGATTTTAGAAGTGAAATCTCTTCCAACGATCCTAAGGTAAAACGTCACAGAAAACTTTCTGGAGAATTGTTTCAAATGACCCAACAGACACAACTTTTTGAATTGAGTAAACGTGAAAAAAAGGCTTGGGACAAAAAATTGACAGAACTTACTAAAGACACCAAAAAACTTGAAGCTGAAATTGAAAAAATAAAGGCGAATAAAGTATATGAGAACGCCTTTGAATGGCGTTTTGAATTTCCAGAGGTATTAAATGATAATGGGGTTTTCGTGGGTTTTGATGTGGTGATTGGAAATCCACCATACGTACAATTGCAAAGTATTAAAGAGGTCTCGGAGCAGCTAAAAAGGTTTGACTATGAAACCTTTTCTAGTATGGGAGATTTATACGCCCTATTCTATGAACGAGGGAATGAGATATTACAACAAAAAGGGGTTTTAAGTTTTATTACGGGAAGCGCATGGATGAGAACAAATTATGGCCAAAATCTCAGAACATATTTTAATCAAAAAACCCAACTTTTAGAAGTTATTGATCTTTCTGATTGTGAAATTTTTGAAAGCGCAACGGTACTTACGTCAATAATCTCATTTACTAAAAGTCAAAAAGAGCCAAGACCTATTAAAGCAATACGCTTTACAAAAAATGACCAAGGAAAGCTTCTTAACTTAGCTGAGGAAGTGAAAAAAAATCATACTATTATATCTCGTTTTCCTGAATCATCTTGGATAATTCTTGATCCTAAAGCTAACACCATAAAGGAAAAGGTTGAATTAGTTGGTAAGCCAATTAGAGATTGGGAAATAAAAATTAATCGTGGAATCCTAACAGGATTAAACAATGCTTTTGTAATTGATAAAGAAACTAAAAACAAACTGATTACTGAGGATCCAAAGTGCGAAGAACTCATTAAACCATTATTAAGGGGGCGTGATGTTCACAAATATTATTTTGATAATTCTGATTTATTTTTGATTGGAACTTTTCCAAGCATAAATATTAATATTGAGAATTACCCTTCCATAAAAAGTTACCTAAAGCAATACCTACCAAAACTAAAACAAACAGGCGAAACTTTCGAAAATAGGGAAGGAAAAAAAGAAAAAACAAGAAAGAAAACTTCAGGAGAATGGTTTGAGACACAAGACTCTATTGCCTATTGGGAGGATTTTTCAAAGCCTAAAATCATTTACCCTAATATGACAAAGTTTTTACCATTCACACTAGATGTTGATGGAAATTATGTCAACCAAAAATGTTTTATTGTATCTGGAGAAAAAATATATTATTTAACGGCTTTTTTTAATTCTAAACTATTTAAGTTTTGTTTTGAAGAGTCATTTCCTGAACTTCAAGGAAACACAAGAGAATTGAATAAAGTGATTTTTGAAACTATTCCAGTTAAACAGATATCGGATGAAAGTCTTTTCGTAGAAAAAGTCGGTAAGATATTAGGTATCAAAAAACAAAATCCTTTGGCTGACACAACAGAACTTGAAAATAAAATAGACGAATTGATTTACCAGCTTTACGATTTGACGGAAGAAGAAATTGAAATAATTGAAAAGGTTAATTGATGAGAAGTAGTGACAAATACAAAAAACTAAGTGAAGCCTATGTTTCGAAAAGAATGGCAGAAAGGTTTAGTAAAAGTCAAAAGATTCTTGATGATAAAACTCTATCATCAATTGAAGCTTTGTCAAAATTAAAATACCCACTATCCGAAAAAAATCTATTTTCAAAATATAAAATGCCACAGACTTCAATTGATAAAATAGCATCTGTAAATAAACAATTTGGTCAACTTTTAAGTGAGATATATGTAAAAAAAAATGCCTTTAGAATCCAGCCACCACTTTTGGCACAAATCAATGATTTAAATTATTCTTTTAGCGATATTTCAAATCAAGTAGCAAAATTTGCAATGCAACAAAGAAATTGGGGGATCATTGACGACTTTAGAGAAGTGTCTGAGCAAGCAATTGAATTCTCTGAAAGTCTAACGGAGGATGTAACCGAAGAGCAGGAAAAACAGTTCCAGTCATTACTCAAATTAGTTAGTGCATTTGTAAAGGAATACGGTATTTCAGGATTATTAATTATCGATATTATTTTACGATTTGCAGGAATTCACCAATACTATGACTTTTTGAAAGACAAGCCAGAACTTGCTACAAAACAGGAAATTAATCAAATTTCTACCAAACAAGATTCAGTAATACATTACATCAACTTAGTAAATGAACAATTAAAAGAACAAAAAGAATATCGAATTACTAATAGAAATTGTGAAGTAAAACTAAAGCCGAAATCAAATACTACGTTATTAACTAAACTTCCTGAAGGCTATGAAGCAACTGTAATTAGAATTCATCATAAATGGGTTTATGTGAGCTATTTTGACCCTAAAGATAACTTACCGCAAACAGGTTGGATAATGAAGAAATATTTAGATAAACCAAAATAAATTACAAAAAATGAGCATTGATAGTATATCCAGACAAATCGCAACGGTTGATCGTGAAATTAACACGGTTGAAAAGAGTATTCATACTATTGATAATAATATCAGTCGAAAATCGAAAGATGCTCATAACCTAATGACCAAAATTTCAAAAGAAAAAGATATAAAGCGAGTCCTTACTTATCAAAAAAACCTAAATAAAAGAAATGAAGAAATAAGTAAACTTGAAAAGGATAAAAGCAGTAAATTAAAAATACTGTCTGCGAAACAAAAAAAGAAACTCGACCATCAAGGTAAGCTATATAAAGAAGAACAAAAGGAGCGAGAAAAAACAAAGAAAGAACAAAAAGAAATACTCACTTTGCAACAGCAAATAACTAGAGAAATGGCGAAGCAAAAAACTCAATCGCTCAATTCAATTGATGATTTTAAAACACAACCGTTTAAATCTGAAAATTATGATGTTTTTGTTTCTCACGCTTCGGAGGATAAGGATGAATTCGTTAGAGATTTTGTAGAATGTCTTAAACAAAATGGTCTAACTGTATGGTATGATGAACTAACATTGAGAATTGGCGATAGTCTAAGACGTTCTATTGACAATGGTTTAAAAAATTCAAGATATGGAATAGTAGTCTTATCAGAAGCCTTCTTTAACAAAGAATGGCCACAAAGAGAACTAGACGGACTGTTTGCAAGAGAAGTAAACGGAGAAAAAGTTATTCTTCCGATTTGGCATAAACTCAGTAAGAATGAGGTTATGAAATTCAGTCCATTGATAGCAGATATGTTAGCTTTAAATACAACGAGCTTTTCAATTGAAGAAATCGCAAAACAAATATCAGATAGAATTTTAAATTAGTTTTGGTTTCAAACTTCTTGTATATGTATAAAACCTTCTATTAATTGAAAGTAATACAGTTGGAGTTCAAACAAAATTATAAATACCATAATCCAATATCAATTTAATCGTATTTTTGAATAATGGAAAAATTTGGTGACATAGAAATTAGAGTTGTTGGTAAGACAGGGAATCTTGAGCTTACCCCAGATAACTATGACATTAAACAGATCGCTTCTATTTTACAAAATGTAGAAGACCTTCTATATCCCACCAACAAAAAAGACAGACCTGTTATCTCTTATGATTTAAAAGAAGGCTCTGTAAGGCATATTTTTAAGACCTCTATTCAAACCATTATAGGTTTTAGTGCGCTTCTTAATCAGGTTCATTCAGAGAACAGCATCGACTTTTTAGAACTAAAAACAGCTAAAGCATTAGAAGAGATTCAAAAAATAGCTCAGCAAAAAGATTATGAATTTCAGATAAAAACATCACTAGATAAAAATTTTGAGTTGAGTATAAATGCTTCAACAAAATTCTTTAGAACTGAAAACACCTGGTCTGATGCAGAGTTTTATTTCTATGGCATCCTTAAAGATGCAGGAGGTAAAAGTAGAGCAAACATCCATTTAGACACTCCAGATTATGGTTATTTATCCATAGAAACAGGAGAAGAATTTTTAAAAGAACAAAAAGAAAACCTACTCTATAAAAAATATGGTGTTAGAGTCACTGGAAAACAAAACATGGAGACTGGTGAATTTGATACTAAATCTTTAAAGTTATTAGAATTGGTAGATTATAGTCCGAAATTTGATAGCGATTATCTCCACTCACTTATTAATAAAGCAAAAAACAATTGGCAGGGCATCAATGCAGACGATTGGTTAATAGACATAAGAGGTGGGTATGAAGTATAGTGTTTTATTAGATACAAGCTTTTTTATAAGACTCTTAAATGATCAAGATCCTCTCCATAAAAATGCTGTTGGTTATTACAAATACTTCCTTGAAAAAGAGATTACCTTAAAGGTTTCAACCATTTCGATAGCTGAATATTGTGTCATGGGAAAATTGGAAGATTTACCGCTTAGAAACCTTCAAATCTTGCCACTCAATCTGAAAGATGCAGAACGCACAGGTGAATTTGCTAATGTCATATTTAGACAGAATAAAATTGAAATTGAAAAGCTTAGCCCCCGCCCCATTATCCCTAATGATTCAAAACTTTTCGCCCAAGCTGACTTAGATAAAAGCATCCAGTATTTTGTGACTTCTGACGCAAGATCTAAAAAGACTTTAAACCTTCTCAAAAAAGAAATCCAGCCTAAATTTTCAATTATCTCAATTGGCACACCTCACAATGAAGAGTTTGGTGTTCTCGATTTATAGAAAGAAGTAATTTTGATTCAACGGTTCTCCGTTGAATTGTTTTAGAAAGGTGAACTAGCAATTCGTTTTTAGTGTTCAATGGCTTATATTAGCGTATCTTAAGGGTGTAAAAGTGGTTTGTAATACGCAAAACGGTAAGTTAACGGTTAGATCAAGGATTTCAATTGCTATTATAACGGATTTGTATTAAATTTTAATGGTTAACAAACGGTTCGCGTTTATCTTTCAGTGGGAATTAAAAAAGCGGCGTCTTTCGTTTTCAAAATTTGAATTAACAAAAAATAACAAAGCTTTCATTTAGTCCAAGTCTCGCTATAAAAGATACACGTTGTTGCAAGTATTTTTTAGTCATATAATTTTCTATAATATTCACAAGTTTCATAGACTTGATTTAAAGCCGAGAAATTAACGAATAAGTTCCATTCTTTTCCATAATCTTTTTCCAATCCATGTAGTATTAAGTCTCTATCCTCTTTAAATCTTCTTCTCAAAAAGTCTAAACGATCTTTAAAACTAATTTTGATTTCTTCAAGAGGTTCTCTTTTCCTCATAAAATCAAAATCACCAATTATTAGGCGATACGTAGTTCTATGTATGTCAAAGTCTTTATTCCATTTTATTTCTCTCAGATACTTGTCTAAAGAATTTAGGTTATTATAATTTTAAACTTCAATATTTTGCTCTTGAATTAAAAAGTCTCCAAGTTTTCTAACAATTCCTTCGATAGAAGTCAAAATCAATAAATTGTACAGCTATTGATCTTTTCAACGGCCAAAGCATAAATTTTAAGGAAATTCAAGACGGTATAATACCTAGCTTACTGGACTCAACATTAGACGATTTTTTGAAGTTTTAAATTCAGTTGACTTTTACTTACATATTTAGCGCATTAAATTCTTTGGTAACCAATAAAACGTCTCTACACTAGCAGAAATCTCTTGTAGCGACGTTTTGCCATGCTATGCTAATGTTTTGAATTTAAAAAACTTAAATGCCTTAATAAGGGTGTTTTAGCCTAAACGGCTCCTCGCTTTAGTTTTTATTAATCCATCTAGTTTTTGACATCAAAAATAAAATCCTTGATAACTTTTTAATCAATTAATAATCAGTGCCTTACCCTCCTTTTTTAGGCTTTGATAATTATTCTTATCAGAATAAAATTTTCTTATCAAGTTATTATCAGTGGGAAGTCCTTTGAACATTGGGCTTAAAGCTTTATGATAAAATGATAAATAAATTACTTACTTTTGAAAATATAATTAGTAATAAAAGAATAAATATATAAATAAGAGAAATCAAAGTTTTTTACGGTAACAACTCTTCATCTCTTTAAAAACAATACAATTTCGGTCACTTTTATCCAAAAATTGATATCCTCAGCTTTTATAGTATGTTCCTTAAATCAATAAACATGAAGTATTACAGTGTTTTGACACGTGTCAAAAATGAGTCAAAGTCAATCAAATATAGAACAGAAACGCAACGTTAACCCGCCAAAAAGCGTGCATTCCAGATGCGACGAGATTTCGACTCCCGCTCTGGGCACTTTTTATAATTTAAATTTTTCCTTCCTAGTATTTTTTAATAAAAGTAATTTCAAAAATATTATTTGATTTCCTGTTGTTTAACTACACAAGAATTTAAGCAATGTAGGACAATTAAAACCATTGTATTCTTCATTATTTAATAGGTATTGAAAGAATCAAAAAAGAATATTATACATAACTTTGTTATCTGTATACAATATTGCATTTATAAAATATATAGTCCCATCCCCTAAACATATAATCTATGATTGATATAAAAAATAAAACAGCATTTGTAACTGGATCTAGCCGAGGTATAGGTCAACAAATTGTTGTTGGTTTGGCAAATTTAGGTTGTAACGTAGTTGTACATGGTAGAAAAAAGGAAAACTGCAACAAAACTTTGGAGCTTTTAAAACCTTACAATGTGAGGGTAAATATTGTTCATGGGGAATTATCTGAAGAAAAGAGCATTAAAGACGTCATAAAACAAGTTCAAAAACTAAATGTTAATATAGATATCTTATACAATAACGCTGCAATCATGACGAGCTATAAAGAAGATTTTTGGAGCCACAATTGGGAGGAATGGATGAAAAGCATGAAGACAAATGTTTTAAGTGTTTACACTCTGAGTAGTGCCTTTATTCCTGGAATGGTGAAAAATGGCTTTGGTAGAGTTGTCAATTTGGTTTCTGGAATTAAAGATCAGCCAGAGCTACTACCATATAGCGTTTCAAAATGGGCTGCATCCAAAATAACTATTGACCTTGCAGTAAAATTTGAAGGAACTGGTGTTAGAATCAATTCTTTAGACCCTCAGTGGATATCAACAGACTTAGGTGGCGAATTTGCAGATCATTCTGTTGAGGAAGTTTTACCAGGTGCGCTTAAGCCGGTTTTAATTGAAAATGATGGCCCAAACGGTGAAACCTTTTCGGCAATTGACTAAAAGGATTACCATTCATAAAAATTCTGATTCAATATTCAACTGAATTTGTAATTATAAAAAAATAACCCTTTACTAAATCATTTTGAAAAAGCCCTTTCAAGTCATCTTGAATATGTTTCCTAGACCCTTCCTAATACGAGTGAGTCTATTTTTAAAACCTTTATTGGTTCTAATTTATCGAGGAGATAAATTTAAAGATCCAATTGATGGAAAAACATTTTCAAAATTCTTGCCTTATGGGTATGAGAAAAAAAGAGCTAATGTCTTGAGTCCATCTACGTTATCACTAGAAAGACATCGCTTATTATGGCTTTACCTTCAAAAAAAAACAGATTTTTTCACAAGCAAACATAAAGTCCTTCACTTTGCACCCGAACAGGCATTTTACAAACGATTTAAAAGTTTGTCCAACCTAGATTATACCACTACAGATTTGAACTCTCCAATTGCAGATGTAAAAGCTGATATATGTAATTTACCTTTTGGGGATGACATGTTTGACACCATTATATGCAATCATGTTCTGGAGCATATAAAAAATGACACAAAAGCTATGCAAGAGCTATACAGAGTTCTTAAACCGGGCGGTCTGGCTATACTTCAAATTCCACAAGATCTCAATAGAGAAAAAACTTTTGAGGATAATACGATAAAGGATCCTAAAGAACGAGCCAAAATTTTTGGCCAGTATGATCACCTTAGGATTTATGGTAAAGATTATTTCGAAAAATTAAGATCAATAGGTTTTAAAGTCGAAGAAGTCGATCTCACTTCGGAATTAAATGAATCGCAAATTGACTATTATCGTCTTCAAAAAGGAGAAATAATACCGGTTTGCTTTAAACCTATTTAAAATTTTTCTACTGAATCTTGAAGGTCTTCAGAGATAAATGTCTTTTGGTTTCCATTCTGATCAGAGTAGATTAGAATCACCTTCAACCTTTCATTAGTTTCCAGAAATTTTTTAGACTCCACAAATCCCATCGCCATAAAAGCAGTAGCAAATGCATCTGCATCTGTACAAGAATCGGCAATGACTGATGCTGATAAAACATCGGATTTTTGGGACTTACCAGTTTTGGGATTAATAGTGTGGACATATTTTTGACCAGTCGTTGAATCTATTCGAAATTTCCTGTAATTCCCAGAAGTTGCTAGAGATTGATTGTAAAGGTTAACACCATATTCCAATTCCCTTGAACCGCCTTCTAAGGGCATTTCGATCCCTATTTTCCATGGACTTTGGTTATTCAAATTTTGACCCATAACTGAAACTTCCCCTCCTATTTCAACAAGAAAATTTTCTACCCCTTTAGACTGGATGAAATCAGCAAAGACATCTACCGTATAGCCCTTGGCTATTGCATTGAAATCTATGTAGGAGATTGAAGAATCAAAAGTTATTTTGGAGTCGGCTGTTAATTGGATTTTATCAAAACCAATCAACTGATGAAGAGAGTCAAATTCTTCATCTGTGACAATATCTGAATACCCTCCAGGTCCAAAACCATAAGCATTGACAAGTACTCCTACACTTGGATCGAAATATCCATTTGTGGCTTTATAAATGCGTTGAGAAGCTTTATAAACTTTTTTGAAATGGGTATCAACTACAATTGTAGTGTCACCGGAATTAATTTTAGAAATGTCGGAATCCTCAACATAAGTGCTCATCGAAGAGTTTATCACCTTTAGTATGGAATCAATTTCTAAAGGTCGAATGGTCTCATCAGAAAAGTATTTAATCGAATAAGTAGTGCCTAGAGCATTTCCTTGTAGCGTTTTGACTTCAGCTAAATCATTACATGAGATTAAAACTAAAAAACTTAAAAATAACAGGATATGCTTCATTTGATTTCAATTAAACCTGAATAGTTCAAAACGTAATCTTCTTCTGAATCTACAGGCAATTCGTAACTAATGGAATTTGCAATTCCTACACCAGCATAAAAAGTTTTAGCCTCAAAACTGGTTGCATGTTTAGAAACCTTCTGCAAAAGCTCTTCGTTATATATAACTGGATTATCAGGATATGTAACAGCTCTTACAACTACAAATACCATTTTTTTAGCTTTTGTAGCTACAAACTGAGGGTTTTTAGATTTTTTGCTGTTAACAGCTAAAAACTCGTATCCCAAATCTTCTAAGTCTTTACCAACAACATTCATGGCAAGATTATGCAATTGTTGTTCTGTAAGTAATCCCATTTTAAAAGATATAAAAAAACCCAAACAGATTTAATGTTTGGGTTTCGTATGGTAAATTAAAGATTATCCTCCGAAGTCATCAAATCTGATATTTTCGTCGGCCATTCCAAAGTCTTCGCCCATTTTTTGAACTGCTTGGTTCATCAAAGGAGGTCCGCAAAAATATAATTCAATGTCTTCTGGTTCTTCATGATGACTTAAATAATTATCGATAACACATTGGTGAATAAAACCAACAAAACCATCGCCTTCACCATCTAAACCATCTTTAACTTTCCAATTATCTTCTTCCTGTGGCTCGGATAGAGCTAGGTAAAATTTAAAGTTAGGAAAATCTCTTTCCAAGGCTCTAAAGTGTTCAGTATAAAATAATTCACGTTTAGAACGACCTCCATACCAAAATGTAACTTTTCTTCCCGTCTTTAAAGTTCTGAAAAGATGGTATAAATGAGAACGCATAGGAGCCATTCCAGCACCACCACCGACATATAGCATTTCGGCTTCGCTTTCGTTGATAAAAAATTCACCATAAGGACCTGAAATAGTAACCTTATCACCTGCTTTACAACCAAATATATATGAAGATGCAACACCAGGATTCACATCCATCCAGTCACCTTTAGATTTATCAAACGGTGGAGTTGCTATACGAACGTTTAGCATTACACGCTTTCCTTCTGCAGGATAAGAAGCCATAGAATATGCTCTTTCAACAGTTTCAGGATTTTTCATCACTAATGGCCACAATTTAAATGTATCCCACTCAGCTTTAAATTTATCTTTTTCATCAGGATGTTCTTCTGGATGAGCTGTGATATCCATATCCTCAAATTTTACTTCACAAGGAGGTACTTCAATTTGGATGTAACCACCAGCCCTGTAGTCCATATCTTCAGGAATCTCGACAATAAACTCCTTAATAAATGAGGCTACATTATAATTTGAAGCTACAGTAGCTTCCCATTTTTTTATACCAAAAACTTCTTCTGGTATTTCGATTTTCATGTCTTGTTTTACTTTAACCTGACATCCTAATCTCCATCCTTCGGCAATTTCTTTTCTTGAAAAGTGAGGTTCTTCAGTTGGTAAAATTGAGCCACCACCCTCTGTTACGATACATTTACACTGGATACAAGTACCACCACCTCCACAAGCTGAAGGCAAAAATAATTTGTTATCACTTAATGTATTTAATAGGGTTGAACCTGATCCAACTTCTAAGTCTTCCTCACCATTTACATTAATCTTAACTGGACCCGAAGGCGATAATTTTGATTTTGCTGTAAGTAAAATTACTACCAACAATAAAATTAAAGTTAAGAATACTGCAACACTCGCTAATATAACTGTCATAATCCTCTGTGTTTATAATTTAATTCCCATAAAACTCATAAATCCAATCGCCATCAATCCTGTAATGATGAATGTTATTCCAAGCCCTTTCAAAGGAGCTGGAACATTAGAATAAGCTATTTTCTCTCTAATCGCAGCAATAGCTAGAATAGCCAAAAACCAACCTATACCACTACCTAAGCCATAGACTGCTGCACCTTCAATACCACTAAAATCTTTTTGCTGCATAAATAATGATCCGCCTAAAATAGCACAGTTTACAGCAATAAGCGGTAAAAAAATACCTAGTGACCCGTAAAGAGCTGGTGCATATTTTTCAACTATCATCTCTACAAGCTGAACCATTGATGCAATTACAGCTATAAACATGATAAAGCTGAGAAAGCTCAAATCTACGTCGGCGAATTCTGGGCCTAACCAGCTTAGTGCTCCAGATTGCAGCAGGTAATTATCTAAAAGATAATTGACAGGCACTGTAATAAGTAGTACAAATATAACAGCAGCACCAAGTCCAACCGCTGTTTTTACTGTTTTTGAAACAGCTAAGTAAGAGCACATGCCTAAGAAATAGGCAAAAATCATATTTTCTATGAAAATACTTTTAACAAATAAGTTTACTAAATCCATCTATGAGGTTTATTTAATTTTCTTCAATTAATTTTCTATTTCTAGCTCTTTGTATCCAAATAAGAACTCCGACTACTATAAGTGCCATTGGCGATAATAAGAAAAATCCATTATCCTCATACCCTAAAGCATATAAACCAGTTGATTCTGCCATGGTAACACCTTTGTGACCTAAGACTTCATAGCCAAGTAACTTACCTGAACCGAATAGTTCTCTAAAGAAAGCAACTATAATAAGAATAAGTCCATATCCTGCCGCATTACCGATACCATCCAAAAAGGATTTATAAACTCCATTACCCAGAGCAAATGCTTCCAATCTACCCATGATAATACAATTTGTAATAATCAGACCAATGAATATAGAAAGTTGTTTACTAACATCAAATGCGTAAGCTTTCAAAATTTGATCAACTAAAATTACCATAGAGGCAACAACAACTAACTGAACTATAATTCTAATTCTACTTGGAATTGAATTCCTAAGAAGTGAAATAATAACATTACTAAATGCCATTACAAAGACAACAGCAAGCGACATCACAATAGCTGGCTTAAGCTGAACTGTAATTGCTAAGGCTGAACAAATACCTAAAACTTGAACAGTTATAGGATTATTGTCATCCAAAGGATCCTTTAATATCTTTCGATTAGCCTTTGATAAGAAATGTTCTTTTTCCTCAGAACTTGATAAGAAAAGTAACATCTCGCTTTTCTTTTTTTCTTCTTCTGTTTGAGGCTTTTGATTTGTTTCTAAGCTCATAATTATCTTGTTACAACTTTAATTTCCTGACGCTTCTTAAAGAAAGGTAAATAATTTTTCAACCTTTTCTCGATCATTTCTGTTACACCATCACCAGTAATAGTCGCACCAGAAATAGAATCTACTTTATTATCATCTTTATCATTTCCACCACTATATCCCTTTACAACACTTACACCAACTAATTCTCCGTTGTTATCAAAAATCTTTTCATCTACAAAACGTTGTTGAAACCAATCAGTAGTAATCTCTGCTCCTAGACCAGCAGTTTCTCCTTTATGGTCAAAAATGACTCCTTTTATAGTGTTTGCATCGTCTTTTAGAGCGATGTACCCCCAAATTGCATCCCATAATCCATTACCTCTCATAGGAGCGATGTAATAATCTGAATTATCATAATTTGCCAAATATATTGGAAAAGATTGCTCTTCAATTGGCTTTGAAAGTTCTTTCGCTAAATCAACTTCAAAAGCATCTACATCTTCTTTTTCTTCACCTTCATAATCTAAAGTGATTTGCTGAGTAATGTGCTTATTGAATAGTGTTTCAGCATTTTCTCTATCTGTTTCAATACCTACAGTAGATAATATACTTTGCATTTTCTCTTTACGAACATTTTCTTTTTGAAGCGGACTTAGTGTTGTTGATGTGAATGATAATGTCACAGCAACAATTACAACCATCGCAATTGCAAAAATAAATGTGTATGCGTTACTATTTTTATTCATATTATGCTGTTTTAACTGATTTCATATCTAAACGTTTCTTTCTTTTCTTGATGTTACCTTCAATTACATAGTGGTCGATTGTCGGTGCAAAGACATTCAACAACAATATTGACAACATAATCCCTTCTGGATATGCAGGATTCAATGTTCTAATTAAAATAGCTGTTAGACCAATTAGAACACCATAAATCCATTTACCTTTCATAGTCTGAGCAGCACTTACAGGATCTGTTGCCATGAAAACGATTCCAAAAGCAAATCCGCCAACTATTAAGTGATTGTACCATGGGAAATTTGTCAAACCATTTCCTTCTACACCCATTGATGGTAAAGCGTTTAAAAGTAATCCCATCGCCGCAGCACCAATTACACCACTTAAGATAATTCTCCAATCAGCAACTTTAGTTAAAATTAAAATTAAAGCACCAGCAACAATACAAAGCGTTGATGTTTCTGAAATAGAACCCGGTATAATTCCCGTGAACATTTCTGCAGCGTTATAGGTCACTTCTTTATTTGCAGCAAGAGAACCCAATATAGTTTCACCGGAAATGCTATCCACATTTGAAGCCTCACTGACCCATATTTTGTTTCCAGACATATAAGTAGGGTAGGCAAAGAAAGCAAAAGCTCTTGCTGTTAAGGCAGGATTCAAGATATTCATTCCAGTTCCTCCAAAGGCTTCCTTGCCAATCAAGACTGCAAATATAACTGACAATGCAACCATCCACAATGGAATGTCAACCGGCATAATCATTGGGATAAGCAATCCAGTAACTAAGTATCCTTCATTAACTTCATGTCCTCTCATTATTGCAAAAGCGAATTCTAATCCTAAACCTACGGCATAGGATACTACAATCATTGGAACTATTTTATAAGCTCCATGTAAAAATGCTTCAAGAAATGCTGGATTTTCACCTAGCTGAGTGTAATGTTGGTAACCAGCGTTCCACATTCCAAAAATTAATGCAGGTATTAAAGCTAGCACAACTGTTATCATCGTCCTCTTCAAATCTACCGCATCTCTAATGTGTGCCCCTTTTTTAGTTGTATGATCAGGTACAAATAAGAAAGTGTCAAGCGCATTAATTGCTGGACGATATTTTTCTAATTTATTACCTGGCTCAAAAGGCTCTTTAATTTGATCAATTTTCTGTCTAATCCAATTCATAGTTATTATATAAATTTATCCTACTTCAGTTATCATTAAATCTAAACCATTGCGTATAATTTCTTGCGCTTCGATTTTAGATGTATTTGTATATTCTACTAGCGCGAAATCTTCTGGCACTACTTCATAGATTCCTAAATTCTCCATTTTCTCTATATCTCCAGCCATACAAGCTTTTAAAAGTTGCATAGGCAGAATATCCATTGGCATCATTTCTTCCATTTCGCCTGTCACTACAAGCGCTCTCTCTTCTCCGTTTAGATTTGTATTTACATCATACTTTTTGTTTGGAAACAACCAAGACAAGGAAGTTTTTGATGCGGAGTGGATATCATTGTCTTTAAAAGGCACCCAACCAAACATTCTGTATTCATTTCCTTCTGGAATCACAGTAAGCGTATTGGAAAAAAAATTAATATAGCCATCGCTTTCAATCTTTTCACCTGTCAATACATTACCACTAATTATTCTTGAGTTATCTTCAAAATCAGTCAAGAATGATTTAACTTCAGAACCAATAATGGTTTTAAAATATTTTCTATTATTTTCATGGGCCGCAGATCCAGTTACTACAACTGTTCTTTCAGCATTGTATTTTCCAGTTTTAAACTGCTCACCAATGATCGCAACATCTTCAGGATTGATGGTCCAAACACGTTCACCCCTATTCATTGGCTCAGTTTCGTGAATTAATGTTCCTACATTACCAGCAGGATGCGGTCCTGAAATTGTAATTAGTTCAACATTTTGAACATCTTTCAGGAAAGTTGCTGACTGTTTATCTACCCCTAAGTAAACCTTACCGCCTGTTAATTTTGTAAGCGCATTGATACCGTTCTGAAAATATTCAGCTTTATCCTTTAATACCACCTCATAAGATGCAGATAAAGGAGCTGTATCATATGCTGATATATAAATGGCTTTGGGAGTATCATCGGCATCAGCCGGAATATTATACGGTCTTTGATTAAGAAAAATCCCTAAACCAGTTGAAAAAATTCTTTCTTTAACCAAAGAAGACTCAGACTCCAAAGGATTCATTGATCCAAAATCTTTATATTCTATATTGTCATCTGCTTCGATGATAACTTCTAAAATTTTCCTCTTTGCTCCACGCTTAATTTCTTTAAGTACACCACTCACAGGAGAAACAACTCTTGTCTTATCAGAGTATTTTGAAAAAAAAACTTCATCTCCTGCTTTTATCTTAGCACCTTCCTTTAAAACCAACTTTGGTACCAAAGAGTGAAAATTTGAAGGCCTTAAAGCAACAGTTTTTGATTTCTGTGCTTGTTCAATTGAATTTTTGGCTTCACCTTTTAGATTTAGCTTTAAACCCTTTTTAATTTTTACGTCTATGGGCATCTTTAAATAAAATTTTATTTGATTTGCAAATTTAATAATTTAACTTACATTCCTAAAGCATACAAATCTTATAGTTCTATTATTTATAATTAATCTAAACAATTAAATGAGCTTAATAAATATAAGGCTTAACAATATTAATAAAAAGTTTATCCTCCTTATTTTAATAACTTTTACAAGTTCTTCAATAAAAGGTCAGGAGGTTTACGAGACTTTACCTCCAGATTTCATCAAAACCATAGAATTTTTTGGATCTTCTGATGAGTTTAGTGGTACACCAATCATATCAATTAATGAGACCTTAAATCTCAAATTTGATGATTTGACTGCCGCTGAAAATGATTATTACTATGAAATCGAGCATTACAATTTTGATTGGACTCCTTCCAAACTTTCCAAAAACGAATATCTGGAGGGATTTGATAATATCAGATTATTCAATTTTGTAAATTCATTCACTACGCTTCAGCCATATACACATTATGAACTGAGTTTTCCAAATGAGAACACACGGGGCTTTAAAGTAAGTGGTAATTATATGCTCAAGATCTTCAATTCCAATAAAGAACTGTTATTCTCAAGAAAATTTATTGTCTTTGAAAATCTGGTTAATGTCGATATCACATTAAGAAGATCACGAAATCTTACTTACTTAGATAAAAAACAAGTTGTAAATTTTGAAGTAGGAAGAGATGATTTTATTTTCAGAAATCCTGAACAAACTGTCAACACTGTTGTTGTTCAAAACAATGATTTTAATACAGCTATTTACGATTTAAAACCTCAGTTCACTCAAGGGAACAGACTTATATATAGATACGATGAAGAATCCTCTTTTTGGGGCGGTAATGAATATTTGAACTTCGATAACAAAGACATAAGACAAGGAACACTTAGAATAGAGCGCGTGGAACTCGACGACTTATATAACTCATTTTTGTATCCTAATTTTGTAAGAGCGGGAAATGTTTATACGTTTTATCCTGATATAAACGGGGCTTTCAGAATTAATACGATTCAAGGTAATGATATTGATATTGAATCTGAGTATGCCAAAGTCCATTTTACTTTACAAAACTCAAAAAACCTGGAAGGTGGTGAGATTCACCTCTACGGAAGATTCAATAATTACGTTTTAGATGATAGTACGTTGATGAAACCTCTAGAGACAAAACCAAATATTTTAACTAACGAACTATTATTAAAACAAGGCTTCTATAATTACAAGTATGTTTTTCTCGATAAAAACGGAAATTTCAAAGAAGGTTTCATTAGCGGAAACCACGACGTTACAGAAAATGATTATCAGGTCATAGTTTACTATCGCGATATAGGAGCAAGATTTGACAAAGTCATAGGTACAGGTTTTGGAAATAGTGAAACCATCATTAATTAAGGCTTCTTAACAAGTATTAATAAAAGCTTATCACCTCGAACTTTAAAAATGATTTATTAGCTTTATATTTACGTAAATCAAAAAAATAATATAAAAATTATGGGAAAAGGTTATTTTCAAGTGCCAACAGCTATAAACGAACCAATAAAAACTTATGCACCAGGTTCTCCTGAAAGAGAATCTATTGAAAAGATGTATAAGAAAGTATATAGTGAGAAGGTAGAAGTTCCTTTATATATAGGTAAGGAAGAAATAAAATCAGGAAAAACTAAAAGCATTAGACCACCACACGATCATCAACATGAAGTTGGAGTTTATCATAATGCCGAAGAAGAACATGTAGACAAAGCTATTGATACTGCTTTGGAAGCCAGAAAAGAATGGGCAAAGTTACCATGGGAGCAAAGAGCTGCTGTTTTTCTAAAAGCTGCAGATCTTATCGCTGGACCCTACAGAGATAGAATGAACGCAACAACTATGATTGGTCAATCTAAAACTGTTTTTCAAGCTGAAATTGATTCTGCCTGTGAAATCTGTGATTTCCTAAGATTCAACGTTGAATACATGTCAGAAATTTACAGAGAACAACCTGAATCTGCTGATAACGAATGGAATAGATTAGAACATAGACCTCTTGAGGGATTTGTATATGCTATTACTCCTTTCAATTTTACAGCTATTGCTGGTAATTTACCATCTAGCGCTGCTTTAATGGGAAATGTTGCTGTCTGGAAACCTAGCGATAGTCAGATGCTATCAGCTCAAGTGATTATGGAAGTATTTAAAGAAGCAGGTCTACCTGATGGTGTCATAAACATGATTATAGGAGACCCAGTAATGATTACTGACAAGATTCTAGCAAGAAAAGAATTTGCTGGAATCCATTTCACTGGGAGTACAAATGTATTTAAAGGCATTTGGGCTAAAATCGGTGAAAACATCCATAATTATAATACTTACCCAAGAATAGTTGGAGAAACTGGCGGAAAAGATTTTATTGTTGCACATAAGTCTGCTGATGCGCAAGTTGTTGCAACAGCATTACTGAGAGGAGCTTTTGAATTTCAAGGACAAAAATGTAGTGCAGCTTCAAGGTCTTATGTTTCAAGTAGCTTATGGCCAAATGTAAAAGAACGTTTAGTAAAAGACGTAAAGTCAATCAAAATGGGACCTACAGGTGATTTTGGTAATTTCATGGGTGCTGTTATTCACGAACAATCTTTCGACAAATTATCCAGTTTTATTGAAAGAGCTAAGAAAAGTGATGAAGCAGAAATCATTGTTGGAGGCAAATGCGATAAGTCTAAAGGTTATTTCGTAGAACCAACTGTTATCGTGACTACCAATCCACAGTATGAAACCATGGTCGAAGAATTATTCGGTCCGGTGTTGACACTTTATGTTTATGATGACGATAAATTTGAAGAGACACTTCATGTAGTTGATAACACGAGCCAGTATGGATTAACAGGTTCTATTATTTCGACAGATCGTTATGCAGCTTCAGTTGCAACTGACATTCTGCAAAATTCTGCAGGTAATTTCTACATTAATGACAAGTGTACAGGAGCTGTAGTAGGTCGTCAGCCATTTGGAGGCGCCAGAAACAGTGGTACCAATGATAAAGCTGGATCTAAGTTTAACTTATTAAGGTGGTCTTCACCAAGATTGATAAAAGAGACTTTTGTTCCTGCAACAGATTACAAATATCCTCATATGGGATAATTATTTTCAATTAAAGTTAAATCCCTTAATCAAATATGATTAAGGGATTTTTTTATGATCCATATTATCCTCTATACTTCATAGGGAGGTATACCACTTTCTTGGTATCAAAAAAGTCTTCTTTATAAAATGTAGGCAATTCAAAAACTTCTACTGTACGATAAGGCTGAAGCTCTTCAGATAAATCACCACCTTTTAAATATAGAATTCCATTTTTTCGATCATGCTTGGATTCCTTAGCAATTTTACCTTTTACCCAGTGAACAAAACTTGGCATAACAGCTACTGCCCTACTGACTATAAAATCAAATTCACCAGATATATTTTCAACACGATCGTTAATGGCCGTTACATTTTTAAGTTCCAATGCGTCAACCACTTCTTCCACAACTTTTATTTTCTTTCCTATACTATCCACCAAGGTAAACTGAGTTTCAGGAAACAAAATAGCTAGGGGGATACCTGGAAAACCTCCTCCGGTACCAACATCCAAAACCTTAGATCCAGGCAAAAAACTTTGAACTTTTGCAATACCAAGGCTATGTAGCACATGGCGTATATAAATTTCATCAATATCTTTCCTGGAGACGACATTAATTTTTTGATTCCAATCCTTGTAAACTTCTGCTATTTTTTCAAATTGCTTTATTTGTGATTCATCAATATCGGCAAAGTAATGTTTTATTAATTCCACTGTTTTGAATTTTCTAGCGCGAAAATAGCAGTTATTATCATCAAATGAATCAAAATGCAACTTGATTATTTTTAATCAAATTGCGACAACAAAAAAGATTTGGACAATTAAACTTCCCTAAATCGAACACAATTAGTGTTCATCCAAAGCACCGATATATATAAATTTTTATATTTGTTATATATAACTTTTACGATGACAAATCCAACAATTAAATTCTCGAGAAAAGATCCTCAGAAATTCTTTAAGACACTTAACAAAAGAGTAAATAACTACTTTAATGAAAACGGAGTCAAGAAAACTGGTAACTGGAAATTGCACCTTAAGACAATTTTTATGTTCAGTTTATTTTTAACCCCATATTTCTTAATTCTATTTTTAGACATTTCCGGTTGGTGGAAATTACCATTTACCATGTTGATGGGAGTTGGAATGGCCGGAGTAGGTATGAATGTCATGCATGATGGAAATCATGGCACTTACTCTAAAAAGAAATGGGTTAATAAATTTATGGGAAGTTCCATTTATATTTTGGCAGGTAATGTTTACAACTGGCAAGTCCAACATAATGTGCTTCACCATACTTACACCAACATTCATGGCCATGACGAAGATATAGACGCTGGAGGAATTATTAGATTTTCAAAACATGCTAAGTGGAAACGTTTCCATAAGTTTCAGCATATTTATTCTGTTTTTCTTTATGGATTATTGACTTTCAACTGGTCACTTACATCAGATTTTAAACAAACAAGGAGTTATCTGAAGCGTCAACTTTCCTACGGAAAAATACCTAGCAAATGGAAGCAATGGAGCTTATTGGCTGTTACTAAAGCTTTATATCTTTCTATTTGGATTGTCATTCCTATATTAATTGGAATTGTATGGTGGAAAGTTCTCTTAGGTTTTTTCATCATGCATTATACTGCTGGTTTGATTTTGAGCATCATATTTCAATTAGCACACATGGTTGAAGAAAACGATATGCCAATGCCAAATGAAGTTGGAGAAATGAAAAATACATGGGCAATTCACCAATTATTCACAACTGCGAATTTTGCAACAAACAACAAATTAATGAGTTGGTTTAGTGGTGGTTTGAATCATCAAGTAGAACATCACATATTTCCGAATATCAGTCACATTCACTATGATAAAATAAGCAAGATTGTTAAAGAAACGGCCAAAGAATTCGACCTCCCTTATAATGAGTATGAATCAACAAGAGAAGCTATAAAATCGCACTTTAGACATCTACGCATGCTTGGAAGTGAGCCACAATTATCATAATTTAAAAATTACATGATCCAACTATCCGATAAAATTCAAAAACTTGAAACCTCTGCAACTTTGGCTATGGCAGCAAAAGCCAGAGAATTAAAAGCCGAAGGTAAAGATATCATAGGCCTTAGTCTTGGCGAACCAGATTTCAATACTCCAGATTTCATAAAGGAATCGGCCATAAAAGCTATTAATGATAATTATAATTCATATACCCCTGTAGATGGTTATGAAGATCTAAAAAAAGCTATTAAAGGAAAATTTAAAAGGGACAATAATCTTGATTATGGATTGAATCAAATAGTCGTTTCTACAGGGGCTAAACAATCGTTGTACAATGTTGCTTCTGTTTTATTGAATAAGGGAGATGAAGTTATACTACCTTGTCCTTACTGGGTAAGCTACAGTGATATTGTCAAATTAAATGGAGGTATTCCAGTTGAAGTTCAAACAGATATAGATCAAGATTTTAAAATGACTCCTGATCAGCTGAAATCCGCTATTACCCCGAAAACTAAAATGATTTGGTACAGTTCACCCTGTAATCCCAGTGGATCTGTTTATTCTAAGGATGAATTGAAAGCACTAGCTGAAGTTCTTAAAGATCATCCTGACATCATCATTGTGAGTGATGAAATCTACGAGCATATCAATTTTGGGAACGAACGATTTTCTATGGCTGAAATTCCAGAAATGTACAACAGAACTGTGACCGTTAATGGAGTTTCAAAGGCTTTTGCGATGACAGGTTGGAGAATTGGTTATATAGGAGCCCCGGAAAAAATAGCCAATGCTTGTAAGAAATTACAAGGCCAGGTCACAAGTGGTGCAAACTGTATAGCTCAGCGTGCTGTCATAACAGCTCTTGAAGCACCATTGGATAAAATACAATACATGATTGATAAATTCAAATCTAGAAGAAAGCTGATTCTAGATTTGATTGAAACTATTCCAGGTTTTGAGTGCAATGAACCTGAAGGAGCATTTTACGTATTTCCAAACGTTTCTTCCTTTTTTGGAAAGACTTATAATGGGAAACTTATTGAAAATGCAACTGATTTCTCCATGTTTTTATTGGAAGTAGCTAATGTTGCTACAGTCACTGGAGAAGCTTTTGGAAACCCAGATTGCATAAGAATATCCTATGCTGCTAGCGAATCTGACATAAAAGAAGCCATGGAAAGAATCAAAAAATCAATAAGCTAACTTATTGATTTTTTTCTTTTATAATATAATCTCCTCCTTGGTAAACAACTCTTTGTGGCATTGATATTTCTAGGCCTGCTATGTCAAGAGATTTCTTTACAGATTCCATCTGTTCCCAGAACACAGGCCAATATAATTGTGAGTCTACCCAACATCTTGCTACAATCCGCATTTCAGATTCAAGAAATTCTTCCAACCAAACATCTGGTTCAGGATCGGTCTCGATTTGCTTATGAGATTTCAAAGCTTTCAAAACAACCTCTCGTATTTGATCAATATCGGTTTTATAAGTGAATCGCAGTTCTAAATCTATTCGCCTAGTAGGTTCCATTGTTCGGTTATCAACGTCACTATTTGCTACATTACCATTAGGCATTGTTATAATTCTTCCATCGAACGTTTTAATTCTCGTGTAAAGAATGTCAATCTTCACCACATGCCCTTTATGTTGATTAACAGCAATTAAATCTCCGGCTTTAAAAGGTTTAAAGACTAAAATCAAAACACCACCTGCAAAATTAGCAAGGCTTCCTTGAAGAGCAAGACCTATAGCTATTCCTGCTGCTCCAAAAATAGCAAGGAAAGACGTTGCCTTTATTCCTAAAATAGAACCGATAAGGGTAAATAATAACCCATAAAGTATAAAAACAGATAAACTTTCTACGAAGGTCTTGAGGGACAATTCAACTTTTGATTTTTTTAAAGTTGCTTTCAAGAGTCTCATAATTAATTTAATGATGAGCATTCCCAGTATAAACACTATTATCGAATACAAAAGCTTAGGCCCTAAACTCACAAGCGTTTCTTTAAAAAAACTCTTAATTGAGTCAATAAATGATGTATCCATATTCTGAATTATATTTTGGGATAAGATAATTATTAATACTTATAATCAATCAGTTTTTGGCATTCGATTCAAATTGTTAAAAATTGAAACTTATATTCTTAATCGCCATAGGTAAAACTTATTCCTTCTTTAAATTTAAAATAAAAAATGAATACTTTAAAAATTACTCACATCGAAAAAATTACACCTGACGTTTTACAAATCAGAACTAGTAAACCCTCTGATTTAGAATTTAAACCTGGTCAGGCTACAGAACTTTTTATCAATCAAGAGGGCTGGAAAGATGAGGGCAGACCTTTCACATTCACCAGTCTTCCAGAGAATGATCATTTGGAATTTGTCATCAAAACTTATCCCGACCACAACGGAGTCACAGAAAAGTTGTTAGACTTAAAAGCAGGTGATGAATTGCTGCAAACCGATGTCTTTGGTAATATTTATTTTAGAGAAGAAGGAACATTTATAGCTGGTGGTGCAGGTTTAACCCCCCTAATTGCAATCCTGAGAAATAGGAATAAATATGGTGATAAGAATGAAAATAATAAACTCATCTTTGCCAATAAAACCAAAGAAGATATTATTTTGAAGGATGAATTAGAGCAAATGCTTGGAAGCAATTTTATAAATATTCTATCAAGAGAAAAAACAGAGGAACATGAACACGGGCAAATAGATCAAACATTCTTGAAAAAGCACATCTTTAATTTACAACAAAAATTCTACATATGTGGTCCAGATCCAATGATCGAAAGTGTTGTAAAAGACCTTAAAGAATTAGGTGTAGATGATGAAAACATCATTATGGAAGAATAAATTAAAACATTCAGTATTATCATAATCAGCCTCGTTAATTCGGGGCTTTTTGTTTCAAATTATTTTAAACCTTGTAGACCGATCATTTTAAATTTTACTAATACACCAAGTCTGAAAATTTTTTTCTAAATTTAGTTTCAAAATAATGATGAAAATGACAGAATTTCTAACTTTTTTTGAAGAAATGCCAATTTGGATGAAGCTAGGTTGGGTGGTTGGAATTTTAGGAGTCTTTTGGATATTAGAAGGTTATTATACGTTATCGGTAGCAAAATACAAGAAAATAAAACACGCTGGAGTCAACTTCATATTCCTTTTATTTACAATAATCATCAATGTTGGGTTTGGAGCACTAACACTTGGAGTTTTTTATTGGATAGAGGTCAACCAGTTTGGTTTGTTAAATAGCATTGATTTACCGATTGTTGTCGAATTACTATTAGCCCTGCTCGCTTTAGACTTTATAGCACAATATGGAGTACATTATTTGCTGCACAAAGTCAAATGGATGTGGCGACTCCACATCATCCACCATAGCGATACCAAAGTAGATGTCACCACAGGAACAAGACACCATCCGTTAGACTTTACCATAAGAGAAACATTTGCCCTCATCGCCGTATTGATTATGGGAATGCCTATCGCCTATTACCTTTTCTATAGAATTCTAAGTGTGTTTTTTACGTATTTCACTCACGCTAATATCAATCTTGGCAAAATAGATAAAATTCTAAGTTACCTTTTTGTAACTCCAAACCTACACAAGTTCCATCACCATAAAGAATTGCCCTGGACAGATACCAACTATGGGAATATGTTTTCCGTTTGGGACAGGCTATTTGGGACGTATATGTACGACGACACCAGCAAAATTCAATATGGATTAGATATCGTCGATGACATCAAGGATGAAGATATTTTATACCAATTAAAAATTCCATTCAACAAAAGCATCAAAACCAAATAAGCAAACGTCAGCTGATTTTTAATTTGCTTATCGATAATTATTAAGGGCATAACCAGGCTATCACTACAAGTACGCCCCCAAGGCTTTGGGAGTTTCGCGCTTTCCGTTCTATCCCTATGTGCCAGGGATTATTTCACAGGAATAGAACAAATCCTATTTTTAGAATCAATCGAAAAACCTAGGAGAATTTATCACGAACTTAAACTCTAGGGTTCAAATCAATCCACCTATTTTGATTTATGGTAAATCTTTCGAGAAAGCCTTGCGTGAGGGATGCGAGTGGAAATCCCGCACCCCTAAGGCTTAGGGGGGGGGAATTGAAACGGGCAGCCCGACCCCTCCCGATCCCAAGGCTTTGGGGAGAGAGGGGTCACGCCCAAATTATTAGTAATCTAAAACATCTTTTATTTTGGCTTTTACCTTTTCTGTACTTGGAATCATGGTTTCTTCCAAAATGGAATTGAGGGGAATAGCCGGCATATTTTCGGAACCGATAGTCATCACAGGAGCGTCGAGGTATTGGAAACATTCCTCTTGAATCTTCCCGCTCAAGGCTCTGGCAAATGTATTATCGGATGGCTCCTCAGTCACGACCAGACATTTCTTACACTTTTTGACAGATTTCATGATGGTTTCTTCGTCTAAAGGATGCAATGTTCTAAGGTCTACAACTTCAATTTGGTCTTGCAAACCAAGTTCTTGTGAGGCATTCATTGCCCAGTGCACGCCCATTCCGTAAGTGATGATACTTAGTGTTTCCTTGTCGTCTTGAGGCCAGATTTCCTGCAACACCCAGGCTTTTCCGAATGGAAGCACATAATCTTCTGACGGTTCTATGCTAGTGGCTCCTTTGGTACCAGGGACTTTACTCCAGTACAATCCTTTGTGTTCAAAAATAACCACTGGATTTGGATCGTGGTAAGCAGCTTTCATAAGACCTTTGAGATCTGCACCGTTACTAGGATAAGCTATTTTGAGTCCGCGTATGTTAGTAACTACACTTTCCACTGAAGAGGAATGGTAGGGACCACCGCTACCGTATGCCCCGATAGGTACACGCAAAATCATGGATACTGGCCATTTCCCGTTGGACAAATAACAACTGCGACTCACTTCTGTAAACAACTGATTTAGCCCTGGCCAGATATAATCTGCAAACTGAACCTCAACGATTGGTTTGAGACCAACGGCAGACATACCAACAGTTGAACCCACGATAAATGCTTCCTGAATTGGCGTGTTAAATACCCGATGATCTCCGAATTTCTGAGCCAATGTAGCTGCTTCACGAAACACACCTCCTAACCTACCGCCCACATCCTGACCGTAGAGTAAACATTCTTTGTATTTTGTCATCAACTCTTCAATAGCAAACAGGGCACAATCGACCATGACCACTTTTTCGGCTCCTTCCGGGGAGCGATCACCTTGTTCTTCAATAATCGGGGTTGGAGCAAAATCATGCGTAAACAGATCTTCTGGCTTTGGATCTTCAGCTTGCAATGCTTCCTGATATTCTTTTTTCACAACTGCTTTGGCAGCTTTTTCAATAGCTTCCAATTCGTCTTCAGTAAAGCCATTATCAAGAAGTTGTTGTTTTATTTTCGGATAGGGATCTCTTATTTTAGACTCCTCGAGATCATCTCTATAAAATTCCATTCTTACACCCGAAGTATGATGATTGAGAAGTGGACACTTAGCATGCACCAAAAACGGTCTACGCTCAGTTCTCACAGTCTCCAGAACTTTTTCAAATTCACTGTAAGATTCGATAAAATCTGTTCCATCAATGCTAATGGCTTCCAAACCATGAAAACCTTTGGCATACTGAAAAGCATCTTGAGCCCTGGTTTCTTCCGCACTAGCTGAAATATCCCACTCATTGTCTTGCACTACATAAATAATCGGCAATTGCTTAAGTGCAGCCATTTGCAAGGCTTCTGCAATTTCACCTTCTGTCATAGAGGCATCACCAAGGGAGCAAACAGTTATTGGTAATTCTGAATTACTAATTTTGAATTGTGAATTATTTTCTTTGTACTTCAGGCCCATCGCCGCACCAGTGGCAGGAATAGCCTGCATACCTGTTGCTGAACTTTGGTGTGGAATTTTGGGTTTATCTTCATCATTAAGACTAGGATGAGAGTAATAGGTACGTCCTGCCGAAAAGGGATCGTCTTTTTTAGCTAAAAGCTGTAGCATCAAATCTTTAGGCTGCATGCCAATCGCCAGCAGAATCGAGTCATCACGATAATACGGATACACATAATCCTGTGGTTTTAACTGCATTCCTACCGCAGTTTGTATCACTTCATGTCCTCGAGAAGTCGCATGCACGTATTTGGATACTACTTTGAAATTATCCTCGTAAAGTTCTGTCATCGCTTTAGCAGTGACTAGATTTTGAAAGGCTTTTTTGAATATATTTTTTGAAATCATATTTCTTATGAATTTTTAATTATGAATTTTTAATTCATAATTTAGATTTGATTGTTTTAATAATTGAAGTTAACAAGCGAATAATCTCATTGCAGTCATCAATATGAGTATTCACTTCAACATCAACCAATTCACTTCTATCCAGAAGTTGAAGCCAGTAAATAGTTTCCCTTGCTTCTTTAGATGCAATTGACAACTTGTGTACAAAATCGCTTCTACTTTGTGCTGCCTCAGACTCTGCGATGTTAGCTCCTATATTTGTCCCGCATCGAAGAATCTGTTTTGAAATTATGTATTCTTTTTGATCCTGCATTGTCTTGAATAGCAAGATAATTTTAAGAGAAAACTCAAAGCTTTTATCTTTCCCTATGTTTAACTTCATTACAGAATAGTTAAGTTTTGATCATTTAAAATTCAAAATTTTTAATTCTTAACCTCTTCCTCTAAATAATCCGCTATTCTTCTCAGAAAACTTCCGGCTAAAAATCCATCTACAATTCGATGATCGAAGGAGAGTGACAAATACATCATTTGTCGGATTTCTATTTTATCGCCGTCTTCGTATTCGATGACCTCAGCCCGTTTTTTGATAATTCCCGTTGCTAAAATCGCTGCTTCCGGCTGATTGATAATTGGAGTTCCCATCAAACTTCCGAAAATACCCACGTTTGAAATCGTAAACGTACTGCCTTTGGTTTCTTCGCTAGTTAATTTGTTATCTCGAGCTTTTGCGACTAAACCATTGACATCTTTCGCTAAAGTTTTTAGGTCTTTTTGATCTGAATTTCTTACTACAGGAACAATCAAATTTCCGCTAGGCAAAGCAGTAGCTATACCGATATGAATGTTATCTTTCACAATGATCTCGTTTCCATCCAAAGACGAATTGATCATAGGGAAATCCTGAATCGCTTTGGTCACCGCCTGAATAAAAAGTGGCGTAAACGTCAGTTTCTCACCGTTTTCCTTCTGAAATTTCACCTTATTTTTGTTTCTCCAGTTGACCAAATTGGTCATATCTGCTTCAACATAAGCGGTAACGTGAGGTGAGGTGTGTTTTGAGAACACCATGTGGTCAGCGATCATTTGTCGCATCCTGTCCATTTCAATTCGCTTCCCTTCTCCCTTATTGAATTTTAAATCGGGAACTTGAAATCCAGAGGGATTTTGTGTAGATTCAGGTTGAGCAAACTGGGCGGGCCTGCCTTGCTCAATATAATTAAAAATATCAGATTTTTTGAGTCGGTCGTTAGCTCCAGAAGCTGGAATTCTCGCTAATTCCTCATAGCTGATGTGGTAATTTCTGGCAATTTTTTCAACTAACGGAGAATAAAAATGATTTCCTCTATCACTTGGCTTCCACTCTACTTTAGAAGCATTTTTTGATGTTTTACTAAGTTGTGATTTTGGTTTTTCTGGTTGAGAGTTCGTTGTTGAAGCTTTTTTAACTTCTGGTTTAATTTCCTTTTTAGTCTTTACTTCTGAATTTGATTCCTCTTCATCTATGGCTTCAATTATTGCAATTGCTTCACCAATTTTAACTATTTCATTGGCTTGATACTTCTTCTCGATAAGTCTCCCAGAAAATGGGGCAGGTACCTCATTGTCCACTTTATCTGTCCCTACTTCTACTAAAATATCACCTTCTTGAAAAATATCTCCTTCGCTCACCATCCAGTTCAGAATAGTTCCTTCAGTAATACTTTCTCCCATTTTAGGAAGTTTAAACTCTGTAGCTTTTTCACTCATAATTTTTTCAATCTAGCTTCTAATTTTCTACTTTCTAAGTCGCAATTATTTTTTACCCTTAAATTCTTTCAATGTTTTATAAAAATTTTCCTGTTCAGGTCTATTGTCTGGAATTTCTCTCAAAGGCTGAACTTCTTTCAAACTCTCATGACAATCTGTTGGTAACTGCTGATACAATCGTGTCCCTGCGGTTTTCCAGGCAATCATTTCATCTGAAACTTGTTTGATGATTTTTCCAGGATTCCCAACCACTAAACTTCGCTTGGGAATTTTAGTTTCCGCTTTTACAAACGCCAAAGCACCAATGATACATTCGTCGCCAATTTCAGCATCGTCCATAATTACTGAATTCATACCGACAAGGCAATTTTCGCCTAGATTTGCCCCATGAATAATAGCTCCATGGCCTACGTGAGCTCCTTTTTTTAAAGTTATGCTTTTACCTGGAAACATGTGCACTGTACAATTCTCCTGCACATTCACACCATCTTCCAAAATAATCTCTCCCCAATCCCCGCGTATCGCTGCTCCAGGCCCAATGTAACAATCCTTGCCAATAATAACGTTACCTGTTACTGCAGCCAATGGATGAACAAAACTAGTTTCGTGTACGACTGGTGTATGGTTTTTAAATTTGTAGATCATAAAGAACAGTTTATTAGTAGTGAGAGGTGAGTTTTCATATTAAACTGTGGTTTATTTTTAAGATGCTTGATGAGAGCTGAAATCATTTTTGATATTTCAGTGATATGCCTTCTGTTCTGCTCATCAACTTTAAAAGTGATATAATTTCTTAGTCTAGTTTTTGTTGAAGCTGCAACACATTCATAACAACTATCCCAAGCCATTTTTAAATGCCCAACGAAATTTGCATCAGTAATAGCTGAACCTTCTGCGATATTTAATGCAATAGAATCTGCCGCTCGTGAAAATTGTGAACTTAATTTATATGTTTCGTGACTTGGAAAATTTTCTGTTTGAGAATTTATCTGTTCACCAAATTCTATCGCTTTTTGATAAAGTTTTAAAACTTCAAATTTAAAATAATAGTCACTTTTCATATCACTCACCTCTATTTAAACCTCTTCAACTTCTCTTTTGTAAAAGAACTCAGCACTAATTTTCCACTGATTTTTGCACGTTCTTTCAACAATTCATCCCAATCTTCTGTGCCTCGCCAAAACATTTGTTTCATATGTTTCACAGCTTCAGGATTATATTCACATAAGTTTTTAGCAAATTCAGCTACAGCGATATCAAGATCTTCTGTAGAATCATAAACACTTGCAAACAAACCCTTATCCTTAGCCCATTCAGCTGAATAAAATGAATTCGCATCAATGGCGATTTGGGACATGCCACTCACACCAAGTTTCCGTTCGACGGCTGGTCCAACAACAAAAGGACCAATCCCAAGATTCAATTCACTCAATTTAATAGCAGCATATTTCGTCGCCATGCAATAATCCATAGAAGATGCGAGTCCTACTCCACCTCCAACAGTTTTACCTTGAACACGCCCAATAATAAACTTTGGACATTTGCGCATGGCATTAATCACATTGGCAAATCCACTGAAGAACTTTTCTCCAGTTTGCTCATCATTGATAGATATCAATTCTTTGAAACTCGCTCCAGCACAAAAAGTACGATCTCCTCCAGATTTTAAGACCACCACTAAAACGTCTTCATTTTGGCCTACTTCTGTAATGATATCAGCTAATTGAGCTAGGATGTCACTTGGCAAAGAATTATGTGCAGGATGAAAAAATTCTATCGTTGCAATTTTATCTTTAATATCTTTTTTTACGTATGGTTTAGTCATTTGATGTATTTTCTAAATCGTTTTCGGTTAAATTCAAAACTAATGATTGTTAGTATCATTCACAATTGGATTATTTTAAATTTAGTAGTTTTACACATAATCTAATATTTTTAAACTTTAAAAATGAAAAACATCCAATTATTATTGTTTGTGTTTTTACTTGTGTCTGCTTCTTCTTATTCTCAAGAATCCAATGAAACCTATATAATTGCTAAGGGCTGCAAAAATGTATTGGGAAATATGGAGTTGAAAAATTGTTTTTCGGAAAAGGTTTCAAATTTGTTTAGACGAGGTTTAAGCACTAGGTTTAATAGTGAATTAAAACCTGGAATAAACAAGTTCAATCTGACATTTGAAGTCCAGAAGGACAAAACTATACAGTTGATCTATTTAAACTCAAATAACCCTATTATTAAAAAGGAATTTGAGAAATCATTAAATAAACTTAAAATAATAAAACCTGGTATTCAAGAAGGTGAGCCCATAAATGTTATAATAAATTTACCTGTAGTTGTTAAAACGAATGCTACTGGTGTAAAAGCCAATCATAAGATGAGTAAAGTAACTGATAAAAATAATTATACTGGGAACGAAAAAATTTATCCTAGCGTTGATGTGTACTGTAATTATGGAGGAGGAGAAAAAACATTAGAACGTTCTGGGGAGTATATGCTAAACTTTCTTTTTAATAAAATTGATCCTGATCAAATAAACGCCTTTTTAAATCCAGGAATGAATTTTTATGAAGTTAAAATTCTTTATAGTAAAGATGACACAATAACTAAAATAGTATCAAATTCTGGCAACTCAAAGCTTGATACTATTTTTGAAAAAAATATAGTAGAGGTTCTGGATGAATCTAAGTTTAGAAGTCCCCGCAAAGACGATGTGTCCTACCCTGGTGAAATGATGTTTTACGTCTTCTATATGAAAGATTAAGCAATAGCTTTAAAAAGCCCCAGTAACGAGAAAAACACCTGTAAAGTTGAAATGGTTTTGAATTATTTAAAATAGCTTGTATGAGAATCACAACTTTAATTTTACTATTAATAATCACTTTAGGTTGTGATAAAAGATACAATTTAAATTCAAGATTTACATTAGAAGCTTAAATTACTGATGGTGATGCGATGCAGCTGGAAAGTATATCAGCTGAAGTTTATTCTGGAGGTTTAGAACTACCCAGCTCTTATTTGGAAGCTAATAAAGGCCTGATTTTTGGTTCAGGAAACAATAGAGGTGATCTCATCAGTTTTGGAGAAACCGATTCTCAAGGTCGTGTAGTCCTTAACTTTCCTCCTTCAAAGAGAGGTCGAAATTCAACAGGTGCACGTTTTTATTTAGAGCTTATTGACCAACATAGAGAAAAAGAACGATCGGTCATATTGATTGAAGAAGATGACTTTTCAAATAACTATTTACAACTTCAACAAATCAAGTTACTCAATAGTTCGGAATTTGTTTTTTTAAATTATCCAAGACAATACATCTGGATTTGAATTATTAGAATACTTCATTGAAGGAGAAATATCTTATAGAATTCTTACAGTAGATGCTTTTGAAAATCCTATAAATTTTAAATTTTCAGATAATTTTAGAGTTAAGGAAAACCAAACACTTTTTATCAATTACAATTTAAAAGAGTTTAGCAGTGGTGAAATTTTTGATGAAAGGATTAAAATTGATGTTGGCACTAAAAATTTAGAGTTTATAATTCAGAATCCTTAAATATGAGAAATATTAAAACTTTAATTCTCATATCGGTATTTTTTGCATTTGGATGTACATATGCTCAAAACTTAACTGAAGATGAAGCTGAAAAATATTCAAGTCAGAAGTCTGTTGTAGAATTTAAGTTTTACGGAGAAATCCAGTTGTTCAATCCTACATTTTTTGGAGAACATTTTTTGAACCAAGCCTATGAGCAGAGTGCTCTAGGATTTGGATTGTATATGAATTTACTCAACTATCGTAAATTTAATCTAGGAATTGGATACTCAAGTTTTAGATCAAGTCTTACAGATGCTTCTTTAGCTGGCAACTTTGAAAGATCTACCTACAGGACATATTTTGCACAGCTCAACTATGAAATTTTAAAAACCAATAACTTCAATGCAGGAATTTCACTTGGATATGGAGCTAACTATGTCAGACAATTCACAAGAAGTGCAAGAAGAGGCCGATATTCTACTGATGAGTGGAGAACAGGAGCCTATTTAATTTATGAGTTTACTAAAACATTTAATTTAAGTTTTAGGGCAAATTACCTTACAACCAATGCCAATATCGAGAGGCCCTCCCAAGCTGACGACTTGTTTGGGCGTACACATTTAATGAATCTCAGTCTTGGTTTTATTTTTAAGTTTGGCAACTGAATACTTTATAAAAAACTTTAAATCAACCCGAACTGCTCAAAGTGGTGATTAAAATGCTTTCTATTTAAAAGTTTCCATTCAAAACTTGTCAGTTCACCAAACACAGCATTTTTAGTGATCGCTTCCGGACGATCTCTAAAATAAACTTCAAAAGTTTCGTAAGCTTCTAATAAAGCACTTTTTGCCGCTTCAAGATTCTCATGCTCTAAGACTTCCAGCTTATCCTTTTTCATCAAAGGCATCTTGTAGCCTTGTGGCATCTTCTCATAATTATATAAAGTTTCCTGTACTTGCTCAATATATTCGTCTGGGGTAGCGACTTCAAAATCTGATATTTCCCCTGTAGCTATTTTTAAACTCATTTCTAAATGCTCTACCATGTGTTGAGGCGTCATCATTCCCCATTCAGGCTGATTATTTTCTGAAAGTAATTCTAACTTATTTTCAATAAATTCTTTATCCACTTCATGAAAAGTCTCTTGCTTCTTCTGAACCATGGTCAAGATAGTGGCAATCGCCACCAGTTTATCCTCTTCTTCAACAGCTTCCACATCAAATACCTCCACGTACCATTTCACGATCCCGCTTGGTAATTCTTTTCCTTTTTGATCTCTGTCTACTTTTTCTTTGCAGGTTAATCGGACATTTATAGTATCGTTGTGATACAGGGGTCTCAAAAATCGGATTTCTTCTAAACCATAGTTGGCCGCCACAGGACCTTTATTTGGATACACAAATAATCCAGCTGCCGCTGAAATTATGAAATAACCATGAGCTGTACGCTGCTCAAAAATGCTTCCTTCCAAAGAAGTAATATCTGTGTGGGCATAAAAGTGATCCCAAGTCAAATTACCGAAATTAATGATATCCGTATCCGTCAAAGTACGATTATGCGTTTTCAACGACATCCCTGGCTGAATGTCTTCCCAATGGTAGGCGAAGGGATGCTTTTCTGCTTCTTTGTATTTTGCTTTTGGCTGATAGATTCCAGTGATTTCGGTCAAAGTCGTAGGGCTTCCTTGAATTGCACAACGCTGCATAAAGTGTTTAATACCGCGTTTTCCACCCATCTCTTCACCACCCCCTGCTCGTCCAGGACCACCATGAACTAGGTTTGGCAGAGGCGCACCATGACCAGTACTTTGCTTAGCGGATTCCCGATTAATGGACATAATCCTTCCGTGATGAGACGCTGCTTTGATGGTATATTCAGTGGCAATCCGATCATCGTTAGTGAAGATTGAACTCACCAATGACCCTCTTCCTTTTTTAGAAAGTTGAATTGCTTCTTCTAAATTTCTATATGGCATTAAAGTACTCACAGGGCCAAATGCTTCGGTAATGTGAGCTGCTTCATTTTTGAAAGGCTCATTTTCACGCATCAAAATTGGTTTGATAAAAGCTCCTTTTTCAAAAACAGCATTGATCGTTTCAACTGCATTAAAATCTCCATAAACAATTTCAGCAGTTTTAGAAATCTCGCCAACCGCTTTTTTAACGGATTCCACCTGTTGCTTGTCAATCAAACTTCCCATTCGGACTTCCTTCAATCTTGGATCTCCCAATGTGACTTTATCTAAAGCTTTTCCTAAGGCAATCTGAACATCCTCAATGAGAGACTCGGGGACAATCGCTCTTCGTATGGCCGTACATTTCTGACCGCATTTCACCGTCATCTCGTTTCTAACTTCTCTGATGAATAAATCAAATTCCGGGGTTCCTGGAACGGCATCTTCTCCCAAAATACAAGCATTCAAAGAGTCTGCCTCCATGGTAAATGGAACGGATTCTTCAAGCAATCGCGGATGATTCTTGAGCATTCGGCCAGTTGCGGCAGAACCTGTAAATGTGACGATATCCTGTGATTCGACACTATCCAAAATGGTTTTTTCAGTTCCTGAAATCAACTGCAAAGCACCTTCTGGCAAAATTCCTGAAGCTATGATTTCTTTGACTACCGCTTCAGTTAAATACGCCGACTGCGGAGCTGGCAAAACCACTGCTGGAACTCCAGCCATCCAATTGACCGCGCATTTTTCCAACATTCCCCACACAGGAAAGTTAAAGGCATTGATATGTACCGCAACCCCTTCTTTGGGCACTAAAATATGATGCGCCATAAATCGGCCACCGCGAGACAAATCAATAGGATCACCTTCCACATCAAAAGGTTGATTAGGGAATAATTTTCTTAAAGAAGCATTAGCAAATAAGTTTCCAAAACCACCATCAATATCAAACCACGAATCCATTTTCGTTGCTCCCGTACGATAACTCAATTCATAAAAGGCCTTTTTCTTTTTCTGAAGATAAAACGCCAAAGATTTTAGCATGTTTCCGCGTTCCTGAAAAGTCATTTTTCGGAGAGTTTCTCCCTTTTCTCGGCCGTAAGCCAGAACTTCAGGAACATCAAATCCATCAACATTAATGTTGGTAAAATGTTCTCCTGTAATAGAATCATAAATGGGGTGACTTTCGCCTTTACCTTGAATCCATTGTCCTTTAATATAACTTTGTGTGGTTTGCATAATCTTCAAACTAATGATTTATAATTATTTATTTTAGATAAGCTTCAATTCTTAACTCACATTCTCAATTACAGCCGCGTAACCTTGCCCAACTCCTACACACATAGTTACTAATGCATATTTTTTATTGGTCATTTTCAACTCCAAAGCTGCTGAATAAGCTAATCTTGCTCCAGTGACTCCAAGTGGATGACCAATAGCAATAGCACCACCATTTGGATTTATTCTCGGATCATCATCTTTCAATCCCCAGGCTCTTATGCAGGCCAGAGATTGTGCAGCAAAAGCTTCATTTAGCTCTATCACGTCCATATCTTCCATGGTTAAGCCTGTTTTTGCCAAAGCCTTATTAGACGCTTCAACTGGACCAATTCCCATAATTCTTGGTTCAACCCCAACCACAGCCGAGCTCAAAATTTTGGCAATAGGCTTCAAATTATACTTTTCAACTGCCTTTTGAGAAGCGACAATCGTAACCGCAGCACCGTCATTTAACCCTGAAGAATTTCCGGCAGTCACGCTGCCATCTTTTCTAAATGCAGGCCTAAGTTTTCCCAGGATCTCTAATTTAGTTTGCGGTTTAACGAACTCATCCTGAGCAAAAATTAAATCATCCTGCTTTCGACGTGGAATATTGACAGCAACAATTTCTTTGTCCAATCGGCCGTTTTCCTGAGCTTTCGAGGCTTTCATCTGAGAATGGTAAGCAAAAGCATCTTGATCTTCACGCGAAATTTTGTGGATATCGACCAGGTTTTCAGCCGTCACACCCATACCATCCGTTCCATATTGCTCGTGCATCTTTGGATTCACAAACCGCCACCCAAAACTCGTATCGTACATTTTGGCATCATTACCGTAAGCCGAGGAAGGCTTTGCAATCGCATAAGGACCACGTGTCATGTGCTCAACACCACCGGCAATAAACAAATCACCATCACCCGCTTTTATCGCTCGGTTGGCGTGGATAATGGCCGACAACCCACTGCTGCAAAGTCGATTCACAGTTTCTCCGGGAACCGAATGTGGTAATCCCGCCAAAAGTGAACACATTCGAGCAACGTTTCGGTTGTCTTCACCAGCCTGATTGGCACATCCCAAGATCACATCATCAAACGCTTCTTTTGGGATCGATGGGTTTCTGCTCACAATTTCTTTGATGACCAAAGCCCCCAAATCATCTGCTCTCACTGGCGATAAGGTTCCTTTGTAGTTGCCAATTGGCGTTCGAATTCCGTCTATTATGTATGCATCCATAGTTTAGTTATATTTGTTTTTTGGGCGTTGACAGGCTTTCCGCTTCAAGTCCTCTGTTTTTCTTGGTTTTCACAAGGTTTCTCAATAGCTTCTTTCAGTCGCTATGCCAAACCTGTTTCAGCTCAACAAAAACATGCGGGCTTTCCACTGCAATCCTTAACGCAAATCCGTTTTCAATTTACTATTTTTAGTCGTCATTTAAGTTCCACTCTTTTGAAGTTCTGTACACCACTCCTTTAAAAAGCGCCACTAACTGGTCTTCTTTTTTTACCTCAACGACATGAAAACCAAGTTTATTTTTGGTCACTTCCACACTCGATTCTGCGGTGATATAATCTCCTTCTCCCAAAGCTTCAATATGATTTATTGACGTCTCGATAGACACCGCATATTTTCCATGAGTATTAGCTGCAAACCCAAAAGCTGTATCTGCCAAAGCGTAGGTAATGCCACCATGAGCTTTTTTCATGGAATTCAGCATCTCAGGTCTTATCGTTAAACCCACTTTGCACTTACCTAAACTCACTTCCAAAATCTCAATTCCCAGCCAGGTGCTGAAGGGATCTTGGGAGAGCATCTTACTAGGTATTAGGTTGTTGGGCATAGGGTCTAGGTATTAAGTTTTAATTGTTATTTACTAATTCTTTTAGAAATTATAGCGCGTAAGCTGCTTATCATTTTTGCCATTTCAACTAAGTATTCTCGATTTGCTTCATTCACTTCTTGACTAATATAATTTCTTCGAGCTGCTTTTGCGCTGCAAGCAACACACTCGTGTATGCTGTGATAAGCATTACCAAGATAATTGAGAAATTGTTTATCTTTTCCTGCAGAACCCTCTGCTAAGTTAAAAGCAATAGAGTCCGCAGCTCTTCTATATTGGGAAGTCAATTCGAATCGCTCGTCTTTCGGAAAATCTTTTGTCTGTTGATTAACAACTTCTCCAAAATCCATTGCTTTTTGATAAACTTTAAAATCCTCAAATTTAAAATGATACTTGGACTCCTTCATTTCTTAACTATTTTTTCCTACTACCTACTACCTAACACCCATTACCTAAAACCTACCCCCTTTTTCCTTCATTTTCCTTAGCAACGGACTACATCTATATCGGTCTTCCCGGTAAATATCATAAAGCTGGTCCATTTGTTCTACACACCAATCCATTCCTTTTTCATTAGCCCATTTCAAAAGTCCTTTTGGATAGTTAACGCCTTTGGTCATGGCCAAATCAATATCTTTTGCAGTAGCAATATTCAAAAACAAGGCATCTGCAGCTTCATTGATTAACATAACTAACACACGATCGAAAATTTTCTGACCTATATCCTGATCTTTTATTGGCGCCACTTTTATGGCAGTTTCACTATAATCATAAAATCCTTTTCCAGACTTTCGCCCTAAATAGCCAGCCTCCGCAAAACGCTTCTGAGTAAAGGAAGGTTTGTAACGCGGGTCATAGTAAAAAGCTTCAAAAACAGTTTCAGTGACGGTGTAATTGACATCATTACCAATGAAATCCATCAATTGAAATGGTCCCATTTTAAATCCTCCAAATTCCTTCATCGCCCAGTCTATCGTTGCAAAACCGGCCTCTCCTTCTGGCAATCCCGCAAAGCTTTCTTCATAAATTCTAAGGGCTTCTCCATAAAATGGCCGAGCCACTCTATTAACTATAAATCCTGGGGTATCTTTAGCCTTCACTGGTACTTTCTTCCAGCTTTCAATGGTAGAAAACACCTTATCAAAAACTTGCTGTGACGTTTGTACCGCTGGCACGATTTCGACCAAAGGCATTAAAGGGGCTGGATTAAAAAAGTGAATACCAATACATCGCTCTGGCTTCTCCAAAGCTGATGCAATGGATGCAATCGATAATGAAGACGTATTACTGGCTATTATCGCTTCATCACTTTGATAACTTTCGATTTCCTGAAACACCTTTTGCTTGACTTCCAGATTTTCAACAATGGCTTCAATTGTCAGATCTGCATCAGCAAGCGCTTTTAACCGTGCTACGTAAGTGATATTAGACTGAATCCGGTTTTTTTCTTTGTCATCAATTCTCCCTTTTTCAATCAACCGACTGAGAATTTTTTCCAAAGCTTGTTTGGCTTTCTCCAGCGCTTCTGTTTTTGTGTCGTAAAGTTTCACCGTGCACCCTGCAGTAGCTGCAACTTGAGCTATGCCGCTTCCCATGGTTCCGCTTCCTATTATTGCTACTTTCATAGTTGTAAATATTGAATATCGAATGATTAATACTGAATTATGAAGTTTTAACCATCCAGTTTAATGTTATAATTAGTTTTTGAATGAAAAATTCTCATTTATTTTTTGTTCTGAAGTTTTAATACTTGTTACGAAAATAGCTATCAACTGATTATTTTCAACAATCAAATCATCTAATTTATTTAAGTCTTTAATCAGATTAGCCACTTTTTGCATTTTAAGATTTACCAACGATTCTCTTAATTCTTTTAAACACAAACGCATCTTATGAAGAAAATCTCTTGGAGATTGAGCACTTTGAGCCTCTCCGTAATTCAAAGCAGCTGAAGTTGTCAATCTAATTAATTGTTTAGCCAAATGCTCGGTAGCAAAGGATTTATTAATACTACCACAAACAAGTATAATCTGAATTGAAAAACTAATCAACTGATTTTCAATATCATATTTGTACTTAGCCATTTTAATTAATTGATGCTGTTATTTTAAAAATTCGTTATTCAGTATTCTGTATTTACTTCCCTTTAAACTTCGGTTCCCTTTTCTCCATAAATGCGGAAACGCCTTCTTCATAATCTTCTGTATTGGCGGAGGCGATTTGGTATTCAGATTCTAAAGCCAGTTGTTCTTCGAGTGAATTATTAAAGGACTTGTTCAGCGCTTTTTTGGTATAAGCTAAAGCTTTGGTTGCCATTTTAGCGAGTTTCTCAGCTAGCTTCACTACTTCTTCTGCATAAGTTTCTGCTGAAAAATATTTATAAATCATACCCATACGTTCTGCCTCTACGGCGTCCACTTTGTCGCCTAGCATAGCTAAAGCGGAAGCTCTTTGAAAACCGATTAACCTCGGCAAAAAGAAGGTCCCAGCCGAATCTGGTATTAATCCAATTTTTGAAAAAGCCTGTATAAAACTAGCTTGTTCGTTGGCAACAACGATATCACAAGCCAAAGCAATATTTGCTCCTGCTCCAGCTGCAACACCATTCACAGCGGCAATGACTGGCTTTTCGATATTTCGAATTCTGGTAATGATCGGATTGTAATGGTCTTCTAAGATTTGCTTAAACCCTGGATGTTGTTCCGGGTCTGTTATTTCTTGTATGTCCTGACCAGCGCAAAAGGCTTTGCCTTCACCGGTTAGAACTATAGCCCTCACCTCATCATTTCGAATACAATCATCTAGTGTTTTTTGCAAAGCAAAAGCCATCTCACGATTAAAACTGTTGAATTTATTGGGTCTATTGAATTTAATGTAAGCGACTTGATTTTTTATGTTAAGTAATATACTGGAATCCATGACTTTATATTTTAAGTTATGTTTAAGTCGAAAAGTTACGAAATTGAGATGTAAATCCTCTTTGAAATAAGGTTAACTCAACTTAATGAATCAAATATTCTTGTTTGTTGAAAATCTTAAAAAAGAACTGATAGAGTAAGCCTCGGTTAGGGATTGAGGCATTTGTTGAAGCTCTTCCTGCCCCCAAAGCTTTGGAGGCAGGAAAGCGACTGCCGAAAGCCCGACCCCCAAAGCCTTGGGGGTAACCGCCAACTAAATCAAGCATTTAAAATAATCGAAGGTTTCTTCACAGTCTTCGCACTTAAACATGGCTTTGCAGGCAGTTGATGCAAATTGACTTACCAATTTTGTGTTTTTAGAATCGCACTGCGGACATGGAATGACGCGCTTATTGCCGAGGAGAGCCTCTTTATCTGAAGTCGCATCCACCGGTGGGGCAATGCCGTAGTCTTTGAGCGCTTTTTTGCCTTCATCGGTCATCCAGTCTGTCGTCCAGGCTGGGGATAAAATGAGTTTAACTTCTGGAGTATAGCCATGTTTCTTAAGCTCAGCTTTGATGTCATCGCCAATCACATCCATGGCAGGACATCCACTGTAAGTTGGGGTAATTTCAACTTTAGCAACTTGGTTAGGAAGCAATTTTGCAGAACGCACAACACCCAAATCGATAATAGACAAGACAGGAATCTCTGGATCGGGTACCGATTTCAGAATATCATGTAATTCAATATCTATGTCTGCTAGTTGAGTCATTTGCTTTATGAAATTTTGAATTTTAAATTGAAACACATCTCAAATCCAGATTACCACTTCATATCTGGGTAGGTGCGCTGCATGTACTGCATATCAGACAAAATGAAACCCATATGTTCAGTGTGAATTCCTTGCTTACCGCCTTTTTGAAAATAAGGGGTTTCGGGAATATCTAGTGTAGATCCTTTTATCAATGCTGTAATTTCGTTATAATAAGCTGACTTTAAAGGATTAGTATCAACACCATAGCCCGCTTCAGCAATTAATATGTCGTTGTCTGTCATTTGAAATAGCTCGTCAGTATAAACCCAAAGGTCGTTTACTGCTTGTTGAGCTTTAGCTTTACTCTCTTCGGTTCCGTCGCCTAAACGCTTGAGCCAATCTCCAGAAAATCGTTTATGATAAGAAACTTCTTTCAAACTTTTTTTAGCAATCGCTTGAAAGTTGACGTTTTTGGAATTTTCTAATTCTTTCAAAAGCATAAAATGAAACACATCAAAAAAGTATTGTCTAACAATGACATAAGCAAAATCTGTATTGGGTTGCTCGACCAAAAGTACATTTTTATACTCTCGCTCTGTTCTCAAAAAAGCAACATCATCTTCAGTGAGATCTTTTGCAGAGAGCTCTGCCACATATTGATAATAACTTCTGGTTTGACCTAACAAATCCAAAGCAATATTTGTCATCGCGATGTCAGTTTCTAAAGTTGGACCGTGGCCGCAAAGCTCTGAGATTCGCTGACCTAAAATCAAGGAATTATCGGCTATGCCGTAGATGTATTGTATTAAATTCTCATTCGTCATTTCAATGTTTTTAAAAAAATATGAATCTTCTCGAATCACTTACATGTGCTCTATATCGTCTGGCAATTCATAAAAAGTGGGATGCCTGTAAGCTTTATCTGCAGCAGGTTCAAACATTTCGCCATTATCCTCTGGATTGGATGCTTTGATATTTTTGGATTCTACCACCCAGATGCTCACACCTTCGCTGCGGCGAGTGTAAACATCTCTTGCGTTTTTTAGCGCCATATCTGCATCGGGAGCGTGTAAACTACCGAAATGACGGTGTTCTAGTCCATTTTTACTTCTAACGAAAACTTCCCAAAGTGGCCAGTTTTTTTTTGACATTGAATTTTATTTAAAATTAAAGCTTTTTATACTGCTTCTTTTACTTCTTTATCAGCCTGCTTTTCAGCATAAGCAACGGCTGCATCTCTCACCCATTCTCCATTATTCCAGGCATTTTTCCTAGCTGAAATACGTTCTTTGTTACACATCCCGTGACCTTTAACGACTTGCCAAAACTCATCCCAATTGATTTCTCCAAAATCATAGTGACCAGTTTCATTGTTGTATTTCAGGTCTTTATCAGGCATTTTGAGACCTAAGATATCAGCTTGAGGTACTGTTTGATCAATAAATTGCTGACGCAATTCATCATTAGTTTTACGTTTCAATTTCCATTTCATGGATTGTGCTGTGTGTACAGATTCATCATCTGTAGGTCCAAGCATCATCAATGCTGGCCACCACCATCTATTCAATGCATCCTGAGCCATATCTTTTTGCTCTTGTGTTCCGTTGCAAAGTGTCATCATAATTTCATAACCCTGTCTTTGGTGGAAACTTTCTTCTTTACAAACTCTCACCATGGCTCTAGCATAGGGTCCAAAAGAAGTACTACATAAAGGAACCTGATTGATAATCGCAGCTCCATCCACTAACCAACCTATTGCTCCAATATCAGCCCAAGTCAAAGTAGGATAATTAAAAATACTCGAGTATTTAGCCTTTCCGGAATGCAACTGATCGTAGAGTTCTTCTCTAGAAATACCTAAAGTTTCGCAAGCTGAATAAAGATATAATCCGTGTCCTGCTTCGTCTTGGACTTTGGCCAAAAGCGCCACTTTCCGTCGCAAAGAAGGCGCTCTTGAGATCCAATTACCCTCTGGCAGCATCCCAACGATTTCTGAATGGGCATGCTGAGAAATCTGGCGAATGTGTGTTTTTCTGTATTTTTCTGGCATCCAGTCTTTAGGCTCAATCTTTTCATCACGAGCAATTTTCGCCTCAAAAATTTCTTCAAGGCTTCGGATTTGCTCATCATTTTCATTCATTTTCTCTCTAGTATTCATAGCATCCTAATTTTTTAAATTCGTAATTTATTCTACACATCAAAATCGACTGTCACTCGTTTAGATGTTGGTATAGCTTGACAGCTCAACACAAAATTTTGTTCAACTTCATCTTTTTCAAGAGCATAATTTACTTTCATTTCTACGTCACCCTCCATCAATTTACACTTGCAAGTACTGCAAACACCTCCTTTACAGGCAAATGGCAAATCAGCACCAGCGGCAAGAGCAGCATCCAAGATGTTTTCGTAATCTTTATTCATTATAAAATGAAACTCTTTCCCTCCATCTAAGATAGTAATTTCAGTACCATCTTCGCGTTTAGCCATGGCGGCTTCCGCTCTTTTTTTATCTTCTTCAGAAATCCCTGTTACAAATAATTCATAGTGAATTTGATTTTTGTTCAGACCTAAAGCGGTGAATTCATCTCGAATCATAAAAATCATCTGTTCAGGTCCACAAATAAATACATCGGTTACCTGATCAATATCAAATACTGAATTGGCGAGCAATTGAATTTTTTCTGGAGTAAATCTTCCGTTCAATAATTCTATATCACGCTGTTCTCTCGTAAGAAAATAAAAGATTTCAAATCTGCCGAAATATTTATTTCGGATTTGCTCAATTTCTTCTTTGAAGATAATGGATTTCGCATTCTTATTCAAGTAAAACAGCTTACAATTTGCATTAGGCTCTTTTGCTAGATGCGTTTTGATCATCGATAACACTGGTGTTATTCCACTTCCAGCGGCGAAAAATAGATACGTGTTTTCGATATCTTCCTTAATATCAACTCCAAAATCTCCACTCGGAGGCATTACTTCTATTATGTCATTAGCTTTCAGTTGCTGGTTCACGTAAGTAGAAAACTTTCCTTCAAAAATTTGCTTTACAGCCACCTTCCATTCATCATCCACTGGGCTAGAACAAAGCGAATACGATCTTCTTACATCTTCACCATTGATGTCTTTCTTTAAAGTTAGATGTTGACCTTGGTGGTATTTAAAATCAGACTTTAAGTCCTCTGGAACATCAAACGTTACTACAGAACAATCTTCTGTTTCCTTGTATACGTCTTTTACTTTTATCGGAAAAAACTTAGCCATTAATTATTAATTTATAATCAAAACTAACGATTGTTAGTTTATTTTTCGAAAAATTGGTGTTAAATTATTTAAGCTGATAAAAACTCTAGAAATTATAGGTGGTATTCCACTTTAGCTTCTATGGATGATTTACGCTTACCGTCGTGTAATGCTTCATCAAGTTTACCCATATAGAAAAAGCCTAAACAGGACTCTCCTTCATTGAAATCAAAAAAACCATCCACCTGATTTTTTAAATCTGGTGAGCTCCAGTAGCCGCCAATTCCAAGTGAACTTGACACTAACCACATATTTTGAACTGCCATAGCCACAGCAGAAATTTCTTCCCATTCTGGCGGCTTGCCTTTTGGACTTCTTTGCATGCAAATGACAATGACCGTATGAGAATGTTCAAATTTGGAAACGATCTTTTTTCTTTTGAAAGACGAAGGTTTGTCTTTCAGTTCTGCATTGGATTCAACCAGATAGTCTGCGAGTTTTAAGCGGCTTTCACCTTGAAGAACTTTGAATCGCCATGGCTCAGTGTTTTTATGATTGGGGGCCCAGTTGGCTGCTTCAAGAATTTGATCTAACTCAGATTTTGAAATCGGTTCAGAGTTAAATTGATTTGGAGAAATCGTCCTCCTCTGCTTTATAAGTTTTAAAATATCCATTGTCGATTTACTTTTTAAATACTTCTAAAATTGCTGATTTTATTCTGTCTCTATCATCATCAGTTAAGTTAGACCCTGAAGGCAAACAAAGTCCGTTTTCAAACAATGTTTCAGCGACATTACTTCCATAAAATGGATACTTTTCAAAAACAGGCTGCAAATGCATGGGTTTCCAAAGTGGTCGGCTTTCGATATTGTAGGTTTCAAGATGTAGGCGCACTTGTTCACGGTTTATTCCATTTGTTTGTTTCGGATCCACTGTGATTGCTGACAGCCAGTGATTACTGAAATAGTCATCCGATGGCTCAGTTAAAACTTCAACTCCATCAATTTCAGAAAAAATAGTTTTATAGAACTGATGCATTACTCGCCTTAAAGCAATATGCTTATCCAAGACTAGCATTTGTCCTCTTCCAATTCCCGCTGAAATATTACTCATCCTGTAATTAAATCCAATTTCAGAATGCTGATAATGCGGTGCCTGGTCTCTAGCCTGAGTTGAGTAAAAAACAGTTTTATCTTTTGATGCTTTATCCTTGCTTACTAGGGCTCCACCGCCAGAAGTCGTAATGATTTTATTGCCATTAAAAGATAAAGCTGCAAAATCACCAAAGGTGCCGCAAGATTTTGATTTATAAGTAGAACCCAAAGATTCCGCGGCATCTTCTATAATCGGAATATCATATTTTGAGGCGACTTCATGTACCTCATCTATCAAATACGGCATCCCATATAAATGAACTGCGATAATCGCTTTTGGTTTTTTGCTTTTAAAAATTCTATCTGTTATTGCTTTTTCAAGTGCTTTTGGACAGATATTCCAGGTTGTAGGCTCACTGTCTACAAAAATTGGAGTTGCTCCCTGATACATAACAGGATTGGCAGAACCACAAAATGTAAAACTCTGGCAAATCACTTCATCTCCGGCAGTCACACCCAACTGAACCAAAGCCAAATGAATTGCGGCCGTTCCACTGCTCAACACAGAAACTTCCTTGTTTTGTCCTATGTATTCCTGCAAATCAGATTCAAAACCGTTGACGTTTGGACCCAAAGGTGCAATCCAGTTTTCTTCAAATGCTTTATTGACAAATTCCTGTTCCTGACCACCCATATGTGGTGAGGATAACCATATTTTTGATAATTCTGAAGTCATTCAAATAAGATTAGTGATAGAAAGGTAAAAGTATTGTTTTAAAAAGTATTTTTATGTCAGTTGTGAATGAAACCTCTCGATAATACTCTAGATTTAACTTCACTTTTTGAAGAAATAAAACCGTGTCATTATAACTTATAGGATCTTCTTGTTGAGCTAAAAGCTTTTCTTCATTCACAAATTTCAAAGATGCATAACCTGTAATTCCTGGTTTTAGCTGAAGTATTAATCGATCATCACCTTTTAATTTATCATAATAACCAGGAATATCTGGCCTTGGTCCCACAAGACTCATCTTACCTTTTAGAACATTGAATAGTTGAGGCAACTCGTCTATTTTAGTTTTCCGAAGTAATTTCAAAAAGGAATGGGATTGACCGTTTTCCTTAATAGTTTTGAATTTATAAACAATAAAATATTCTCCAAATTGCCCTACCCTCTTTTGAAAAAAAATTGGATTGGATTTGTGGATCCATAAAAGTAAAATCCAAATTAAAATCAGAAATGGAATCGAAAGCAAAAGCCCAAAAAAGCTCAGAATAAAATCAAATATTGGCTTTACTACTTTTAAATACATGCGCCTAAAATAAACAAAGCTTTTTACAAATAACAAAGGCCTCAATATAAGATTGAAGCCTTTAATTCAAATATCTAAATTGAATTTAATTTTTTATAAAACGTCTTGTTGTGATTCCTTTTTCAGTTTTGATCTTGACTAAATACAATCCTGTATTTAATGCAGACACATCCAACTGAATTCCTTTTTCCGTAGTGATAAAATCTGAATTCAACTTTTGACCGAGCATCGAGTAGATTTCTACATCAGAAATTGAAGAGTTATTAACGCCGCCAAGATTTAAAAAATCAGTTGCTGGATTAGGGTAAATTCTCACAGAATTTACCAAATAATCATCCTGTCCCAATGTTACTGGAGTCAACATCAATTGGAATCTAGATTGATCATCACTACCCTCAATAGAGCTATCTACAGTAAAATTGTAGGAAAAGTCATCAGTGACTTCGATTTCTTCCTGAAGGTAATTGTCAATCAAAATTAGCTTTTTGTCTTCTGGCAAATAGTCAGAATAGAAAGCTAGTGTGTACTCGTTTTGTTTAAAATTAGCCATAGCCAATTGGATCTTCTCGTCGTTTTCGGGAAAATTCCTTTTATCTATCGACAAAATCTTCTCATTGAATATCACCATATTTTCTCCCGGATTGATCAATTTGTCAGCATCTTCATCTGAAGGTGAAGTTGTAAATTCATCTGAAAACCTCAAACCAACAGCGTCAGCTTCCATGGATCCATTGACAAAATCCTGAGCTTTATAAAGTCTAATATTTATATAAGCCAATTCAGAAGTCGATAGAATTTCTGGTTGCAGTTCGCTAGAAACGATAGCGTTTGGTGAAAACGTCAAACTTGGAGCGCCAGTGAGAGTTTCAATATTTTTCACAAAAAAGGACTGACCTGGAATTAAAAACTTACTAGCATCTGAAGATGAAGGGTTTGGAGCAGAACCATCTAAAGCTACATTGAGGTAACCTCCATTGCCATTATCCCCAGCTATTTGAGCATCCCATACATAAATAAACTCAGTAAGATCTGAAGTTGCAACCTTTGTAAAATCCACTACAGCCTGATAAGGATTGGCTACAAAACTAAATTTATCCGCAAATGGTGACAAAGCTGGAAGTTGATTTCCCGTCGTTAATTCTCCTGAAAGCATATTTCCTTTGGATATTAAAGTTGTTACTGATGGTCCAGATTGATTATCTGATAAATCAACTTCTTCCCTATCTCCTCTTACCAAAATCCTATAAGGCTTCCCAGCTTGAAGGGTATCATTGGTAGAAGTAACGGCTTCCCAGGCAGCTCCATTTGCAGTAGTTGTTACTTGATTGTCATAAACAAATAATGAAGGATTGTCAGTGGTGGTCTCATCAAAACCATTGTTTGCACCTCCTTCTCCAGTAATATGAGTTCCTTGTTGCCAGGATGCTGCAAAGGATTGTCCTCCAACTGGAGAGGTTAAGAAGCGAAATGCACGCTTTGCTGGGATATAACGCTCTACTGTGATTTCTCCGATTAGGTTTGAACTTGTAGCATGAACAAGTTGTGCGCTTCTTGAAGCATCACTTTTGAAAATTAAGTCGCCATCTACTGTTAAATCTCCAGAAATTTCTAAGGTAGAGTTAGAATTTACTTGTAGGCTTGAAGAAGTTGTAATAGTGACATTCTTTGACTGTGTGTTATCAGTGATAGTTGCAACACCACTTTGTACATTAATATAGTCTACTAAACGTGAAACACCAGAAGGGTCTTGCGGTGACCATGTGTTATTGAATGTGTAATCAATTGAGGATGGATTTACAATTAATTGAATATCATCAATAGCAATTTCGTCACGATTAGAACTTCCCCGAAATGTCATTAGAAGTCCATTTTAAGTACATTATACCATCATCAGCTAAATTAAGACCAGAAATAACTGTATATTTTTCTCTTTTACTCCACACCGGACTTGGATCAGCAGATTCAGTGGTGGCGAAATCGAGTGAAGCCACGTCAGTATAATTGACATTATCAGCAGAATAACTAAAATTGAATGAGTTTGATCTTGGCTGATCATTCAAAACAAAAATCTTGTAGCTTAAAATTAAATCAGTTATCGTTCCTCCAGTTTTGTTTTGAAATCTAAGTATAATACTTCCAGGCGTGAAATCGGATCCACCAGGCTGAACCCCTAGAGCTCTATTTCCAGTAGCTATATCAAAAGCATAAACACCGCCAGTGTTTACTACCCCTGGATTTGTTCCTCTTGCAAAGTCAGCTGAATTATTGTTGTCACCAAAAGCTAAGCTCCCATCACTCATGCCAGTCATTGTAATAGCATTGGAGTTTAATTGACCAGCTGAAGGTGACGGGGCAAAACCAGTACCATCGAATTGTCCATTATTAACTCCGGCAACTGTGTTATCAAAATCGATAGTAAAAGGAGTATCAACTTGGTCTATTTGCCAGCCGGTTTGACCGTAAATAGTTGAGACCATCAACAAAGCAAAAAAAACTAAAAATGTTTTAAGTAAAGTTGTTTTCATAAATAATTGATTTGGAATAAAATGTAGAATCAAAACTACAAATTTAACTTATCAAAACACAAATCAGAGATCATTAAAATATCAATTTATGGCAAAAAATACGACTTAGTTTATAATGCCACGGAGAAGTATCTCTGTTATATCATTTTTTAGTTGTTGTCCATCAATACCACTTCGTTTTCTATACCAGGAGTGCAAAGTTCTGAGCGTAGACAGGAGTGAAAACAAAATAACTTCAGCGTTTTTAGATTTTAATTCTCCATTTTCCACACCTTCAGAAATAATTTTTCGCAGATCTTCTTCATAAGCATTTCGAAGTTGTAAAAAAGTTTGGTGATGTTCTCCTTCCAGGTGAACCCAATCATTATTTACAATAGCGATTGCTTCAGGATTTCGTAAAGTAATATCAATATGGTGATTGATCACTGCTTCCAAACGGGTTTTAGCATCCACTTCCAGTTGTTTTACCAACTCCATTTCATCAGTAAAATAATGAGCCACTCCAAGAATAATTTCAGCTAAAATTTCTTCTTTAGAACTGATATGATTATAAAGGCTTGCCGCTTTGAAGTCCATAGCTTTAGCCAAATCCCGCATACTTACGGATTTATAGCCACGTTCTCTAAACAGGGTTTTAGCGAATTTTATAATTTCCTGTCTTCGGGTCATAATTTCGGAAATCTCATAAAAGGATATTTCTCAGTCAATTCCTTTTTGAATTTATATTGATAAGCTTTAAGTTTTTCAAAAGCTTCTCCTTTACTTTCAGATTGTCGGTGAGCTAAAGATTTTTGGAGTTTCTCCACTTTAGTCATGTCAGCATAAATAGCTTGGGGAATAAAATTCGTTTTGAATCTTTCCCAAATTAAATCTACGGCTAATGTGCTAGGGTGAATCAAATCCCGGTCATAAAATCGGTAATCCCTCAATTCATCCATCATTAACTCGTAAGAAGGAAAATAAGTAGAATTTGGTTCTTTCTCTAAAACTTGATGCAAAGCTACCAAAAGATGGGCTTTGCTTCTCTGATTTTCGACAATACCATCTTTAATATGTCTCACTGGAGACACCGTAAAAATAAAATTGACTTCGGAATTAGCTTTCCGACATAATTTTATGAGCCGCGTCAATATGTCTTGATGATCTATAACTGAAGTTAATTGCTTTTCAAACTCATGCTGAGGAACTTTATGGCAGTTGGCAACCAACTGACCTGATGTCAAATGCTTATAGACAAATGAAGTTCCAAGTGTAATTATAATATGAGTTGATTTTTTTATAGCTTTTTTTAAATCTTCTTTTGCCGAATTTAATACTGCTAAAGTTTCAGTTTCAGAAATCCTACTTAACCTGGAGTGCGAGTAAAACGACTGCCACTTTTCATTAAAAAGAAAAACATCATCACTTGTAAACATTTCATCGCTTAAAGACTTCTCAACCACATTCAAAATCGCTTGTGGATGGAACAGGATTCCAAAAGGATTGCTTGTGTATCTAAACTTATAGTAATCTAATTTCTTACTGATGTGTTCTGCAAAACAAGACCCCAAACACATAACTTTCGAGTTGTAGTCTACAGGATTATCAAAAAGGTTTACAGTTACTTCAGTAGTCAATTTCATACTAGCCAGCGGTTTTGTTTTGCTCTGCTATGGTTTTTGCTTCTTGAAGAGCTTTTGGAATTCCTTCAGGATTTTTTCCTCCAGCTGTTGCAAAAAAGGCTTGACCACCACCACCGCCCTGTATGTGCTTACCCAAAGATTTTATAATTTTTCCAGCATTCCAGCCATCTGTATCGACTAGTGATTTTGAAATATAGCAAGCAAGCAAAGCTTTACCATTTGCTTCGGCTCCCAAAACAATAAAAACATGGTCTTGTTCACCTCCTATCTGAAAAGCTAAATCCTTCATCGCTCCCGCGTCCAAATCTACTTTGTGAGCAACAAAATTGAAACCGTTGATTTGCTTCAGTTGAGATTGAAGTTCAGCTTTAATTTGCTTTAATTTCAGTTGATTTAATTGCTCGACTTCTCGCTTCAACTGCTGGTTCTCATCTTGGAGAGATTCTACTGACTTTAATATATCCTGCGGTTGATTCAGAATAGATTTTACTGAATCCAAAAGTTGAGATTCTTTGGTTAAAAAGGTTTTTGCAGCTTCAGAAGTAATCGCTTCAATGCGGCGAATTCCAGAAGCCACAGAAGATTCATTTTTGATGATAAAATGCCAAAGTTTTGCTGTATTGTTGACATGAGTTCCTCCACATAATTCCATAGAATTTCCAAACTGTACCATTCTTACTTTATCGCCATATTTCTCACCGAAGAGAGCAATCGCTCCTTTTTCAATAGCTTTATCGTAGGAAATTTCTCGTTCCTCTTCAAAAGCAATTGATTCTTCAATTCTGGCGTTTACCAGATATTCTACAGCATTAAGTTCTTGTTCGGTTAATTTGGAGAAATGGGAGAAATCAAATCTCAAATAGTCTGAATTTACCATAGAGCCTTTCTGCTCCACATGAGTTCCGAGAACTTCTCGCAATGCCTGATGAAGCAAATGAGTAGCCGTATGGTTGGCAGCCGTTTTTTGCCTCAGAGCAACATTAACTACTGCTTTAAATTCCTCATTTAAAGATGACGGCAAAGTCTTGGAAAAATGAATGATTTGGTTGTTTTCCTTTTTGGTATCAAGAATATATACCTTGTTACCATCATTGGATTCTATACAACCTTTGTCACCAACTTGGCCTCCACCCTCAGGGTAAAATGGAGTCTTATCAAATACCAACTGATACTGTTCTCCGTCTTTTTTGGAAGTAACTTTTCTATATTTTACAAGCTTTACTTTAGCTTCAGTCTGGTCGTATCCTATAAATTCACTGCTGTTTTCCTGAAGTAACTCTACCCAATCTTCAGAACTTGTTTGCGCAGCATCTTTGGATCTTTTCTTCTGTTTTGCCAGCTCTTTTTGAAATGCTTCGAAGTCTAATTTATAGCCCTTTTCACTTAAAATCAGACTGGTTAAATCGATAGGGAAACCAAATGTATCGTAGAGCTCAAAAGCCTTTTCGCCACTGATGGTTTTGGAAGCAGATTCTTTCATCAGGTTATCAAGCAGACCGAGACCTTGTTCCAAAGTTTTCAAAAAGGATTTTTCCTCTTCGCGAATTACGTTTTTGCAAAGCTCAGCTTGAGATTGTATTTCTGGAAAAGCTTCGCCCATCTGTTTGGACAACACATCTACAAGTTGATAAATGAATGCTGTTTTCGCATTCAAAAAAGTAAATCCATAACGAATGGCTCGTCGCAAAATCCTACGAATTACATAACCTGCGCCTGTATTACTAGGCAATTGACCATCAGCAATGGCAAATGCTACCGCTCTGACGTGGTCTGCAATCACTCTTATGGCGATATCAATCTCTTCTGATTCACCATAAAATTTATTTGTGACACTTTCTATTTCTTTAATAATTGGTGTAAATACATCTGTATCATAATTGGAAGTTTTATCCTGCATCACCATACACAGACGTTCAAAACCCATGCCTGTGTCTATGTGCTTTGAAGGAAGCATTTCCAAACTTCCGTTTGCTTTACGATTGTATTGAATAAAAACTAAATTCCAGATTTCCACCACTTGAGGATGATCTTGGTTCACGAGATTTTTACCTAGAGTTTCAGCTTTTTCTTTATCAGACCTTATATCAACGTGAATTTCGGAAGCAGGACCACAGGGACCCTGGTCTCCCATCTCCCAAAAGTTATCCTTTTTATTGCCGAGAAGAATCTTGTCCTCATCAACTAGGGCTTTCCAAAATTCATAAGCCTCAGTATCTTTCTGAAGCTCGTCCGCTTCATCTCCTTCGAAAATAGTGACGTATAAATTGTTCTTATCAATTTTAAGAACTTCTGTCAAAAACTCCCAAGCCCACTCTATAGCTTCTTTTTTAAAATAATCTCCAAAACTCCAGTTTCCCACCATCTCAAACATCGTGTGGTGATAGGTGTCTTTTCCTACTTCTTCAAGATCGTTATGTTTTCCACTAACGCGTAGACACTTTTGAGAATTAGTCACTCTTTTGGAACTCGGTTCAGAATTACCTAAAAAATAAGGTTTAAATTGATTCATCCCCGCATTAGTAAACATAAGCGTTGGATCTTCCTTTAAAACAATTGGTGCAGAATCTACAATGGTATGAGATTTGCTTTCAAAAAATTCTAAAAATTGACGTCGAAGAAGTATTGATTTCATAAAGTCTGAACTGAATTTATTTTAAAGTGTTTCAATTTTAAGCTATATTTGTAGGTTACAAAATAGTATTTTGACACCTGACAGGTGCAAAAATACTATAAAATTAAAGAATGAGTAAAGTAAAATATTACTACGATAGTGAAACTTTATCTTACCGCAAAATTGAACCCAAGAAGGGTAAAAACCTTGCGTTAGGGGTTTTATTCCTGGTTGGAATAGTTGTCATGAGTTTCGTTTTAGCATTGGTATATCTCAATATTCCAAATGTTGAAACCCCCAAAGAAAAAGCCTACAAAAGAGAGATTGAAAACATGAGATTTCAATATGAATTATTGAACAAACGCATGGAAGAAGTGGTGGGGGTTTTGGAAAATGTAGAAGACAGGGATAACAACATTTATAGAGTTTATTTTGAAGCGAACCCTATTACAGAAGAACAGCGAAGATCAGGATTTGGTGGCGTAAATCGATATAAAAATTTAGAAGGTTATGAAAATTCTGAAATCATAACTGAAACAACAAAAAATCTAGATCAATTGTCTAAAAGACTTATTATACAATCTAAGTCACTTGATGAAATAGCAACATTAGCCAAAAACAAAGAAGCTCTACTAGCCTCAATTCCAGCCATACAGCCTGTAAAAAATGATGATTTAAAACGCATGGCTTCAGGTTTTGGCAAACGAATGCACCCCATTTTAAAATATCCAAAAATGCACAATGGCATGGATTTTTCTGCTCCTACCAGTACAGAAGTTTTCGCCACAGGGAATGCAGTAGTTAAAAAAGCAAGGCGAACAAGCGGTTTTGGTAATTTAATTGTTCTTGACCATGGTTTTGGATATGAAACTTATTATGCTCATTTAAACGAATTTAAGGTAAGACCTGGGCAAAAGGTAAAGCGAGGAGAAATAATAGGTTTTGTTGGAAATACAGGTCTCTCAACAGCTCCACATTTACATTACGAGGTTCATAAAAATGGGAAAGTAGTAAACCCTATTAATTTTTACCACGGAGATTTAACGGCAGAAGAATATGATATAATGTTGAATCAATCTGCTCTAGAAAATCAATCTCTAGACTAATGAAACACCGTCTCGGAGACAAACTCTATTATTCTATCGGAGAAGTCGCAAAGGCCTTTAACGTTAATCCATCCTTGATAAGGTTTTGGGAGAAAGAATTTGATGAAATTCAGCCTAAAAAAAACGCAAAAGGAAACAGGAAGTTCTCGCAAGATGATCTCAAAACTATAGAGTTTATTTACCATTTGGTTAAAGAACGTGGCTTCACATTAGAAGGTGCAAAAACGCATTTACGCGAAGACAAAAAAGAAATACTTTCAAAATTTGAATTGATAAGCAAATTGAAAGCCATAAAATCTGAACTTATCTCAATCAAAAATCAACTTTAATAAAACCAAAAAAATGAAAAAGTGGTTAATTCCAGTAATCGTCATCGTTGTTGTAGTATTTGGCTTATACAGCTGGACCAAAGGCTTCAACAATACTGCTGTCACAATGCAAGAAGAAGCAAAAACAGCATGGAGTAACGTTGAAAGCGCTTATCAACGTAGAAATGATCTTATAGGTAATCTCGTCAAAACCGTACAGGGTGCAGCAGATTTTGAGAGAAATACGTTGACAGAAGTTATCGAGGCTAGAGCTAAAGCTACCTCTGTAAACATCAATGCTGATAATCTTACACAGGAAAACATTCAACAATATGAGCAAGCTCAAGGTGGATTAAATTCAGCATTATCCAGATTATTAGTAAGTGTAGAACGTTATCCTGATTTGAAATCCAATCAAAATTTCATGAATCTTCAAACTCAACTAGAAGGCACCGAAAACAGAATCAATGTGGAAAGAAATCGCTACAATTCGACTGTTGGCGAATACAATACGCACTTGAAAAAATTTCCTAATTCTATTTTTGCAGGATGGTTTGGCTTCGAAGAAATGTCGAGATACTCTGCCGATGAAGGTTCTGAAAATGCTCAGGAAGTAGAATTTGATTTTAATTAAAAATACAAATCCATGAAAGTATCTGAATTTATAAGCCCGGAAGATGAAAAGGAAATTATTGAGGCCATAAAAGAAGCAGAGCTTAATACCTCTGGTGAAATACGGGTGCATATTGAACATGAATGTACTGGTGATAGATTTGATCATGCTTTGGAAATTTTTGAAAAATTGGAAATGCATAAAACAGAACTTTCCAATGGAGTTTTAATTTATGTCTCGATAGATGACCATCAGCTCGTCATTTTGGGCGATAAGGGCATAAATGATGTCGTTCCAAAAGGATTTTGGGAGAGCACAAAGGATGAAATCATCAATCAGTTCAAAAAAAATAATTACAAGCAAGGTTTAGTAAATGGGATTTTAGAAGCAGGGAAGCAACTCAAGCAGCATTTTCCTTTTCAATCTGATGATACAAATGAACTGGATAACGAAATTTCTAAAGGATAATTTATGAAGTCACTAAAACAAGTACTTACATATTCAGCAATAGCACTACTGTGTTTTAGCTTTAATGGTTTTTCTCAAATTACAATTCCTGAAAAGCCGTCCAAAGAAATGGCTGTTTATGATGGTGCCGATATTTTTAAAGACAATGAAGAACAACAGCTAAGGCAAAAACTAGAAACCTATGCAGACACAACTTCCACTCAAATAGTAGTAGCCACCATCAACTCACTTAATGGAGAGTACATTGGAACGTATGCTGCAGATTGGGGAGATGCCTGGGGTATTGGACAGGAAGGCAAAGACAATGGATTGCTTATTTTAATCGCTAAAACCGATGCTAAAATCTGGTTTTCGACAGGTTATGGTTTAGAGCCTTACCTCACCGATGCGACGACAAAAACCATTACTGAAAATATTATTCTTCCAGAATTCAGAAAAGGAAATTATTACGAAGGCATAAATCAAGGTACAACAGCAGTTTTTGAGGTTCTCGCTGGAAGATTTGATGCCTCAGAAATTCAGGATAAATCAAATGAAAGCACATGGCCTTTTGCCATTTTTCCTATACTTATTTTTATCGTCATTTTTATCCTTGTGAGAAAAAGAAATAAAGGTGGCGGCCCAGGTAGTGGAAACAATAAACGCGGCCCTGACCTACTCGACTTTCTTATTCTTGGCAGCATGGGAAGAAGCATGGGGGGTGGTAGTTTTGGCGGCGGATCCTCTGGAGGATTTGGCGGAGGCGGCGGATTTGGCGGTGGATTTGGCGGTGGTGGCTTCGGCGGCGGCGGAGCTGGCGGAAGCTGGTAATCTCCAAACAGAGATTTTTATCTCATGATGTAATTAAATTTGAAATTTCAAACTTGAGAATTTCAAATTTCATTCTCCTGTAAGAAGAATAAGATTCGAATCTATTGATTGAATTCAAATTTTGAATTTGATTTACTTTTAATTAAATCGCATTCTTGATGCATTTGGATCCTTACCTCCAAATTTGCTAAACTTATAAGTGAAGCTCAGCATGAAATAACGCTCAAGCATCAATTGATCTGTGTCTTGAACAAAGTCGTCACCCGTTTGTCTTCGGGTACCAATATTTTGATCTAATAATTCGTAAACTTTAAATTTTAGAGTAGCATTATCTTTAAGGAATTGATAGCCTAAACTCATGTTCCATTGCAAGGATGTAGATCTAAAATCTGCAGCAACATTTCCATATATAAAATAAGTGATATCATTACCAAACACAACATTTCTTGGCCAATAAGTAGTGGCTTCCAGAGAAAAATTCAAATTGGTAAATTCATCATTCCTGTTGGCATTTATATTGTATTTCCTCAAGTTGTAATCTATACCAACACCAGGATTTAAAGTAATCATCTCATCTTTTTCATAAGTCAATCCTACTCCAGGAGAAACGACATAATTTTCACTTTGAAATTGTTGCCCGTTTGTAAAACCTAAAGTCTTAGCATATTGGCCTGAAAGATTTCCTCTCAATCTATAGGTATCTTTATTTTCTGCTTTAAATTGTTTACTATAATAAAAACTTGCATTTGCATCCTGACCACCGCTTATATTGTCAAAGGTTGTAGTTCTCAATAAATCCTCATCTGTTACAGAAACAGAAACCACTTGATCTTGCACATAGCCATAAGACATATAAAATCCGTAACCAGACCTGGACTTAAAATCAAAATTATTGAAACTGATATTTAAATTTTGATTGAAAGATGGTTTCAAGTTAGGATTTCCTTCAATAAAATTGAGTGGGTCAGTTTGGATTCGCACCGGTTGGAGTTGTTGAATGGAAGGAATATTATTACTATTTCTATAATAAATACTGATGCGCTTTGAACGTTCAAATTCATACCTCAAATTAGCGCTAGCAAATAAATTATTGAAATCATTATTAAATCCCACATTTTGAATCAAGTTCTCAGTCCTTAACTGTGTGTTTAATCAACCTACATTAAAACCAGTTCTTAATTTATCGCCTTCATAGCGCAATCCAACATTAGGGATATGTGTTTCACCTTTGACTTTAAAATTATTGCTCAATTCTGAATTAAAATCTGAGTAGGAATTTGTGTTCTCATCAAAGTCAAAAACACTTCTTTTATTTTTACTAGATTCAACTTCATAAGAATATTCAATATCCAAGAATAATTGGTCAGTCATAACAGATCGGTAGCGAGTTTCAAATTGATACGTATCTGAGTTGTTGTCTTCTGATATTAATTGATCCTGAATTTCTGTATTTGAATTATTTCCAAAGGTTTCACGACTGGAAAAGAAAAAATTATCACTTTCGCTTTTATTGTTTTCATTCTCTAGTGAGAAATTCAAAAAAGCACCTCTGCTTCCAAATTTTCTAGTAACGGATAAATCATTACTAAAAGTGGTATTCAAATTGTTATTCCGATTTTCAGTTTCAGAAGTATTAATAAGGTTCTGATTATCGTCTAAGGATTCAGATAAGCTTGAACTCTGTGTGGTTCCTTTATTAATAGTGATCGAAGGTCTTATGTTTATTCTTGTTAAGGTATCTGGCTTAAATGAGAAATTGACATTTCCTCTGTGAGAATCATTATCTCTAGTTGAATTACTTTCAGAATTGGTGAAAAAGGTACGGTCTGGTAAGATGTTCTCTCTTCTGGTTGAAGTTCTCGTATCGGTATTATTACTGCCGAAAAATAGTCTGAAGAGACCTCGTATTTTTTATCCCATTCGTTGACAAAATTCAAACCAGCAGTTTCAAATTTGGTAATTCCATTATTTTTATTTCCAAAGCTTATTCCGTTTATTCCAAAACTTCCAGTGCTCGACCTGGTAATGGTTCTCGCCCTTCGACCCATGGCATCAAAAACTTCATCAAAGGTAAAACCACTACTGTTTATGTTATTTTAACTTGCCAACACACTCAACCGCATATCATCCTCAAAATAGTTACCAATCCCGCTCATTTCGTACCTTTCGTCTGCCCCCCCTCCAACGGTAGCTCGAGAAAAATAACCTTTATTTTTGTCCTCATCGATGGTAATGTTGACGGTTTTGTTTTCAGAATCTCCTTCTTCTCCAGTGAATTCCTGAGACTGAGTTTTTGTGTCCACTACCTGAATCTTACTGATGATTTCTTTGGGTAAATTTTTTGTAGCGATTTTAGGATCATTTCCAATAAACTCTTTACCATTTACCAATATTCTCTGGACAGGTTTGCCATTAACAGTGGTATTTCCTGCAGCGTCCACTTCTACACCAGGCAATTGCTTCAGAGTTTCTTCCAAATTAGCGTCTGGTCGTGTTTTAAAAGAAGCTGCGTTAAATTCAAGCGTATCTTTTTTGATAGTGATCGGAGAACGATTGACATTGACAATAACTTCATCGAGGTTGCTCGCCAGCTCTTTCAGCGGAATGTTTCCCAAATCAATTTTATTAGTTGTAAGATCAATTAACCTAAAATAGGCTTGCATTCCTGTATAGCTAATATTGAGTCTTGAGCTAGCCTCTTTAGTTTTGAAGATAAGCTCAAAGTTTCCAGAATTATTTGAGATCGTATAATTCAACAACGTTGAATCTTTAGGACTTTCTATAAATATAGTTGCAGAACTCAAGCCTCCGGAAGTAGTACTGTCCAGAACTTTACCAGTGATAAGGTATTCCTAAGAATTTGAATGTAAAAAAGTGAATAGTAGGATTGAAACTATTAATATTTTCTTCATGATAGAATTAATTAGTCAACCCTAAGACTCCAAAAACAATTCAACGTTTAAATTAGTTATAAAAAAGTCAAACTTTTTCTAACTCTACTTCTTCCTCATGTAAATTGAGATCGGCACTCCTTTAAAATCAAATTCTTGTCTCAGTTTATTTTCAAGAAAACGCTTGTAAGGATCTTTTACGTACTGTGGAAGGTTACAGAAAAATGCAAACTGAGGCTGCGGTGTTGGTAACTGAGTGATGAACTTAATCTTCACATACTTACCCTTCAAAGCTGGTGGTGGATTTTCAGCGATGATCGGCAACATGATATCATTCAGCAATCTGGTTTTTATCTTGGTGCTTCTGCTTTTGTAAACGTCAACAGCAGTTTCAATAGCTTTAAAAATTCGTTGTTTATTTAAAACTGAAATAAATACAATAGGAACATCTACAAAAGGGGAAATTTCCTGACGAATTTTGGCTTCGAATTCTTTCATGGTATTGGTACCTTTTTCTACCAAATCCCACTTATTCACCAAAATTACAACGCCTTTTCTGTTTTTTTCTGCCAACCAGAAAATACTTTGGTCCTGACCTTCAAAGCCACGGGAAGCATCCAAAACAATCATGCAAACGTCTGCATTTTCGATGGCTCTTACGCTTCGCATGACCGAGTAGAACTCAAGGTCTTCTTTTACTTTAGCTTTTCGTCGAATTCCAGCAGTATCAACAAGCTTGAAATCGAAACCAAATCTATTGTAACGTGTATCAATCGAGTCTCTAGTCGTTCCAGCAATATCAGTAACGATGTAACGCTCTTCGCCTAGCAAAGCATTGATAAATGAGGATTTTCCAGCATTTGGACGCCCTACGATTGCAAATTTTGGTAAGTCTTCATCAACTTCAATCTCGCGTTCTGGAAGCTTCTCAACAATTGCGTCCAGTAATTCTCCCGTTCCTCCTCCACTCGTGGCAGAAATCGAATAGTATTCTCCAAGTCCTAAATTATAAAATTCAAGCGCATCGGTTCTGTTTTTATTGGAATCTACTTTATTTACACAAAGCACCACCGGTTTATTCACCCGGCGAAGCAATTTTGCCACATCCTCATCCATCGGCGTAATTCCAGAAATTACATCCACTACAAAAACAATCACATCCGCCTCATCGATAGCCAATTCTACCTGCTTGTCAATTTCCTTTTCAAACACATCATCACTCCCTACAATATATCCGCCAGTATCAATAAGCGTAAATTCGCGACCATTCCAATCGGATTTTCCATAATGTCTGTCACGCGTAACGCCACTTACAGAGTCTACAATGGCTTCTCTACGCTTTATCATTCTATTAAAAAGGGTAGATTTCCCTACGTTTGGTCGACCTACAACGGCTACAATGCTATTCATTTTAAAATTTTAAATAATTTGCAAAGGTACATTAAATATTTATGCAAATTTTAGAAGGTCTTAATTTGCGATTTATTCTGATTTTGATACGTGACGAATTTATACTCTGCGATACATTGCTTTGACGTACCCACCAAATTCTTGATCTGTATTTAAGTTAGAAACTAAAGACTTTAAATTGAAATGTGTTTTATAAGGATCCAACCGCTTTAGCTAACTGAACACGACGAGAACTTGGAAATTTTATTTAATTTTCAACCTTTAAAAGAATTTATGGCTGAATTGATAAATATTAAGGAGTTAAATGAGCAACTTCAACTCAAACCGAGTTTCAAAGTTGAAGTTCCTGATGTGAATATTGTAGATCAATTTTCAGTCAAAAAAGATGCTTTTAATAATACTATTGTTATAAAACGCTTAGATGAACATGTCTGGTTATCTATTCCAAAAAAAGATAGGAAGTATTTTTCTCCTCGACTACACATTGAAATTGAACAAAAAGAACAGTCATGCGTTTTACACTGCACTTTTGGTCCGGACCCAGATTTATGGACCATGTTTATGTTTGTCCACTTCTTTTTAGGATTATCCTTTGCAGGACTTTTAGTTTGGTTTTATACCAATATGACATTAGATAAGTCCAATACTCTCGTTTATATTTTAATGGCACTGATTATCATATCCTGGATAGCTCTTTATATTTTCGCAAGACAAAATCGTCAGAAAGCTACACCACAATCCAAACAACTGCTAAAAGCATTGTCTGAATTTATTGGTTAATTATTATCATATCCGAACCTTTTAAGCTGATTGGGATTGTTCCTCCAGTTCTTGTTGACTTTTACATAAGTCTCCAAATGAATTTTCTTGTCAAAAAACTTTTCCAAATCTTTTCTAGCCTCTGTACCTACTCGTTTTATCGCGGAACCTTTGTGCCCAAGAATAATTGCTTTCTGAGATTCTCTCTCCACCATGATAATACTTCTGATACGGATAATCGAATCTGATTCTTCAAATTCTTCAGTTTCTACCTCAACACTATATGGAATTTCCTTTTTGTAGTGCATCAGAATTTTCTCACGAATTTTTTCATTCACGAAGAAACGCTCAGGCTTATCTGTCAACTGATCTTTTGGATAAAACGCTGGAGATTCTGGAAGGAGCTCCAAGATTCTATTAAAAACTTCGGATACTCCAAAGTTTTCCAAGGCTGAAATGGCGAAAATTTCTGCATTAGGAAGTTGTTCCTGCCAATGCTTTTGCTGTTCCTTCAATAATTCTTCATTTCCTTTATCTATTTTATTCAGAAGTAAAAGAACAGGCATTTCTGCATGTTGAATTTTTTTAAAAAAATCCTCATCTTTTAACGCCTTCTCCCCTATTTCAACAAGATAAAGAAGAACATCTGCATCTTGAAAGGCAGATTTTACAAAGTTCATCATAGAGTTTTGCAACTCATAAGCAGGTTTCATGATGCCTGGAGTATCACTAAAAACCATCTGGAAATCTTCACCGCTTACAATCCCTAATATTCTATGTCTTGTTGTCTGAGCTTTGTTGGTAATGATAGAAAGCTTCTCTCCTACAAAGGCGTTCATCAAAGTTGACTTTCCCACGTTCGGGTTCCCAATGATGTTGACAAATCCTGCTTTATGTGTTTTAGTTTCGATGGTATGTTTTTTTTAATTTCTACAAAAATAAACAATTCAAAGCAACCTATCGGTTTCAAACTTGAGTTGAAACTGTATATTTGCTAAAAATCTATACCATGAAAAAAATATTAATTGCTCTTGTTTTATTTTGCTCAATGAGTGTAATCGCTCAGTCTGATTCTGATTTTACTTACACAGAGTTTCACGAACCTAAATTAAATGTTGGTTATCTTATTTTAGGAAACTTCGATGTGACTTATGAATATTTGCTGAGTGAAGAGTCAGGTGTAGGCGTTAACCTGATGGTTCCTTTTGATAATTATGTAGAGTGGAATATCAACTATAACCTCACAGGGTATTACCGATTTTATTTTGGAGATAACTATGCAGATGATTTTTTGGTGAGATTTTTGCCAATTTGAATGATGTCCGGGACACACTACCCAACCAAAATGGCGGAGAAGTAAGAGATGATGTTACAGACCTGGCCTTAGGCCTTAGCGGTGGTTACAAATTAGTTTCCAGTGGTGGAGTTGTCTTAGAAGTATTCCTAGGTGGAGGACGAAACCTATTTAACGAATTTAATTCTGAGCGGAACTTTGATTTTGTTCTTAGAGCTGGTCTAAATTTGGGATACAGATTTTAATATAAACAGTTTTTATCTTGAGCCAAACCGACTTTCAGAAAAACTCCAAAATATTCAGTCTCCTTTTTGAGGGCATCTCCGAAGGAATAATTGTGGTAGATGAAACTCAACATGTTGTTGAAATTAATTCAGCTACACAAGATATGTTTGGATATGATAAGAAAGAATTAATAGGACAACATTTAGATGCTCTTATTCCAAAGAAATACAGAGCAAATCATCACAAACACGTAGATAAATTCATAGACAATTCTGAAAAAAGGCAGATGGGTCATGGAAGAAACCTACACGGTCTAAAGAAAAATGGTGAAATTTTTCCTGTAGAGGCTGGTCTCAATCCATTTATTTTTGATGGTAAACGTTATGTCATGTCATTGATAAGTGATATCACTGAACGACAAAATCAAAAACTTGAGATTGAAGAACTTAATAAGGATCTTGAAGAAAAGATTGAACAGCGTACTGAAGAGCTAAAATTAACAATAAACGAGCTTCAGGATCTCAACTCAAAGCTAGGAAGTGAAATTTTAAAGCGCAAGCAGGCAGAAACCAAAACCAAAAAGGCACTACAAAAGGAAATAGAACTGAATGAGTTGAAAACCAAATTTCTGTCCCTTGTTTCTCATGAGTTCAAAACGCCACTAAGCGGCATTCTCACCTCTTCCACGTTGGCCAA
>Ga0307948_1000069_pt1 | contig 67698 bp, 45 predicted proteins | sample OrgLakmetagen280_FD_201824 | JGI IMG/M metagenome (GOLD analysis project Ga0307948, IMG submission 201824) | Saline water microbial communities from Organic Lake, Antarctica - #280 | ecosystem: Environmental > Aquatic > Non-marine Saline and Alkaline > Saline | place: Antarctica: Organic Lake...
ATTCTCCTTTAAGCCGGCTTGCAAAACCTGCATCACGACCTGCTCATCCGCTTGGGCCTGTTCTTCGAAGGAAGTAATGTTGTCATCCAACGGAGCCGCCAACGCGGGTTGTGTGCTCAATGCGCAAGTTGCCAAAGAGAGGCTGAAGAGGAACCAGCGTGGCCTCAGGAATCGGGTCGAGTTTTGGGCTCGCTCTGGGGTGGAAGGTCGCATCGTGATGTGGTTCATTGGCCGGCCTCCAATCTTTCTAGCTCCAATTTGCTTTCGAGTTCGAGTAGGCGCTCTTGAGAGAGTTGAGCACGTGCATAGGAGGCCCATTTGCTCTCAGGGAAATCGTAGGTCAGGCGCTTAAACTGCGAGTAGGCTGCCATTTCCTCGCGCAGGTCCTGATAGCACATGCCCATCCAATACATAGCTTGAGCCCGCACTTCGGGTCCGTCGTAACTTTCTTCGTAGATAAGTTGACTGAAAGTCTGGATGGCATCGCGCTTCCGGTCGGCACGCATGTAGGCCTGCCCGGCACGTAGACCGGCGGGGCCAGCGAGCTTATTGGTGGGGAAGCGTTCCTGCATGCGACTGAAGATGCTGGCGGTCTTGAGGTATTCGCGGACGGCGAGCTGCTGCAAGGCTTCGCCTTCATAGGCGGCATCCTTGTCTGTCTCGGCGCGGGCAAGTAGCGGTTTGGCTTCCTGCTCGTAGGCGGCGGCCTTCTTCAGGAAGTGGGTGCCGAGTCGGGCCATTGAAGTGGCGAGGTATTCAGAATCCGGATACTTGTAGGCCAGCTTAACATATTCCTGAGCGGCGATGTCCGGCTCGCCGAGTTCTTCGTAAACGGTGGCGATGCGGTATTGGGCACGCGAGGCGTGAATGGTCAGCGGGTAGCTCCCGGTGACCTTCATGAAACGGGAGAGCGCAGCTCTGAAACGAGTCTCGCGTAGTTCGGCCTCCTCGGTGGCGTCAGCTTCCTCCATGGTTAAGGTGCCGAGCAGATATTCCGCATGGGCGCGGGTGTCCGGATCGGTGAACTCGTCCATCGCTTTGGCGAGTAACATTTTCGCGCTATTGTATTTCTGGTCGGCCTTTTCGGGCTGACCGAGCTTACGGAGACGCTTCGCCATTTCGAGATAAGCTTCGGCGAGGGAGAACTGCGTGCGCATCGCGATTTCCTCGTCCTCATAAACCTTCGAGAAAGGAGCGATGGAGCCGTCGGCCCCTTTGCTGATCGTGACGAAATTGGTGTCGGTGCTCGCTTTACTGGCGTCGGTGTAGCGGGCGGCCACGGTGTCGCCGTAGGTAATGGGGAAGCCCTCGCGGTTGACGTCACGTTCCCCAGTTTGCTCAGCTGGATTTTTGCTGTAGCTGAGCTGAATACTATCGCTGAAGATTCCGGTGTGGGGTCCGCTTTCCTCTAGGGTAACATAATGTTTGGCGCCCGATTTGGCCTGCATAAGAAGGCGCACGCTGTCGATATCGTCGCTGACGTCGGCCCCAATATCCACGACACGAAGATAGAGACGTTCGCCGGCGTAGGCTTTATCGATCTCACTGCTGTAGCCCTCGCCCATAATATCAAAGACGGGGTGAGTCACAACCTTGGCTGTGGCGGTCTCCCATTTTTCCTGCCCCTCCGGCCCCAAGTATCGGAACCCGAAGTAAATGGTGTCGCCCGGTTTTGCCACCAGATTACTTTGCCCGACCCGGATATCCTTGGCGCTGCGGGAGTCGAGTTGGGATTCGGCAAGTTCTTCCATCTCGGCCTCGCTGAGCACGCCGTATTCGGGAGTGATTCCAGGGATCACGGTCGTCGCGACCCGAAAACGGTCATTCTTCGGCTTTTGATATCGATTCCACGGGTAGTGGTTCCGGTAGGTGTTGATGGTATTTGCTGTTCGCCAATTATGGAGGCCCGGTAGGCTATTACCCGCGCTGCCGGTGAGTTTGACGGTGCCCGGCGTATTAATATCGAAGACGCTGCCAGCGGGGAGCTTTGCGGCTCGGCGGCCGCTTTCGGTTTGGGCATAGACCGAGACCTCCGAATTGGTGCCGAGCAGGTATTGGGGCGCTATGAGTTCCAAATAAAGGCTCTGGCCCAGGATGGCTTTAAGTCCGCCCTCGGGACTCTTGCCCGCAGGGATGAAGCGCGGCTTGATCTCCCAGCGTGGTCGCACGCGCTCTGTTATCTTACGTGGGTTAGGGCTTTGTTCTTGGGAGATGCTTTGAAATCCGTGATAGAGTGGTTGGAGGCCAAGCTGGTTTTCCGGCTTGGTCACCTCGGCATGTCCAATCACAAAACGGGGCTGAACGAAGGCGGCGTGTTCGATCGTCGTGACGCGTTCGGTAACGACACCAGGTCGGTTATTTTCTTCGTCGGTGTAGGTAGCGGTGATGGTGCCGCCTTCGGCGACTTGGAACTGGTTGGGCGCCTGTGGGGCACCCGTTACGAGAACAATGCTGAGTTTAAAGACACCGGTAGAATCTCCGGTCTCGACCGCCTCATAGCGTTTCTCTCCTCCAGTCTCGTTGTTGACTACGACCGTTACCTTGTCGGGCTCGACGGTGGTATCCATGTCGGCATCACGTATTGAGATGCTGACGGCTTCGTCGTGTAGAAAACGAATGCGCTGCTCATAGTAGGGCATTACCATTTGGCGACGCTCGTTGAAGCGCGGCTCCATATCGGCAAACTGGATGCGCGCATCGGTAAAGGAAACCGAAAGGAAACGCTCCTGATTTTCCTTGGTCTTGGTCACATAGCGGTCATCGCGATAGCGAACGGAGATACGGTCGCCGGTCAGCATTTCCAGCGTGTCGTTTTTGTTGAGGTTGGCGAAGTCCTCTTTGAGCGGGAGGATTTGAGCACCTCCGTTAGCGGTCAAAGCAATCTTGTTAATCGCGGGTGCCGGGCTTTCCTGGTCAACGAACAGGAAGCGGATGAGGCGGGCCTCGGAGCCTTGAGCAAAATCGACCGTAAATTCTGTGTTCGCAGCATTGGCGGTAATGGTGGCCGGGGCATTACGCTTATCAAAGCTGCCCTCCGGAAATGCGGAGGGATTAAAGAATGCGTCCGGGCAGGTTTGCCACGCTTCGTCATCACTGGTTCGGGTCAGCAACTCAATTTCGCGGCCAAATCCGATATTGCTCAACCATCCGGTGGCCCAAACTTCAAAGCGGTGCACGCCTGATTTCAGACCTATACGACCCACGAGTTCGTTGCTCTCCTTGCCGGTAATAACTTTACCATTTACGGAGAGGAGGAACTCGGCCGGCTGTTGGGCTTGTTTTTCGTCAGCTTTGACCTCGCCAGTTCGTGGATTGTGTTTGCCGAGCTTGAGTTTGAATTGGCGCTGAACATTTTCCTCTTCGTGGAAGAAGGCATTAAAACGAACCAAGACCGCGGGATTTGGCCAACGGCCGCTCTTTACCCATTTGACGTCGGTAGGAATGGTTAGGGGTAGGGCATCGGATGGGCCGGCGATATTTTTGGTCCTGCTCATCGTAGGGTCTCCAAACCAGCCGTGATCCATGTGCTTGCGCAGGTCGCTAATTTCGTGAACGGAGCGGGCGCCATAGTGAGCATTGCGCCCGGCCTCGTTGATGACAGTCACCGAGGGCTGCGCCGGATTCGGTGGAATCACATCAGCGGTTTCCGGATAAGCGGCGACAGTTGTCCAGTCACTACTGTTTGGAGCGGTCTGAACAATGAATTGTCGGAGTGCAGAACCGGGCTCTTTGGCCGAAAGGGTGAGGCTTTCGATGCTTGCGCGGTCGTTGAGGTCGACGATGAAGTCCGGCTTGCGATTCGCTTGCACGATGGCGCGCCAGGCGGGGTAGCTGTTGTTTGAGCTGAGCACCATGTTCGGGTTAAGGCCGGGCTCGGTATCCTGCGCAAATGCGCGGGCGGAGGCGCTTGTCGTTTCAATCGTGCCTTCAAACCATCCCGTGTGGGTGCCGGTTTCCTGAAGCGTGACCCGGCTAATCGAATCACCACTGCTGGTGCTAACGCTGACGTTCAGCTCATCAACTTCCGCGGTGCGGCTACGGTCGGGGTCGATGACCCGGACATGGATAGGATTGCCCGGCTTTGCAACATTCGTTAGGTAGCGGCCAAACTCATCCTCGACGGCGTCGCCAGTGGATTCTGATTCGAGGGTCTGTGAAGCTAGCATCGCACGTGCTGCCCCTGCAAGGTCGCCGCTGATGTCGCCATCAATCTCATCCATAATGCTCTGCATGTCGGCGCGTCGCTGCTCGGCCGCACTGAGGAGCTTGCGGGCGGAGGCCATGAGCATCGCGTCTGAGGCAACTCGAATGGGGCCGCCACGTTTCGCCTCCAAGCCGTTCATCTTCTCGCGGAATCGTTCGGAGTAGGCGTAGAAAATTTCGTCGTCGCCGATGACCTGCAGAGTTCCATCGTCCGGTGACGGGGCTCCCAGTTCGGTAGCCACTTCGCCCCGGAACTTGGTTTTCTGGTCGCCGAATTGGCGGAGGAAGAATTGCTCGCGGTCACCGGTCACCGTCCAGACGACCACCTCAATTTCGGTGCCCGCCCCGGAGACGGCCAGAGTCGGATCGGTCAGCGTGACTTTAAGTCGCTCGCCAGGAACGAGGCTTTGCTGGCTGGTAGTGGCACCGAGTTCGACTTCGGTCGCCTCCATCAGCTTCTGACGCTTGAGCTGAATCTTTCCCAATAGAATTTTGGAATCCGGATGGTTGGGCTCGCGGGCGAGAATGGAATCGACGTCATCCTTGGCATCATCGAACTCCTCCATGTCGTAGTAGATGAGGGACCGCGCGTAGCGAATCTCAACCCACATGCCGGGGACGCGCTCCAGTTCCAGTTCTGAGAGTGTTTCCAACGCACCGTCGAAATCTTTGGCCACCCGTTCGGCGGCGGCTTTGCGCAGGGTGGCGACGTGGCGCACCATTAGTTCAGCATAAGCTTCCTTTTTTGCGACGCGGTTGTAGATTTCATGCGCTTGCCGGAGTTGGCCGCGCTGCATTGCGATGTCGCCATAGGCGATTTCGATTTCAGCTTTCTCGGTTGGGCTGAGCGGGCTGGCCGCTTCCTCGGACCAGGCGAGGAGGTTCTTGATCAAAGCTTCCTGCCGCACCTCGCTGCGCGTGTCGATGCTGCGCTGCAGCGCCCACATTGTGTAACTGAGAGAAAGGGAACGGTGGACTTCGATGAATTTTTCCCAGTTCGCATCAAGTAGCTTCCATGCCGAATCGATGTTTTCGGTCATCCATTCTGCCTGGGAAAGGTAAACCGGGTAGGCCGGGTCATTGGGAGCAACTGGTATTTCCACCAGTCCGAGGGCCATCGCACTTTTGCCCCGAATGCTCTTGAGCCGGGGGATGTCGCTATCTCGTTTGAACCAGGTGTGGCCTCTTTGGTGCCGGTCAATGACCTGCAGGCCTATTCGGGCAAGGGTGCTGGCCGCTTGTGGCTGCTCCTGAGCCAGATCATCGGTGAGCTGCATTAGGTCCTGATGCGGACGATGGTAGCGCTCGACGATGCGCCAAAGGTAGGGCGCGGTGTGCAGGATGAATCTTTGGTCGCGCTTATTTTTAGCGTGAGCAAGCAATCGGTTACCGAAGTCTGCGTCCAGACTGGTGAGGCCGGCGCGGTCGATCAATTCCACCACGGCGTCAATAAATTCAGGGTCGGTCCAGATCCCGTCGCTGAGGGTGGCCAGTTTTTCGAGGCCACTCACGTCAACTCGGAAGGGTGCCGCGAGAATCGATTCGGTGGTGGCGCTCACTGCATTGACAGCGGCTGCGGTCGATGCATCCGTTGCCAGCTCCAGCAAGGCCTGGCTCACGAAAGCGGAGCTCGCGGCTTCCTGGAGTTGCTGCTGCTCCGGGCTCAGCACCACTTCCGGAAAGTGCATCCTTAGACCGTAGCGCACCCGAATCGGCATTTCCTGCCAGGCGGGAGACTGCATGAGCTTACCGGCCAACTGAGCCGATTGCTCATGCTCTGGGGGAAAGCGGGTGTTGAGCCAACTCATGACCAGCCAGGGCTCGACCTGCTTGCTCTCGATCTGACGGCTCAGCGCCGCGTCCAGTGCGGCAAGCAGGGGATAGGGTCGGTATTGTTCACTGGCCTGGAATCGCTCCATGCCACCGTTGCGGCTAGCCAGCTCCCGGATATAGGGGGCGTAGTCGGTCGTTGAAATCTTACCCGCGCGATAATCGTAGAGAGATTCCTGACCGTCCTTGAGTTCCATACTCATTAGTTGGCGGGCAAAAAACTGCGCCTCGATGGACGGATCCTGGATCAGCTCGGCCACCGCTTCGGGGGTGTGCTGAGCAAAGCGCAGAATCTGCGGCACAAGGTCCACCGTGGAGGAATTTTCCGAACGGTAGTCCTGCCATAATTGCCGGAAGCGCTGCAGACGCTGCTTGGCTGGCATGGCTTGGATTTGTTTCGCGTCGGGGATGGATTCGGCGAGGTCCTTGCTGCGTTGGATTTCCTGATCGCGCTTGGCGTTGCCGCCGGGGCGTTGCGCGTAATGCCACAGTTGGTCGATATAGTGACCATTCAGTTCGGATGGGCTCAGTCGCCAGAGTTCTTTGCTCAGGAGGTGGTCGATTAGTTGATCCAGATCTTTGGACTCGCCGACTTGCGCGATGCTGCGAATCAACGACACCTCCGGTGCGGGATTTCGCTCCAGTAGCGGTGCCAGCTTTTGCGCCTCCTCTATTGTCAGTTTCCGCCAGTCGAATCGGAGTGCTGGCCCGAGGCGTTGGTTGACTAATTCGGGCCTTTCAAAAGCCAGTATTCGAGACTGATCGAGATCAAAAAGAGTCGGTCCGGAGTCGTAGTAACCCGGTGACCAACTTTGAATGAATTGAAACTGCTTAAATGGATTCAGCTTGCCGCGGGCTTGGTGGATCGGTGCGAGTTTGCTCTCCAATTGATGGGGCCAATATTTTTTCGGGTAGTCTCTATAGTAGCGTCCGGTGCGGCCGCCGGCCCAGTCGGTCTGCACTTCGAGGGCGTATTTCGGGAATTTGGCGAGCAACCGCTCGGCCTCCTCCAGCGGGGGTGCGCTGTCTTTGCCATCAATCAAGTCGAAGTTGTAGCGTAACACTGCCGTCTTCCAGACCAGTAGTTGCCCGAGCTCGGTCTCGAAGTCCAATTCCTTGGCAAGTTCCCGTATCGTGGCGAGGAATGCTTCCGTTACCCCACTGGGGCGCTGTTCGTAATTAACGTCATCCAGATAGTTCAGTAGCCAGACCAGGTCTTCCAGGTGGTAGGTGGTCAGATAATCATCAGAGAGCCCCGCCTTGGCGGTGGCGAGCAGGCGTGTCGCCAGGCCGTGGATGTCTTGGCGTTCGCGGGACTTGGCCTGATCCAGAAACCAGCGGTCATACTGACGGAAGCGCGGATTCGCCGCCAGCCTGGGGGCCTGCAGCAACCCGAAGTTGTAGGCACTGTCCGCATCCTTGAGCTCTTCGATCAAAAGATGGTGCAGGGCAGTGATCGCGTCTGAGGCTTCCTTGCTGCCAGACTTGGCCACGTTCAGATATTGTTGGTATAGAGAGGACGCATCTCGCCACTGCCCCGCCAGTTCGGCGTTGCGACCCGCTTCGTAGAGAACAAGCGGGTTTTCCGGACGGTTCTGCTCTAGCCACTCTTTGCCCATGGCTGCCGCCTTCGCTGTCTGTAGTTCCGATTGGCCGGTTTGAAGGAGTTCAAGGAGAGCCGCTTCAGGCTGGGTCTGCAAGCCGGTGGATAAGTCCTCGACCTGTTCTGAGAAGTCCCGGGCTTGGGCTATGCCGGTGCAGCTCGTAATGGCTAAGATTAGGGCGGGAGTGAGCAGGCGCTTCCTTAAGCGGGAGCGCATGGATAGATTGGATATGGCCTGGGCTCGAGTGTCCATGGTCGCTTATTCCGAGGCGTCCGCGCTTTCTGCTTCGAGGCCGGCCAACTTCTTGCGGGCCTCTCCGACGAAGGAACTGCTGGGATAATCAAAAACCAGTTGGCGGAGCTTGGTGATGGCCGTTTCGTTATCACCCATGCGGAAGGCTACATTGGCCCAGAGCAGCAGCATCTCATCCAGGAAAGCGGCGTCCGGGTAGTCGGCAAAAACGCTGTCGAGCAGATCGGCTGCCTGCGCGAAGTTCTCCGTCTCGACGTAGTGGCGAACGACCCTGCCAAGTGATTCAGCCGCATATGAACTTTCCGGATAGGTCTCGTAGGTTCGGCGGTAGGCTTGAATGGCGGGGCTCATCCGGTTTTGCAGAGCCGTCATTTTGTTCAGCCCGGTCTTGCCCCACTTACTGTTGTGTTCATCGGCGGCCTCGGTCATGGACTCGGCCTGCTCCTGTAAAGCTACCCCGATGCGGAACTGTGCTTCGGCGGCGGAAATGGGATTTTCCAGAGCGAGCACTTTACCGTAGACATCGACGGCCTGGTCGTAGTCACCTTTGTCGGTCAGACTGCGACCGAGCGTCATCAGGGCCTGATCGGCCAGCACGGATTCGGGGTAGAGGCGGTTGAAGGCGAGGCAAGTTGCGGTGGCGGCTTCGAAATCGTCTTGTAGCAATTCGCTTTCCCACTTCAGTTTGAAGGCTTGTTCCACGAGATTGCCGGGCAGCTGGTTGCGGTTCATGATGATGGGGTTGACCTTTTCCAGAGCTTCCCTGGCTCGGGTGGAAGCACGCTGATCGAGCCCCATGTCCTTGTAAATGCGGCCCAGGCCAACGAGCGCCTCGGCTTCGACCGAGCCTTTGCGGGCCTTGAGCAATTCTTCAAAGACTACGTATTGATCGGCGGTCACACCAGAGTTGACAGAGCCGGAGACACGAATGGTCGATTCGGTCTCGCGAGCCTCATCACCGTAGAGATGAACTTCGTCGGTGTAGCTGACTAGCAGCTCGTCGAGCTCGTCACAGGTCAGTAGATCATCGTTAGGGTCAGGTTCGACGCCTTGCGTGACAGGGCTAAGTTCGATTTTGCCTAAAAACTCGCCGCTGCGAATCTGGGATCCTTCGCCGGTTTCGGTCAGTGTGATGGTGATGCGGTCGCGCTCTTTCCAGGCGTCTTCCTCTTCGTCTTCGAGGGCAAAAATATCGAGCAGATCATCCGTTTCGGCGGCATCGCCCGCTTCCACCTTGTAGCGGGAGATGACGGTAATGGTTTGCGTTTCTGCCTTGGGTGAGTTGTCGAGGTCGGCATCGCGCAGCATGACTACCTGGGGCTGGCCCGGGTAAGCGATATAGGCGGGTGTCGAAAGATCGCCAAGGTAGAAGCCGACAGTTCCGGTGCTGACGGCACGGACCTTGCCGGTGCGTTTCACGCCTTTCTCGCCCTCGGCGGTGCTGTCGTCGATGTAGGTGACGGTCAGTGTGTCGCCGCCGACCAACTGGATAACGCCGTCGTTCGGCTTCGGCTCGCCAAGAGTGGTCGGTGCGGAGGCCAGCATTTCATTGGCTTTTCCTGGAACGGGCACTCCGGTGATCACCTCGATATCGCCGCTGCTGACCTTGACCTCAGCAGTGACCGGGATGTTGAGCTTACGCATGATGGGGATGTCGGCATCGTCAATTTTCGAATAAAAGCGCTGCCCTATTTCGATACGACCGAGATCATCTGCTTCGCTGTTTCCGGCTTCCTCGACCTCTGTGCCGACAAGGGAGAGCGAATCAATGGCCTTATTCCAGTTCTTAAGATTGTAGTGGCTCATTCCGATGTAGAAGTAGGCCATGTTGGCCCACTTGGTGCGTCCGGCCACTTCGGTGAGTCGGCGGAAGAGCGGGAAGCAGGCGGCATATTGCCCGGACTGGTATTGAGCGAAACCGGCCTGAAAGAGCGCCTCGTGGTAGAGTGCTTTATTTGCCTCCGAGAGTTGCTCGCCCGGTTCAGGAGTGAGCACACGCGTCAGGAGGAGAAAGTGGTCGAGCGCCTCCTTGTTCTTCCGCTGGCCGAGGTAGTGTTTCCCCATTTCGAGGTGGGCCTGATAAGCGATGGTGGTGCCGGGGTTGTCGCGGACCACGGTGTTGAGCATGGCGAGGCCCCGTTCGAATTGTTTGTAATCAAGGAGCTCAAGCGCCTTATCGAAGAGGTGCTTGGCCTGCCGGTTGACCTCGCTGCTGTCGACGCGGGCGCGGCCTGAGCTGCTCGCCTCCTGTGCCTGGGCGAGTGGGGCGAGCAGTGCGCTGATGAGAAGCCAGCCAATGATGGAGCGGGTACTTAGCTTAGCGGCTCGGGCAGTGAAACCTTTTTTGAGGGATATAAAGTGCATAAAACTCTAACAGATATACAGGGTAGCCGCAGTGCGACTAGAAAATAATCAATCCTGAGCCTCGGACTGGCCACCGATCAGGGCGACGCCGTAGTTTTCTAGGGTGCGGTGTGCTTCGCTGGACTCGCCGCTCTTCGGGTAGCGCCGGAGAACAACACGAAGTTGGTCCACCTCGCGGGCTTTGTCACCTGCGGTGCGATAGACTTTAGCGATTTCCAGGCTGGCGCGTGAGGCGACATTGCCACCGACGGATTCAATTTCGCGCAGGCTTTTAATTGCTTCCGGGAATTGCTTCATACTCTTCAGGCACTCAGCGACTGCCCAGGTGGAATCCGGCTGACGGTTGGAAACCCGGTAGGCCTTGATGGCTTCTTCGTAGCGGCCGAGGCCATGAAGCAGCTTGCCTTCGTCCCAGCTCAGTTGCTGCCCTGCGTATTTGGGCGACTTTTTCAGCTCAGGAAGTTCGGCGAGAGCCTTTTCCATAAAGGGCTTATTGCGGTGACTGCGCCCCTGGTAGTAGTCAAAACGTGCTTTAGTCGCCGTGAGCGGGTCCTTCATGCGGTTAATGTGGCGCAGGATAACATCCTCGGGTTCGTATTGAGCCGCGAAATTCACAAAGCGGACGATTTCCTCGTCGTTCAGGCCTCTGGTATCGAAACCGCGCATGACAATTCGGATTTCCTCGTCCATTCGTTGCCCGCGCAGGTCGTTCATCAACTTCATGCGTTGAGCCGTATCGAGTTCGGCGAGCAGAGGGGTAGCTTCCTTAGCGAAAAAATCGCTGCGGGCTTGCGGCACCGGGCTGTAGTAGCGGCACCACTGCATCACCCGGTCAATGGATGTCGGTTTGGCGGCATAGAGCTCGGATATCCGGCTTTTCCAGCGTTCGGGGTCCTTTTCATGCGCGAGTTGAGCATCGCACCAAAGTTTGCGGAGATTGTCATCGTCGGGGAAGCGGCTACCCATTTTCGCCGTCCAGTAAGCCGCGGCTTTTTCGAGAGTTTCGCCCTTGGTCTCTCGCAGCACGGTGCTGAGCACGGCCGACCAGTAGCGCGGGTCTTCATTGGCATCATCCTTGTTGCGACCGCGCCCATCGAAGTCACTCGCTTCGACGTAAAACTGGCCCAGTTTTTCGTGACTGGGGTTGCGGACGGCATAGTGAAAGCGCACGGCGTCCCGCGCATCGTCAGCCGCTTTGGAGTTACTTTTTAGAAAATTAACAGCGGTGCGCCAGTGATATTCGGCCGCTTCCTCGTATTTCCCCAGCTTCTCCATCGCTTTACCCAAGTGGGTGAGGGCGGTGCCCGAATTGGGCTGGCTCACGTAATCGTTGTCTTTAACCATGCGTGCCCAGACGGCAGTTTGCTTACCTTCATCGCCGTTTTGTCCATGACACTGACCGATATAGAACAGAGCTGCGGCAGCATAGCGCACTGAGTCGGGAAAGTAGTCGACAACATCCTGATATGCCTTGGTAGCGGCATTACGTTTCTCCAACTGGTGCAGGCAACGCCCCATACGAAGTAAAACATAAGGGGTGGCTTGGCTTTTAGGGAATTCAAAGGAGTAGGCCCGATAGGCAGCGAAGGCGCCCTTGTAGTCCTTCTTGTTGTAGAGCTTGTCGGCATCTTCGAGGTTAAGCGCCTCGAAAGTGTCCAGCATCTTGTATTCATCCGCAGGTAGGGTGATCTCCTGCCCCGCGCGCTGTCCAAAGCTTGTCGCAGAGAATAAAAGGCAGGTGGTGAAAGCGACTGTTAATACATGGAAAAATGTGCGAAGTGCCTTGTCGGACGACGTAATTTGATAATGGGTTATATTTTGGTTTGGCATAAACAATATTGTAGTCAGCAAACTAGAATGTAAGTTTCCCGTGAGCGTCAACTAATACACAAAAAAATAGACTTAATCAGTGTTTAGTATTTTGGAGTCCTCTATCTGCCTGGGCCTGCCCAGCAAGAACACAGCCGATCTCTGAATATGCGACTGGGGCGCCCGCGCTATGTCTCGCGGTGCTGCGTTTATGTATGTAGATTAGTAGAAAAAGACGCTATTCTCAGATGATTACACCTTTAGTTAAGCACATGTTTACTTTTTCTTGTCCTGCCCGGGTATCAAAGCAATTGATTTGCCGCCGGTAGCGTCAGTCATTTCGACGACATCGGGTCTGACAGGTCTCCCCATAAAATTGTGCGCGAAGGCTTTGATGCTGTTTCTTTGCAACTCCTTGGTTAATTTTTCAATGACTGGCTTGTCAACACGGTCGGCGAAGTCGGCGAACCAATAGATCGTGTCTACATTCTGTTTGATCAGATATTCAAATGCATAATTCGCGGCTACAATGTCGCCTCCATAAAGAAAGTAGAGGTTGTCCCTTCTTGTGAAATATTTTCTAAGTTCTTCGCTGCGCTTTGCACCAATTTTCCTGAAAAATTGTTCCATTTGAGCGGGTCCGGATCGGGACAGTTTGTCGTATTTTTCATTCGATCCGCGTTGATTGTATTCTACGACGCGCGGTTTTCCGGGAGGTGAGTCCTTCCGGTTCGTGCCATCTGTTTCCGTCATACCGCAACCAACAACAAGGATTATGTAAGCGGTGGGGAAGTTGCTATCTATCTCCGTGATTGCTTTATCCAGGTGGGCGTGTGCCGAGCCCGAGATGTCCAATACGACACCCAGTCCGGACGAGCTGATCTGCATACCAAACAAATTCGCGCTGACTGCCATGTTGCGAACGCCTTTCAATCCTCCTCCGCCAAAGCTACCAGCGTCTCGGCTTACGACAGAGCTGGTATCCACATTGACATCAATGTTAAGTTCAGGGATGTCCATCTCGGTAGGATTGTTGACCACTATCGTTTGAAGACGAGGCGGAGGCGTCGATTTGGTGCGCTGTTCGACATTCACTGTGGACCGCGGCGGCTCGGGAGTAGGTGGCGCAATCTCTACAGCTTGTAATTCAGGTTCCTCACGCAGTTGTTCCGTCACAAACTTGATCGTGCCAAAGATGATAACCGCGACGATGTGGATGCTTAAGCTTATGAGCAAAACCAAGCCTAGGGCATTGCGTGATCTCTTGCCGAAAAACTGTTTCATACTGCCATCTGTCTCCTCGTGATGTATTAACTCAATTTAGAACCTAAGCGGTTAATATATGAATAACATGCATTTTTACATTTTGGCGATGGAAATTTTCATCGAGCCGTTTTGCAGATAACCCCAGTCAGCCCGCTAGGCGCCCGCTTCCTCGCGTGCAGCTTTAGTTAGGCGCACGACATTGCGCACGGAATTTTTAGTAATGATGTTGCCGCCGGTGCTGCGGCCGCGCACCGCGAGGTCTTTGAAGTGAACTTCCTCTTCAGTTTTTCGTAGCCTTGGTGCGGGCTTGAGATTTACTTTAACTGCGTCCATCTCGCCGCCGTCAGTCCGATAACAGGAGATGTAGAAAACGCGCGATCCGGGTTTCCCCTTGGTCAGGTTATATTCCTTGTCACGCGTGACGCCGCCGGTGGTAAAGTGCTTGGCGAGTGTTGGCCCTGTCTTGCCGTCGCGGTAGATCATACAGTAGGTGAGGGCGTTGGGCTCGGCGCGGTTGAAAATATCGATGTGCAGTATGTTCTTGCCGAAGAAGGCCTTATCGCTGACCTTGCCAACCTTCAGGGTACCGTCCTGGGAGATGGCAATCACATCGTCGAGGCTGGAGCACTTACAGACGGCTTCGTCCTTCTTCATCCCCATGCCGGCAAAGCCTTCTTTGCGGTCTACATAGAGGGTCTCGTTAGCAATAACAACGTCCTGAGCGACCACCTTCTCGAAAGAAGTGAGCTCTGTCTTCCGCTCGCGGCCCTTGCCGTATTTCTTTTTCAGCTCGGTGAACCACTTAATCGCGTATTTTGTAAGATACTTTAGATTCTTTTGGGCCTCAGCGATCTCGTCTTCGAGGGCCTTGATTTGCTCTTCGGCCTTGAAAGAATCGAACTTTGAGATGCGCTTGATCTTGATTTCGAGGAGTCGGAGGATGTCATCCCGTGTGACCTCGCGTTTGAAGAGTTTCTTGTAGGGCTCGAGGCCCTTGTCGACTGTGGCAATGACGCCTTCCCATGTTTCTTCTTCTTCGATACGGCGGTAGATTCGTTTCTCGATAAAGATCTTTTCCAGTGAGCTGAAGTGCCACTTTTCTTCGAGTTCGCTGAGCTGAATTTCGAGTTCTAGCTTTAGGAGGTCGCGGGTCTTCTCGGTGGCGAGGTAGAGTAGGTCCTGGGCTGAGAAAAAGTGGGGCTTCTCGTTCTCGATAACGCAAATGTTGGTCGAGATGGATATTTCGCAATCGGTGAATGCGTAGAGTGCCTGTTCGGAGGTCTCGGCGTCACTGCCTGAGGGGAGGTAGACAAGGATCTCAACCTGATCGGCGGTATTATCCTCAACGCGTGAGATTTTGATTTTGCCCTTTTCATTGGCGGAGAGGATGGAGTCGATCAGTGAGGTGGTGGTCTTGCCGAAAGGGAGCTCGGTGATGGCGAGCAGGTTCTTTTTGGGGGCCTCGATGCGGGCGCGGCATTTCACGCGGCCTCCGCGCTTGCCGTTGTTGTATTCGGAGACGTCGGCGATCCCTCCGGTGGGGAAGTCGGGAACGATATCTGGCTTTTTCTTACGGAGAAAGGCGATACAGCCGTCGAGTAGTTCGATAAAGTTGTGCGGGAGGATCTTACATGAGAGGCCGACTGCGATGCCCTCAGCACCCTGGGCGAGAAGCAGCGGGAATTTTACCGGGAGTGTCTCGGGCTCCTTGTTTCGGCCGTCGTAAGAGGCAAGCCAGTTGGTGGTTTTGGGGTTAAAGACGACATCGAGTGCAAATTTTGAAAGCCGGGCCTCAATGTATCGCGAGGCGGCAGCAGAGTCGCCAGTATAGGTGTTGCCCCAGTTGCCCTGCATGTCGATGAGCAGTTCTTTCTGGCCGACCTGTACCATGGCATCGGCGATCGAGGCGTCGCCGTGTGGGTGGTATTTCATTGTGTTGCCGATGACGTTGGCAACTTTGTTGTAGCGGCCGTCTTCAAGTTCGCGCATGGAGTGTAAAATGCGGCGCTGAACGGGTTTTAGCCCGTCGTTCGCATGAGGTACGGCGCGCTCCAGTATGACGTAGCTGGCGTATTCGAGAAACCAGTCGCTGAACATGCCGTCAACGTGTCCGGAGTCGGACTTCAGGTCGAAGATGTTGTCGTCGCTGAGGGGCTGGGCCTCAGTCTCTTCGGCATCGGGTTGATCAAACTCGAGTTCGAGATTGTCTTTCTTATTGGACGTCTTCTTGGATGGCATTATCGAATATCAGGTGTGGTCGGCAGAGGTAAAAACTTGAGCAAGGGAAATTCGCGCAAGCTATTCAAGATGAATTCACGTTTTTGTTCACCGTCTGGAATTATTAGTGGATAAAATCGGAGCGCGGACATTGCGTGGTCTTGTCGCTGCGCTAGGAACTGTCATCCTATGGTAGTCATTAGTGGTAAGCTGACTCGACAGGGCAGGACAGGAATGTCCTGACTCCGCTGAAGCAGCTAGAAAGATACACCTGCCTCGCGCTTAGAATACCGCTTCTAAATTATTTAGGGCTCAGCTGTCTTTAGGCTTACTTTTCTTCTGAGCATGCCTAACTTGAATGTATGGTTGACTACAAAACTCCTAATACCAAACACAAGGCTCTCCTCAAATGGATCAAAAAGATGGTTGAGCTATGTGAGCCGGATGCCGTGCATTGGTGCGATGGCTCTCAGCAGGAAGCTGACACCTTATTCGCCGAGATGGTCGAGCAGGGCATGTGCACAAAGCTGAATGAAGAACTGCGCCCGAACAGTTACCTCTTCCGCTCTGACCCGCGCGACGTGGCCCGAGTTGAATCAAAGACTTTTATCTGCTCTCAAAATAAGCACGGTGCGGGTCCTACCAATAACTGGGAAGATCCACGCACGATGCGGCGTAAGATGAAGAGCCTCTTTAAGGGCTGCATGCGTGGGCGCACGATGTATGTGATCCCTTTCAGTATGGGGCCGACCGGTGGTCCAATTTCGAAAATCGGCGTTGAACTCACGGACTCGCCTTACGTGGTCGTGAATATGCGTATCATGGCCCGGGTGGGGAACCCTGTTCTGGATGTTTTGGGCAGTGACGGCTTTTTCGTGCCGTGCCTGCACTCGGTTGGTTGTCCGTTGGAGGAAGGGGCAGAGGATGTGGCATGGCCCTGCGATCCTGAAAATACGCATATTGTGCACTTCCCTGAGGAGCGGACAATTGTATCCTACGGCTCCGGCTACGGTGGTAACGCGTTGCTGGGTAAGAAATGCCTGGCGCTGCGTATCGCCTCGACCATGGCGCGGGATGAGGGATGGATGGCCGAGCATATGTTGATCCTGGGGCTCGAAGAACCGGATGGCACCAAGAATTATGTCGCTGCAGCCTTCCCGAGTGCCTGCGGCAAGACGAATTTCGCCATGATCACACCGCCCGAGGGCATGGATGGGTATAAGGTAACATGCGTTGGAGACGATATTGCCTGGATCAAACCTGGCCCTGATGGGTGCCTTTATGCAATTAATCCTGAGGCTGGCTTCTTTGGAGTGGCACCCGGCACATCCACCGCAACCAACCCCAGTGCGATGGAGAGCTGCGCGAGTGATACAATTTTTACTAATGTCGCATTAACCGATGACGGCGATATCTGGTGGGAGGGCATGACCAAGGAGCCACCCGCGCACCTAATTGACTGGAAGGGGAACGACTGGACGCCGGAAAGTGAGACACCTTCCGCGCATCCCAACAGCCGCTTCACTGCGCCGGCTGCAAACTGCCCGGTGATTGATCCGGACTGGGAGAAACCAGAGGGGGTGCGCATCCATGCCATCGTCTTCGGTGGACGCCGGATGAGTGATGTGCCGCTCGTCACGCAGGCCTTCAATTGGGGGCACGGCGTCTACCTTGGAGCTACGACCGGTTCCGAACAGACGGCTGCAGCCGAAGGCACGGTGGGTGCCATTCGTCGTGATCCGATGGCGATGCTACCGTTCTGCGGCTATCATATGGGTGATTATTTCCGGCATTGGATACGCATGCAGCGCGACCTGAAGGAGACGCCGCGCATATTCAATGTGAATTGGTTCCGCAAGGGTGAAGACGGCAAGTTTCTCTGGCCTGGCTTTAGTGAAAACATGAGGCCCCTACGATGGATCGTGGAGCGTGCGACGGGCCGCGCCGGCGCGAAAGAGACCCCGATTGGCTGGATGCCACGCTATGAGGATATAGACTGGCGCGGAATCGACTTCAGCGAGGACGATTTTACTAAACTCATGGATTTCGACCGCGAGCGCATCCGTATGCAGACACTGCCGCATGAAGAACTCTTCCTCAAGCTGCACGCCAATTTGCCGAAGGAGATGATCTTTGAGCGTGAGCTGCTTATCTCGCGCTTGTAAGCACTGAAATGCAGTTCTCCTCCTGAAGAACAGTATCAAGTGCTTCGCTCTTGCACTCGGGCTGCTAGAGTTAGCGGTGATGTTTATGCCATGCTCATCTGTTGCCGCGTTGATGGAAGAAGATGTTTAAACATACCGATATCCTAGTGCTATCTGTTACCTATGTCTTTGTGTCGTAACCCCCGCCTATTAGCGGACGACTGTGCAGTCGAAGGATTTGCCGCGGAGCGGGAAGATCGGTTCTTTCAGGCGCTTGGAGCTGACTTTTTCGAAGTACAAACTGATCACGAAATCCTCGCTTATAAATCGCAGGAAGTCCTTTTTATTGAGAACGAAGCAGCGGCTGTCCTCCAGGGCGTAAACATCTGCCGTGATGATGCTGTTTTGCAGGAGGCTGATCTCTCCGAAAAAGTCGCCTATGCTCAGCTTGGATAGGCGCTTTTTGCCCTCGCGGGCTTCGAGAGCGCCCTCGTAGACCAGATAGAAGAAACGATTGTCGTGCCCTTTTTTGAGGAAGCATTTGCCGGCAGCTATAGAGCATTCTGTTGCGAGCTCGGAGAAGCGCCGCAGGGCATGTGGGGACCAGGAGCTGGTGAATTCAAGACGGGCAAGGAAGGCCTCTTTTTTCAGTGTGGCCTCGATCTGTTCGGCGCCCACCTGACCGACGAGATGCTGCTGGAAGTCGTCGCGGCTGATTTCTAGTAGGAGCGTGCGCTTACGGGCCACGACAGATCTTGTACGCGGCACACGCCGGAGCAGAGCAATTTCTCCGAAGGCTTCGAGTGGACCGAGGCGCGCGACTTCGTCGTCCCGTCCCGAAGCCGTTTCTTTTTGCACCGAGACCTCCCCTTGGGCGACGACGAAGAGCGAATCGCCCTGGTCGCCCTCGCGAATGACTATATCGTGCTTCTCGAAGCGTAGCACTGAGGCGCGCTCAGCGATTGCTGCCAAAGTCTCCGGTTCCAAACCCGCCTTCCGGAAGAGCAGAGTGGACCCCACGATCTCGGCTTTTTTCGCATTATTTGGGGTTTCATCATCATCGAGTTTGACGACTTTGCGTCTGCGCCGACTCTTCCAGAGGGTTTCTGTATTTTTTAGGAGGATCCAGAAGGCATAGCCCCCCGCCAGTAGCATCATTCCGAGCAGGGCGATGACGACGCTGCCGGCGGCAAACGGAAAATGTTCTGAGGTCGATATTGTGGCCAGCAGTTCGGGTCCCTGAATGTCGAACAGGCGGGCGTGAAGAAGGTGAACCAAGGCCAGCCAAGCAAAGGTATAGAGGGCGTAAACGAGATAAAAGAATTTGTTGTCGAGCTTCACCTTGTTGTTGAGCAAGGTCCAAAACAGGCGGTTTTGAACGAACAGGAAATCCTCGCTTGTGGAGAGCCGGAGTTTTTTGTAGTAGGCACGCAGGTAGTCGGTAGCGGGATTACTGGTGACCGGATCGCTGGCGTAGAAGAGGCCGAGAAGCAGGCCGTAAGCCATAGGCGGCCAGAGGATGGCGCTCAGGCCGAGGAAGAGGAAGAGGGGCGCAATGCGGGAGAGCGCGACAGCCTTACGGCTGGATCTCGGGATCATTATAATATCGGAGCAATCGAAACAGAAGTGTGGGATCAGGGTTTTCCAATGGAACCGCGGGTGGTAGATATCGACTTCGTGCCAGCGCAGCAGAGAGGCGGCAAGGACATTGCCGAGGGAGAGTGCAGCCGAAGAGGCGCACCAAACGAGCAGGATAGGCAGTAGGGTTTGCGGCAGCGTAATGCCTGCCCAGAAGAGGGCTGCGAGGCCGAAAAGGATACTCGCCCAACTAAGGACGCTTATGTAATTTTCATTGAGTTTAAGCCGCCAATTGTAGGCCTTTATGCTGGCTTCGCCAGTGTCTTCCAGTTCTTGGTCTTCGTCCAGGAGGATGCCCGCCTGGTGTGCTTTGACGACAAGTTCGTAGAGAGAGGAAAGGGAGGGGCATTCACGCTTGAGGATAAGATCCGGAAGGACTTCGCTGACCGTCTTACCTTCGCGGAAGCGCTTGAGGACTTGCCATTGCTTCGGGCTAATGGTCAGGTAGGATTTCCTGGGAACGTTTTTGAGTGGGATGACGCCTTCATCCAACGGACCCTCCTTCAGGGTGGGTGCCAGAGTGAGCTGTTTCGAGGTCAACAGTTCTTTTTGATTCATATCAGTAGGGGGCAAATAACCACCACGCCACTGAATGAATTCATTCCACCCGTAGAGGCAAGCGTAGCTTTTGCCTCGAACGGCAGTTGGCAGGGCACCTTTTTTTAAGGTCCTTAGGAGCTGATTGATATATTTTTAAACTTTGCGAGACCTTTGTCGACCCCGAAGGGTGCACTCTTTCGTAGTATGAACCGTTTGTGATTATGGCGTTAAATAGATTCCTACAAAGAGAGAAAAGGGTGGAAATAATTTAGATTGTCACCGAGCATATGCTTTTATGCCCCGGATTTATTTATCACCACCCGATATTTCTTCGCAGGATCACGCCAGCGTTGACGAAGTGCTGACCTCTAATTGGGTCGCGCCGGTGGGGCCGCATCTGGCGGAATTCGAAGACGCAGTGTCCCAGAGTGTCTGCGTCGAGCATGCGCTCGCGCTCAACTCCGGCACGGCAGCCTTGCATCTCGCTTTGCAAGTGTTGGGTGTTGGACCAGGGGATGAGGTCGTGTGCCCCAGTCTGACCTTTGCCGCCAGTGCAAATCCAATTTGCTATCTCGGTGCTGAGCCGGTATTTGTGGATAGCGAAGTTCGCACTTGGAACATGGACCCAACTTTGCTCGAACAGGCACTGCAGGAGCGGCCCTCGATCAAGGCTGTGATCGTCGTGCACCTTTACGGACAATGCGCTGAGATGGATCCGATCATCGAGTTATGCCGGAAATACGATAAGCCTATTGTCGAGGATGCGGCCGAAGCTTTGGGTGCCAGCTATCGGGGCCAGGCTGCTGGATCATTTGGTGACCTGTCATTTTTCTCCTTCAATGGAAATAAGATCATAACAACTTCGGCAGGCGGAATGCTTCTCTCGAACCGTGCGGACTGGATTGACCGAGCCCGTTACCTCTCGACTCAAGCCCGTGAGCCGGTGCTGCACTACGAGCATAAGGAAGTCGGCTACAATTATCGGATGAGCAATCTGCTGGCAGGGCTGGGCCTCAGCCAATTTGCTGACCTCAGTCGGCGCATCGCGAACAAGCGTCAACATTTTGAAGCTTATTCGGCAGCCTTCGCTGAAGTGAACGACGTAGTGATGATGCCGCTGGCTGATGCAGAGGGCCCGAACTATTGGCTGACGTGTCTGACACTTAAAGGTGGGGCCGCGCAGCGCGATCAAATCATAGCGGCCTTGCAAGAGCACGATATCGAAGCTCGCCCGCTGTGGAAGCCATTGCACATGCAACCGGTTTTTAGCGGGAAGCCAACCTATGCCGGGTCAGTGGCTGAAAATCTTTTTCATCAGGGGCTTTGTTTGCCGAGCGGCAGTGCAATGACTGATGGTGAGCGTGTGCAGGTTATCGATTTGGTGTGTGATACTATTTCGCGGGGAGGGCAGGCATGATGGTGGCAATATTAGGCCGATACCTGAATTTTAGAAATCTGGCATTGCTGGTTTTTTATACAGTGGTGTCCGGCCTAAGCTATTGGATCGCTTACGAGCTACGCTTTGATTTCAATATAGAAGCTTTCCCGAATCATGTCACCGACCGGCTCGACACGATTTGGTGGGTGGTCGGTCTGCAGGTCATGCTGCTTTTTGCGGGGGGGCAGTTTGATTCGATATTGTCTTATTTTCGGCTGCCTGACGCACTAAAGCTCTTTTTTGCACTGTTTACTAACTGCATCATATTGCTTTCGATGTGGTATATTTACGACGGGGTGGATGTGACGCCGCGTTCGATCGCGCTGACGTATTTTCTGCTTAGCTTTTTAACGATAGCCGGCTTTCGCGTTTTCATGCGGGTACGATCCAGCCGTAGCCCTGAGGATTGGTTAGCTGCGGATACCAGTGAGAACGTTATCATCATTGGCGCAGGTGAGGTTGGTGCCGGGCTCTGTGCAGACCTCATGAGTAAGGCACGCCTCGGAATGCGACCGGTCGCATTTTTGGACGACGATCCGCGAAAGATCGGTCGTTACATCCATGGAGTCCAGGTTGCTGACGGAGTTGAGCAAATTACTAAAGTAGCAAAGCGATTTTCTGCCAGCAAAGTGATCATCGCTTTCCCGTCTGCCTCGGTTCGGCGTATGCGAGTCGTGGCAGAGCTCGCCAAGGATGCAGGACTAAGGGTGGATACCGTCCCGGCGTTGACCGACTTGGTTAGTGGTCAGGCCGAGATTTCCCAGCTGAGGCCCGTTCAATTGGAAGATCTTTTAGGACGCGACCCGATCGATTTAAATTCGGTAGAGATACGATCCATGCTGGAGGGGAAGCGTGTGCTAGTTACCGGTGCGGGTGGAAGTATTGGCAGTGAGCTCGTTACACAAATCCTTACTTATTCGCCAGCCTGCTTACTATGTCTCGATCAAGCTGAAATCGGAATCTTTGAGCTTGAGCAAGGCGTGCTGGCATCGGATCTCGGGCAAGCTGTCGACGTCAGCACTTGCGTGGCAGACATCTTCAATCAGGACGCCATGCGGATGAAATTCGAAGAGTTCAGCCCGGAAGTGGTTTTTCACGCAGCGGCTCACAAGCATGTGAATTTGATGGAGATGCACCCGGACGAGGCGATTCGTAACAATTCGTTCGCGACCGCAGGTCTAGCGCGGCTGTCCTCTGAGTTCGATGTCGAGCGCTTCGTCATGATATCGACGGACAAGGCGATCAATCCAACGAGCGTCATGGGGGCAAGTAAACGACTGGCCGAGCTGGCAGTCTCTGCCGAGCAAACTAAAGTGTCGAACCGGACGAAGTTCATGTCAGTCCGCTTTGGTAACGTGCTCGGGTCCTCTGGAAGCGTTATCACTATCTTCCGGCGTCAGATCGCGGCTGGCGGCCCTGTTACGGTAACCGATCCCGAGGTTACTCGCTTTTTCATGACGGTAGAGGAAGCTGTAGGCCTTGTCCTACAGTCAGCTACCCAAGGGAAGGGCGGAGAGATCTACGTTCTCGATATGGGGGATGCGATTAAAATTGATGATTTGGCAAGGCAGATGATCCAGTTGAGTGGTTGCGAGCCCGATAAGGATATTGAGATCGTCTATACTGGTCTGCGGCCCGGTGAAAAGCTTTACGAAGAAGTTCAACACATCAGCGAGGAGCTTCAGGAAACGCGGCACCCGCGTGTGCTTCGCCTAGTGGCAGAGGCGAATAATTTCAATCAGGACGAAGCAGAGAAACTGCTGGCTGATGCAATCACTTCACAGGATGTGAGTAGAGTAAAAGCTGTGATTAAACAGTTTGTTCCTGAATACACGCCGTCGATGGATATTCAGCTGCCTGATCAGTTACCTCTGCATTAGTAACCGCCACCGGATTCACCGCCGCCTTGGCAGATAGCAGTGCACGAGTTCCAGCCTACGCCGAGACGGGCGGCGCCCATGTCGATGAAGGCTTGCGCCGATGCGGCATCACGTATGCCGCCGGATGGCTTCACCTTAGCGCGGCCGGCGGCCGTCTCGATCATCAACTTAACGTCTTCCGCTTTCGCGCCTTCGCCATTGAATCCGGTTGAGGTTTTGACGAAGTCCGCACTTGCGCCTATCGCGACTTCTGTGGTTTTACAAATTTGATCCGCATTAAGATGTGCCGTTTCAAAAATGACTTTGAGTGGTATTCCGGCTTCTCTGGTCTGTTTTGTGACACAGGCAATATCATTTTTAACCGCTTCCCAGTCTCCTGATTTCACCCAACCGTAGTTGGCCACCATGTCGATTTCATCAACACCCATTTCAATATAGCGCCGTGCCTCGTCGGCTTTGCTGCTGGAAAGTTGGTCGCCGTGCGGAAAGCCCAAGACAACGCACACCTTAGTTTCGGTTCCATTGCATAGCGATTGTGCGAGTCGTATATCGCAGGGGCGCACACAGACGCTGAAGGTCTTCAGTTCAATGCAGGCCTGAATGGCTTCAGTCGCTTCAGCCTGCGTCATTTCCGGCTTTAGCACGGCAGCGTCGAGATAGGAGTTTAAATTGTTCATCTCAGTAAACTAATCCTGTTTTTGATCAGGTCGAGTCGCTACTTGGATCTTTTCTGTTTGAGTGGCTGTTTGATCTGCTTGGTAGCGCGAGTGCGTCCCGCCCTTCGGCTCTGTTCAGGGCCTTGAGCTTGCCGAAACGGCACCGCACGATGCTGGCTAGGCGTTTCGACCGTTCGTGCGGCGTGGGGACACGCCTGCGCTACCATTGTTAATAGACTCAGCCTCAAATGACGTCCCTTAAGTCTTCCGGTTGATCCCGATCGATGACTGTTTGCTCTGAAGCCGGTTTGGGCCGCTTAAAGACTATTAGCTTCTTCCTGAAGTAGAGGAGGGCGGCTTGCCAGAGAATGCGTGGCATACTGTTCACTGCGGTATCCAGTGGGTGCAGCAGGGCGTAGCGAGTGATCGCAGAATTAGTCAAAGGGCGAGCTCGGCCCTTTATCCATGTTTTCATGACGCATTCGCCTGACTTCCACAGGTCTACACCTAGAAAAATGCCCTCATCTTCAATTCGGAAGGTAAAAAGATATTCGCCGGCCATGTCGTTGAAGGGTGAGACGTGAAACTCCTTTGGGCAGCGGGCAGACCAGTTGTATGGGCCGTCATTTTTTAGTTCAGGCAGTGCGTAGATGTGTCTGTCGCCAAAGGTGTTATTCACTTCGGCGACCGCGCAAAGGAGCTTTTCGCCGGCCATACGCAGGTAAAAATTCACCGGGTTAAAGGCATAACCGAAATAACGCGGTGAACTGATCAAAACTGTCCGCTCGTTCTTTTTTTCTTCAGGTAGGTATTCACTGAGCTGTTCGATGATTGAGCGTCGCTCGCCCCTTAGGTAGTCGTGGTCATTTATGCTGAGGGGTCGAAATTGATTGTAGCCGAAAAGTGTCGCTGAATGCCCGATTTCGTGAAGTTGGCTCAGGTTGATTCCGAAGAATGTCATTGGATAGCTGAAGGCATGAGAGGTGGCCCCTATTCGTTCATGGACGACTTCTCCCCGAAAAATCTTTGATTGTTCAATCATAGTTCTATGCCGAAGCCCTGAGCCACTTCGACCGCTGAACGCACGGCATCTTCATGGAAGCCGTAGCCAAAATAGCTACCGCAGAACCAGGTATTTCTGGTGCCGTTGAGTCGTCTAAGGCGGGGTTGCGTAGCCAGCGCTTCCTGGGAATACAATGGATGAGTGAGCGTGGTTCGATTAATTACCTTATCCTCAGGAATGGATGATCCGGCATTCAGTGTGACGATGTAGTTTTCTTTGCTTTTTAAGTTCTGCAGACGATTCATGTAATAGCTTACAAGCACGGGGCGTTTTGTGCCGTCTCCCGGTTCTCTGATAAAATTCCACGAGGACCATTGCTTTGAGTCAGGCGGCAGGTGGCTTTTACTCGTATGCAGAACTACTTCGTTCGGTTGATACCGCCAAGGAGAGAGGTTCTCGATTTCCTCCTCTTTCGGGTCGTCGAGCAGCTTGAGGGCCTCGTCGGCATGGGCTCCGATGACAACATGATCGAATTTAAGTTCTTCGCCTTGTTTAGTGCGCAGTATAACGCCGTCGGTGGTGCGGCGAATCCCTGCAGGTGCAGCTTCCAAATGTGGCTCATGGTCAAAATCCTTGAGCATTTTCTTCACGTAGGTGCGGCTGCCTCCTTTCACGTAGCGCCATTGCGGACGGTTGGTCAGTCGCAAGAGCCCATGGTTCTCCAGAAAGTGGAGGTAAGGCTCGGCCGGGAATTCCTGCATCTGCTCAACGGGCGAAGACCAGATGGCGGCACCCATCGGATAGAAATAATTTTCAATAAAATGACTACTGAAGTGCCTGGTCTTGAAGTATTCGGCTAGAGTTTTTCCTTTAAGGTATCCTGATTGTAGGTCGCGGTAGCCGATCCTTGCAAAACGGGCCAAGTCACGAACGAGGCCAAGATGCTTAGGCATGAAGTAATAGCTAAGCTTCGGAAAAAGCGTCCTCAGCGTGTTTCCTGAATAACCGTATTCAGAGACTCGATCAAAGAAGCTAAAAGTCATCGTGCTATTAGCTAATTCTACCCCTAGTTGTTGCAGCACTTTGGTGAAAAGCGGATAGTTCCTATGGTTCATGACAATAAAACCAGTGTCGACTTTCAGACCAGCGTCGGGGCCTTCTTTGATTTTTAGCGTACGCGTATGACCGCCGACGTAATCGTTTTTTTCAAAGAGTTGCACCTCATGCTTGCGGCTCAATAGCCAAGCCGTCGTTAGTCCTGCAACGCCGCAGCCGACGACAGCAATTTTTTTGCGCTGTTCAGATTTATCCATGTTAAGCTTTCACGAAGCGGTAGTGCATGACTGGCCACTCTTTGCCGTCATTATAGGCAAAGAGCTCGGAACAGGCCATGTAGAAGATGCGCCAGCGTTGGAACCATAGCTTGGCATCCTTGCCGTAGCACTCCTTGAAGGTCTGCATCACTTTCTCGCTATTGGTATCCTGCTTATCGAGCCAGGCTTCAAGTGTTTTGCTGTAGTGATTCCCGTTAACAAGCCATTGCTCTTCGCAATCCAGCACGCCGGCTGCGGCTGAGATTAACAGCGAGGAGGAGGGCATGATACCTCCGCTGAAAAAATATCGGGACATCCAGTCTTTTGCGCTCTGGGCTTCGAACAGGTAGGTGTCCGAGTGATGTGTGAATATGTGGACGAAGCACTTGCCACCGGAGATGAGCCAATCGTGGATCTGGCCAAACAGTTTTCTATGATTGCGCACATGCTCAAACATTTCGACTGAAACGACCCTATCGAACTGACCTTCCGGTATAAAGGTGTTAATGTCGCAAGTGATGACCTTGAGGTTGTTGAGCCCCCGCCGGCGTGCTTGTTCCTCGATGAATTCGCGCTGCGAGGTCGAATTACTGACCGAGGTGATTTTACTTTCAGGGTAGTGCTCAGCCATCCATAAGCTCAATGACCCCCAGCCGCAGCCGAGCTCCAGGACATCTTGCCCGTTTTTGAGTTCCGCTCGCTCACAGCTTAATTGAAGCATGGCTGCTTCGGACTGATCCAGTAAGGTGCTTTCTTCCGGCCAGTAGCCACAGCTATATTTTAAGTGTTTTCCGAGTGCGGTAAGGAAGTAAGCTGCCGGAATCTCGTAGTGTTGCTCGTTTGCGGCTTCCGTTTGTTCGGCCAGTGTTTTGGCAGAAAGCTCCTCTATCCAGTCGAGGTCGGTTTTTTTAGAAGCTTCCACGGACCTAAGGCGCTCAGCGAGTAGCTTGCGAATTCCTTTGCGGATTAAATTGTCGGAGAGAAAGCCACGTTCGGCTAGTTGTATTGCAAAACTCATAGATTATTAACTAACGCTGTAATTGCGCGGAACTTACACGCTCGTAAGTGTAAGTTTTACTGCACAACTACGCTTTGTCACTTATGAAGATGCTCAAGGCAACTCTACCGGTAACGTTTTTCACATCAATTTACCTATTATTAGGCTGTGCAACTAAAGATGACCAGATGATACATACACAGACAGTCCCCGACCATAACTATAAAGCTGCCCTGGAATGGACGGATCCTTCTCAGCACAATGTTCCCGAGGAGGGTAGTTTGGACGCAGAGGCAATGATCGAACGCGTCGAGTCACTATTCACAAATTATACCAGAGATTATTTGCAGAAAAATGTGACGGAGGTTTACGCCGAAAAAGTCTATTTTCGAGATGCATTTAAGCAATTTAACAGTGCGGATATGATACGAGACTATTTTCTACACGGTTTGGCGCCCTTGAATGATGCTCAGTTTGACTTCAGGAGAATCATTCGGTCCGGCGATGAGTTTTACATCGATTGGGTGATGCGGCTCGACTTCAAGAAGACCCCAGAGGGTTCCTGGGAGGAGTCTATAGGTATGACGCACATGCGCTTCAATGCTGACGGTAAAGTAATTTTCCATCAGGACTACTGGGATCCGACCGACGTCGTTTATAAACGCATACCAATTGCGAGACAGTTGATAAATTTTGTAAAAAAGAAGATGTAGTCGTGCGCTAATTCCTTGACCAGATTAGTATCAGTTGCTGTTCTTGTGGAGTGCCTAGAATATCCCCCAGTTCCTCGTTAAGGCTCTTAACTGTTTGCGTTTTCTTACTTAGCTTACTCGGCAACCTTGCCTTACATGCTAGATCTGGGGTCACCACGCCCGATCCTCTAAGCGATTTGAATGTTGCTGCATATATCAAAGAAGCTGGAGGAGGATATACGGACCTTTTTACTAAGCTTAAAAAGCACGAAGAATTTAAGTATCTTTGTGCCAAATACAGCTTAGACGACCCGGGTGCTTGGCCTGCACTGCAGCGCAGGTTTATTCCGGACTTAGTAGATTCCAGTGCAGAGTTGAATAAGGCGAAGTCTATGATGGAAACTAAGGATACGCGCAGTGGTCTGGATGGCCGCATCATTAGTGCTGAAAGCACCCGAACTGCAGGGCGTGCGCTCTACAATAAGCTAAGTTCGGAAATCATTGAAATGCAGCATTTACTCCGGCTCATCGATGAGCTCAAAGTGGTTTTGGAGCGAGTCGCGTCGGAGCACGCACTATCCGAAACCGTTACCCTGAGCAGCTTGACCGCGCAGAGTTTGTTAGGCCAAGTGCTCTTGTTTGATAGTAATGACCTCATTGTAAAGCGTAAGGATGGAGGCTACTTTCGCATACCTGCCCGGATGCTTAGCGAGAGCACAAAGTTAAATGTATTAGATTCGGTCTTCGATCAGTGGAGCGGGTTACCTCATCTGGTTCTAGATGAGCAGGCAATCGAGAAGAATGCCGGAGAGCTTGTCGCATACAACGAGAACCTGTTATACATCATTGATCGTTTTGAGGGTCTGGTCTCGGAGAACCGCGCTGAGAGCCAATTTACTTTTGAGCCATATGAAGACCTAATTGAAGTATTAAAGGCAGATGATACCCGAAATGCTGATAAAGCGGATTTACTCAAAGACTATGAAGAAGCACTTGCTCTCAATAATTTGCGGGTCGAGGCGATCGCCTGGTATGAATCACGCTTGGGCACAGAGCTAATCGTGAGCCAGCGTGAAAAAGCTAAAGCTTACCGTGAGGAATTAAATGCTATTGATGAAGCTGAACTTGAAGAAAGTGACGATAGCGCACCAGAGCCTGATAGTTTGAACGAACTTGATAGTGTGGACGAGGAGTCGGCCAAGCCGGCCGAATTTCCGGTAGAACCTGAAGTTTCTAGATGTGGCATTGCAGATTTAGCTACGGCTTAGGAATGATCCGTTAGCGCTACTGAACCATCGACTCCTTGTTTTAATTGTTAGGCTATTGCAGGCGACTTAGAGACTCGTCTGCTGTTCCAGATCCTGCTCTCGCCAGCATGCCTATATACTCTTTATTCTCTGCGAGAGCTCTAGCCAACCACGCTGGAGAGTTGGAAGATCGGCAGGAACATGGCCATAACGATACCACCGATGACGACACCGAGGAAAGTGATGAGCAGGGGCTCCATCAGAGATGTGAGCGCGGCAACCAGAGTCTCAACCTCAGCATCGTAAAAGTCAGCGACCTTCACGAGCATGCCGTCCACGTTGCCGGTTTGCTCACCAGCCCGGCTCATATGTTTGACCATTGGTGGAAAGTAGGAGTCGGCGGCGACCACTTCTGAAACCTGACCACCGGCGCTGATGTGCTTCGAAATGTTTTTACAGGCCCGTTCAATAAAAATATTACCAGAAGCGGAAGCCACGATATCGAGCGTTTTTAATATAGGAACACCCGAACGCATGAGGATGGCATAGGTCCGGCAAAACCGGGAAAGATTCACTTTGCGCGTCAGCTCTCCGATAACAGGAAGCTTAGAAATCAAACTGTCTTTAAACACACGTCCTTTCGGTGTCTCGCAGAAGCGCCGGATACCCCACACCATGCCAGCGAAACCGGCGATGAGAAAAATAATGTAAGATTTGAGGAAATCACTTAGGCTGATCAAAAATTGGGTAGGCTTGGGGAGCTCGGCACCAAAGTCGCTAAACATGTCGGCAAATACGGGAATGACGAAAACGAGAAGCACGTTAACCAGAACTACGGCTAGACCGATCACCACAGCCGGATAGACAAGAGCGCCTTTGACCTGTTTGACGAGTTTAACAGTTTCTTCAAAATACGTGGATGTCTTTTCGAGAATTTCAGCGAGTCCACCGCTGGCTTCACCTGCTTCGACCATAGACACAAATAGATTTGGAAATGCCCTGGGGTAGTCCCGGCAGGCTTCTGAAAAGGCCCGACCGGAGGATACTTCGGTTCTTACATTCCGAATGATGATCTGAAAAACCGGGGTCTCCGTCTGCTCCTCGAGTGCCTCTAGCGCACTTACCAGAGGCAGTCCAGCTTCAAGCATGGCTGCAATTTGCTGTGTGAAAACCGTCAACTCCTCCAGCTTGATCTTTTTGCGTTTGGCTTGTTTCTCGTAAGACTTCTGCTTCGCCAGTCTTTGACCTTCTGCGAAACTACGTTTTTTGCCGCCACCGCCAGAGGATGCTGATTTTTTTGAACCTAAATTTGCCATGTATTACTGAGTTGTAGTCTAATAGCTAATATATAGCTTTTAGTTGGCAAGTAACAAGTCTGTGAATCAACGATTTACGATAGTAGGGAAAATGAAGGTTTTCTCTATATTTGCGCTAAAATCGCATCTTGAGGCCTTGACAGGATAGGGGCTAGGGCTTTTTCTCACGCGCTTTTCCAATTTCCAAGCTATTAAGTTATGAAACCAACCTACAGACCTTCCAAGTTAAGACGAGCACGCAAGTTCGGCTTCCGTGCACGTAACGCAACTCACAGTGGCCGCAAAGTATTGGCTGCACGCCGAGCCAAGGGCCGCTACCGTCTGTCTGCCTCCGTCTAAGGTTGGCATTGCAGAGCGCGGTATTTGAGGAGCATGGGCATCCCGGCTTCACAGCGCCTACGTAAGCAAAGTGATTTTCAACAGGTCCGCAGATCGGAACATCGTATCCACTGCGGGCCTTTTGTATTTCAGTGTGAACTGGGCGGGGCAGGTAGCACTGAGCTGCCGTCGCTTGGCGTCATTGCCAGTCGGCGCGTGGGTAATGCCGTGGTGCGTAATCGCGGTAAGCGGCTCACGCGCGAGTTGTTTCGTCATCATGCCGGCATGCTTCCGCCTGGCAGTCGCGTCGTCGTGGTCCTTCGAGCCGGGTATCGTCGATCCAGCTTCGCCGACTTGAATTCTCAATTCATCGACTGCTGCAATCGCATTCTGAAAAAGTCTGAAAGCGGAGGGCATTCGTAGTGAACGATCCGATAAATAGGAACTCTGCGGCAGTCCGTGTGGTCGCATTTATTGTGCGAGTCTACCAGTTGACCCTGTCCCCGTTTTTACACGCGATCTTCGGCCCCGGCAGCGGTTGCCGCTTTCATCCCACCTGCTCCTGCTACGCGCGGGATGCGCTGTTCACGCACGGTTTCTTTGCCGGATGTCGCTTGGCAGCCAAGCGTCTTTTAAGATGTCACCCCTGGAGTCCGGGTGGATACGATCCGGTTCCGGACTTGAAAACTAAGGATAGGCAAGACATAGCCCCATATATCAAAACACATTCAAATGGATAAAAAGAATACATTCTTAGGCATAATCTTCATTGCTGCTGGCATTGGATTTATGTTCTGGCAGAGCAAGCAACTGGAAGAGCAACGCACGGAGCAACTGCAACAGGAGCAAACGCTAACGGAGCCATCCGAGTTCTCTTCGCCGTCTGATGCGGCAATCGTCGCACCCGAAGAACCGGTCGTTTCGCAGGAGGTGAGCAGCGATGATATGCTGGAACTACTGTCCAGGGAATTGGACGAGGCTCCAGTTGAAGCGCTGCCCCCCGCACCGCTAGCCGAGGAGACGACGGTTCATCTCTCCAACGAATTTATCGAGGTCGAGTTTACGACCCGCGGCGGTGCGATCCGAAAAGTTGAGTTTCTACAAACAAAACGTGGTGAACGAGACGACTACGTATTTAACCAGGACGGCTATCTGCCTGCTCTAAGTCTTAGCCTGAGCGCGGGTGAGGACAAGCTGCGCGAATTCAATCTCGATTTCGACATTCAAAGTCAGACAAGCGATTCGATCAGTTTTATCTTTGACGCGGGTTCTGGATTGTTGATTCGCCGCACGTATGAACTTGCGACGGATGGCGGCGAAAAAGATCCCTATGTGATTACCCACAAAACGACGTTTGTTAACCGAAGCGAGTCTCCAAAAGCACTCTCGACGATCTATTTGAACCTTGGCACCGCGCGTCCCAATTCCAATTCCAGTCAGCCAAACTTTCTCAATGTGGGCTATTTTGACGGTGAAGATTCAGAGTTTATCGCAGTCAACAAGTTGACCGGAAGTGGGGGGTTCTTGGGCATTGGTTCGAGAGCACCACGAGATCAGATCTCAGAAAAAGCACGAATTGAATGGAGTTCGGTCAAAAACCAATTCTTTGCCAGTGTGCTGTCTTCGGAAGAAGTGGCCGGCGAAGTATTGATTTTCCCTGTTGAAGCTGCCCGTGATGGTGATGGAAATCCCGGCCGCCCCGGCGTTTCAGGAAGTGTTGGTTACACACTCGGGACTTTGGCTGCCGGAGCGAGCAACTCACTGGATTTCAATTACTATGTCGGACCAAAGGAATTCAAGCGCCTGCAAACGCTCGGTAATCAGCAGGATCTTGTCATGCAGTTCGGCTTCCTCAGCTTCATCAGTAAGCTGCTGTTGGCCTTCATGTATGCGATCCACTCCGTTGTTCCGAGCTGGGGCTGGTCTATCGTGATCATGACAATCTGTATTAAGACGCTCTTCTGGCCACTGACAGCTCAGGCGAGTAAGTCGCAGAAGCGGATGGCCCAGATCCAAGGCCCCATGTCCGAACTGAAGGCCAAGCATAAGGATAATCCCCAGAAGATGCAGCAGGAGACGATGAAGCTCTTTAAGGAGCATCAAGTCAATCCGCTGGCGGGCTGTCTGCCCATGATCATCCAGATGCCGATTTTCCTTGGGCTTTTTTACATGCTGCGCACCGCATCGGAGTTGCGCCACGAACCATTTCTGTGGGTTTCGGATCTGGCGCAGCCGGATACTATTATGGAGATCGGTGGATTCCCGATTAACTTGCTCCCGTTATTAATGGGTGGGACTATGTTCCTCCAGATGCATATGATGCCGGTTTCACCGACTGCGGATCCCATGCAGCAGAAGATTTTCAAGTTCATGCCGCTTATATTCCTGGTCTTCCTCTACAATTTCTCATCCGGCCTGACTCTTTACTGGACGGTTCAAAATATCCTGACTATTGTCCAACAGAAGATCGTCAATAGCCGTCCGGATCCGCTTCCCGTCGCAGCGGCGGCATCCAAGCCCAATTCGAAGGCAGGGGGCAAGGCAGCGGGTAAGGCTCGTAAAAAGAAATAACTTAATTCGTTTTTCTGTTTTCAGTTCACCAGATATCAGTTTTAATTCTCAGTTATGTCAGGACATAGTAAATGGGCCACAATCAAACGTGCGAAGGGTGCCGCAGATGCAAAACGCGGTAAGATCTTTAGCGTTCTCAGTAAAGATATCACTTTGGCTGCCCGCGATGGCGGTGGAGATGCCGACTTTAATCCTCGGCTTCGCACCTCAATTCTTAAGGCGAAGCAGGCCAATATGCCGGCTGATAATATTGACCGTGCGATCAAGAAGGGCACCGGTGAGCTCCCCGGCGTCACTTACGAAGAAGTGGTCTACGAGGGATACGCCGCAGGCGGTGTTGGCCTTATTGTTGAACTGACGACCGATAATAAAAACCGTTCAGCCTCCGAGGTTCGTAGCACGATGTCCAAGAATGGGGGTAATCTTGCCGGAGTCGGAGCCGTCGCTTTCCAGTTTGACCGTAAGGGCCAGTTCATCATCGATTCGACAAAAATAGGTGAAGAAGCACTCATGGACCTTGTGCTTGAAGCGGGTGCCGAGGATATCAAAAACGAGGGCGATTACTACGAAGTGATTTGCCCGATGAGCGAGTATGACGCGCTCTCGCAAGCACTCAGCGATATTGAGACCGAATCCTCGGAACTCGCGTATTTGCCCAATGTTTTGGTACCAGTGGAAGATAAGGATTCCGCGCGTAAGGTATTGCACCTCATTGAAAAACTTGACGACCTTGAGGATGTTAAAGCGGTGCACTCCAACATGGACCTGGCAGAGGATCTACTTGACGAAGAATAATTCAAAAACCGCTTGCAAAGCATTTATTCAAGGCACAACCTAAACTTAATTTAACCATACTCTTTAATGCGCAATAAAAGATTCAAATTCCTCTCACTTCTATCAGTCCTCTCAGTCGCTGTCCTTTTGTCGGCTTGCAGTCGGAGCCAATCGGCGAACATGGGTAAGAGCGAAAGTCATTTGCTCGGTATCGCTAAGATCGAAAGAGCTGATTACACGCCTAGCGGACCCAACACGGTTCCTATCAGTTCTGATGAAATCATCGCCCGTAAGAACTTCTCCGGGGACAAGGTGACTTTACTTTGGGGTCTGATTACCCTGAAGGATTATTAATCTGTAATTTTAAATGTATCAGGCCGCTCTTCTACACGAAGCGCGGCCTTTTTGTTAGCGATGGTGGATAAAAATACATCCAGTCTGGAAACTGGTCGGCGAGCGATGCAAGCCGAGGCTGCCGCGATTCAAATTGCAGCAGAACGGATGGATGTATCCTTTGAGCACGCGATTGATATTCTACTGGCTTGCGAATCAAAGTTACTGATCTGTGGCATCGGTAAATCCGGTCATATCGGTGCGAAGCTAGCGGCGACTTTTTCGAGTTCAGGTATGCCCGCCGTTTTCATTCACGCCGCAGAGGCGATCCACGGCGATCTGGGTGTTTACAAGCCAGGCGATCCAACAATTGTTCTCTCCAAGAGCGGGAGCACTGCAGAAGTGCTGCGGCTTATGCCGATGTTCAAAAAGTTTCAGTCGCCGGTAATCGCGATCGTGGGGAATGTGAAATCACCCATCGCAGAGGCAGCCGACGTGGTGATTGACGCCAGTGTCGAGGCAGAGGCGGATCCGCTCAACTTGATGCCGACGTCCAGCTCTACGGTCAGCCTTGCCATCGGCGATGCACTCGCATCCGCACTGGTTCGTGCTCGGGATTTTACAGCCGAAGAGTTTGCGACCTACCACCCCGGGGGGCAGTTGGGCCGAAACTTATCCATGACGGTCGCAGAAGTCATGCATAAGGTGGAGGGGGTCGCTTGTGCTGATTCCAAAGACACCATACGCGATGTGGTCATCCGTATGACCCGCCATCCCTTGGGCGCTGCCTGCGTCTTGGGTGACGCCGGCGAGCTGCGAGGTATTCTCACGGACGGAGATATTCGCAGGTTACTCTCAGGGGACGGAGACATACTAGCTCGTGAGGTTGGCGCTTCAATGACCGTATCTCCTATATCCACCTTTCCCGAGATGAGTCTTGGGGATGCGGTCAGGATCATGGAAGAGCGCAGTTCACAGATATCAGTCCTGCCAGTGGTCAACCGCGAGTCCGGTAAACTGGTAGGCCTGTTGCGTCTACACGATGCATATCAGCCAATATTCTCCTAGGAGGCTAAGTTAAAACCTTTTGCAACCCGGTATTATAAATTTTCTTCGTGCAGCGGTTCGTTGGGTACTTTGCCGAAGCGATTGCTGAGTTCGCTAATAACGTAGTCGGCAGCCTCATCGACATCGTCGATGATTTTAAAAAGACCGACGTCTTCGGGGGAGATCGTGCCCCATTCGACAAGCGCATCAAAATTGAGCACGCTATTCCAATATTCACTGCCGAATAGCACGATCACAGGTTTCTCTTTGACGATACGGGTCTGGACGAGTGTGAGCGTCTCAAAGAGTTCATCTAGCGTGCCGAAGCCGCCGGGTAGGGCAATCAGGGCCTTCGCCATGGAGACAAACCAAAACTTCCGAACAAAGAAATAGTGAAACTCGAACTTTAATTCCTCCGGCACGTAATCATTCACACCTTGCTCAAAAGGCAGACTTATCCCCAGGCCGATCGATTTACCTCCAGCCCGGTTCGCGCCCAGATTTGCAGCTTCCATGATGCCAGGGCCGCCACCTGAACAAATGGTGTAGGGGCAAACGCCATCTCGGCAATCGAGCGTTTTTGACCAATTGGTCAGCCTTTCCGCCAAGTCAACACTGGCTTTGTAGTAGGGGGCCGCTTTAAGATTCGCCCGTGCTTGGCGCAACATTTCTGTTTCTTCTGCAGAAAGCTCGTCCTTATCGTTAAGTGCATTCTCGACTGCCGCAAGTTCAGCTTTGGCTTGATCTTCGGGGCGCGTGCGTGCTGAACCGAAAAGAACAATGGTGTTACTGATTTTTTCTTCAGCAAACCGCTTGCCCGGTTCGGTGAACTCGCAAAGCACGCGGATGCTCCGGGCCTCGTCGCTGTTCAGGAAATCTGCGTTATTGTAGGCCTTAAGCGGCCATGTCTCTTCTGATGTATTGCGAGGGGTAGTCATTATTTAAGTCGAGTTTATTGTCGACTGTCTGTTCTAGATCTACGCTTCTTGATAGCAACTGTATACGTCTCGTTTTTTAGGGTTGCGGGCACCCCTTCCGGCGCTTCTTGTTGTCAGCTTTTCCTCTCCTCACAGCAGCAATTTTAGAGTATTTATGCATCTCAAAGAGATCGTTATCAGTGGTTTTAAGAGTTTTGCCGATCGCACCCGTCTGGATCTGCGTCCGGGCGTTACGGCAGTCGTCGGCCCAAACGGTTGCGGTAAGAGTAACATCGTCGATGCGATCCGCTGGGTTCTCGGTGAACAAAGCGCAAAAGCGCTGCGTGGTGCCTCCATGCAGGATGTTATTTTTGAAGGAACTGATAAGAGGAAAGCACTGCCTACTTGTGAAGTGGCGCTGACTTTCACGAATTGTGAGGCCGAACTGGGCACCCAATTTAACGAGGTGGAGATTTCGCGCCGAGTAGCGCGTGATGGTGGCAGTGATTATTATATCAATGGCAAAGTTTCCCGTTTGAAGGACATTCAGCGTCTCTTTGCCAATACTGGAGTTGGTCGCGTATCTTATTCCTTCATGTTGCAGGGGCAGATCGACCAAATTCTGTCGACGAATCCGTCGGAGCGCCGCACCATCTTTGAAGAAGCGGCCGGTATAACCCTTTACAAGGCACAGCGTAAAGAAGCGCTGAATAAACTGGCCCTGGTCGACGCTAACTTGGCTAGGGTGACTGATGTCATCGAAGAGGTGAGCCGCCAGATCGGCTCCCTAAAGCGTCAGGCCAGTAAAGCGCTGCGCTTTCAGCGCTTTAAGCACCGGCTGACGCACCTTGATCTCTCCTTTAGCGCCTATCGCTACGCGAAGCTTAAAGACTCGATTGAATCCGTCGCCGCGCGTGCCGAAGAACTTCGAAAGAAGGTTGAGGTGCATGCGGAGTCTCTGGATTCCGATGAATCAAAGCTGAACGAGAAGAAGGTCGCCCGGGCGGAGTTGGCCTATAAGATGGAAGAGCTTCAGCAGCGCGTCTATGCGCTCCGCTCGGAAAAAGAGAATGCAGAGAGCCAGGCCGAGTTTTCCGGCATTCGCTCCAAGGACCTGGAGAGTCGAATCGAAGAATTTAAAAAGGAAATTTCGGAGCTTGAGGGGCAGAAGAAAGAACTCGCCGAAAAAGCGAAGAATGAGACCGAGAATAAGCAACTTCACCTCGGGGTGGTCGATGATTCCGACCGTATTTTCCGCGATCGGAATAACGAGCTTATCAATGCACAGGAGAAATTGGGGGAGATGGAGGCTGAATTGCAAAGCCGCCGTCAAGAAGTGCTATTTGCTGAGAATCGTATCAACCGCGCCCGGTCACAGTGCACGACTCTCGAAGTCGACCTGAAGACCTATCAAGTGAAGCACGCGTCGCTGACAGACAGTATTGCCACCCTCAAGGAAGAGGCCAGGGCGCTGGAACAAGCGCTGCTCGAGATCCAGCGCCTACTCGCCAAGCGCCGTGAAGAACAGGCCGCCAGTGAAGCCGCGGTAGAGAAGGCGCGCCATGATTCCCGCGAGGTGGTGGGGCAGTTCAGGAGCTTACAAGAACGCATTCAGGACCAGGATCGTGGCATCGCCCGCAAAACTGCCCAACTCAACGTTCTCGAAGGCTTACAGGCTAAGTTTGAAGGCTTTGGCGAGGGCGCTAAGGCTATTCTTGGCGACAAGTTGAGCGACATCCTCTCCAAAGACGCGGTCACCATTCTTTCGAAGGAACTCAAAGTCGAAGCGGCTTACACGGCTGCGCTCGAAACTCTGCTGGGTTCCTCCGTCGATGCCCTCTACGTTGAAGATTCTCAAAAAGCGCTTTCTGTGATCGGACACCTCGATTCCAATATGCTGGGGCGAGCCTGCTTGCAAATTTCGGTCGGCGATCTTCCTATGGAACCGGCAGGCGATCTGCCGGAAGGTATCGTCGCTGCGGTCAGCGTGATCAATGCGCGCCATGAATCAGTGGAAACTCCGGTTCAGAGCCTACTGCGCGATTGCTACTTTGCCGATACCCTCGAAGGATTTATTGAATTTTGGAAGGCCAATCCCGGTTTCCGATTCCTGCTTGTTGCGACGAAGAACGGCGAACTTATCGACTGCCGTGGTTTGATCCATGGCGGTAAGGTTTCGGGTAAGAAGTCCTCAAGCTTGCTGGAACGCGAGGCTCAGATTCGCAAGCTTCGCACTGAAATCAACTCCGAGCGCAAGGAACTGAACACGCTACGCGAGGAAGCCGGTGTGTTGGAAGAAAAGCGCAATACTGCCGAGTCGACTGTTGAAGAACAGCGTCAGCGTCAGGGTGATCTGGCCAGTGAAGTATCCGGTCTAGTCGCTGAAGAGCGTAACCAGCAACAAAAGATCGATCAAAATACGAAGAACCGCAGTGAGGATGGAGCTGAACTCGCCAGGCTCGACGCAAAACACGGCGACTCTGTTAAGGAACTGGAAACCGCAAAAGAAAATCTTGCTTCAGCTGACAAGGGCCTTGAGGAAGAGCGCAAGAAGGGCACCGATCTGGAGGATCAAATCAACCGGTCGCGTGAACTTCGCGACCAGAAACGCGAAGCCCTTGCCGACGTTCGCCTGGAACTGGCCGAAAAGAAGCAGCGCCTCGAATCGGCGGACCGCGCTTTGAGTGATGTCCAACGCGAGACTGCTAATCTACAGCACCGCATCATTCGCCGCAATCAGGAGATCGATACGATCAACGAACAGATTGAGCAGTTTAAAAATACATCCTCCACAGAGCAGGCCAAGGGCCAGGAACTTGATAAGACGCTTTCCGTTGCGACTGAACAGCTGGATAAAGATCGCGCAGAGGTGAAGCAGCTCGATGCTGAAATCTCCGGAATTGATGGCGGCCTCTCCGGCCGCCGCAATGAAGGGCGCGGCTTTGATCAAGAGTTAACTAAGCTCGAGATTCGCCTGGCAGAAGAGCGCTCGCAGCTCGGCTTCATTCAAGAGACGACGCAGGACGACTATCAGGTCGAACTTAGCGATATTGACTGGAAGGTGGAACTTTGGGAGGCCAGCGCCGAATTTGAGAAACGCGTCAATTTGGATGATCTCGATGATCCCGATAAGTTGGCAGCTCAACCTAAGAACGAACGCAGTGACCCGACTGAAGAGGAACTGGCCGAAATGGATCAGACGGAGTGGTCGACCATTGAAGAAGAAGTCAGCGAACTCAAAGGGCGCATTGCGAATATGGGTCCAGTTAATCTTGATGCGATCAGCGAATATACCGATCTCAAAGAACGCCACGACTTCCTGAAAGGGCAGAGCGAAGACCTTTGGAATTCGAAGAACAAGCTCGTCGAGTCGATCGATGAGATCAACGAAACCTCACAAACTCTCTTCCGGGATACATTCGAGCAGGTGCGAAAGAATTTCGCCTTCACGTATGAGAAAATTTCCGGTGGTGGTGAGTCGGACCTTGAACTCGTCGATTCCGAAGATCCGTTGGAGTCCGGCATCGAAATTATTGCCCGCCCTCCCGGCACACGCCTGAAGAGCGTCACGCTGCTATCCGGTGGGCAGCGCACTATGGCTGCCGTTGCACTCCTCTTTGGTATCTACATGGTCAAACCCAGCCCGTTCTGTGTGCTCGACGAGATCGACGCCGCACTCGACGATGCCAATATCGGCCGATTCTGTGAGACTCTGCACGGCTTTACCGGCAAATCGCAGTTCCTCATTATCACGCACAATAAACGCACCATCTCCAACGCTGATACCGTCTTCGGTGTCACCATGCCGGAAAAGGGTGTCTCCTCGTTACTTTCAATGCGCTTTAGCCGGGATGGCGATAAGGCGGAGGTGGCGACTGCCCAAAGCTAGCTGCCTTCCTGGGCAGAATAATTACAAACTAAACGGAGCGATAATATTCGAACTCCATGAGCCTTGAAACCTCACTCTGGAGCTGAAAGAATCCGGTGAACTGGTTCCGCTCGTATGCTTTGAAGGCGAGGGTGCAAAAGAAACCGGTCTGATCGGCACACTACTGGGGGATTCGATGTTCGACTTTCGTGGAAACCAGGAATCTCTGGCGTCGAGCTTTTATAATCTGGTCAAAGATGAGCTGGGACTGTGGTCCTTTTCGTAATATTAGCTAATGCGCTGACCCAAATCTTCAAATAAGGCGATGAGGTGAGCGCTTTCGCCGCCGATGCTTTGGCTGGCTTCGATGGCGGCAGCGGTGTGGCGCATGGCCTCTTTGCGGGCACCGTCGATGCCGTGAAGGGCGACGTAGGTGGATTTGTCTGCAGCGGCATCGTTGCCGACAGGTTTACCCATGGTCTCGGCGTTGGAGGTCGCATCCAGGATGTCATCGATAATCTGGAAGGCCAAGCCGAGGTGATGGCCCGCGCAGCGCATGACATCGATCTGTTCTTTGCTGGCATTACCGAAGCGCAGACCCATGGTAAGCGCAGCGGTCAGTAGGGCGGCGGTCTTATTTTTGTGGATGTATTGGAGGGTTTCGGTCTCGACGGCCTTGCCCTCATTTTCAATATCTTCCATCTGCCCGCCGATGAGGTGTTGGCTGCCGCTTGCTTGGCTCAAGTCCCGGATCAGTGCAGTGGCCAATGTCGGGTCGTTATAGTGATGGGAGAGCAGTTCAAAGGCGAAGGTCAGTAGCGAGTCGCCGGCCAGTATGGCGGTGGGTTCGTCGAATTGTTTATGGCAGGCGGGGCGGCCGCGCCGGAGATCGCTGTTGTCAACGGCTGGCAAGTCGTCGTGAATAAGCGTATAGGTGTGCAGGCATTCGATGGCGACTGCGGCCGCCAGAGGGTTGTGCTTGGCGGGAAGTATCTCACTGGCGAGTATGAGTAGGGTGGGCCGTATTCGCTTGCCTCCAGCCTCCATGGAGTAGCGCATCGCCTGATGGAGTTTGGTGGGGCGAGTGGATGCCGAAGGGAGCAGCGTGTCGATACCCGCTTCAACTTGTTCGCGCACTTGTTGCAATTTTTCTTTTAATACCTCGTTCACTCGCATATGAATATGCTGATATAATTATGAAGGAAACGCCAATATTCGAAGAAGTTTTTTCGCGCATGCTCGGTTTGCCCGGTTTTTGGGTGAAGGTGTTGATCGGGGGGCTGCTCTCATTTGTCCCGGTGGTTAACATCTTTGCTTTCGGCTATCTGTTACGGCTGTCGAGCCGCGTCCGCAAGACAGGTCAGTTGGTCCTGCCTGAGTGGTCGGACTGGTCCGGCTTGTTCAAGGATGGTCTCAGATTCGCAGTGGTCTGGCTGTTTTATTGGTTATTGCCGGTATTGTTAGCCGCTGCCTTTGCCAGCATAATCGGATTTTTCGGTCTGGGTGCCTTGGCTTACCTTATCTTCTCTGTTGTTTTTCTGCTCGCACCCATTCTTTTCAGTTCGGCGCTTTATCGCTATCAAATGCGCTCTAATTTAAAAGATCTCATCGATGTCGCCTTGATTATTCGTATGACTGCCGGGTCTCTGGATCGGCTCATTATCCCAGCTCTGGTCTTTGCCGGAATCTTTGCGGTGGCAGCTCCACTGTATGGCTTTGCAGTCTTTTTCGGTTTCGGTGTGCTGGTCATTTATACATCACTTTCATTTCGTATTATTGAGCAGCGTCAGACAGTCGCCTTTTAACTGAAACTTATTTACCGATGTCTTCTCTATTTGTAAAAAAATCTGATTCGAGCCCAGTTCTAGTTTTTGTCTACGCTGCCATGTTTGTGGGCATAGGTGGCTTTTTGGGGCTGCTCTATATGATGTCGTTTCCGCTAGAGGCCTATGCCAACCTAGCTGAAAGAGATCAGGCTCTGGAAGCGCGTGAGTCTTCCGATCCGATGCCCGGTGGCGCTTACTATATCGAGGGGGCGACTATGCGCTCTCGCGCGTGGGAGACGAAGCGACAACAGTTGATCAACGGCTCCGCATCGACGATCCGATTAAGTGCGAGTGAGATAAACGGCTGGTTGGCAGCGAACTTTCGATCCTCAGCAATCAGCGGCGATGACTCTGCGGACATGGCGATCGTGCCGGGCATGCCAAATCTTGGAATTAGTGAGGATGGTGTCACTTATCTAAACTTGCCCGCAGATATCTCGGGATATGGACTTAGTGGGGAACATGTTTTCAGCGCACAAGTGCACTTCAATGAGGGTACTCCCGCAACTTTTGGCGTGGGTCGAATGCAGATTAGTGGCGCGGCAATTCCACTTGCGGGTATTCTTGGAGCGAAAATGGTGTCGACACTAATGGGAGCGTTCAGCTCTGCAGAGGAGTATTCAGTTATTCGTGAGGCGTGGAGCCGGGTGAGTTCAGTTGAGGTCTCCGGGGATTCTCTCGTGCTTAGTTTGAAGGTACGCTGATGGTTTCGCAGGCATCTAGGAGTGTTTTATATCTACTGTTGGCTCTGGGCTCTTTTTCTTCCGGGCTTTCAGCAAGGAGTAACTTGGTCTCATCGAGTAATGCACAGTTTAAAATCGTTGGCCTGCATGCACAATCGGTAAGTTATGTCGAAGAGCTTAGCCAGCATGTCGTGCAAGTTGCGGAGCGCTATCTTGACCGGAGTGCACTGCAGTTTCCACAAAGTATATTGGTGAGCCTTAAGCCGGAAGAATTCGCAGAATTCAAGGTGGACTATCAAATACGTGTTGGGCGGCGCGGCTTTGTGAACCTCGATCTACGCTGGGAGAAAGATTTATCGCTGCGCACAACGTGCCATGCGCTAGCGGAAGCGCTGCTGGTTCGCTATTCAATTTACAAGAACGGTTTGGATGGCCCCTCAGTCCTGCCAGCTTGGCCTGCCTCGGCAATCGGTACTACTGCATACTTGAGACTCCGACCCGCAGAGTCCAAGCGGCTGGGCGATTGGATCGATCCTGCTGCCACGCGGAATCTGGAATTGCTGCTTGCGCGCAAGTGGGGGAAGGCGGTCGCTGACGCAAATGGCTACGCGCTTTTACGAGCGATGAAAGCAAGCGGCATTCAACGGGGAGACATTAGAAAGCTAATGGCGCAGAGTATTGCAGGGGTAAATATTGCGCCTGCTATAAAGGTGCTCTCTCAGTCAGATGATCCTTCCGTGCCTGATCATGATTTAGTTGACTGGTGGCAGCGTTCTTTGGAGCGCCTGCAGCAGCCTGAATTAGGTATCGTGGACACGATGACGGTTTCGCGCGACTGGCTGCAGGCCTTGTCCGATCTGTCGGGCGTCGAGGGAGAAGGTGTCAATTTAGCTACAATATGGGATAGGCGGGAGGATGAGGCGATGCGTGAATTTATCGAAGCACGCTACGAAATACTTTTACTCCGGATCGTCAGCGTGAATCCGGCCTATTTTAATGCAGCCCGTTCCCTGGGAGCCTTATTCGAAACCTATTTAAGCGAAGAGAGTAAGCGACACCGATATATGCATGGCATGGCAACTTTTCTGGGCGACTTCGAAGACGCGAAAGATTTAGAGGACTTGGTCCTCAGGAATCTAAGCGTCGCGCAAGACCAATAGGGTTTAGCTTAAGCTTTCGATGAAGGCCTTCGCGGTTGCGTCGTAAGCATTGGCTGCCGCTTTAGGAGCGATTGTGCTGTTCGCCTCCGGCTTACAGAATTGGGCCTCCAGGTCGCTTATGCTGCAACCGAGCGAGTTACTGGCTGCACGCATGGCCGCGCCGAGCCCCACAGAGCCGCTTACTGCGAGTCGTTGCACTTTTGCTTGGAAAACATCTGCAATCACCTGAGCGATTTCGTCGTTCTTGGACGCGCCTCCGGTCAGGTAAATGACCTCCGGCTTAAGCTGCATCCAATCAGAGCAAAGCTTAATGTTGATGGCCTGGCCCTCCACGCAGGCACGGATGGCGGCATCAGCTTCGTCCCAATTTGTAAAGGAATCACTGCCCTTAAGTATGGGGGCATTCATATCGACGCGCGGACTAATCTCTGGGCGGAAGAACGGGACCATCGTGTTGCCATTGTTTCCAACAGGAGTATTGGCAAAAGCAGCAGAGAACTGATCCCAATCGTAATTGAATTTATCCTTCACTTCTTCGCGGGCGAGTGAGCCATTGATGAAGCACTGTAGCGACATGGAGCCACCGGTTGGGTTGCCGAAAACGTGGCCGCATCCGTTTGGATCGGCCACTACCTCCGGCATGGCTGCAAAAAAGGTATCCGAGGTGCCCAGTGAGATGACGAGTTTGCCCGGCTGGCTGGCTCCCATGCCGACCAGGCTGCTGGGATTATCACCTGTAAATATGGTAATGGGTGTGCCTGAACTGAAACCGAATTTTTCAATAAAGTAAGCGCTGATTTCCCCTGCGATCTTGTTGCCGGATTCAACTGCCGGTAGTTTGTTGCCAAGGTCGGGTGCCGTTGCTTCGAGTAGGTCGCCATCCCATGACCAGCTTTGAATGTTAAGCAGGTTCATGCCAGCGCCGTCGCCGGTATCTATGGGGGCATCGTCTCCGCAGAGCACGGAGCAGAGGAAGGAACTGACGAGGTGGATTCGGGCAGTTGCGGTGTAGGCGTCCGCGTCTTGCTTATAGAACCGGCGAATTTGCGAGCCAGTGAATCGCTCAATTGCGATAGAGCCGGATTTTTCACAGACTTGCTCGTTGCCGCCGACTGCCGTAGCAATCTCTACGCATTCTTCGCCGGTAGTGCCATCCATCCAAATGGGAGAAGTTGCTCGTGAGAGACAGGGCTCTAATTGAGAAGAGAGTGAAAGTGTGGGTGAAAGCGACTGAACGGTGTTGAACCACTTTTCGTTGAGATAGACCGATCCGTGTTGCTGACCTGCGCCGGAGATAGCTGAGACCCGTGATAAGTCGCACAGTTCTTTGAGTTCTTCCAGCAGGATGTCGAGTGCGTCCAGCCACATGCGCGGGTCGGAGTGTACTTCTCCATCAGCGCCGTCCGGGATAAAACCTTGCGGGGCGTTATAATCCGGTAATCGCTCTCCGTAGTTGACTGACGCTTCAGCGACTATTTGGCCAGCCTCGGTATCAATAACGATGGCTGAACAGCTTTGAGTGGAGGAGTCGATTCCTAGTGTGTAAGACATTAGAGTGAGGCCGTGCTGCGCACGGAGATGTGAGTTTAAAGTGAGGCCACGCTGTGCGTGGAATGAGGGGTTAAAGTGAGAGTAAGAATCGTATACAAAAAATGAGGGTGAAGGAAGAGGATTAACTCTTCACTTACACCCTCAATTAGCAATCTTGGTGAACAAATCCTAGAGGAATTCGTTGACTAGGTTTTCAAGCATTTCCTGGCGGCCGCTCTTGAGCTTGGGCTCTCCGTTGGCCAAAGCGACTTTTTCAAGTTCTTCGAAGCTGCATGTGCCGGATTCGATTTTATTGCCCAGCTCGCTGTCAAAGCTGCTGTAGCGCTCTTTTACGAAACCGCTGAGGCGGCCGTCTTCCCGGATTGCAGCTGCGATCTTAAGGCCACGGGCAAAGGCGTCCATGCCACCAATATGCGCGTGCATGAGATCGATCGGTTCGTGGGACTCACGGCGGCGTTTTGCATCAAAGTTCAAGCCGCCGGTAGTGAAGCCGCCCATTTCGAGCACCTTAAGCATGACCTGGGTTGTCTGGTAGATGTCGGTCGGGAACTGGTCGGTATCCCAGCCAATGAGCTCGTCGCCACGGTTTGCGTCGATACTACCAAGCATGCCTGCGTTGATGGCTACAGTGAGCTCGTGCTCCATGGTATGACCCGCAAGTGTGGCGTGGTTCGTCTCAATGTTGAGGCGAAACTTATCCATGAGGCCGTATTCGCGAAGGAAATTAAGGCAGGCTGCGGAATCAGAGTCGTATTGGTGTGTGGATGGTTCGCGTGGTTTCGGCTCGATGTAAAATGGGCCGTCAAAGCCGATTTTTTTCGCGTGGTCGACCGCCATGTGGAGGAAGGCCGCGAGGTTATCGAGTTCCTTCTTCATGTTGGTGTTGAGCAGTGTGGAGTAGCCTTCGCGGCCGCCCCAGAAAGTGTAGCCGAGGCCATCAAGTTCCTTCGTGCTCTCCAGTGCTTTCTTCACTTGTGCGGCGGCGTAGGCGTAGACACTCATATCAGGCGAAGTCGCACCGCCCTGAGAATAGCGTGGATGGGAGAAGAGGCAGGCCGTGCCCCAAAGTAGTTTTACGCCAGTCTCGGCCTGCTTTTCCTTAAGCTTTGCAACAACGGCATCTATTGCCTTGTTGGACTCGGTAAGGTTGCCTAACTCGGGCGCGATATCCCTATCGTGCCAGCAGTAGTATTCGATGCCGATTTTTTCGAGGAACTCGAAGAAGACGTCGACGCGTTTGAGCGCATTGTCGATAGAGTCTGAGTTATCATCCCATGGCATGACAGCCGTGCCGGCACCGAAGGGGTCGCCGAGGACGTTACGCATGACGTGCCAGTAGGGCGCGGCGAAGCGGAGCTGATCCTTCATCGATTTACCGTCGACGATTTCGTCCGGGTTGTAGTGCTTGAAGGCAAGCGGATTTTTGGAGGTCGGTCCCTCGTATTGAATTCTATCGCAGTCGAAGTATTGCATGGAGTTAGGTGGGTTGAATAAGTCTACAGAGGAGTAGACAGGAGTCATCTTATCTTAATTTTGTATAGTTTGGAATTGCGAGAAGCAACAAAACCTTTGCAGTATTCGTCAAAATGGAGAATTTTGAAGATTGTCTGGCTCAAATGCCTGTTTCGACAGTTGTTACCTTGTTTAATCACTTAGAAGAGGTTCTCTTCTGGGTTAAAGATGAGGCGCACAAGGTGATTGCAATGAACCGAGCCTTTGCAGAGCGCGTCAAATTGGAACCGGAAGACATTCTTGGGAAAACGGATGAAGAACTGTATTACCCGGAATTGGCAGCGACTTTCATGGCTGACGACAGATATGTTTTTAATACGGGTCAGGCTATACGGCGAAAGATTGAGTTGCTAGCCAGTCGGCATGGAGGTATCGAATGGCGTTCGACGACTAAGTTGCCGCTATTCGATTCTGAGGGCAGCGTGATCGGCACGACTGGTATATCCCGCCCGCTCCCGGATAGCGTGGAAGCACTTCCGGGGCCCTATCGCGCGATAGGCAAAATCGTAAAGTATGCCAGGGATCATTTATCGCAAAGGGTAACGGTAGGTGACCTCGCCCGTGAATCCGGGATGTCCATCGCCACACTCGAACGGCGTTTTAAAGAGCACTTTCAGCTCAGCCCAAGCAGCTTTCTATCGCAATTACGTATCTCTCACTCCTGTGAATTACTCAGAGATACACCTCTGAATATGACAGAGATTGCCCTGGAGTGCGGATACGAGAGTCCAGCTGCTTTTTCGCGGGCCTTTCGGCGGGCCACAATGCAAGCGCCGAGCACTTATCGAGCGAAGTCCCGCAGATAAGAGGCCTACATATACCTAGATATACTTACATATAGTAGCGGACGTAAGCCTCGTTACGAATCTCCTGAAGCCATTTTTCCTGAGATTCACGTGCGATCTCACCGACCAAAACGTTCTCGATGATGTCGCGCACCTGCATAATCGGTTGTATCATTTCTTCACGTTTATTCTCTGCATATAGAATGAAGATCGTTTCATTCATTTCAATCGGTTGACTGAATTCTCCGGATTTGAGGTTGAATGCGGCATCGCTGAGTTCTTTTCGGATATCCTTACGCTCGATCCAGCCCCAGTCACCACCGCGGCGGCTCATTTCGTCTTGTCCGTATTTGCGTGCGATATCTCCGAAATTGCCACCTGCCTTAAGTTCGCCGATGATTTGCTTGGCGGTTTGGCGTAGTGGAGCTAGGCCCTCACCCGCCATTGGGCTAAGGATGATCTGCCGGAGATGGAGCGCTTCGGGTTGGTAAAAGCGGATCTTATTTTTCACATAGAATTCCTCAATGCGCTCGGGGCTAATCTCAGACTGTGATCGGCGATTATCCTGCCGCATAACATCCACCACGACACGTTCATAAACGCCTTTTCTGAAATCACGCGGCGTTTCCCCGCGCCTGCGCAAGTAATCCAGGAAACGCGCACGATCACCGTTAAAATCGCGTGAGATGACTTCGTCGTATTCCTGGTCAATGTATGACTGTGGAATCAAAATACCCATGTCTTCGGCAGCCTTTACGATCAGGATACGATCGATCATGTTCTGCAGGACTTCCTTACTGATGCGATCCAGACGTCGGCCAAAGTCTTCGGCATTCTCAGCTTCGACGCGAAGGCGAGGAATGATCGGCTCCAGTTCTCTTCGCAATTCTTCAACTGTAATGATTTGCCCCTCAGCGACTGCGGCCATTCCGTTGCCCAGCCGAAGCAAGGCAGGGTCCTGCGCTTGCTGTGCTCGAATTAAAGCAGGTATAGCAAGCATGGAAGTGAGTGCTGAGGCGATTAGGATTTGGTTGAACTTCATAGATAGCAAACTTCACATGGGAAACACGCAGTGTAGATAAACTAGAAAGGCCTATATTGCGGTCAAGCGGTATTATTGAAGTGCTCAATATTGCGCATTATGCTACTTGGTGACAGACTTTATGCCAGAAATGAGACTCTTCCTGGGCAGAACGTTACTATCAGAGGCACGCTACTACGCTAGTCTTTCAGGTTATATGCAAAATGCCGCCTAGCGATCGACACGGGCGCCACCACCACCTTTGATTTTCTCGACCTCTTTGAGTGATGCCATTGTCGTATCACCGGCCGTGGTCATGGCGAGGGCGCCATGCACGCAGCCGTAGTCAACTGCCTCTTTAGGGTCGTTCTTGGTGAGGAAACCATAGATAAAGCCGGATGCAAAGCTGTCGCCGCCGCCGACGCGATCGAGGATTTCCAGATCAGGGAACTGGAGCGATTCGTAGAATTCGCCGTCGTGCCAAGCCATGGCAGCCCAATCGTTAACCGTCGCCGTTTTTACGGCACGCAGCGTGGTGGCCGTCGCCTTAAAATTCGGGAATTCTCTGATCGCCGCTTTGATCATCTTTTTGAAGGCTTCAACCGGAATGTGGGATATATTTTCGTCGACACCCTCCACTTCGAACCCAAGGCAAGCCGTGAAGTCTTCCTCGTTACCAATCATGACATCGACATACTTAGCGATCTCACGATTGACCTCCTGGCACTTCTTGAGTCCGCCGAAATCCTTCCATAGGGAAGGGCGGTAGTTTAAGTCGTAACTCACGATGGTGCCGTGCTTTTTCGCGCACTTTACTGCTTCGAGCACGACGTCCGGCGTGGTTGCACTAAGCGCCGCATAGATGCCGCCGGTATGAAACCACTGTGCACCGCGCTCACCAAAAATTTCTTCCCAGTCAATGTCACCCGGCTTCAGTTGGCTGGCCGCAGTGTTGCCGCGATCCGGGCAGCCTACCGCGCCGCGAATACCGAAGCCCCGCTCTGTGAAGTTGAGCCCGTTTCGCACTTCACGCCCGATGCCGTCGTAGTCCATCCACTTGATGTAATCGGTGTCGACACCGCCTTGAAGGATGAAGTCCTCTACCAGGCGCCCCACCGGATTATCTGCGAAGGCTGTTACAACCGCGGTCTTCAAGCCAAAGCAGCGACGCAGCCCTCGGGCCACGTTATACTCACCGCCACCCTCCCAGGCAGTGAACTGGCGTGATGTGTGCACGCGGCCCTCACCTGGGTCGAGGCGGAGCATTACTTCTCCGAGTGAAACGCAAGCATATGCGCAGGATTGAGCGGTTTTGATATCAATAGCCATAATAGAGTACTAATTTTCTACTAACCCATGGGGGTGCAGCACAAGAATTTTTAAAAGAACCACTATGATATATGATAATTTGCTCAGATACGATCAATCTTTGAACTTTCAGGCGGTGTTAAACTTTGAGCGTGCATTTACATTAGGGCTACGCTCTCTTGATTGAAGTTTATGAAAATTGAATCAGCTAAATTGCTAGCAAGTGCCGGAGGGCTGGAGGATTGCCCGCCCTCCACCTTGCCGGAATTCGCCTTTATCGGTCGCTCTAATGTTGGGAAGTCTTCACTGATCAATGCATTGGCTGATCGCAGGGAGCTTGCGCATACTTCCGGTAAACCGGGTAAGACGCAGCGCATCAATTTATTCACCATAAACGGGACGTGGTCCCTGGTGGATTTGCCCGGCTACGGTTACGCGAAACTGTCCAGGGAGAAGCAAAATGAGTTTAACCGAGAGGTCAGCATCTATCTGACAGAAAGGGAAAACCTGAAGCAGGTCTTCCTTTTAGTGGATTCTCAGATCGAGCCGCAGGATGGGGATCTCGCCTTTGCGTCTTGGCTGCAACAGTGCGAGGTGCCGTATTCAATTGTCTTTACTAAGACCGATCGCGGCTCGGAGAGCAGAGCGACCAATCATAGCGAGCAATTTACCCGTGAGCTCGAAGCCTTAAAGCTAGAACCCACAAAAGTTTACAGCACATCAGCTAAAACTAAAAAAGGTCGAGGGCAGATCCTACAATGGATCGATCTGCAGCTGCCGAAAAAGCCGAAGAAGAAAAAAGGCCCGGCGATTAATCTAAAATGGATGAAGTAGTATCTGCTTAACTGGGCAGGAACTCCTTACGGTATTCGTATTGCGAGCTCAGCATGCTGTTGGCCTTTTCGCTGTTTGTGAAGCGCTGTGTCTTCGGGTCAAACTCCAGTTTGCCTTTCACGCCAAGTGCGATGGTACCGAGTAAAGCAGTGGCGCTGAAGTCCGCGGCGTAGTCGGCTATGTTCGCGCCGGGTTGCGTGCCGGTTTTTACCCCGTTTATCCATTCCATAAAATGGCTCTTTTCGGCTGGCCGAGGTAGAGTCTTTGCAGGAAATGCGTTATCGTCACGGAGTTGCTTGTGCAGTTCGCGCGGGCGTAGAGACGGATACATGCTATAGAGGCTCGCGAAGATCGAAGCCTTTTTGCCCACGATGAAGCTGCCATTTGTCATGCCTTGTTTACCGGTCGCTTCATCGGCATGAATCTTACTGTCATCCACAAAGGGGATATCGGACGGCCGTCGGCTACCATCCATCCAAGTTAACTTGACCGGACCGCGGCCATTGGCGCCGGGGAATTCGAAAGTAATCGTTGAAGCCTTAGGTAAGTAAACATCACTATGACCTGAAACATCTGCGCTAATCGAAGTGGGTAGCCCCAGTTGGAGTCCGCTGTAGGAGGCATCCATCGAGTGGCAGCCGATATCGCCAATTGCGCCAGAGCCATAGTCCCAAAAACCACGCCAATTGAAGGGGGCAATTTCCGGGCTGTAATCACGTTTAGGGGCCACGCCGAGCCAGAGATTCCAATCGAACTTGCTCGGCACCGGTTGCTTTTTCGGCCAACTGGATAAACCTTGTGGCCATACCGGGCGGTTGGTCCAGTGGTAGGCCTCGTAGATGTCGCCAGCGATACCGGCGTCCACCCATTCGCGGATGCTGCGCCAGCCATCGGCAACATGGCCTTGGTTACCCATTTGAGTGATGACGCCCGCCTCGCGGACAGCCTTTTTCAAAATCATCGCTTCTTCAAAAGTCCGTGTCAGCGGTTTCTCACAAAAAACGTGCTTACCGTGTGCCAGCGCCCACAGGACGATGGGGTAGTGCATGTGGTCGGGCGTCGCGATTGAGACCGCTTCTATTTCTTTGCCCATCCTATCAAACATCACACGATAGTCTTTAAAACGAGGCACCTTTGGATACGCCTTGTAGGTTTCTGCAGCGCGTTCTTCGTCCACGTCGCAAAAGGCGACAAAGTGTTGAGACTCCAGCCCCTTAACGTGAGCCTTGCCCCGGCCACCAGCCCCGATCAGTGCAATTTTCAGCTTTTGAGAGTCCGCATCCGGATCGGCCCCGAGCCAGATCGGCATTGCAGTTGCAGCAGCACCTAGGCCAGCCATTTTCGTGAAGGAACGACGTGTTATAATCATAAGATATACTTTCTCCAAAAACTATTCAGAAACAATAAAAATCGACACAAATGCACGCGGAATGATGCATCTAAAAAGAACCAACCGCCTAGCCGACAAAGCTATAGCTACACAAGATTCTGAAGATTATGTTATTAGCTTTAGTCACATTTATACGGTAGCTTTTATAATGTGATGTATTCGGAATGGTGGGGCCGATTAAAAGTCACTTACTCCTGAAATTTTCTATTCGGATAACGCGGTTGCAGAATTCGGGTACAACCGGAAGCGGTATCAGTTAAGACAAAAGTCGCCTTGTGTTGAGTATTCAGCGACTGTAATCGCTGCGACGTGTCGAATGGCGACTACCTTAAGTTTGTGCCATTCGCGACTTGCCTGTTGTCCTATTCAAAAAAATTAACGGTTCACTTTGTCCGTAACTATTTAACTAAGCGAAACCCACTTGCCATCACTTTGGGCGGACTTGTAGATGGCTTGAATAAGTTCTACGGCTTTGCGGGATTCGTTGGCTGAAGTGGACGGCTCCCGGCCTTCCTGAATAGCGTTGACGACTTCCTCGAAGTTGCGTTGGTGCTGGTAGGTATTAATGGCAGTGGGGTCGTTAGCACCCAGGCCGGCTTCTTGACCCTTCATTAGGCTCGAACGGATTTCGGAGTCTTCCGGCTTTTCATTTTTGAAGTCCCAGACTTCGAAGGCTTCGTCGGCGAGGAAGACGGAACCCTCAGTGCCGGAGAGTTGCACGCGGGCGGGGTGACCGTCTTGTGACCAGGTGCAGGTGGATGCCTCGATGACGCCGCGAGCGCCGTTTTCAAACTCGAGAAGCGCAACGCAGTGGTCCTCGACTTCGATGCGTTCGTGGGCGAGGAGAGCCGTGTTTGCCGTGACGCGTTTGACAGGGCCTGCGAGGTAAAGAAGCGCATCGACGGTGTGGATGGACTGGTTCATTAGGGCGCCGCCGCCATCGAGTGCCCAGGTGCCACGCCAGCCAGCAGAGTCGTAGTAGGCCTGATCGCGATACCATTTAATGTATGCTGAGGCAGAGGCTAGGGTACCGAAACGGTTCTCGTCGCTGGCTTTCTTGAATGCGTTCATACCGGGGTGGAAGCGTCGGTTCAGAACAGCAGCGAGTGTTTTACCATTTTGCTTAGCCGCTTCAACGAGTTGATCGATGCGCTCAGTCGTGACTTCAAGAGGTTTTTCAACGATGGCGTGTTTGCCTGCGTTGAGTGCAGCAATGGTCGGGTCGAGATGCGCACCGCTGGGGGTGCCGACAGTGACAATTTCGAGATCCGAGTCTGCGAGAAAAGCGTCCATGTCTGAATAGGCGGTAGCTCCGTAATCGGCGGCGAGGTCTTCAGCTCTTTCTTGGTTGAGATCAAAGACGGAGTGAAGTGTTCCGTTCTCCATGTCCGTGATGGCTTTGGCGTGAAAGCGGCCGATCATGCCGGCTCCGATAATTCCGAATTTCATAATATAATTTGTAAAGATGTTAGGCGCGGTTGCTGCGCATGAAGCCAACCAATCCGATGATCATTAGTAGCGGCAAGGCAATCAGGCCGGAAACACCGATGATTCCACTCCAGCCATCTGATGAAGCTTTTTCAAGCAGTTTCCAGACCGACGCGAAGCAGGCGATACTTGCTGCAAAAATCATGAGCGTGTTGAACAATACGCGATGCTTCGGCATCTCGCCCCCGAGGGTTTTCTTTGAGTTCATCAAAAGTATGAAGATGAAGTAGGCGATTGGGAGCAGAGTAGTGGCGATGACGGCGGCCGGAACGACCAGTGCGGTCTTCGTCTGACCGCTCCACAGAATTGGAGAGAGGAATCCGGTGAGGGCAGGTATGGCAGCTCCGAGCATAAAAATACCTTTTTCGCCCGGTCTGCCAAAGGCTTCCGAGATGGCGTAGCCGTTCATCATCATGTGCACGATCATGGTGCTCAGCGCCATAGCGAGCACGCCGATTCCGAAGATAAGCTGCGAGTTGCTGCCGAGGAATGGCTCCAGTGAACTGGCGAGGTCGCGGGTGTTACGTTTTGCCAGCATCACGCTCATGTCTTTGTCGGCCTGCGGGAGTGCTTCGCGTAGTGTTTGCTTCGCTTCTTCGCTCAGTGTCCCGAAGCCCTGATTGTCTATGGCGATACGCTTATCAGTCACATTATTGTATGCGGTTTCCGAGTAGACGCCGTCTGCACGGGCGTGGAACTGCGAGGAGGTAGCGATAACAAGAAACGAAGTCGCAAGGATAAAAGGAATGAAGAGACCGAGCCCAAGGTCGAAGAAGGAGAGCTCGCGATGTTGTTTGCCCCAGCCTTTGGCTTTGATACTATAGGGGAGCAAGAAGGTCATGTTAATGCCGACAGCAGAGCCGAATGCCCCAATGATAACATCGCGTTGATTGTTGGCGATATATTCTGTCCAGAAGCTGGCACTTGCGCCGGTGGCAGCGATGGCCTCGTTGTAGGTGTCAGTTGGTTTAAAGAGGGCGCTGAAATCTGGAATTAGGCCCTTGAAGAGGGAACCCCATTCGATGCCACCTTTGATACCTAGCACGACGACCACACCCATGAAAGAGAGCACGACCACGGCGACCAGGACTTTGAGCACGTTGTCGATGATCTTAGCGGCTGCACCGCCTTGGCGGGAGAGCCAGAGGAGGCTTAGTCCGACAGCGGCAAAGACTGCTGTAATGATGTAGGGGGCTTCCGATTCGGGTAATACCCCGAGGTTGTTTTGAGCTGCATCTGTTCCTAATGCGAATTGAGCCGAGCAGAAAACGACGTTGGCCACGACGGTGGCAAGCAGCCAGCCCCATGCTAGAGTGGGGGAAATGTTCTTTTTTACTGAGACGAAGGGACGCTCTTCAGAGGACAATGTAACGTAAGAAATAGCGCTGAGCATGATGACTCCGCAAAGCATGGCGAGGGGCTGTAGCCACATGAACTGATAACCGCCGATGACGCCGAGGTAAAGCGCACCGACGAGTGAACCGCCACCTAATGTGACAGCGGCTTGTACCCAGCCAGGGCCGGTCATTTTGCTGTAGCCGGCGAGGCGCCCAAAGAAGCCGCGTTGTTTAATTTCTGCGATACGGTCGAGGTTGTCAGACATATACAGTGATGTTGTTAGGGATATAGTATTATTAGGGAAATACTGCCGTTAAGAAATAGACAGTCCTTGAATTAAAGTTCGCGTATGCGAACATTTCGATACCAAACTTCGTCTTGGTGGTCTTGTAAGTAAATTGGTCCAGGCCAGGTGCCGAAACCTTCATTCTTGCTGTATTTACTCTTCTGAAAGCGTTCGTTCCAGTCCTCACTGCCGATTTCGATGGCGGCGACGCGTTTACCATTAAGCCAGTGCTCAAGGTGATTGCCCTCGATCAAAACTCGGCCAGTGTTCCATTCGCCGGGAGGGATGAGTGTCTTTGCAGCATCTGCACTCAAAATGTCGTAGAGTGAGGCAGTTCGGTGGGTCGGATTTTTTCGGTCGCTATGCTTAACGTCGTCGAGAATCTGATATTCAAGGCCGAGATGGCCACGCGTTCTGTATTTAATACCGGAGTTGCCTGCTTCGCTAATCTTCCAGTCAAAGCGCAGATCAAAGTCTTTATAGTGCTTTTTTGTGGCAATGCTGCCTGCGACAACTCCTGCGCGATGGATGACTCCATCATGAATGGACCAATTATCAGAAACCGGATCATCTTTGACTTTGCTCCATTGTGAAAAATCACCGGTGGCGAATAAGTCCTGCCACTCAGATTCAAGTTCTTTAACCTTAACGTTTCTGAAATGCACTTCGCCCTGTTTGCCGGAGTGCACTTGTAAGCTAAAGAAGCCTCTTTTGTAGGCACCTGCCTTATCGACCCAATGGGCGGCGGGAATGCCGTTGATCCAGGTTTTAATCTCTTTACCTATGGCTTGAATGGTAATGCGGTTCCACTCATCCTTTTTCAAAGCACCGCGGGCAGCCTCGTGAGCATCCAGCCAAAGTGGGTAGAACCATCCGCCGTCGCTCTGACCATAAATACCGCCCGACCAGCCCCGGCCGGAAGCGAAGCCTTCCATTTCGCACTGTGGGCCAAAGACGGTTTCAGCTTTTTTGCCCGGTTTGCGTTGGGCGCGAAACATGATGCCACTATTGCCATCCACCAACCACTTGACTTCTGCGGTAAAGATAAAGTTTTCGAAATCCTCTCTGTCTGTAGAGAGGTAAGTGCTGCGCGAGCCTTTTACTGTCGTGCCGACAATAACATCGCCACGGGCTTCAAAGGTGCAATGGCCTTCGCGGGGCGTCCATCCACTCAGGTCTTTGCCATTGTAAAGCTCAACAAAGCCGCAGCACGTCGCGGGCTCAGGATCTGTATTGATCAAGGCCTGCTCTGGCTGGACAAGTTTTGCGTGCCCCTTATATTTTTCGACGTAGCGAAGTTGATCTTCTGAGATGTGGTTAGCGAAGCCTTGAACCGCGACAGACGCACAGCCAAGGAAAAAGAAACAGTTTTTAATCATTGGTCGTGGGGAATGGCTTACATTAAAGGCTGTAGAACTCTTCCCAGCCTTTGCGAGGCGCCGGGTCCATGAGAGCCTGCGCTGCCATATTGTTGGTAATTTGCTGTGTCGCTGCGTCGAATTCGAGGTCGGCTCCAAAGCGCTGCGCTAGAATTCCGAGGCAAAAGACCTGAGAGAGAGGACCGCCAATACTAAATGGCGAGCGTGCTTCCTCCTCGCCCTTACAAGCAAGTAGAAAGTTTGTGTAGTGATTGGAGTTCTTCTGTGGGAACTTTGGCAATGATCCGTGCATGGCCTTGAATTTTTCGCGTGGCACGATTTGTAGAGCTGAGCCATGGCTACCGCCTTTGAAGACCAGGTCTTTGCTGTAGAGCACCTTGCCTGGACGATTGAGCTCTTCCGGTTTACCATCTTCCGTATATTCGGCTTCAAGCTGTGGCTTGTTTTGTGTGCCGTCATACCACGTCACTTCACAAGCCGGCAGGCCGGGTCCGCGTTCGGGGAAATCAAAAGTGATGGTTGTGCCCTGCGGATAAACCAGATCGGCCGGGTTAAAGCCATTAATCTTAGTGGCCTTAATCTTTCTCGGCATACCAAGCTTCAGAAAGTGGTGTGAAGTATCGAGGATGTGTGGTCCCCAGTCGCCAAAGCATCCGCACCCGAAGTCATACCAGCTACGCCATTCCTGTGGATGAAGACGCTTACTAAATGGGCTGTTGGCTGCCGCCGATGTGTGCCATAGTTCCCACGCGATGTTTTCGGGCATAGGATCCTGCGGATACTCCGAGACCGTGGTGCCCCAATCGTGCCAGCGGCGTCGTTTATTCATGTGAGCTGTGATACGGGTGATATCTTTGATAATACCCGCCTCAGACCATGCCTTGAATTGAAAGTAATTTGCGCCGGAGAAGCCTTGGTTCCCCATTTGGGTGACCACATCCGGGTTTTTGGCAGCCATCTTGATAAGACGTTCACATTGTCCGAAAGTGTGCGCTAGAGGTTTTTCAACATAGACATGCTTCCCCAATGACATGGCCAGCATGGCGGCTGCGAAGTGAGAGTGGTCGGGGGTCGCGATGAGGACGGCGTCAATCTCGTCGGCCATTTCATCGAACATCACACGAAAGTCTGTGAATCCCTTCGATTTGTTCGGGTAAACCTCGTCTTCTTTGCCCGCAGGCGGCTTGGCGAGCCCGTGTTGATAGCGGGCATAGTAGGTGTGCTTACTTTCCATGTCGACGTCGCAAAGTGCGACGACATCACAGAGGCCTGAGGCGAGTAAGGCATCGCGGTCGCCGTTTCCCTGGTTGCCGATGCCAATGATTGCCAGATTGATTTTTTCGTTGGGGCTTATTGCTACAGCCCTGTCTTTACCAAACAACCTGCTAGAAGGTAGAATAGTAATTGCTCCAAAGGCAGTGGAGGCTTTGAGGAAGTTTCTGCGGGAGTGGTCGTGCATGGTTGTGTTCATATTTAATAAGCGATTAGAATGTATGGATATGGGTCTTTCTGAGTCCAGTTAAAAACGGCTATAGTCCGTTGGGAACAATAGTTATCCCCGGCTATGATTTCTAATGAGTCGTATTAAATGCAGGGATTGTTCCCAGATAATTGATCCGTCGCAAGCGGGTGAAGAATCAATCACGATGATTCGGCGGCATTTTGCTCCTCAAGCAGTTCATTTTCGATTTCCTTACGCCGGGTTTTGGCATCGTCCATGAACGTAGCCTGTGCGGATTTTGTTCGACCAGATTTTTTAAGCGAAGCTTTTTGATATGAGCCGTTGGCACGTAGCACACGTGCGTTTGTATTGTCTTCCAGATGCAATAAAAGAATGCTGTGCAGTCTGTTCCGTAAATCAGGATCTTCGACAGGAAAAACCGCTTCGATTCGGCGGTAAAAATTGCGGGGCATCCAGTCTGCGCTTCCGGCAAAAATGAGTGGTTGGGCACCTTTGTTGTTTTCGAAATAAAAGATGCGGCTGTGTTCGAGATAGCGGCCTAAGATACTCCGAACACGTATATTCTCACTCACGCCTTTGATATTCGGCACGAGATTACAAATGCCGCGTACAATGAGATCGATTTTTACGCCTGCCTGCGATGCACGATATAAATTATCGATGGTTTCCTGGTCAACGAGGCTGTTTGTCTGAGCAATGATACGGGCCGGGAGCCCGGCCTTGGCATTACGGGTCTCGGCGCGTATGTAGCCTTGAATCCGGCTGTGCAGTGTAAACGGCGCAACCAAAAGTTTTCTGAAGGTCGGGGTCAGCGAGAAGCCAGTTAGCGTATTAAAGAGCTCAGCCACTTCATTCGTTATGTTTGGCTTCGCAGTGAAGAAACTAATGTCGGTGTAAAGCTTGGCAGTCTTAGGGTTGTAGTTGCCCGTCCCCAAGTGGACGTAGCGCCTGAGGGCACCATTTTCACGACGGACAACCATGCAGGATTTACAGTGGGTCTTCAGCCCAACCAGACCGTAAACGACATGCACGCCGACGTCTTCGAGTTGCCTGGCCCAATGTATATTGTTGGCCTCGTCAAACCGTGCTTTAATCTCAACTAGCACGGTGACCTGCTTGCCGCGCCGCGAGGCTTCAATCAGGGCTTCCACAATGGGTGAGTCGCCTGAGGTTCGGTAGAGCGTTTGCTTAATGGCGAATACTTCTGGATCTCGAGCGGCTTGGTTTATGAAATCAACGAACGGCTGAAAGCTGTCGAAGGGGTGGTGCAGCAGTATGTCCTTCTGTTTGATACTATCAAAAATTCGATCTGGTGAGGAGAGTTCGCGCGGTACATGCGGTGTGTAGGGTGCAAATTTCAGATCCGGCCTGTCAATAGCGTCGTAGGCGCTCATCAAGCGCAGTAAGTTAATTGGGCCATCAACGGTGTACACGTTGTTTGGCTTTAAATCAATTTTATCCAGAAGTTGCTGAACCAGGACTGGATCAGCTCCCTCAGAAATCTCCAGTCGGACGGCAGCGCCTTTCTGCACTTTCATCAACTCTTCTTCAATCTTACGAAGCAGGTTTTCAACTTCTTCCTCGTCAAAATAGAGATCACTGTTGCGGGTGATCCGGAACGGCACCGCTGAGCAAACCCGGTAGCCCTGAAAGAGCCGTTTGACGTAGCGCTCTATGATATCGCTAAGGAAAATGTAAACGCTAGGGTTGTCTCTGCGCTTGGCCCCGATCTCTACGATGCGTGGTAGCACACGCGGCACTGGAATAATAGCCATGAGGCTATCCATGATTCGAGTTTCAGGGTCGTCGATCGAGGCCAGTATATAGAGTGCTTTGTTCGTCAGTTGAGGAAACGGGTGGGCCGGGTCGATCGCCAGTGGCGTCAGCACCGGAAAAATTTGTTCGTCGAAGTACTGTTCGACCCACTTTTTTTCGTTTCGGGTCAAGCCGTCATAATCGCTGAAGATGACACCTTCCTTGGCTAAGCCGGGCATTATTTGCTTTTCCCAGCAGCCGTAGTGGTCGTTAACGAGCCGTTTTACAATATTTTGAATACGGCGCAATTGCTCTTTGGGTCCCAGTCCGTCCGGGCCACGTTCAATGACTCCTGATTTCACCTGTTGCATGAGTCCGGCCACCCGGATTTCAAAAAATTCGTCGAGGTTTGAACTGACAAAGGCTAAATACTTCATCCGCTCCAATAGAGGATAATTCTCGGACTCTGCCTGCTCGAGAACACGCCGGTTAAACGCGAGCCAGCTAAGCTCTCTGTTGAAATAGGGGAAACGAGAATTTGATTTTTGAGTGGTGGCCATGCGAGTAGTAACGAGCTATATAGCAATGATTGAATCTAGCGTGTTGGCAAGCCAAGCCTCGGTTTGTTACTATTTAGCCCACATATACCACCTCTGCATCGCTGCGTGCTGAGGTATGTTAATATTTTGCATCATCAGTGTTGCATTCAACAGAAGATTCTAAATGATAAGCAATTCACCCATCTATACTATTATGAAATTTCTCTATTTACTTTCTTTATTCGTATTCAGCATGTTTATCCTCGGTTGCGCAACCACCGGCGAATCAGGTACTGAAGAAGCTGCCACCGACGAACTCACAGAAGACGGTTCGGGTGCAGTTCGCGCCAAAACAGCATATGAGGGCTCGACTGGTGCAGGCCTTCTTATGGAGCGCTACAAAGCTGGCCAGATTGAAGGCTTCCGCGAGTAAACGAAATGCGCACTTTTTCTACGCCATCCTCACTCGGGATGGCGTTTTTTTTGCCAAGTTATAAACGGCAACATATCGCCACAAAACTCTACAGCCTTTCATTATGCCTAAAACCACATCTCTGAATAGCCGTCGTAAATTTCTAAAAGGTGCCGGAGTTGCCGGCCTCGCCGGTGCGATGTTTCCTGCTAAGGCTGGTGCTAATGCTGGTACTGCGCGGCTGAGAAAAGATAAAGCGAAGAATATGATATTTCTCGTCGTGGACGGTATGTGTAACGGCACGATGGGTTTGGCTCACCACTGGAGCCTCCGAAACACGTCTAGGCAATTGAACTGGACACAGCTTTTAAAGCGCCCAGATCTTCGCCGTAGTTTGCAGGATACGGCTTCAAATAGTTCGCCGGTTACAGATTCTGCCGCCGCAGCCAGTGCCTGGGGCTGTGGCCAACGCGTCAATAATGGCGCGCTCAACACTGATCCGGCGGGTAAGGCACTGACTCCGATTTACACCCGAGCGAAGCAGGCCGGTAAACGAACCGGCCTAGTCAGTACCTGCCGAATTTCCCATGCCACACCGGCTGGCTTTGCCGCGAGCGTTCCTAACCGTGGGCAGGAGAGTGAGATTATTTCACAGTATCTCTCGCGCCAGATCGATATTCTTCTTGGTGGAGGGGCAAAGCATTTTGTAGGCAAAAATAAAGAGGATGGTGGTACTATTGATTTCTTTAAACAGTTTGAGGCGTCCGGCTATCGTGTCGCCCGTGATTCTGAAGCGCTCAATCAGTTACCAGTCAGTAATAAGCCGATACTGGGTATTTTTTCAGACAGCCACATTCCATATGCGCTGGACCGTAAAAATGACAAATCTCTGGCAGGAGTGCCTGCGCTCACTGAAATGTTCAGTGCTGCGCTAAAGCACCTGGATGGTTCTGAAGAGGGCTTTCTTCTACAAGTTGAGGCCGGTCGCGTGGATCATGCAGGGCATGCCAACGATCCTGGTGCTATTTTACATGACTTACTGGAGTTCGATGCCTGCATCCCAATCGCGCTTGATTATATCGAGAAGAACCCGGACACTCTTCTGGTTGTGACCACCGACCATGGCACGGGCGGCTGTCAACTCGACGGCTTAGGTAGTCGCTATGTGGAGAGCGGCCCCGCGCTCGATCAAATTAATCAATTCCGCTACAGCTTTGAGTGGTTGGAGAAGCGTTTTCGCGCATCGAAGCAATTCAGTGCTGAAACATTTAAATTAGCGACTGGCATCGCGCCAACAGAAGCGCAGGCAGCAGCTGTTCAGGCTGCACTAGATGATTCGAATCTAAACTATCTGACGAGTAAAATAGCTCGAATTTTTGCGAAAGAGTTGACCGCAACGACTGCAGTTGGGTGGACGTCAAATAATCACACCTCTGAATGTGTGGATCTACTTGCCTTCGGGCCCGGGGCAGAGGAACTACCGGGCTTTATCTATAATAACGAATTGTTTGGCATCATGACTGATGCGCTCCAGATATAGCTTAATTTGCTAAAGCGTGCGTGCGAGTTGATCTACTTTTGCGCGATCAGGTAGTGCGCTACGTGCGCCGATTTTTAGGCAGGTCAGTGCCGCTGTTGCAGAAGCTCGGCGGATGTTTTCTTTTATATTTAAGCCCTCTGCCAGTCCGAGCGCAAAGGCACCGTGAAAGGCGTCGCCTGCACCGGTTGTGTCGATCGATTCAATGTCGAAAGCCGGCGTGTGATGTTGACCATCTTCGTCCTGCCAATACACGCCGTCCGCTCCCCAAGTGCAGGCCACAAATGGGGCGGCACCATCCATGGCAGCAAGCGCCAGTCGGGGCTCGTCTTCGCCGCTGAAATCGCGGGCAAATTTTTCAGAGGTGATTAAATAATCGACCTTATTGTAGAGCAAAAGGGTGCCGTCATGAACAGATCCTGCATCGAGTAAGCTGGTGATGCCCAGTGCTCGAGCTTCATCCACAAGACGCGCCGAAAGTAAGGGTTGGTGCCCGTCAATGAGTAAAACTTTAGCGGTCTGTTTGGATAAGCTAATCGCGTCTTCATTCACGACAGACTCTGGCGGACTGTAGTCAATAATTGATCGCTGGCCGTCCGGCTTTATGGTAACGCAGGCTACTGGAGTAGGGGAGTCGCCGCGAATGATTCCTTCGATAGCGATGCCCTCATTCGTAAGCTCCCGGAGGTGTGAATCTCCAAAAGCGTCGTTGCCAAGATAGCCGCCGAAGCCAGCCTTGCCGCCCAGTCGTGCAATAGTGACTGCAGCATTAGCGGCAGGCCCACCGCCGCAAGTGTGCATGTCTCCGGCGCGAATCTTTTCGTCTGGCCCGGGGTGGTGCCGAGCGCGGAAATTAATGTCTACGCAGGCGTAGCCAACGCATAAGACATCTAATTGGGTAGTGCTCAAGAGCTGGCTCAAATTCTGTTCGAACTGGCGGTCGAAAGTGGCTAGTAGACATCGCGCAGGTAGCGCTTGTCGGCCTTTAGCTTCTTCACGAAATCTGTAGCTTCTTCTTCCGAAAGTCCGCCCTCTTGCGCAATGATGTCGTGCAGCGCCTTGTCAACATCGTGTGCCATGCGGCTCGCATCACCACAGACATAGAAACTGGCGCCATCCATCAGCCAAGCGTAGAGATCTTTGGCGTTCTCGCGCATACGATCTTGCACGTAAACTTTATTTTTCTGGTCTCGCGAGAAGGCGACGTCCAGCTTCGTCAGGAGGCCATCCTCCAAATAGCTTTGCCACTCAGTTTGGTAGAGGAAATCAGTCAGATAGTGTTGGTCGCCAAAGAAGAGCCAGTTCTTGCCCTTAGCGCCAGTCGCCTCTCGTTCTTCAATGAAAGCGCGGAAAGGTGCGATGCCTGTTCCCGGGCCGACCATGATAATCGGCGCGTTCGGATCGGACGGCAGTTTGAAGTGTTTGTTGGCTGTTACGAAAACGTCGGCTTTTTCGCCTTCTTCGATACGATCCGCGAGATAGGTCGAGCAGACTCCCTTGCGCGGGCGCTCATTCGCATCGTAGCGGACGACGCCTACCGTTAGATGCACTTCGTCGGTGTGTGCTTTCGGGCTGGATGCTATGGAGTAAAGCCTGGGTGGCAGCTTACGCATAATACTCGAGAGTGCATCCGCAGTCAGTTCGCTGGCTGGATATTTAGAAACAAGGTCCACCATGTCGCGGCCGTGAATAAAATCGCTGAGTTTTTCTTTCTCGTTGATGATCGCGTCGAGTTCGTCGCTTTTCGCAAACTCATTGTAGCGGCTGAGAACCGGCTTCGAGAGCGCAGTAATATCCAGTTTTGTGGTTAGGGCATCGCGCAAGGTGAATTCTCCGTCTTTTAGGGTCACCTTGCATTCACCGTCGAGCGTTGCCGCTTTCAGTAATTCTTCGACGACATCTGCTGCATTGTGAGGTATGACTGCCAACGCGTCGCCGGTTTCATAGGTTAAGCCCGAGCCTTCGAGGTCAAATTCAAGGTGAACGGTTTCCTTGGCTGAGCCTTCCCCGTTGAGGAGCACGCGCTCCTTGAGTTCGGCAGGGAAGGGGTTCTTGCGTGAGTATTTAACGGCTGCCGGGGCTTGTGCCGTCGCGGCCGTCGCTGCACTCGCAGTTGGTGCGGCTAATGTTTCGAGTGCTTTCAATGCACCTGCACTCCATGCCTCATAATCGTCATCGTAATCCACGTCACAATCTTTTCGCTCATAGATGCGCTCCGCACCCAGTGCTTCAAGCCGGGCGTCAAAATCTTTGCCCATTTTACAGAATTCTTCATAGCTGGTGTCGCCGAGGCCGATTACAGAAAAACGCGTGTTTCCGAGTTTCGGAGCTTTATCGCTCATGAATGCGTCATAGAAATCGACTGCGGTTTCGGGAGGATCGCCTTCGCCCCATGTGCTTACAATGACCAACAGGTTTTCGATATCCTTCAGTTTGGATACTTCCGTGTCAGCCATATTGACTGCTTTCGATCTAAAGCCCGAGCTTTTGGCCTTTTTGACAGTTTGATCTGCGAGGCTCTCCGAATTACCGGATTCCGTGCCGTAGAGCACAATGAGTTCAGGTGCTTTTGTCGAAGCGACATCGGCAGGGGGATTCGAGCTACCTTGTCCAGTGCGTAACCCGCTGATGAAGCCTTCCAACCAAAGTGTCTGCTCTGGCGAGAGATTGGAAAGAAGTGAATTCAGTGCTGTCGCCTGCTCTGGGCTGAGAGGTGTATTATTCGGTAAGACTGGGTTGTTATTGCTCATGGTGCGTCGCGAATTAAAAAGGGGGGAATGAAAGCACGCTTCGGTCTAAATGCTAGCCATTTCTGGGCTTTAATCTGTATTCTTTGGTTTTTGAGTGACAAACCTAAGATTCAACATAGCTTAAAACGCAATTAATTTCCAGCAATTGCGCTCTGTATTTGCCAGATTGGTGATATGCGCTTTATTTTGAAATCCAATTTATTATGATATCCGATAGCGAAAGCGCACCCAAACTACACAAGAACGAAGGCATCAAGACCCGTAGTCAATATCTGCGTGGAACGATTCTGGAAGGCTTGGCAGATGTTTCCACTGGCTCAATTGCAGCTGATGACCAGCAACTGACCAAGTTTCACGGCCTCTATCAACAGGATGATCGCGATGTGCGGGCGCAGCGCCGCAAGCATAAACTCGACAAAGCGTATTCATTTCTGGCTCGCATCTGCCTGCCGGGCGGTGTCTGCACGACTGAGCAGTGGCAGGTCGTCGATGAGCTGGCAAACTTCTGTGCCTTTAACACGATTAAATTAACAACGCGTCAGGCGTTCCAATTGCACGGTATCCTGAAGGGAAACCTCAAGGACGTCATTAAGTCCTGCAACGATGTTGCTATGACAACGCTCGCTGCCTGCGGCGACGTCAATCGGAACGTGATGTGTAATCCGAATCCTTTCACCTCTGAAGTGCATGAGGAAGTTCAAAAGGTTGTTGCTGAGGTCGATGCATACCTTAAGCCGCAAACGCCCGCATTTTCTGAGATGTGGCTGGATGGCGAACCAATCAAGCTCAGCGTTGAGCAAGCTGCCGAACGTTCCAAGGATTGTGGTGGTGACTCGACGGAGCCGCTTTACGGCCCGACATATCTCCCCCGCAAGTTCAAGATCGCCGTCGCTATTCCGCCTTATAACGACGTCGATGTTTTCGCGCATTGCCTCGGCTTCATTGCGATCATTGAGGATGGCAAGCTCGCCGGATTCAACGTCACCGTTGGTGGAGGAATGGGGATGACTCATGGTAATGAGAAAACATTTCCCCGTCTCGCAGATGTGATCGCCTTCTGCACGCCGGATCAGGCGGTATCAGTCGCTGAAAAGATTGTGGCAATACAACGCGACCACGGGAACCGGGAGGAAAGAGCCAATGCCCGATTCAAATATACGGTTGAACGAATGGGCAAAGATACTATCCGCAAGGAGCTGGAAAACCGTCTCGGTCACGAACTCGAAGATCCGCGTACGTATAAATTCACCAGCACGGGTGATCGCTACGGCTGGGTCGAGGGTAGCAACGGTAAATGGAATTTAGGGCTGTTTATTGAAGGCGGACGTATCGTCGATAAAGACGATAAGACCTTCAAAGCCGGCATGCTCGAACTTTCAAAGGTGCATAAAGGTGAGTTTCGCCTCACCGCGAATCAAAACCTGTTGATTTCCAATGTTGCTGCTGAAGACCGAGAGCAGATCGATGGAATTGTTGAAAAGCATAAGCTTGATGCGTACAAGACTGCTTCAGGTATGCGCCGCAGTCAGATCGCCTGTGTGGCATTACCAACTTGTGGCTTAGCGCTTGCTGAGTCAGAACGATACTTGCCGAACTTGGTGAGCGACCTAGAGGTTATCCTTGAAGAAGCCGGTTTACAGCAAGACGAAATCGTCATTCGCTCCACGGGTTGTCCGAATGGGTGCGGTCGACCCTATCTAGGTGAAATCGGCCTGGTTGGTAAGGTGCCCGGTAAATACAACCTCTACTTAGGGGCTGGTTTTGACGGGGAGCGCCTCAATAAACTTTACCGAAATTCCATCACCCACGAGCAAATTATTGATGAGCTTAAGCCAATGCTTCTCCAATACGCCAAGGAACGAGAGGAAGGGGAGCGCTTTGGCGACTTTACCATCCGCAAAGGTTATGTTAAGGCGACCACTGCGGGTAATGTATTCCATGCAGATGTGGCCTGCTAGCTGTTTATTACACTGACCAACAAATCTAACCTAATTTAACTAAACCGAAGAGAATCATGGAAGAAGAAGTCGAACAAGTCACGTCCGCTGCACAAGGGACAGCCGAAGGTATTCAGCAAATTGCCGCTACACAGGCTGCCAACGCCGAGCCCACTGTCGTCGATCAGATTATTGATTCAGTCGTGAGCTACGGCATGCAGGTGCTTTTTGCCATTATCATTCTCGTGGTTGGCCTATGGCTGGCTAAAAAGGTGCGTGGGCTTTTTAAGTCTGCACTCGAGAAAAAAGAGGTTGATCCGACGCTGATCGGATTTTTCTCAAGCATGCTTTACGGGGCAATGGCTATTTTTGTGGTGATCGCAGCCATCAGTAAACTTGGTGTTCAAACCACATCATTTATCGCGGTGATCGGTGCGGCAGGTTTGGCAGTGGGTTTGGCGCTACAGGGCTCGCTTTCAAACTTCGCTTCCGGGGTGCTTCTCATCAT